>WNFO01000911.1_pt1 | contig 22447 bp, 15 predicted proteins | sample 5400251 | NCBI WGS metagenome assembly WNFO01 (sample SAMN13153354, study PRJNA577476) | soil metagenome | isolation source: 100 cm saprolite under Madrone tree | place: USA:California | collected 2016-06-14
CGGTCCCGGAAGTTTGGCACCCAGCGGGAATTTGGCTCGCCGGCAGCTGGCTTGTTAGTGCGGCGAGAGCATTGCATGAAGCCAAGCTCACTGGAACGCCGTCTTTCGCGAGTACCGCGCCGGCATTAGCCACCCATGCTGTCGATGGCTCCGTCGCAACACCGGAAAGGCCGATATCGAATTGCTGTTTTTCGTAGTTGAAGAAATAAAACAGCTTGTCCTTGAAGATGGGTCCACCAAGCGATGCTCCGTAGTTTTGATTGCGCAACGGTGGCGATTTAGATCCTGCCGGCAGAAACGGCGTGTGCGCGGCATAATATTCATTCCGGTTGTAGTAGTAAACCGAGCCGTGTAATTCGTTGCCGCCGGACCGCGTCACCACGTTCACCGTTCCACCCGCATTACGCCCCGCTTCCGGGCCGCTCTGCGTCTGCGAAGAAAACTCGACAATCGAATCAATAGGGAGCACCACGCCTGCGATTCCCGAAACGCCTCCCTGGTTTACCGCGGGAATGTTGTGCCAGAAATCGTTGTTGTCCACGCCGTCAATTTGCCAATCGATTTGATTCGGGCGGGTTCCATTCAACGAACCAAACCCACCGACGTTATAGCCACCAAACCCAGGCTGCACTGCGATCAATTGCGTGAAGTCTCGTCCATTCAGTGGCGCGTTCTGTACGGTGTCGTCCGAGATCGTCATTGATTGAGTCTGCGTGGTCGTATCCATGGTAACCGCCCCTGCAGAAACCTCAATCGTTGTAGTCGACTGCCCCATCTTCAACTGAATGGGCAGGGTATAGATCTGTCCCGCACCCACTTCCACCTTGTCCACGGAGTATGTTGGGAATCCTGACGCTGTAACGGTTACCTTGTAGAGGCCGAGTGGCACGTCCTGAAAGGCAAATTGACCTTCACTCGACGTGACCGTCGTGTGATCGATATTCGTTGCAGTTTCGGTGGCCTTTATCGTCGCTCCGGGCACTGAAGCTCCCGATGGGTCCGTTACCGTGCCGTTAATTGATCCGCGGAAAGTCTGAGCATTAGCTGATACCACGAATAGTAAAACCAATAAAACAGCGGCCAGCAATTGCTTCATTTCTCCACCTCTTAGTTGTGTGAATTTGCAGGCACCCTGGAACTTCCCGAATCGCGCTGCACCGCGCAGAACGGCGTGGTTTTCCGCATCGGAAGACACAAATCCCTGGGAGCGTTTCTGCTTTTAGCGCTCTTTGGATCTTCGAGTGCGGGGACCTAGGCTTCCTGGAACGGCCCACCAAGAGTTGGGTGCGACGTTTCAGCTCTTCCTGCGAGGAGGCCCAAGAAAAGCCAAACTGGTCTCCACTGATTGTCGGCAGGTTACGCCCAGCCATAGCCGCTGTCAATCTCAAATTTGGCCACCACAGGTTCCACGGAGAGTAAGAGGCGAGACTTTTTATGTCCAACGCAAACTTTGATTTGAATTAATTCGATTCGCGCGCCGTTGCTTGCTTTTGCGGGGTTCTAGGCTAGAGAAATTTTAGGAACCAAAAGAAAGTTTAGGAAATTGCTCGACTGCAGAATGTGCAACGACTACTCGTTGAACGCCGCGGTTTTTCCGCCTCCCGGAACCAGCGTCCGCACAACTGCATAAAGCAGCGGAATAAAAATAAGATTCAAGGATGTCGCCGCGATCATTCCGCCAAACACTGTTGTTCCAACCGAGATGCGACCGGCCTTGCCCGCGCCCGTTGCCAGCACCAGTGGAAGCACGCCTAGAATAAATGCCAGCGATGTCATCAGAATCGGCCGCAGCCGGATGCGCGCCGCCTCGATTGCAGCGTCTTCGATAGTGCTTCCTTTCGCCCGCAACTGTTCCGCGAATTCCACAATCAAAATTGCGTTCTTGCTGGACAAGCCAATCAGCATCACCAATCCAATCTGGCAATACACGTTATTATCCAGCCCGCGCAGCGCCAGCCCGCCCACCGCTCCCAGCAACGCCACTGGCACCGCCAGCAGCACGATAAACGGCAGTACGAAGCTCTCGTACTGCGCAGCCAGGGTCAGGTACACGAACACAAGACCCAGCCCGAACAGGATCAGAGCTTTTCCGCCCGACTGAATTTCCTCCAGCGAAAGTCCGCTCCATTCGTACGTCATTCCACCGGGCAGAGCTTTCCGCGCCAGCGCTTCCATGTCTGCGATCGCCTGTCCCGAGCTGTGTCCGGGCGCTCCGGTTCCGTTGATCTCCGCTGACCGGAACAAGTTGTAATGGCTGATCACTTGCGGATTTGCCGTCTGCTCGATCTTCACAAAGTTGTCGAGCGGAATCAGCTTCCCGGGATCGGACATCAGGTAATACTGGGCAATGTCTTTTGGTTTTGAGCGGTAGCGCCCTTCCGACTGTACATACACCCGATAGGAGCGGTTGTTGAAGTCAAAATCATTGACGTACACGGATCCCATGTAGACCTGCAGCGCATCGGTGATTTGTGTGAACGGAACCCGCAGGCTCTTCGCTTTTTCGCGATCGATTTGCACCAGATACTGCGGATCGTTCGCCGTAAAACTCGTAAAGAGTCCCGTCAGCGTGCCGCTCGTGTTGCCCTGCCCGATCAAACCGTTGGCTGCGTTCGCGATTTGCTGCACCGAATTGCGTCCCAGGTCTTCCACTTCAAACGTGAAACCGCCAAAGTTCCCCAGACCCTGCACCGCGGGCGGATTGAACGGAACAGCCAGCGCGCCCTGAATTCCTGCCAACGGCCCGCGCATGCGCTCTAGCAGCGCCGCCGCAGAGTGCGCGTCGCCTTTGCGCTTGTCGAAGGAAGTCAACGGAACAAACACGATCGCGCGGTTCGATGCGTTCCCGGAAAACCCGAAGCCAACCACGGAAAAGGTTCCCTCGACGTCCGGCAGCTTCAACACCGCCGACTCGATCTGCGTGCAGACGTTGGCTGTGTATTCCAGCGAAGCGCCCTGCGGCGATTGCACGATCACCATCACGTATCCCTGATCGTCTTCAGGAATAAACGCGGTGGGCACGCGAGAATAAATCCAATAGGTAATTCCCAGCGTCGCGAAGAATGCGACAACCGCAAGCACGCGCCACTGCAAAACGTACCCGATGCTGCGGCGGTACGCTTCGGTGCCTTTCTCCACCCCTTTGTTGAACCAGCGAAAGAAAAATCCCTTGGCGCGCTCACGGTGTTTGCCAAGCAGAATCGCGGACAGCGCTGGCGTGAGGGTCAATGCATTGAATGCCGAAATTGAAACGGAAAACGCAATGGTCAGCGCAAATTGGCGAAACAGAATTCCAGTCGTGCCCGGAAACAGCGCGACCGGCACGAACACCGCCACCAGCACCAGCGATGTCGCGATGACCGCGCCTGCGACTTCCTTCATTGCCGCCGATGCCGCCATGTGCGGCTCGCTGATTCCCTCGGTGATGTGCCGTTCGACGTTCTCGATGACTACGATCGCATCGTCCACCACCAGCCCTGTAGCCAGCGTGATTCCGAAGAGCGTTAGCGTGTTGATGGAAAATCCGAGCGCTTTGACAAAAATAAATGTCCCGACCAGCGAAACCGGAATCGTGATCGCCGGAATGAGCGTGCTGCGCCAGTCCTGCAAAAATATGTAAATGACGATGATCACCAGGACGATTGCTTGCGCCAATGTCTGCAGCACGTCGCGAATCGATTCGCCAATGACCGTGGTCGTGTCGAATGCTACTGCCACCTTCAGTCCTGGGGGAAAGTTCTTCGATAGCCGCACCAGTTCGGCCTTCGCAGCTCGGTCCACGTCCAGCGCATTCGCGCCGGGTAGTTGCGTCACGCCCAGGCCCACCGCGTCGTGGCCGTTGAACCGCAGAAGGGAACCGTAATCTTCCGCGCCCAACTCCGAGCGCCCAACATCCTTCAGGCGCACCAGCGTTCCGTCGGCACCCGTCTTTAAAATAATGTTGTCGAATTGCGATGGTTCGGAGAGCCGTCCAACCGCTCGTACGCTCACCTGGTACGCCTGTCCCGTCGGCGATGGCGGCTGGCCGATTTGTCCTGCAGCGACCTGCACGTTTTGTTCTTGCAACGCGTTTACGACGGTAGAAGCGGTTAATCCCCGCTCTGCCAGCCTCGCCGGATCGAGCCATAACCGCATCGCGTACTTGCGCTCGCCAAAAATAACCACGTCGCCGACGCCCGGCACCCGCTTCAGTGCGTCTTTAATGTATACGTCAATGTAATTGCTTAGAAACAAGCTGTCGTACTGACCGGTTTCGGAATAGACGCCGCCGCCGAAGACGAATCCGCTGGTCTGCTTGGTGATGATCACGCCCGTGTTCTTCACTGCGTTTGGCAAGCGCGCCAGCGCCTGGTTCACGCGATTCTGTACGTCCACCGACGCCAGGTCCACATTTCGCGAAACGTCAAACACCACCGTGATCTGGCTCGTGCCGTCATTGCTGCTCGAGGACGTAATGTATTTCATCCCTTCAACGCCGTTGATCGCCTGCTCCAGCGGAATCGTGACTGCCGATTCCACCGTCTGCGCGTTCGCCCCGATGTAATTGCTGGACACGATCACTTGCGGTGGCGCCAGTTCCGGCAATTCCGCGATCGGCAGCGTGGGAATCGAAATCGCCCCGGCAAGCACAATCAGCAAGGCGCATACCGTCGCGAACACCGGCCGCTGAATGAAGAAATCAACGAACACTCGGCCGCTCCATCAATGCGAAATTGTGTGGGTTTGGGACCATGTTTGAAGAATGTTCAGTGAGAAGCAGTGCTGGCTGCTTTGTTCGAGCCTTGCTCGTCGGGAGAAGTCACCATTTGCTCCGTGACCGGCGCTCCATCCTGCAAAAATTGTGTGCCTGAAACGATCAGATGGTCGCCCGGTTTGATCCCTTCGAGCACCTCGATGTTGTTGTCCACGTTGTCTCCGATCCGCACAAGCTTTTGCCGCGCCACCGTGTCTTTGCCGGTGTTCTCCGTCACAAACGCGAAAAACTGGCCGTTGATGCGCGTCACATTCAGGAAGGGAATTGTCGCTCCTTCGCGTTGGCCCCACTTGACCTGCACCCGCACTTGCTGCGAAATGCGCAGCCTGGCTTGTGCATTTGCGTTGGGTACCGCCGCCTTTGCCAAAACAGTCTGTGTTTCCGGGTCCACCTGCGGCGACACAAATGTGATGCTCGTGTTTGCGAGCAATTCGCCGGACTGGTTCAGCAGTTTTGCCGGCAAACCGACCTTGAGGGAGCGCGAACGTTCCACCGGAACGTAAATGTAAGCTTCCAGCGCGCCCGGCTCATCCACCGTTGTGAGCAACGTAGTCACCGCCACCCGGTCCCCGATTCGCACCGGAATATCTCCAATGATTCCATCCATCGGCGCGCTCACCGAGTAATAATGCAACTCCACTTTTTGGGTATTGACCTGCTCGTCTAGCGATTTCAGCTGCGCCACGGCGGCGTCGTAATTGGACTGCGCGGTATCAAAATCCGCTTTGCTGATCACGCCAGCTTCCGATAAGCGTTTCGCTCGTTCGAACGACACCTTTGCCAGTTGCGCATTCGCTTCTTGCGCCGCCCGCGCTGCTTCCTGACTGCTCACCGTTGCTTTCTGTTTCAGCGGGTCGATTTCCAGCAGTGGTTCTCCAGCTTTTACCCGGTCGCCCGACTTCACGAAAATTTTCGTGACTTGGCCCTCAACTTGAGGATTGATATTCGCCGAATGTCGCGATTTCAGTACCGACAGGTATTCCGTCGTATCTGGAATTGTGTCCTTCTTTACGATTTGCACCTGCACCGGCATCCCACCGGGCGGCATCCCTGGCGCGCCTTTTGCCGAGTCCTTTTGGCCACACCCCGCAAGCAACGCCGCCGCAGCGCCCAGGCACGCGATTCCCAACAGCCAGACCCGCGGCACACCCAATTTGGGCCTTTGTTTCTCGGATGAAACACTCATACGTTTTTCTAGAACTCCAATGGACTGTGACAGATAATGTTACGACAAACCCGCCACCCCAGAAAGCGCACACCCACCGCAACTCCTCGTTAGACGCTCTCAAAGTGTTTTCGTTATATTTTCGCTGGTAGTTTTTGGAGCCCTCGTGGGGCTCCTCGCAAGGCTCCAAATCCTAGTAGAAATCTCGCGGATCAATGCGCTTTCCAGACAATCCCAATTGCAGCACTTCGATGTCTTCCGGACGATCGAACACTTTGCCCGGAAATAATTTCTTGGTCAGCACGCGTACCCCGCCAAACGCTATCCCCATCACAATGGCAATCCCGCAAAACACCAGGGTGCCCACAAAAATGCCCTTCACTACCAGCAGCCATGGCGGATCGGTCAGCGTTTGCGACGGTTCATTCCATGTTACCGCCGTGTTATAGCGAATGTCGTTGCGCAATTTAGCCGCAGCCTCCGCGGACGCTGGCGACAACACCAACGAGAGCAGTGAAGTTTTCCGCTCCACGGTCGCTCCCGCCAAACCCGGATTCGCAGCCAGCACACTCTGAATGTGATGCAAACGCTGCTCGGCAATCTGCGGCGTGGGATAATCAATAATCAGCAGGTCCTGCGATTTGTTGCGCTCAGATTGGTAGCTCGCCAGCATCGCTTCGGCGCCAGTCACAAATCCAATTTCCGGCGTAATCGGCGCAAATTTGCTCTCCTTCAACGTCGCCAACGCCGCATCGAATCCCGCCGGACCCAGCGCATAGCGTTGCGTCCCCTGGATCATCTGCTCCTCGGGCAAATAAGAGCGTACCGGCGGCAGCGGCCTCGCATCCGCGTCCCGTTTTACCGCATCCAGCAGAAGTTTCAAATCCACGTCTGACGCGTTGCGAATTAGCGAAATTGTCACCAGCCGATTGCCGACCAGCGCCAAAATTCGATCGTGTCCTGCCGCCGTAAATGGCCCAAGTGTGGAGACACTCAAGTCCGGCGTCAGCTCGGATGTGTACGCTTCGTACGCTCCAGTAGGATCGCGGAATTCCTGCAGCCACACGCGAATCCACTGCTTGCCGTCGGTATAGCGCTCAAGCTCAACATTTGTCTGGCCGGCTTCGTGCAGCAACGCCGAGTACGGACTGACGAGCTTCGGCTCGTCCGATGGTCCCGGACCAGACGTCCACTTGCCGAAGTGCTTCGGCAGCACAGCCGTTTGCTGGCTATACGCCGGATCAATCGCTACGGCCGCTCGTTGGGCAAAAATGGGTGCACTGCCCGCTAACATGAATGCGGTGAGGCAAAAGTGGAGGAATCTGAGTGGTGCGCTCATCCCTGTCTCTATTAGACACCAGAATGCTAGTTTCGGTTGCGAGAGGATTCTACCGACGCAGAAGTATCCGTGCGCCGAGGCGCCGGAATGTTGGTCTGATTCACGCCCATACTGTTCAGGCTCTGCAGATAGCTCGCCACACCTTGATAAATTCCTTCCGCCACCCGTTGCCGGTGCTCTGGCTGTTTCAGCATTTTTTCGTCCGCCGGATTGCTCAAAAACGAAATCTCAGTTAGGATCGACGGCATATCCGCGCCAATCAGCACCACAAACGGCGCCTTCCGCACCCCGCGGTTCCTCACCGTTCTCGCGGTTTTCTGAATTCTCTTCGACAGCGAATCCTGCACGTCCTGGGCAAACTCTTTCGATTCATCAATCTTTTCCGTACGCGCGATCTGCTTCACCAAATCCTGCAGCTCGTGAATTCCCTGATCGTCGGTGGCGTTTTCTCGAGCCGCCACTTCCATCGCTTCCGGCGAGCCCCTCAGATTCAAATAGTAGGTTTCAATTCCGCGCGCGCCCGTATCCTGGCTCGAGTTGGCATGAATCGAAATGAACATATCCGCTTTCGCTTCGTTCGCAATGTGTGTGCGCTCTTCCAACGGAATGAACGTGTCGTCTGACCGCGTAAATACGACGTCCGCGCCGGGCAATCTTTGCTGAATAATTTTCCCCAGCCGCAGCGCCACGTCCAGGCACAAATCCTTTTCCATCAGTCCGGTCGGCCCAATCGTTCCGGTATCGTGCCCGCCGTGGCCGGCGTCAATCACAATTCGCCCAATCTTAAGGCCCAACGCTCGCGTCAATGTCGATTGCCCGTCGCGCGTAGGCTGCGGCTCAGACGCCGGTTGCACCAGGTCTGGCTTGCTGCTCGATGATTTACCGACAGGCGCCAATCCGAGCTTGCTCTTCGGCTGCGGCATGGCATTTCCGGCATCAGCCGTCTCGGCTCTGGCGGACTTCACCGGACTTGCTGCTGCAGGTTGCGCTTTTCCAGCGGGCTTTTCCGCAGCTCTCTCTGCGGACATCGCCGCATTTTCTGACGCTGCAGTCTCTCCCGAGCCGTCGCCCGTTTTCGCGGTCTGCACCGCCTCTCCGCTCGTATAAAGATCAATCACCAGTCGGCTCGGACTGTTCATCAGGGAAGCGCTGTAGTCCGTCACTCCGTTCACGTCCAGCACCACGCGTACCACGCCAGACGGATTTTGCGCCACGCGCACTGCGCTCAGAATTGTGCCGTCGGTTTTGACCTTGCTGTGCGCCAGGAGCGGCGTCAGCTTTGCCGCGTGCAAATCAAAATAAATCCGGTCGGGATTGGCAATCCGCCCGGAAATATATTGCACACTGCCATCCAGGTCGATGGTTACTCGCGTGGAATTTTGCAAGGACTTGGCGCTGATTTTGCGAATTTGCGGCGCGCGGCCACCCGTCACGCTGGGCACTGCCGCTTTTTCGGCTGCGTTAACACTCGCGATTTGCTTGTCCTCTTCAGCAGGCGAAACTTCCGCCGGCTCCGCGTTTCTTGCGGAGTCTCGCGATCCTGATCGTTTGGAACTTTCCGGCCGTTCGATACCCGAGCCCGCGCTTCTGGCAATTGCACTCCGCGGAGCTGTTTCCGCAGGAGCGGAATTCTGCAACAACGCCAGCTCCGCGCGGGCTTCCTGCGCTTCGCGCTTGTGCGGCGAACGCGGAAACTTTTTCAGAAACGCATCGTAAGTCTTGGTAGCGCCCGCAAGATCGCCCAGCTGGTCCTTCTGCAGTTTTCCCGAACGCAGATACGCATCCTGGCAATAGCGACTGGTGGGATATTCGCGAATCAGAAATTGATAAGTATCCACCGCCGACTGGAAATAGCTTCTGCCGAACCGCTCGCCCATCTCGGTGTAGATTTCCGCCACGGCCAGCAGCGCATCGGGAACTTCCGCAGCGTGCGGCGTAATCAGGTAAACGCGGCGATAGGTGTTGACGACTTGTTTGTAATCTTCGAGCGTGCGTTTTTCCGGCGCTTTGTTACCGAGAACCGTGCGCAGTTCTTGCGCGCGCAAGAACTGCGTGCTCGCCGACTGCCGCTTTACTGTGGCGTTGGGATCCGCCGACGAACTGGAAGCCGCAGCGTTCGGCACAAAACCAACGCTGCATGCAGCGAGCAGCGCTACAGCAAAAACCGGCGAAACGCGGGCGAAGCTCTTGTGGAAAAAAAGGGAAGAAAAAGGGCGCCGGAGCCGGCGCGAATCGTGTTCATTACACACGCCGCGGACACACGCCAAATTTTCCCGGTTAAATTTCATGCACAACCGCCGCCCCAAAACCGCTCACTACTTTGATGCTTCTTCCACCGTTTTGCGGTTCGTAAACGTTTAGTCGTTTGTGAAAATGATGCGGCCGCTGGGATCGGTGGCTTTGCGGATTGCGCGAGGATTGATGAACGCGCCATCCAGACGTCCCGAGCCTGGCCGGAAATAAGCACTCTGCACCCGTTGCACGTAGTCCCGAGTTTCCCGGAACGAGGGCACGCCGTGAGCACGATCCACAGCCCCCTCTCCCGCATTGTACGCTGCAAGGGCCAGATCCAGATTGCCATTGTAGCGTTCCAGCAACGTCTTGAGGTATTTAACCCCGGCATCGACGTTCTGTTGCGGGCTGTACAAGTCATTGACTCCAAAGCGTTGTGCCGTCGTGGGAATCAACTGCATCAATCCGACCGCTCCCTTGCGGGAAACCGCGGCAGGATTCCAGTTCGATTCCGTTTCGATCACCGCGCGAATCAGTGCGGGATCGACGCTGTGTCGCTCCGCCGCTTCTCTCACGAGTTTTTCCGCCCCGTCGCGGTCTAGATTCATGGCGGGACGATTCTTGCCCGTAAACGAAGGTTCGGATGGCAGGAAGATGGAGCTGCGTCGCCGCATTGCGATTTTCAACAGTGCTGGCGGCTCGGCATTCACGAAGAGCGTTCGGCCGTCATTGTTCGCGAGCCTGGCAATCTGCGCCTGCGTGGAACTTGGACTGAAAACACACACGCAAAATACAGATGCCACGATCGCGAAGTAGGCCGAGTTGGATCTTCGTTTTCCCATCACCTTTGGGGAAGGCTTTGGTGCAATAACTTGTTGCAAGCGGGCGACTTTGTAGCGGCCACCTTTAGGTGGCCATCTCGGCGGGTCGTCCGGGTTGCAGGGTTTCCGGGCTTGTACTTGCAAGCCCGGAGTCGTACTTACAAACCCTGCGAGAAACGGTGTCTCTGGCGCTGCGCTGGCCTATTCGGCCAGGCGGATTGCGGCCCTGCGGGACCGCGAATCGGATGCGGCCCGGTATGGGCCGCACGTGAGCGGATTATAGCAACGGCTCGAGCAGGGCGGGCACTCCCCCAAGGGTACTATTTAGGGCTTTTGTGTCCTCTCCGCCACCCTCCGCAAGGTCAGGTCTGCCACCCCCTCGGCCGCCCACCTGTTGGGCGAGCGTCTGTATCACTTTGCCGGCATGGACTTTAGAAGTGAGGTCTTTAGTGACCCCTGCGATAAGGGCTACTTTGCCGTCTTCGGCTTGGCCCAGCACCACCACCCCGGAGCCCAGCTTCTGGCGCAAGCTGTCCACGAGTTGCCGAATGCCGTCCCGGTCCAGTCCTTCGACCTGGCTGACCACCACTTTGGTGCCCTTGATGGTTTGGGCTTTTGCGGCCAATTCATCCAGTTGATTGAGCGCGCCTTTGCGGCGCTGATCGGCGAGTTGTTTTTCAAGCTGGCGCGTAGTCTGGGTCAGCTTTTCAACTGTCGCGAGAATGGCGTCTTCGCCCACGTTGAGTTGTTTGGCGACGGACGAGAGCACGCTGGCTTGATGTTGAAAATGTTCCAGCGCGCCGATGCCGGTGACCGCTTCGATGCGGCGAACGCCTGCGGCCACGGATTCTTCGCCCACGATCTTGACCACGCCAATGTCGCCGACGCGTTTGACGTGCGTACCGCCGCACAATTCCTTGGAGTAGAAGCCGCGTGGCGCGTGCGGATCGGGAATGGTCACCACGCGTACGTTGTGCTCCGGATATTTATCGCCGAAGAAGGCCAGCGCGCCTGAAGCCAACGCTTCGTCCAGCGAGGTGACATTGGTTTCGATTTCTGTGTTCAGCCGAACTTCTTCGTTCACCTGCTGCTCGATGTCGCGCAATTCTTCCGCATCCACCGGAGCGAAATGAGAAAAATCGAAACGCAGTCTGTCAGGCGCGTTCAGCGACCCGGCCTGCTTGACGTGCGGCCCAAGAATATTGCGCAGCGCCGCATGCACCAGATGCGTGCCAGTGTGATTGCGCTTCACACGCGAACGGCGGTCGGCATCGGCAATCACCGTCACGCGATCGCCGACACGCAACGTTTCTTTCGCGGTGACACGATGCGCGACCAACCCCGCGACCGGATAGTACGCGCCAGTAACTTCCGCCAGCACTTGGGATTCGGAGGCATCATAAAACGCGCCAGTATCGGCAATCTGCCCGCCCGACTCCGCATAAATCGCCGTTCGATCCAGCACCACTTCGCCTGATTCGCCGGCCTTCAATTCGCTCACCGAGCCATTTTTCGTGATGATCGCCTCAATGTGGCAATCCTTCGCGCAGGTCGCGTAGTAAAAAGCCGGCTCGGTCTTAAACGTCTCCCCCAGTCTTGCAAACGCCGGATTCGCCGCCTCTTTGTGAGTGCCCTTCCAAGAAGCGCGCGCCTTCGTACGCTGCTCCTGCATCGCCTTTTCAAAACCTGCCTCGTCGAATCGCACGCCGAGGTCGCGAGCAGCGTCGAGAATAAAATCCATTGGCAAGCCATACGTGTCGTAAAGCTTGAACGCCTTGTCACCTGAATAGACTGCGTCCTTCTGCGAGGCCAAAGGCTTTAGTTCGTCTTCGAGCTTGCCTAAACCGATGTCGAGTGTTTGGCCGAAACGCTTTTCTTCGGACAGAGCAATTTCGGGAACGCGGGCGGCTGACGGTTCGAGCAATTCCGGATAAGCGCCACTCATCAATCCTCGAACTGCGTGCTCCATTTCAGAAAGGAAAGGCTTTGTCGCGCCCAGCAAGCGGCCGTGGCGAATGGCGCGGCGGATGATTTTCCTCAGTACGTAGCCTCGCCCATCATTCGACGGCTGCACGCCGTCCGTCATCAGAAATGTCGTCGCGCGGGCGTGGTCGGCGATGACGCGAAGCGAAGCGGCGCCTCCTTTGCCCTCTTCCAGGTGTTCTTCGCGATTGAAATCCACTCCACACAATTCTGCGGCGCGCTTCGTTAGCGGTGCAAACAAATCGGTGTCGTAATTTGAGATGACGCCCTGTAATACCGCAGCAACACGCTCCAAGCCCATGCCGGTATCAACGCAAGGTTTCGGCAGCGGTGTCAGCGTACCGCTGGCATCGCGATTGAACTGCATGAAAACCAAATTCCAGATTTCAACGTAGCGGCCGCAATCGCAAGGAAATTTGCAGTCGGCGTGACCTTCTTCGGAAGCCCCCGGTCCCATGTCATAAAAAATTTCGCTGCATGGACCGCATGGCCCCGTGTCTCCCATCGCCCAAAAATTATCTTTCAGGCCCGGAATTGGAACGACCCGTTCCACCGCAACATTTTGTTCCAGCCAGAAACGTCGCGCCTCTTCGTCTACGCCCAGCCTGTTCCCGGGAGCAATTTCCGCTCCGCCAAACACTGTGACGTACAGTTTTTCTTTGTCGATCGCATACCATTCGAGCGAAGTCACTAATTCCCACGCGTAGGCGATGGCTTCTTTTTTGAAATAATCGCCAAACGAAAAATTGCCGAGCATCTCAAAAAAGGTGTGATGCCGCTTCGTAAATCCAACATTCTCCAGATCGTTATGCTTCCCGCCGGCGCGGACGCATTTCTGGGCACTGCTGGCGCGTGTGTAGTCGCGCTTTTCCAGCCCAAGAAAAACGTCCTTGAACTGATTCATCCCAGCGTTGGTAAAGAGCAGCGTCGGGTCGCCATGCGGCACAAGCGAACTGCTGCGCACCGGGCGATGACCTTTGGACTCAAAAAACTGCACAAACTTTTCCCGGATCTCATTGCCCGTCATAAAGTTCGTTTTGCTGGCGCCCGCGCTCATCTTCGTTGTTGTGCCCTTACTGGGCACTCAGCCTCGAGTGAAAGGTGGTGTAAAGAAATCATTATCGCAGACCACGCAAGCAAGTTGCGAGCGGCGTAGTGGTAGCGGCCAGCTGCCCCGCTCTTTCTTACGTAGCGGCCGGTCTTTAGACCGGTGCTTTTTCTTAGCCTTTTTTTCGTGGTGCCGGCCTTAAGCCCGGCTCCGCCGTGGCTAATAACTCCCCGCCAACAACGAGCTAGAAAATTCTCCTTTTACCGTGGAATAAACGTACATCATGTGTTATACTCGTTTGTGAAATCGCCACTCATCTCCGCCAACCTCAGCCCTTGCCACACTTACAAAAATTTCGCCCGTAACTCCTTTCCTTGCCACACATCCGAAAAGCGCGCCTGTAAGTCCTTTGCTTGCCACACATTTCCTAAATTTTAAAGAAGCGTTCCATTTTGAAACGCTTGCCCATCCGCAATCCGCTCTTTTATTCAGAGTCGGTGGCAGGTTCGGGGACTTCTTCACTTGTGACCCTTTTGAGTTCGGTGCGAATGAGGTCAGAGGGGAAGCCAGCCCGCAGCAGCGATCCATAAATCGAAGCGATCTTCTTGTCGTCAATTTCGCCGCGGTAGGATTTCAGTTTGCGTTCGATGCGTTCGCGAACCACTACCGCCGGATCATTCTGCGTAGCGGTTTCTTCCAGCGCGGAGTTGATAACGCTGTCAGCAACTCCGCGTGCACGCAACTCGCGCTGAATGCGGAATTTCCCCTGCTTGCGCGATTGCGTACGGTTACGGGTGAACTGCTGGGCGTAGCGATCGTCGTCGAGTTGGCCGTTTTCTCTGAGCCGCGCCATCACTACGCGGACCAGGAGTTCGTTGTCGGTGCGGCGGGCGAGTGTTTTTTTCATTTCGTGGACGGAGTGGGCGCGACGCATTAGTGCGCGGAGGGCGACGTCGTAGAGTTCGTCTTCGCTGTCTAGTTTGCGCGGCCTGGATCGGGAGAACACGCAGGAGAGAATGAAGTAAGGAAGTCACGAAGTAAAGAGGCGGAGGTGTGTTTTAACACAGAGAGCACAGAGTACGCAGAGAAGAAAGAACTTTGGTTGATAGCTGCAAACGCGGATACTGGATCTGGCTAACGAGCAGGAGTCCTGGCCCGCATGAATCCCAGCGAATTTACCGAAGTGCGCATTCGAGAGATGGTTGCCGGAGTTTCGGCATACATGCGGCAAGAACGAGATATGTATGTTCGACACAGCGAGCCATTGACGATTCATCTTAAAAAGGCAATCCAGGGTTTCTTTCCGCAAGAATTGCTGGGACGCTTGAAGACGATCACGCTGACGGACGGCGCGCGGATTCCGCCGCCGCCGTTTTACGCCGAAGCCAAGGAATTGAGCGCGGGCAGGTTTCCGGACTTCGTGCACATGAAGTCCATTACGTATATTGATGTGATTGTTTTTCACGACGAAATCGACGTGCGCGGGTTGTTCCATGGCGTGGTACATGCGACGCAGATGGCTGTTCTGGGATTCGACCGGTATATGGAGCATTACGTGCGCGGCTTTGTGAAGAATCTTTCGTGGCTGCAGATTCCGCTGGAGGATCAGGCGTACAAACTCGATGCGCGGTTCGCGGAGAATCCCACAGAAATATTTTCTGTGGAAGAGGAAATCAAAGCTTGGGATGAAGAAGGCAGGTATTTTTAGAGTCTGTCACACACTGAAAGAGTAGCGGCGTGACCCTTCCTTCGTGGGGGCAAGAAGCCGCTGCTACACAAACCAAGAAGAGCGAAACTATTTACGGGCGAAGCGCTCGAAGTCCGCCATTTGCTTTTCCATTTCTTCGCGGGCGGCGTCGGCTGCGGAGCGGACCCCCTGGATGCGCAGGCGGAATTCGTCGGCGTTCGAAGCGCGGATGAGGGCTTCGTCGAGGGTAATGAGTTGTTTACTGTAGAGATCGAAGAGCGATTGATCGAAAGTCTGCATGCCGTATTGCGAGCCTCCGGCGGCGATGGCGTCGTGAATGAGGCGCGTTTTGTCGGCGTTGATGATGCAATCGCGGACGTAGCCGGTGGCGATCATGATTTCGACGGCGGGGACGCGGCCTTGATCGTCGGCGCGGCGGACCAGGCGCTGCGAGACTACGGCTTTTAAAGTTGCGGCGAGTTGCAAACGAATCTGTTTTTGTTCTGGCGGAGGAAATACCGCAATGATGCGCTGAATGGTTTCCGTGGCATCGAGAGTATGCAAAGTGGAAAAAACCAGGTGACCGGTTTCAGCGGCCAGTAGTGCGGTGGAAATGGTTTCCAGGTCGCGCATTTCGCCGACCAGAATCACATCTGGATCCTGACGCAGAGCAGCGCGCAACGCGGTGGAAAAGTTTGCGGTATCAACTTCAACTTCGCGCTGGTTGATGAAGCTGCGCTTATCGCGGTGCAGAAATTCGATGGGGTCTTCGATGGTGATCAGGTGATCGGAGCGCGTGGCGTTGATGCGGTCAATCATCGCAGCCAGCGTAGTGGACTTACCGGAACCGGTTGTGCCGGTGACGAGAACCAGGCCGCGCTGCTCTTCGCAAATTTTGTTGATGACCGGAGGAAGGTTCAGCTCTTCAGAAGTGCGAATCTTGGTGGGAATCACGCGTAGAACCATGCCGACGTTGCCGCGCTGTTGGAAAACGTTGACGCGGAAGCGGCCGAGGCCGGCTACGCCGTAAGCCATGTCGAGCTCGGCGGTTTCCTTGAACTTTTGCTTTTGCCGGTTGGTCATCATGCTGAACGCCATTGAGAGCATTTCTTCCGGCGTAATTCGGGGAACGTCAGTGATGGGGTTCAGCACGCCGTCCACGCGGAGATACGGGTGGTTGCCGACTTTGAGGTGCAAGTCGGAAGCTTTTTGTTCTACGGCGCGGCGAAGAAGATCATCAATGCTCAGGGCCATGAAAGGAGTTCTCGGTTCTCAGTTTTAAGTAGTCAGTAAAAGACAAAACAACAAAAACACAGCTCGGCGAATCCTTATTTCCGGAAGTGGCCTAGCAGCGAAAGTAGCATCGGCCCGAGGGGCGGGCAAGAAAGTCGTACAGGGCGGTAGCGGGCTAGTTACCCTGCGCGGTGGGACAGGCGGACGGGGCACTGAGGAGTGAGTAGTGAGTAGGAAGTCGTGATTTGCAAGTGGTGCGCCTGGATGTTGTTGACATCGAAGAGAGATTCCTCGATTCGCTCGGAATGACGGCGGTTTCTTTGAATGACGAAACCTGTTACGACTGTTTTCTGGCGTACATCGAATCGTAGATCAGACCGGCGAGAAAGCCGCCCGCTAGAGGACCGACCCAGTACACGCCCTGATTTGACCAGTGGGTGCTGGCAAGCGCAGGGCCAAAGGCGCGCGCGGGATTGAGCGCGGCTCCCGTGAACGGAGCGGCCACCAGAATGCCGATGGTGTAGACGAGCCCGACGGCGAAACTGGAAAGCGAACGCGAGTCGATGTTGTCTTCCGAAGTGGTGGCGAAATAAACCAGCACCAGAAAAAAAGCGATCAGCGCTTCCAGGCCCATTGCCGGCAGCCGCGTGAAATCGCGCACCAGGTCGGGCGTGCCTCCGAGTACCGGCTGCCAGGCGTCCTCGCGCGGAACAATCGCTTTCAAGCAGAATGCCGCAACGATTCCGCCGAGCATTTGCGCGATCCAGTAGCCCAGCACTTCCACGGTGCTCATGCGTTTGGTGATCCAGAAGCCGATGGTCACCGCAGGATTGAAATGCGCGCCGGAGATGTGGCCAAACGCTACCGACATGACGGCAATCGCCAGACCGGACGCCAGCGCGGCTCCCAGGGGGCCGCTGCCGTTTCCTTGCAGGAAACGTTCGGTGCAGACCGCTCCGGCGCCGAAAAAAACCAGCGCGAAGGTGCCTAGAAATTCAGCGACAAGTTTCTGCGAGGTGGTGTACACCGGCGTCTCCAGGGTTAAGAGGGAAGAGCGAACGATTGGATTTTAGCTGGGGCGCGGCAATGATGCTACCTGTTTAGTCGGGAATGGAAAGAAAGAATAACAGGATTGCCACACAGTCACTGAGGCACAGAGAAAAAGAAAATGGAAAATAGAAAATGGAGACTGGCCTGGAGTTACTCCTCAACCTTCCCTGGGACCGCGCCTGTTTTTCCCTTTTTCCATTTTCCGTTTTCTATTTCCAGTTTCTCTCTGTGCGATAGAGAACGCTTAACGAGAGCTGGCGGCGACGGGTGCGTTTACTGGAGTTAGCCAGTTGTGCTTGTCGGGCTTTGAGCCGCTGGTGATGGCGAAAAACTCTTCCTGCAATTTTCGCGTGATGGGGCCGGCGACGCCTTTGCCTACCTGGATGTGATCTACGGAGCGGATGGGCGTGATCTCGACGGCTGTGCCTACGAAGAAAACTTCGTCAACGATGTAGAGCATTTCACGTGGGATGACACTTTCTTTCACGGTGATGCCCATATCCTGCGCCATTTTTACGACGGAATCGCGGGTGATGCCGGGAAGAATGCTGGTGGAGAGCGGCGGCGTGTAGAGGACATCGTCGTGCACCAAGAAGACGTTCATGCCGGAGCCTTCGCTGAGGTGGCCCTCTTTATCGAGCGCGATGCCTTCCGCGTAGCCGTTAAAAGTGGCTTCCATTCGAATCAGTTGCGAGTTCATGTAGTTGGCAGCGGCTTTGGACATAGCCGGCAGGGTGTTCGGCGCCATGCGCGACCAGGAACTGACGCCGATGTCAACGCCCTTGGTGAGCGCATCCGGTCCAAGATAGGCGCCCCAAGTCCAGCAGGCCATGTAGCATTCGATGGGCGAGTTGAGCGGATTGACGCCGACTTCGCCGTAACCACGCAGCACGATCGGCTTGACGTAGCAGGCGTTGAGTTTGTTGTGGCGCACCAGTTCGCAGGCGGCGTTGCCGAAATCCTCGACGGAAAAGGGAAGCTCCATGCGATAAATTTTCGCGGAATTGACGAGCCGCTGCATGTGCTCGCGCAAACGGAAAATCGCTGGGCCCTGCTTGGTGTCGTAGCAACGGATACCTTCGAAGACCGCAGAGCCGTAGCTGACTACGTGTGAAAGGACATGAATGCGCGCGTCGTCCCAGGTGATCCATTTTCCGTTGTGCCAAATTTTTTCGGTCTTCTGAACCGGCATAAAAGCTCCCTTTGCGGTGAAAGCCACTCAGTTTGCAGAATACGGTACGGCATCCACAGCGTCAATTTTCGTATGCGGCCGCAGAGCGGTCAACTGAGTGTGCCGTGAAAATTGCGCCCAAACAGAACCAAATTGGCGCATGCCAACGCAGAAAAGCTGGAGTGACTACTGCTGCGGTTTGGAGTCGTCCAGTTTTGACGGGTCGGTACTTTGTTGTTTGTCTTTCGGCTTTCCATGCATATCCGATTTTTCCGAGTCGTCCACGCGCTGCATGGTCACCTTCTCTTCCGCGATCACGCGGCCGAAGCGCGCTTCCCAGACGCCGAGAAGAATGAAAGGAATTGCTGTCGCGGCGACATAAAGCTTGGCGCGGCGGCCGATTTTCGCTTCAGGCTCCCAGCGGAAGAGCTGAGACGAAAGAAACAACGTAAGAATGAACCAGATTGCGAGAGAACCGAGCGATAGAAGGATTTTCGCCGGGCCAAAATTGTTGACGATGGCGTTCTTCAAACCGTGCACCAAATAAGTGGCAGGAAGAAACAGCGCGATATGTTGAACCGTCTTTGAGAGGGAGGTAAAGGGAATGGTGGCTCCGGACAGAAAAATCAGCGGGAGCCATAGCAATTGGTTGAGAACCTGAGTCTCCTGCATGGTGTTGGTGACGCTGGCGATGACCAACCCGAGCGAGCCGAAGGAAACTGTGCCGATGGAAACCAGCAGAAAAACCGAAAGAAGATCGCCGAGGCTTGGAACGTGAAACAGAAAACGCGCTAGAAGGAGTTCCACCAATATCGTCGGAAGCGTGAGCGCGTAATTGGCCAGGATGCTGGAGACGAGCATGTCGGTAGCCGTCGCGGGGGTAACGTGGAAACGGCGAAGAATGCCTTGTTCGCGGAACATCACCAGCGTTGCGCTCAAGCCCCAGAAACTGCCCATAACGTTTAGGCTAAGAACCGGGCCGAGGAGATAGGCGACTACTGTCGGTTCGCCCCTGGCAAAGACTCCTGCATACAGAAAGAAAAATCCCAGCGGCATGACGATGCTGAAAAAGAAAAACATTTTGTTACGCAAAGCGAGGCGCACGCGCATGCGCGTTAACGTGAGTAGGTTCGTCAATCTCGCAGCCTCCTTCCGGTTAGTTCGATGAAAACATCTTCCAGGGAAGGTGTGGCGATTTCCAGGCCGACCAGTTCATTGTTCTGCGTTTCGAGATATTTCACCAAGGAAACAATGGCTTGCGGAGGACGCAGGCAGTGCAAGACGTATAGACCGTTCAGCGACCGGCAATCGGAAACGCCTTCGAGCGATCCCAGAGTAGCCTCCAATTCCTCACGAGCCAGGCGCACTTCGATGCGTGTTTTGTCAGCAGAAGTCTGTTTCAATTCGCGTGGCGTGCCCTGCGCGATCACTTTGCCGTGGTCCACGATGGCCACGCGGTCGCAGAGACGCTCGGCTTCTTCAATGTAGTGCGTGGTGAGCAAGATGGTCTTTTTATCGCGGCGGAGTTCTTCGATCACGTCGTAAATTTCACGACGTACTTGCGGGTCAAGGCCCGCGGTGGGTTCATCCAGAAAGACTACTTTGGGATCATTGACCAGCGCGATGGCCAAAGCGAGCCGCTGTTTCTGTCCGCCGGAAAGCTGACTGTAAAATGCATCGCGTTTTTCTTGCAGCCCGAATCGCTTCAGCAAATCTTCTGGATTACGCCGCCGCTTGTAAAATCCGGCGAAAAGTTTCAGCGCTTCCATGACGCGCAATTTGTCCGGCAGAGCGGTAGATTGGAGCGCTGCGCCGATTTCGCGCTTCAGTTCGTCGGGATTGCGCTGTGGATCGTAGCCGCACACGGAAACGGTGCCGCTGTCCGCGTTTCGCAGACCTTCCAGAATTTCCACGGTGCTGGTTTTTCCGGCGCCGTTTGGTCCAAGCAGGCCGAAGACTTCGCCTTCCGCGACTGCAAAGCTGATGCCACGCACCGCTTCCACGTCGCCGTAGCGCTTGGTGAGATTTTCTACGTGCAAAACAGGATTGGCCATAAGTTGTGAACAGACAGCATACCGCAAATGTTTCCCATGCCGAAAATGGCCGTTAACTGCGCCGAGGATCGTTCTACCAATTGTCAGTCCGACACAGTCAGGGGAGTCTTACCAGCGTTGAGATCGAAGACGAAGAGAGATTCCTCGCTGCGCGGACTCCGCTCGGAATGACGGGGTCAAACCCTCGAAATGACGGGTGTTAATCTCTGGCCTGAATACGTGCGCGGTGAAGAGGTTTATTTCTGTGACTTGGGTTTCGAACGTTTACTTCTACTTCCAGTACTCTTAGCCGGCGTCCAAGCGTGCTTTTTCATGTCCACGCGGGATTCGCGGAGGGTAACACCTTCGGATTCAAGCAGTTTGCGCTGCAGGCTGGCATAGGGTTCGCGGATCAGCAGCTTTCCACCGTAACCAACCACGCGGTGCCAGGGAACGCCTTTGCCGGAGGGACTTGCGGCCATGGCACGGCCAGCACTGCGGGCTCCTCCGCGGAGCCGAAGAGCTTTGGCGAGTCCCCCGTAGGTAATAACCCGGCCGCGGGGAATTCGTTTTACGAACGCATACACCGGACCCCAGGACATCGTTGTTTACCTTCGCTGTTTCCGCGGGGTTTTTTCGGGGACTTGTCTCCGCCGGCTGGCCTCCGCTGACCGGTCAGCGCAGAAAAGTACACCGGAAAGACACTGTATTGACATCGCGCCAATCCGGCAAGAATCAAAATCTTCGGAGCCGTGTTGAATAGGTGTACGCAGATTTTGGCGGGCTCCAAGGAGAGCACCCGTGCAAACGGTCGCAAAAATCTCTCGGTACCGGAAACAAATGCGCATACAAGAAATCAATGAAACGAAACAAAAAAAGTGATGAGAGATTTCAGTAAAAAGACGGTAAGTTGCAAAGTAACTCTTTCACGACACTTTTTGATGAAAACGAGCATCTAACATTGACGAGTGTAGTGGAAGACAAATACACTACGCATGAAAGTGCGGTTTTCAGGGTGAAGTCATGGCTTTTGTTCGTCGCAAAGGGAATTCGTTTTATCTGGTGCACAACGTGCGCCGCGGCGGAAAAGTGAAGCAACTCCACCTCGCACGTCTCGGCGAGCGCGCAAAAATCACTGACACTATTGTCCGCGAAGTCTCCAAAAAGCATCCTTTCGTCGATCTGAATTGGCGCGCGCTTCGCGATCAACTGAATCAGCAGATCAATCTGGCCGATCCTGATTCGCCGCAAGTCCAAAAACTCATCGCAACCCTGAGAGCGTTACACCTCGACCTGGCGGACCTGTTTCCGCCGGCTCTCCAAATTTCCGAATCACCCGCAGTGGCCAAAGAGTTGCTTGTACAGTTGCGGCTCTTGCAGTCCACGATCCAGGTCAAATTGGAACAGTTTGGTCCTGGAAGCGGGCGTTTTGGGAGCAGCGCCGCTGTGGCAGCGCGACGCTAGGAGGCGGTCACATGAACCACGAAATTCTTCCGCTCGACCCAGAGAAACGCAGTACCGACACCTTGGAATTTAAGACCTCGCTCGACGCAAAAATCGTCGGCCAGGAAGAGGGTGTGCAGGCGCTGGTGGACTTGTATCAGGTGTTCTGCGCGGGATTGAACTCGCCAGGGCGGCCAGTTGGCAACCTTTTATTCCTCGGTCCAACCGGTTCCGGCAAAACGCGCATTGTGGAAGCCGCCGCCGAAATTTTGTTTGGCGATCCACGCGCCATCATCAAGGTGGACTGCGCCGAGTTTCAGCACTCGCACGAAATTGCAAAATTGATTGGATCACCTCCAGGCTATTTGGGGCACCGCGAAACTCATCCTTTGATTACGCAGGAAGCGCTGTCCGCGAATCACACTGACAAGCTGAAGCTGAGCTTTTTGTTGTTTGACGAAATTGAAAAAGCGTCTGATGCGCTGTGGC
>WNFO01001819.1_pt1 | contig 22433 bp, 20 predicted proteins | sample 5400251 | NCBI WGS metagenome assembly WNFO01 (sample SAMN13153354, study PRJNA577476) | soil metagenome | isolation source: 100 cm saprolite under Madrone tree | place: USA:California | collected 2016-06-14
GGCTCGAACACGAGCTGGCGCGTGCCGTCCGCCCACGCGGTCTTGAGCGTGAGCACGATGCGGCCATCGTCCAGGAGCCGGAGCCGGTCCTGGGCCACTGCCGGACGGAGCAGATAGCGGCACAGTTGCTCCAGCCGAGTGCGATCTGCTGCCGGCACCGCGACGTTGGCGTGGAGATCGAAGCCCCGCCAGATACGCGTGCCGGGGAGCGGTCGAGAGCACCCACGGCGCGTCGGGATCGTCCCCCACGCGCCACATGCGGGCGCCCGCGCAAGGCCCCAGGGCGATTCGCCCCTGAATCGAGGCGCTGCTGATGCCGGCCAGCGCAGGAGATTCTTCGACAACGGGATCAGCCTGGCATAGGTCGGCACCGCCGGATTCGAGACCGCGGCGCTCGAGGAGACGTTGCAGCCGCGCGGTGATCCGCGCGAGCACGACGCCGACTTCTTCATCCGTCGGAGGCGGCAGGGGCCGGAAATCGAGCATGCCCTCCTCGCCTTTGGCGCAGAAGACGCCGTCGAAGAGTAGCGTGTGGAAATGGATGTTCAAATTCAATCCGCCGCCAAAGCGCTGGATGACGGTCACGCATCCCGACCGCCCGTCACGGATCCCGTATCGGCGCGCGCGGTGGCGCTGGAAGCCCCGCAGCACACGCACGGGCACGCGCGGCAGCACCTCGTCGACAATACGGGCGGCGCACTCCGTCATGCGCCGCCCGCCGCAACTCGGGCAGAAGCCCCGGCCCTTGCAGGAAAACGGCACGAGCCGCTCCACAGCGCAGTCGGCGCATCGCAGGCGCGCGAAGCCGTGCGCCAGCACCCCGCAGGTCAGGAAATCTCTGAACTCTTGTTCCACGAACCCCGGCAAGGGTGATCCGTCAGCGTGACGCTTGGCCGTCTCAAGGAAGGCCTCGAGGTGCTCGGCGATACAGCACGGCGTGCTCGGCGTCGCGCGGCCGGTAGTCCGCGGCGCTGAGGGGCATGGCGGCGACATAGACTCAGCAGGAGAACGCCGACAATGCCCAAAGATGGATACGCTCCAGCTATTGGGGCACCGGCGTAGGACCTGGACCGGCTGTACCCTTCGGTCGGCGCGAGCGACAACCGAGTTCGAGCGGCCACACGCCGACGGCCGCCGAGGGTGGGTCGGCGGCCGTCAAGGCTGCTGCGTATTCTTCCGCGGGGCGCGGTCGGCGGCTAGCCCCGACCGTTGTGAGTGCCGTGATACCGCGCGTTGTGCAGCACGCGGCCCGGGTAGCTCCCCGTATGCGTCCCTTTCTCGAGGAGGACCTCGCCGTTGACCACGGTGTAGTGGATCCCCTCGGCCAGCTCCCGCATCCGCCAGCCTTTGTTCGGGAAGTCGTGCACCACGTCTCCCGCGACCGGCTGCACGGCGTCGGGATCGAAGACCACGAGGTCCGCCGCCATCCCCGGCTGCAGGAGCCCGCGATCGTAGATGCCGAAGGCGGTGGCCGAGTCGAAGGTCAGCCGGCGGACGGCCAGCTCGAGCGGCATGATCCCCTTCTTCCTCACCCAGTGGCCCAGCAGGCGGGTGGGGTTCGACACGTTCGAGTGGAACTGCACGTGCGCGCCCCCGTCGGAGAGGCCGACCACGGCGTAGGGGCTCCCGAGGATCTGCGCCACCGCCTCGGTGTCGGTGTTGTTCTCCCCGAGGGTGAAGACCGTGTTCAGCTCCTCCTCGACCACCAGGTCGAGGAACGCGTCGAGCGGATGCTGTCCCCGGGCCTTGGCGATCTCTGCCATGTTCTGTCCTTCGAGGCCGCGGTTCTTCGGAAGCTGAGGCTCCTCCACGATCATCAGGTCCCAGCGCCTGGAGAAGCTCGGATCCGGAGCCTGGGGCCCGTCGACCTCGGCCCGGAGCTTCGCGCGGACCTCCGGATCGCGATAGGCGCGCATCTTGTCGGCATCGGAGCTCTGGAGGATCGGCAGCCAGGTCGGCATGCTCCGGAACACCTGGCAGTTCTTCATCGTGAACCGCTGCACGACGCTCCCGGGATTGCAGAGCGGCACCGCCCGAATGCCCTTCCGGGCCGTCTCCTCGACGTGCGTCAGGTGCTGCCGCCACCGTCCCGGGTGACGCGCCTGCTCGACCAGGGTGTTGTACATCACCGGGCGGCCGCAGGCTTCAGAGATCCGGCTCAGCAGGTGATCTTTCAATTCGGGGTTGGTCCCGCCGCCGCACTGGATCACGCCCGTGCCCACCTCGCGGAGCACGTCGGTCAGCGCGAAGAGCTCTGACTCCGGCGCGCAGGCCGCGGGAATCCTCGTCCCCGCGATGTCGAAGTGGTTCATGTTGCGGGTGATCGAGAGCCCGAGGGCGCCCGCCTCGAGCGCTTCGCGCACCACGCGCCGCATCGTCTCGAGCTCGGCGTCGGTGGCCGGACGCTCCGAGCAGTCCTTCCCCATGGCGTAGAGCCTGACGGCGGAGTGGCCCACCAGCGTGCCGACGTTCACTCCGAGCCGCTGGCCGATGGCGCTCATGTACTCCGGGAACGTCTCCCACGTCCAGGGCACACCCGCTTCCAGCACGTCCATGGGAATCGCTTCGACGTAGGAGAGCATCCCCGCCAGCTTCTCGCGCTCGCCGGGCTTCACGGGAGCGAGCGCCAGCGAGCAGTTCCCGATGATGACGCTGGTGGCGCCGTGGTGACAGGAGAAGGTGCAGAGCGGATCCCAGAGGACCTGCGCGTCGTAATGACAGTGGTTGTCCACGAATCCCGGTGAGACGACCCGCCCATCGGCCTCGATGACCCGCCGCGCGGATCCGCCGAGGCGCCCGAGCTCCACGATCTTTCCCTGAGCTACCCCGACGTCGCCGTTGAAAGCGGGCCGGCCCGAGCCGTCGATGATGCGGCCGTTCTTGATCAGCAGGTCGTAGGGCATGGTGTCGCTCCTCTCAAGCGTCTCTCGATCACCAGCAGGGCGATGCCGGCCGCCAGCCTGATCTACGACGTGGATAGTAGCGCAGCCTGAGGACGCGAACAACATCGCTCCGGCACGCTCAGGTCGCGACCGCGCCATGTCCTCGTCGACCTCTCGTGTGCTAAGGTTGGCGAGCGCGAGCGAGCCACGTTGAGCGTACCGCCGAGGGCGCTGACGAATCAGATGAGTCTGGCTCGAGCAGCAAAGGGACGACGTCGAGGGCTTCAGAGGGACATGAGTGGGACGGCACGGTTCGCTCGAGCCGTCAGCGCGCAGGCCGGGCGCTTCAGCTCGCGCGCGAGTCGGGCTGGTCGAGCCGCCTGCGCCGCGGGGAACGGTGCCGAACGCGAGGGGGCATGAGCGCGCGGATACGACGGTCGTGGCTGGTCGTGCCGCTGTCCAAGGCAGAGCGGATCGCCCAGGCGCCCCGGTCGGGGACCGATGTGATCGCGCTCGACCTGGTCGAATTCGTGGCGGAAGAAGACAAGCCGGCGGCGAGGGAGCGCACGCAGGCGGCGATCCGCACGGCTCACGCGGGTGGCGCGGAAGTGTTCGCGCAGGTCGATCCCGAGTTGCTCGTCGCCGACTTGCGCGCCTGCGCGTGGCCGGGACTGACCGGGGTGATCGTCTCGCGGTTGGAATCGGCGCAGCAGGTAGCGGAAGTCGATGGGCTGTTGGGGGAACTCGAAGCCAGGCGCGGCATTCTCCACGGGACGCTGGAAATCGTTGCCGCGCTGGAGACAGCCCGCGGGAGCCACGCCGCGTACGATATCGGTCGCGCTAGCCCGCGGATCCGTGGGCTGACGCTGGGCCGGGCCGATCTCATCATGGACCTCCGTCCCGAGCCGTCCGGAGAGATTCACCTGATGCCGTATCTCATGCAACGGCTCATCACCGTGGCACGGGCTCTTGGCGTGACGCCCATTGGCGCCTGGTGGCGGGCGCCGGCTCGGGGCTTGCTGGCCACCCCCGACGACACATATCACGCGGCCCGCCGGGGTCGCGCCATCGGCTTCACGGGATCGCTGTGCATGGACGTGAACCAGGTGGAGCCCCTGAACCGAGGGTTCACGCCGGACGCCGCCGAAGCGGCGGCCGCCCAGCCGCCGTCGTTGAGCAGGGCGACCGTCTCGTCGATCGAGGGGCGGCTATGCAGGCCCTGGCGCTCCTCGATCTCGCGGCGGAATGCGCGGCGCGCGATCGGGAAAAGGTCGAGATGGCCGCGCGCCCGCCACTGGCCCTACCGTAACTTCGCCGGGAGGACACCCATGGCCACGCATCAGGTGCACCGATCCGGGCTGACCATGCCCGTGGTCACGCGCCGCTTCGTCGACCACGCCTGGCGCCGCGGGTGTGATTTCATCAATCTCGACCTGGAAGATTCGGTGCCCCAGCACTTGAAGGCCCATGCCAGAGGCCTCATCAAGGACGCCATCCCTGTTGTCCGGAAGGGTGGAGCCGAGGCCTTCACCCGCATCAATCACGACTACGTGCACGCCGACCTGGACGCCATCGTGTGGCCCGGGCTCAGCAAGGTGAACTATCCCAAGGCCGAAACGGCCGAAGAGATCCGTCTCCTCGACGCCGTCATCACACGTCTCGAACGTGAGCGGGGCATCCGTCCGGGCACGGTCGAGATCGGCGCCAACATCGAAACGGCGAAGGGCGTCACCGCCGCATACGACATCGCTTCGGCGAGCCCGCGCGTCAAGGAGTTTGGCGGCGGGACCGGCTACGACATGTCCCGTGACCTCGGCGTGGAGATGTTCGTTGGCTTCGAGCAATTCGCCTATGGCAAGGGAGAGCTGGAGCTGGCGGCCCGGGCATTGGGATTAGAGGTTCGGGCGGCGCCCTTCGTGGCCAACACGACGGGCAGCGTCAGTGACGCGGACCGCGCCTTCCGTGAAGCCCAGGCCGCCCGCAAGTGTGGATTCCGGCTCGGCGGTGGGCTCAATCCCGCCGTGGTGGAGGCGCAGAACCGGGGTTTCACGCCGACCGCGGAAGAAGTCGAGGACGCCCGGTGGGTTCTAGAACGGCATCAGGAGCTGGCGGGAACTCCCGAGACGTGGATCAAGATCGACGGCCGAGTGATCGACCGCTACGAAGCCGCCCGTGCCCGTGACACCCTGGAGTGGGCCGCGCTCTGCGCGGACCGCGACCGGGAAAAGGCGGCAGCGGTTCTCCGTACCCGGGTGGCGATGGCCGAGCCTGCCTGATGGCCATCCTCGTTCGTCGCTCTAATCTATTGGCGCCGATCACCGATGCGGAGCGTGTCAACCAGGCCTGGCAGAGCGACGCGGACGCCATCACGCTGGATCTGGAGGACGGCGTGGTCGAGACTCGTAAGGCGCAAGCGCGTGGGCTGGTCAAGGAGGCCATCGCCCTGGCCGGCCAAGGCGGCGCGGAAGTGTTCGTGCGCGTGAACGCGGCCCTGCTCCACGCCGACCTCGACGCGTCCGTGTGGCCGGGCATCTGTGGGATTATGCTGCCGCGCGTCGAGTCAGCGGCAGAGGTCGCGGAGGCGGTGGAGCAGATGACGGCCCTCGAACGCCGCCGCGGCCTCGCCGCGGGCGCGTTGGAACTGATTGTGCTGCGCGAATCCGCCCGCGGGGTGTGGGACATCCGGTCGATCATCACGGCGAGCCCGCGCATCCGAGAGCGACCTCGCCTGCGACCTCGGCATCACCCCGCTGGCCGAGCACGATCCGTACGTCTATGCTCGAGGCCGGCTGGTCATCGAGGCCACGGCCGCCAAGGCGCAACCCATTGGCATCACCTACCCGCTAGGCGTCCACCCGCGCCGCTTGTCGGCGTCGGAGATTCACCGAATGGGCACGGAAGCCAGAAATCTAGGAATGAAGGGGGTCCTCTGCCCGGATCCGAGCTGGGTCGCGCCGGTCAATGCCGCCTTCACGCCCACCGCCGAGTTGGTGGGGTTCAACAAGCGGGTGCGCGAAGTCTTTGCCGGAGCTGTCGCCGCGGGCACTGCGGCTGTCCCCCTGGACGGGCGCATGATAGACGTGCCCGTGGACGAATGGGCCAAGGTGGTGCTCGCCATGGCGGATGCCTGTGATGCCCGTGATGCGCAGAAGCGCGCCGCCCGGGCAGGCTCCTGAAAAAGCGTGAGCGGAGGAGCGTCCGCGGCGTGAGAAGAGGCACGTGCCTATGACCATGCCCGCGCTCGCTCCGTTGCAAGGACATTGCGATGCAGGTACACTCCCGCGAGAAACGAGGAAGGCACGATAGCCTGAGAGGAGAATGCTCGAATGAAGGTGCATAAACCCAGCGAGATCCCAGCTCAACCCGTGAACGCTCCCTTGTTCACCGGTGGTCCGGTGACGCGGCAGACGCTGCTCACGCCTGAGGCGAGCAACGACTTCAATTTGGGCATCGTCAACTTCAGCCCTGGTGCGCGCAACAAAATGCACACTCATAGTAGTGATCAGGTGCTGTTCGTGACCGCGGGCAAGGGCATCATTGCCACAGAAACGGAGCAACAGATCATCATCCCAGGCGATGTCGTGCATATTCCCTCGGAAGAGAAACATTGGCATGGAGCCACGCACGACTCGTCGTTCTCCCACATTGCCTTGACGGCGAAAGGTAGTACGACGACGCAAGTAGAAAAGTAAGTCAGTGCCAGGGGCGCGTGGGCGGGTGGTGCGCGCCGGAGCGCGGGCTACGTGCTCGGCAACACCGCCAGGGCATCGACGGCCTTCACCCCGTGCCCCGCGGGCAGGACCATCAGCGGGTTGATGTCCAGCTCCGCCAGATGGCCGGTGAGGTGCGCGGCCAGCCACGAGACGCGGACCAGGGTGTCGGCGAGAGCCGCCACGTCCGCCGGTGGTCGGCCACGAAAGCCCCGGAGGAGCCGGGCTCCCTTGACTTCCGAGAGCATGGCCAGGCTCTCGGACAGGGTCAGGGGACAGCGCCGCACGGCAACGTCGTCGTATACCTCCACCATCACCCCGCCCGTCCCGAACAGCAACATCGGTCCGAGCTGCGCGTCGTAGGAGACGCCGATGATGACCTCTACCCCCTCTGCCACCATCTCTTGCACCAGCACTCCGGAGACGGTCGCGTCCGGGGCATGGGCGAGAGCGCTGGCCACGATCTCGGTGTAGGCGCGCCCCACCTCTCCGGCGCTCTGCGCGCCAAGGCGGACGGCGCCGGCCTCGGTCTTGTGCGGAATGTCGGGCGAGTCGACCTTCAACGCCACCGGGTACCCGAGGCGCTCGGCGGCCTCGACCGCCGCCTTGGCGGAGGATGCAAGGACTTCGCGCGTCACCGGTATTCCCCAGGCCGCGATGAGCTGTTTGCTCTCGGATTCGGACAGGGTCGTACGACCGGCCGCCCGCAACCTTGCGATGGCCCGGTGCTGTTCGGCCGAGAGCGCGGGAGCTTCCGCGAACCCGTCGGACAGGCGACGGTCACGCCAGGCGTGATAATCCAGCCGACATCTGAGACCCCGGGCCAGGGTATCCGGCGTATAGAACATCGGAATATTGGCGAGCTTCAGCTTGGCGAGTCCCGCTGTCTCGCTGCGGCTCCCGGTCCACAGGAAGGCGATGCCCTTATGAGTGCGCTGGCGGAGGCTGATCACCTGCTCGGCCTGGGTATCGGCGCCGGCGCTCGCGATGACCAGCGTGCCGACCTGGGGCTCATTGAGCAGGTACTCCATGATCGACGGGAAGGACGCGCTGTTGGCAAAGCCCGTGACGTCCGCCGGATTTGCCGCCCAGCCAAACCCCTTGAGGATCCCGTCAATGCCATCGCGGGCGTGGTCGCTGAGGGGCGGCAGGTCCAGCCCGGCGAGGCCGCACATGTCGGCCGTGAGCGAGCTGACCCCGCCCGAGTGCGACACGACGGCCACGCCGGGATGCTCGGGCTTTGGGGTATGGGCGAGTAGCTGGGAGACTTCCAGCAGCTCGTCGTAATCTTGCACGCGGATGACCCCGTACTGCGCGAAAACCGCGTCGTACAGTTTGTCGACGCCGGTCAGCGCGGCCGTATGGGACCGGGCCGCCCGCGCGCCCGCCTCGGAGCGGCCGATCTTGATCATCACCAGCGGCTTGCCGCGCTCCGCCGCGAGCTTGGCCACCTCGAGAAACTTGCTCGCGTCCTTGAACCCCTCGACGAAGCCGGCGATGACGCGGGTGGCGGCGTCATCGAGCAAGTACCGCGCGAAGTCGGAGCAATCGAGGTCCGCCTCATTGCCCGTGGAGATGATGTAGCTGAACCCTACGCCCGCGTCCGCCGCCCGCGCCAGGAACGGCCCGAACGCCGTGGCCCCACTCTGGCAGACGAGACCCACCGGCCCCGTCACGCCCTTCGCGCCGCGCGACGACGAGGTGGCCCAGATGTCGTCCTTGACATTGGCGAGGCCGAGGCAATTTGGCCCGCTCAGGCGCAGTCCGGTGTCACGGGCGAAGCCTCCCAATTGTGTTTGTAGATCGCGTCGCGCCGGCTCCCCGCGCTCCGCGAACCCGGCAGAAATGACGATGGCCGACCCCGCTCCCTTGGCGTGACAGGCCTCGAGGACATCGAGCACCTGGTGGTACGGAACGACGACAGCCACCAGATCGGGACCTTCCGGCAGGTCGGCGACGCTCGCGTAGGACTTCACGCCCATGATCTCGTCGTAGTTGGGGTTCACGGGATAGACGCGGACGCGATCCTGCGCCTTGAGCGCGGCGGCGAGGAACCGCCCCCCGTACTGCAGCCGCGGCGTCGCCCCGACGATGGCGATGGAACGCGGGTTGAGCATCTTGTGGATCGCCTGCATTTGCGGCTCGGTCCAGATCTCCATGCGAGTCAGCTCGACGCTCAGGTGGACACGTTCGGTGGGAATTCCGGGGCTCCCATGGAGTCGATCGACTAGGTTCGCCGGTCGTAGACGGTGAACTCGACGAGGTTGTCGTCGGGATCGCGGAAGTACACGCTGGTCGACACACCGCGCGCGCACGTGCGTGGTCCGGGCCCGGCCTCTGGCACCACGCCGTTACGCTTCAGCAGAGCGAGGATCTCGTCGACGGTCCCGTCCCATTCGAGACAGAAGTCGGCGCCCCCCGCGGTTGGCCGCCGCGCTCCCAGGTAGCCCGGGCGCGCCGGCGCGTCCGGTCCGTGGACATTGATCTTCTGCGCGTCGGCGATTCGGATCGTCGCCATGTCCGGACGGCCTGGCCGTTTTTCCCAGACGATCGTGAAGCCGAGCCCCTTGTAGAAGTCCAGCGTGCGCTGGAGATCGCCCGCGACGATGACCCAGTGGTCGATGCCCTTGATGCCCATCGCTTGCTCCTTCGCTCCATTTTCGCCCCGCTGATTTTCTCCCCGACCTTATCATGACGATGGCGGCGCGGTCATGCCGCCACCGGCGCGAGCCGCGGCTTCAAGGTATTCTCGCGGCTGAGCGCGCCAAAGAGAGGCAAAACATGCGAGCGGTGACCTTTTCCCGATTCGGTGGACCCGAGGTGCTGGAAGTGTCGGAACTGCCCGAGCCGCTGCCCGGCCCCGGCGAGGTGCGAATTCGCGTGGCGGCGGCGACGGTCAACCCGACCGACATCAGCTTCCGTGTCGGACGGCAGCAGACAACCGCCCAGCTGACCCAGATGGGTGTGCTGCCGCCCTACATCCCCGGCATGGAGCTGGCCGGGGTAGTGGACGCCGTCGGCAAGGGCACGGACTGGCACCCCGGGGACCGCGTGATGGCGATCGTCAATCCGCGCCGTCCGGGCGGCGGCGCCCAGGCGGAGCTGGTGGTCGTTCCGGCCACATCTGTCGCGCGCGTGCCCGAGGGAACCAGCTTGGAAGCCGCCGCCACCCTGCCGATGAACGGGCTGACGGTGCGCCTCGCGCTGGACCGGCTCGCGCTCCAGCCGGGGCAGACCCTGGGCGTCACCGGCGCGGCCGGCGCAGTCGGCGGCTACGCGGTTGAACTCGGCGTCAGCGACGGGCTGCGCGTGATCGCCGTGGCAGGGCCGCAGGACGAAGCGCTGGTGAAGCGATTGGGCGCGCAGACCGTGGTGCCGCGCGGCGACGCGGCGGTCCGCGGCCTCCACGATGCGGCTCCCGGAGGCGTTGATGGGCTGATCGACGCGGCCGTGCTCGACGCGGCGGTCCTGCCCGCCATCAGGGATGGCGGCAAGCTGGCCACCGTGCGCGGCTTCGCCGGCCCATCTGAACGAGCCATCACGATCGAGCCTGTGCGGGTGGCCTCGTACCTGCACAACCATGAAGCGCTCGATCGGCTGGCTCATCTGGTCGCCAAAGGCAGGCTCACCCTGCGCGTGGCGGAGGTCTTTCCGCCCGAGCGGGCGGCGGACGCGCAGCGCAAGATGAACGCTGGCGGGACCCGAGGGCGGCTGGTGATCGTCTTCTGATCGGCGGGAACCATGAAACGAGTGCTGATGCTGACCGGCGACATCAACCTCATGAACGTCACCGATCCCCAGGTGCCGTTCGCGCGCGTCAAGGACACGTTACGGCAGGCCGACGTGCTGTTCGGAAACTTGGAGTGCTGCTTCTACGAGCCGGCCACCGGGCACCCGGTGGAACTCGAGGGTTTCTATGCCCCGCTCGCCTCCGCCCAGGCCCTCGTCATCGGCGGGTATCACGCCGTCGGCAACGCCAACAACGTGAACTACGGCGAGGAGGCGATTCGGTCGTCGCTCAGGCAACTCGACGCCATCGGCATTCCGTACACCGGAGCGGGAGAGAATCGTGGGGCCGCGCGCGCCCCCGCCATCGCCACCCACGAGGGCCTGCGTTTCGGCTTCGTGCAACGAACGTCTGTCTACTGGGCCAACGGCCATGAGGCCACCGACAATTCCCCTGGTGTCGCCGTCCTCACGGGGCGCACCGCGTACGAGCCGATGCTCCAGACGCGGCGCGCCGGGGTCCCGCCCGCGAACCGTCCCGGTCTTCCCGCCGCGATCCTCACGTGGGCGGACGCCAAGTCCCTCGCCGAGTTCACGGGCGATGTGCGCGTGCTGCGCGCCCGGGCCGATATCGTGGTCGCCTCCCATCACTGGGGACTGGCCGAGGATGTCCTCGACTACCAGGTTGAGATCGCCCACGCGGCGATCGATGCCGGCGCCGACGTGGTCATGGGACACGGACCGCACTACGCCTGCGCGGTCGAGATGTATCAGGGCCACCCCATTTTCTACGGCCTCGGCAGCTTCTCGTTCCACACCGGGCATGGCGGGCGAGCACACGGAGATTGGGTCGGCATGCTGGCCCGCCTCACCTTCGACGACTCAGCGCTCGTGGAGGTCGCGTTCTCGATGGTGCGCCATAACGAACACAACGAAACCTATGTCTGCGACCCGCGCCAGGACAAGGAGGCGGTCGAGCAGATCATGCGCCGGTGCGACAAGCTCGGCACGACGCTCACGATCAGCGGCAGCGAGATGATCGTGTGGAAGAAGCCGTGACGGAGACGGCGTGCCTGCGTGATCCTCCTCCGCGCCGAGGGTGAATCTCTCTACAGCACGCCCTCGCTCTTCAAGGTGGCGACGTCGTCGGCGCCGATGCCGAGCCAGGCGTTCAGCACTTCGGCGCTGTGCTGGCCCAAGAGCGGTGAGGGTTTGAGCCGCGCCGGCTTGCCGTCGACCCGCACCGGCCAGGTCGGCATCTTGAACTTCCCGTTCGGGTGCTCCATCTCCTGCATGATGCCGCGCTCTTCGAAGCTCGGATCCTTCTGCAGCTCCATCGTGTCGAAGACCGCCCCGGCCGGCACTCCGACACCGCTGACCAGCGCCATCGCCTCTTCCTTGGTGTGCTGGCGCGTCCACTCGGTGATGATCGCGTCGACCTCGGCCTCACGCTCGATCCGGGCGGCGCCGGTGGCAAAACGCGGGTCGTCGATCAGCTCCTTACGCCCGATCAGCCGCATCAGCCGCCCCCAGTGGTCGGGATTGCCGCGGCTCGTCGTGATGTAGACCCAGTCGTTGGAGCCGAGGGGCTTGCATTGATACAGGCCGGAGGGTGAATTGTTGCCGCCACCGGATTTCCCGCCGCGGCGCGGTGCCGCTTTGCCGGTGCGCGCCTGGGTCGCAAAGCAGGTGCGCATGTAGTGGATCATCGCGTCCTGCATCGCCACCTGCAGCCGTCTTCCTTTGCCGGTCCGCTGCCGCTCGTACAGCGCGCCGAGGATGGTCGCCGTCATCAGCATGCCGGTACCGGTATCGCCAAAGCTCGGGCCGGGCTTGACCGGCGGCCGGTCGGGCTCGCCGGTGACGCTGATCGTGCCGCCGGCGGCCTGGGCGATCATGTCGAAGGCGAGGCCGTTCTCATACTTGCTCCCGGTGCCGAACCCCTGGATCTGGCAAAAGATGATGCGGGGGTTGATCTTCTTCACCTCGTCATAGCCGAGCCCGAGGCGCTCGATCGTCCCCGGCGCCATGTTCTCCACCGTGATATCGGCCTTCTTCAGCATCTCCTTGACGAGCTCGAGCCCGCGCGGCGATTTGAGGTTGATCGCCAACGATTTCTTGTTGGCGTTGAACATGTGGAAATACCACGGGTCGTCATCGGGCTTACCAGGCCGCAGCCGGCGGCCGGGATCGCCAGTCTTCGGGTTCTCGATCTTGACCACGTCGGCGCCGAGCCAGGCGAGCGCCTCGGTGCAGGACGTACCCGCCTCGAATTGGGTGAAATCGACCACCCGGATGCCGGCGAGACAATTGAGGTCTTGGCAGTTTTCACTCATCGCTGATCCCCTCCTGCGAGTTGGCCCTGTCGATCAATCCCCACGACAACGTATACCTCTTGATCAACCGCTAGTCGACGGAGGATTTTGCCACGCGCCGGTTCTAAACCGTCGGCGAACCTCGGGAGTGTTCGATCGGAACAACGCCTCGTTGAACGCATAGATGATGACGAGATAGGACCAGAAGATCCCCCACGGGGCGGCCGGTCCAGAAGCCAGCGCGGCCGCGGTCGCGATCACCGAGATCGCCCACGCCTCCAGATACGTCGGCAGGTTCCGACCAACGAACATCACCACGCGATCGACCCGGAGCGCGGCGGCGAAACGACCGCGCAACGAGACCTGCAGGAACGCGGCGGGCATGATAAATGTCGTCCCCCAGAAGAGCAGCCCGATCACGACCATTCCGACGCCGGAGAGCTCGATCCAGTCGAAGAGGTACCAGTAGAGCGGTGGGATCAACGGCAGGCAGATCGGCAGCAGAAGCAGGATGGCCACGCCAAAGGCGACGAGCTCCACGGCGTGGTCCCGAACCCCGGACCAGTCGTCGATCGCCATCGACAAGAATCCCAGCAGGAACGGCACAAAGTAGATCAGGATGATCCCACCCGCCTTGAGGCCCTCCCGTAGGAAGATCGGCCACTGCCCGCGCCACGGGGGCAGGAGTGGCGTCCGCCCCTCGACCAACCCACACAGGGTCTCCTTTCGATATCCCAAGGCGATCGGCCATCCCAGCGGTGGAAACGCCAGGAGCCAGAGACCTCCGACGAAGATCTTCGTCTTCCACTCAGGGTCCTGGAGCATGAAGCAAAGGGCGGCTTTCCAGTGGAGCCTCATTCACGCGTGTCCATCGAATCGAATTCCCCGCGCGGACAGTCGGCTCGCCCAATCGTCGGGGCCGAGCCAGGCCGCTGGGTTGATACAGCCGCGTTCCCGGAGCCCACCGTCGGCGAGCGCCTCGAGAGCCAGGACGCAGGGAAGCACGGCCAGCCGCTGGCCCAGCCCGGTGAGCACGGCGCGGGCGTACTCCCCCGAGGCGCCGAACACCTCGGCCTGCAGGCTCGAGATCTCGGATCCGAAGACACTGAAAGGCGCGGCCAGCGCGCTGAGCGCCCGGGCGAGACCCGTTCGCGCAGGCGACCGCGCCGGCCCCGGTTGTCGCTGGAGCCAGGCCATGATGCGGTTGGCGAAGCTCCATTCGAGGGCGACGCGGAACTCGGCTTCCAGCCCCAGATCCTGGCGGAGGAGCACGTCGTCGGGGGAGGCGAATCGATAGGCAAGACGGCGACCGGCGGGGAGGTCGACGAGCAGCGGATCGCCGAAGCCCGACATCCGCGCACTTTCGATCGCCGCCGGGCCCTTGGCGTTGCGGTTCCCGATATACAGGACGACGCGGGCTCGGCGCGGGTTCACGAGGCGATTTCTCGCCCATCGGACCAGAACGCCCGACAGGGCCGGAACGCTGGATAGGCCCGGGATGACGGCCGTCCCGTTTTCCAGGGCCTTCTCGTGGAGCGCTCTGTCGGCCAGGATGGCCAGCACCCATTCTGTGACGTCACTGATGTCCAGCCAATGGGCGCCGGCTTCGGCCACGACGCGCGGAAGCTCCCTGTCGAGCGTCTGGAATGGACCGGCGGCGCAGGCGACGGCAAAGCAATCTTCGCTGGCATGCGCGACTGCACGTCGGTCGTGGAGGTCCAGAACCCGCGGCTCGACCCGATCACCCGTCCTCAGTGCGCGACAAGCCTTCGCCAGGCGCCCCGCATCGCGGCCGGCGATCGCAACGCGGACGGGAAGCGACGCGAGGACCTCGCGGGCGAGAACGCGGCCGAAAACTCCGTACCCACCCGCGATCAGGACACGCGGCGGACCCGTTCCCGGCGTTCCCCTCTGGCGTTCGGTGGCGCCTTCGCTCATCGCTGAATCAGGCGGCTGCTCCTGGTCGTCCATAGTAGCGGAGCGGCGATTCAGTCGAGCTGTATCCAAACGAGCAGGTACGGGCACTCCTCGGCCATTACGAGGATCGAAACGACGCAGGTATACACACGGATTCAGCCGGAAGAGCTTATTTACGACGCTTGACGTAGAGCACGAGACCGCGGAGGCCGTAGCGATACGGCTTCAACGCTTCGAAGATCGCGTCGGCGATCACCGGGAACTCGTCTCCACGAAAGCTCGAAGGTACCAGGACGATCCCCGCGTGCTCCGTATTGGTCGCGACGGCTTCGTGAGCAAGCTCGACGAAATCAACGACGTTCGAGGTAACGATCGCCCGACCTTCGCGCGTCGCATAAGCGAGTTGGGCGCGGTCGTCCAGCTGGGCGTTGCCGACCTGTTGGGCGGTGCTTACATCTATGCCGTGCTCCCGAAGGAGTTCGGCGATGGTGGGAGACAGAGCCTCATCGAGGTAGACCTTCACCGAGTCAAGCGCACCAGCCCCGGATACTGCCGCTCGATCGTCTCGGGCGTCATCGCAGCATTCGCATTGATCTTGGCCTGAACGTCATCACGATAGCGGGCGTAATACATCAGCGCGGCCGTAACCTGAGCTTGCGATAGTTGCGGGAAGGTTTTGCGAATTCGGCCGGCATCCTGATCCATGCTGAAGTCACGCACGACTTCCCACACACCCAGACCAGTCCCACCAATCTTCGCCGTCCGACCGCTCGGTTCATCAGCGAAGTAAATGCCTGGGCAGTGCCGCATTCGAAGCGCCTCGTCGAGCAACTCTTGCGCGACGTCTGCGACCGATCGACGATTTCGCGCGGCCGTCGCCTCCAGATCTTTACGCAGCGATTGGCGCAGCCGCATGGTTGTCAACACCCGGGGCTCCGGACGACTAGATTTCGTCACGGTGGTACCCCTGCCCTTACGGGCGCGTGTGGTGCGCTTGCGGCCGGGGCCTGTAAGTGGCTGGCTCATGACGTTATGCTACGTTGTAAACGACTAGCTTACAAGCGAATACAAATGCCGGCCTGCACCCTCGGTACTGCGAGGCTCCGACATCCTCGTTCGCACGGAGCCACGCTCGGCAGGCACGCAGTCGATCGCCTGCCACGGGCGCACGCAAGCTTCACCACGCTGCGTTCGACACCTACATCATTGGCGTCACGCCCGGCCTCAAGGTCAAGGTGCGCCTCGACGTGCTGGAGGAGATCGACAGGCCGATGCTTCAGCATGGCCTGCAGAGCTTCCAGGGAAGGCGCATCGACCCTGGCACGTTGACACGAAATAGCCCCGGTGCGTAAAGTGACCGCATGGCCTCGCGACCGCGCAAGCGCAGGCGAGAAATGCAGCCTCCTGTCCCCGCCGAGAGTTGAGTAGCCACCGGGTGATGCCTTTGGGTTGGGGCTCCGTTCGGCGCTGCTTGTTGGTTTCCTCGTCACACTGGCGGGCTGCGCGGCGCCCGCGCGATCTAGCACAATGGTCGTGGAAGTTTCCGCTCCTGCACCTGCGACCCTTCGAGAGAGTGTCGCTGTCGCCAACGTGACGACTCCTGAGATGAAACCGCCGATTCACTCGAACGTCGAGGCAGACAACCTCCGCCAGGCCGTCGAGGTCTCGCTGGAGCGCGCTGGATACCTCAACGCCAGCCCCGCCGCTGCGACGGTGCTGCTCGCAGTCGCCCTGGTCTCCCTGGACAACGCGGACTTTGGCGGCACGGTGACGTCTCGCATCAGCTACACACTCACGAGCTGCGCTAGTGGTGCCCCACTGTTCAACGATGTCGTGGTGCCACCGAGTGCTCAGTGCGCAGGAATATTGAGGCCTTCCTCCAGAAAATCGAGGTTGGAAAGACGCCTGCCGCGCGGTAAAAGTCATTGAAAGCACCGGCTACGCCCTGTGGTTTCACGCTCAGCGTCTTTCTCGAAGGAGGATGGCCATGAAAGTCTTGTTCGTCCTGTCGGGAGGTGCGTGCCGGGTTATGCGCCCGGCGCTCTAGGCTGTGTCATCGGCGGTCATCCCTTCAACGTCCGCTTTCCAGTAGGAGGAAACCCCATGAGGATGGCAAGGCTTCTATCGCTGGTTGTCGTGACGGCATTGCTGTTCGCGTCTGTTCCCATTGGCGCCCAGCAGCCAGTGGCGCCGCCGCCGCCCCAGATTCCCTACGGCGCCCCGATCAACCTCGAGCAGGCCAAGAAGGTGCTGGCCGGCGCAGAGGCCGAGGCGAAGAAGAACAAGTGGAACATGGTCATCGCCGTCCTCGATTCGGGCGGCCACCTCGTGATGCTCGAGCGCATGGACGGCACGCAGCTCGGCAGCATCGAAGCAGCCAAGGACAAGGCGTACTCGGCGGTCCTCTACCGGCGCCCCACCAAGGTGTTCCAGGACCTCGTCGGCCAGGGTGGCTCCAACCTCCGGCTGCTGAGACTGAGCGGCGCCAGCCCGCTTGAGGGCGGAATCCCGATCCAGGTGGACGGCAAGATTGTCGGCGCGGTCGGCGTCTCCGGCGCGACGTCCGAGCAGGATGCGCAGGTCGCCAAGGCGGGTGCGGACGCGTTGACGAAGTAAGCGCGCGCGCGGCGGGACAGTGTTGCTTCGTCGGCCCGCCGCGCGGCGCTCCCTCACTTGAGGGGATTGAGCGCGGCGCGACAGAGCATTCGCCCAAAAGCGCGACGGGCACCGGCTGGGAGCGAACGCCATGCCACGCGACGCAGTGGTTGGCGTGCGAGGCGCTGAAGAAGGCAGGTGACTGAGCAGGAAACCCGCGCGACCCGCAGAGCACCCGCCGATCATCCCGCGCCTGGGACCCCGCGAGTACGCCGTCGCCGTCTGGCGCGCGGACGAAGATGGTAAGCCGGGTATGAGATCGTTCACCGTGACATTCGAGAAGCTACTGTGGCGGCGGAAGGAATGGCGGTCGCAAAAGTGATGGCACCGCAATTCCGGGGGCTCATCCGAGCGGCGTGAGCTCCTAACGTGGGCGAAGGGGTTGCGAAGTTCCCATTCTGATTTTGGGCCTCCGGGGTGCGATCGGAACGTGGCGTTCACTGTCCCCGAGCGCCTCTCCGAACGACACCGTCACCGTCGGCAGCTCGACGATCACCCTCCTGCCCCACTTGCTTCGACTCGTCCCGTTCCTCTGCAGCGGCCCCCGCGAGTTTGCCCTCGGAAGCCTCGGTCGTCCGTCTCTGGATTACGCGACGATGAGGTCGGCCCGACGAGCCGCTTTATCGACCCCTCGCGAAAATAGGCGTGTTTCGAGGCTCCGCCGGTCGGGCTGCACGTGGACCGCGCGGCATGTCACTTGCGTGGTACCGTGGACGACCTATGAACCCGGTTGCGAGGGCGAGCGACCTGACCTCTTCCGTCGCGCGTCTCCGCGCGGTGGTGCGAGCGCTCGGCTACTTCCGGCCTGACGCCGGGCGAATCGGCCTTGCGGTGGGTCTCCTCCTAGTCAGCATCGGGATCAACCTGCTCAAGCCCTGGCCACTGGCCATCATCGTCGACAGCGTTCTAGGCAACAAGCCGTACCCCACCTGGCTGCCGGGCCAGATGCGGGCGTGGGCGCAGCCCGGCCAGCTCACCGCGATCATCGCGGCGTCGCTGGCGCTCCACCTGGCCTACGCAGCCGTCGGCGCCGGGCACGTGTACCTCTCGATCGGCGTGGGACTCCGCGGCTTGCGGCGGGTCCGCGACGACGTCTTCGGCTGGCTCCAGCGCCTCTCGCTGCGCTATCACCACGGCACCGAGGCCGGGGACATCATCTTCCGGGCTGGGACCGACACCTGCGCCTTTCAGATCCTGTTCCAGCAGGGGTTGCTGATCGTTGTCAGCGCCACCGGCACCCTCCTGTTCATGACGGTCACGATGGCCCGCCTGAACCTGTATCTCACCGCGGTAGCTCTGGTCGCGGTGCCGATCCTGCTCGTGTCGATCAAGGTCTTCGGCGGGGAGATGCGGTCGCGGGGCATGGCCGCCCAGCAAGCGGAGAGCAAGGTCTACTCGCTCATCCACCAGGGGATCACCGCCCTGCCGCTGATCCAGAGCCACGCGCGCGAGCACCACGAGCAGCGGCGCTTCACCGCCCACACCGAGGAGGCGCGGCAGCACAAGATGGCGCAGCACGGTCTGGAGGTCTTCTACTGGGGCTCGATCTCGGTGATCCTGGGCGCATGCACGCTCGGCGTGACCTGGGTGGGCGCGCAGCAGGTGCTGGCCGCGAACCTGACCCTGGGGGAGCTGCTGGTCTTCCTCGCGTACGTCGCCCAACTCTTCGAGCCGCTCCATCAGCTCTCGCAAGTGGGCGCCACTCTGTCGAGCGCGAGCGCAAGCACGCGGCGGGTGTTCGAGATTCTGGACACGCCCGAGGAGGTGAAGGACCGCCCGGAAGCGCGCCCGGTCCGCCGGGGAGGGAACGTCGACGGAGCGGCTGGATTGCCCACATCCGCCGACGACATGTTCGCCGCCGCCGGCGCGCCCGCGGGGCCGCCGGGCCGGCCGCTCCAGTTGTACGGCAACATCGCCTACGACGACGTCTCCTTCGCCTATGAGCCGTCGCGGCCGGCGCTCCGCCACGTCAGCTTCAAGCTCCTGGCGGGGACGTCGGCCGCCATCATCGGGCCGAGCGGCGCCGGCAAAACGACGCTGTTGAATCTGTTGCCGCGGTTCTTCGACCCGATGAGCGGCGCGGTGCTGCTGGAGGGTGTAGACCTGCGCGACCTCCGCCTCGAGGACCTGCGGGCACAGATCGGCCTCGTCTTGCAGGAGCCGATCATCCTGCCCACCACCGTAGCCGAGAACATCTCCTACGGGAAACCCCAAGCGACGATGGGGGAGATCGAGGCCGCCGCGCACGCCGCCAATGCCAGCGCGTTCATCGAGAAGCTGCCCCAGCAATATCGAACGGTCGTCGGCGACGGCGGCGCGCACTTGAGTGTGGGTGAGAAGCAGCGGATCAACCTGGCCCGGGCGTTCCTGAAGGACGCGCCTATCTTATTGATGGACGAGCCGACGAGCGCACTCGACGTCGAGAGCGAGGCCCAGGTCGTGGCCAGCCTCTTCGCGCTGATGCGCGGCCGCACCACGTTGATGGTCGCCCACCGGCTCACGACCATCCGGCGTGTCGACAAGATCCTGGTCGTGGAGAACGGGCGCCTGACCGAGATGGGCGCTCCCGACGATCTCCTCGCCGAGCAGGGTTACTACGCCCGGGTCGTCAGCGGTCAGCTCGATCTGTAATCGTTGCGTCCCCGCCGTCTCTCACCGCGCGCCCCGCGCGCGCTCCGCCGCTTCGCGCTCTCTCTGTTTGCTCTCGCGCTCTCGCGCGGCTTGCTCGAGCTGCCATCTTGCCCTGAGCCGCTCGCCGGCCTCGCTCACCGCTGCATCGATCCGCGCCGCCTTCTCGAGCACGTCCGACGGCTTCATGCTTGCTGTCGTCGCCTTGGCGGCCCGCGCCAGGTTCGCATTGACGCGCTCGAAGTTCTTCTGGACGGTCGCCATCGCTTCTCGGAGCTTCTTCCGCTCCGCGCCCTGGGCTCCCCACTCGCTCGTGACGACGTCGAGGTACCCGCTTTGTTCTCTGTACAGGTCGGCCAGCGCCCTTGCGTCACCGGACGCCTTCTCAGCAGCCTCGGCCAGGCTCTTCCCTTTTCCGGCGCCCTTCAGGGAGGCCCGGATTGACGTGACCCGATCCCTCGTGATCTTGTCGGCGCGTTGCTCCTGGTCCGGAACCCCGCGCTCCCTAGCCTCGATCTCCCCGATCCGTTTCTCATATGTCCTGAGCGTGTTGCCGTAGCTCTCACGGATGTCCTCCCACTCGCCGGCCGGTGCGTCTGAGACGGCGATCAGCGCTAGCAGCAGGCCAGCCATCAGGGTGAGAAGACATCGCCTCGCGGGGCCGCCGTGATGCATTACCGACCTCATTTGAGGTTCTGGATTTTGCCCTGAATGGCACCGAGCCGGGCCGCCAGCTCCTTGAGCTGGCTGGCGAGACTCTCCGAGAGCTGGCGCAGGGTGTCTTCCAGCTTTGCCGAGCTTGCGGTGAGCTCCTGGCTGGCCGTCGCCATTTTCCGTATGCCGCTCGCGTTCTCGACAGTCAATTCGTGATTGAGCCAGCCGAGCTGGGCCGTCTGCAGCATGAACTTGCGGACCGCGGCCAGATCCTCAGCGAGTGCGCGCACGTCGGCCACCGCCTTGTCCGTGTCCTGCTTCGTCGCTGCGAGCTCGCGCTGTACGAGGCCCAATCTTTCCTCGATACGCCGGAGCTCGCTCGCGAAAGCGGCCATGGACGTCAGCTGCGCCTGGTGTTGTTGCAGGGCGCTCTGGGTGACGGTCTCGGGCGCCTTGGGTACGTCCGTTCGGTAAACGAACGTGACCACCACCGGCACCGATACGGGGCTGGTCCCGCTCTCCGGCGAGGCGGCGTACCGCGCCCAGGCATCGGCCGGACTGTCGCCCGGCAGGACAACCAGGTGGCCATCCTTGGCGTCGAGAAAAGCCAGGGCGCCCACATTCCCGGACTGTCTCACGGCGGCCTGAATGGCGTCGGCGTGGGAGGCGAGTGCTCGCTCTCGGTCCCTGATTGCCTCCGACTGCGCCGCCGTCATCAGCGAGTGGCTCGCGCAACCGACGACCACCAGTGAGAGGCCGACGAGAGGAAGACCCGAGCTCAGCACGTGCGGGACCCCACGCCGTAGGCGTCCGAGCAGCACGAGCAGTAGCTGGCGCATCATCGTTGAGTCCTCCGTCGCCTGGACCTCGCCCGTCCTCGCCGGCGCCTTCGCGCCGGCGGGCGCGCCCTTCTCGGGTGACCTGAAATGCGGTATCCGCCGACAGGTCCTATAGAATCATCACGTGGGACCTCACTATGGATCATTATTGCCAAGTGTTTCAAGCGCGTGCCTTCGACGGCTCACCACCGCGGCGAACCCGCTGTAGCGTCTCTCTGGCGCGTTGTCGCCTCGCGGACGATCGGCGCGCGTCGGTGATGTCACAGACAGAGTCTCCGGTGGCGGCTCGTGGATAGGAACCTGGACAGAAACGAGGAGCCCCACTCCGAGGATCGGGCCAGGACCAGCTTGCGGCGAACGCTTCCCCACGCCTGGACCATGATCAGCCCGTACTGGTCCTCGGAGGACCGGTGGGCGGCCCGGGGGCTCCTGCTTGGCGTCGTGCTCCTCACGCTCGGCATGGTCTACCTCACCGTTCTCTTGAATCAGTGGAACAACGCCTTCTACAGCGCCCTCCAGGACAAGAACATTGCCGCCTTTCGCGGCCAGCTCTTCCGGGTTACGTGGCTGATCACCATCTTCATCTTCCTCGCTGTGTACCAGGTTTATCTCAACCAGATGCTCGAGATCCGCTGGCGACGCTGGTTGACCGACCGCTACCTCCGCGCCTGGCTGGCCGATGGCGCCTACTATCGGATGCAGCTCCAGGCGACCGAGACCGATAACCCTGACCAGCGTATCGCGGAAGACGTGCACCTGCTCGCGGCCCACACACTCGGCCTTTTCACCGGCGGCCTACGGGCGATCGTCACGCTGGTGACCTTCGTGGCGATCCTCTGGGGGCTTTCCGGAACCCTCATCGTCCCGGTGGGCGGGTTCTCCATCCCCCTGCCCGGCTACATGGTCTGGGTGGCCGTTCTGTACGCGATCGCCGGCACGTGGGTGACCGACTGGTTCGGCCGCCCGCTGGTCCGGCTGAACTTCGATCGACAGCGGTACGAGGCCGACTTCCGATTTAGCCTCGTCCGCTTCCGCGAGAACACCGAGGGGGTGGCCCTCTACCGCGGCGAGGCGGACGAGTTCCGTGGCTTTCGCGAACGGTTGGAG
>WNFO01002901.1_pt1 | contig 22433 bp, 17 predicted proteins | sample 5400251 | NCBI WGS metagenome assembly WNFO01 (sample SAMN13153354, study PRJNA577476) | soil metagenome | isolation source: 100 cm saprolite under Madrone tree | place: USA:California | collected 2016-06-14
CTTTTAATGAGCAGAAATAAATTGGGGGGAACCGCTGGTACTCAGTACACAATAACCATAGTTTGGACAAAAAGACACAATCCTGGACTTCCATTGCAAGGAGCGAAATTATATCCCTTAGTGTGTATTCCGCTCAATTGGCCCACTTATTCCGGAGCATTGCGACCACCTGTTCCAGGGATTGCTGCCGCGGGGGAGCAAAGCGATGCTGGAGTTTTTGTCATTAGCCTATGAGCTCGTTGACTTGCAGTCTCCTTTTCGACTTCTTTGTTTTTCGAATCAATTCTCCCTTGAGTTCGATCTTAAGGGAGTGGTGCAGTAGGCGTCTGTAATGGTGGGCTCAGCGCTGTAATCCCACTCCTTCGTGGTATACATTCAGATCGAGGTGGATTGGCGGGTCAGCAAAGCCAAGCGAGATAAACGTTACCGCGAGTGTGGGCAACGAGTTGAGTGAACTCAAAGCGTTAAGGCCTGTTACAACGGGTTTTGAGGAACAATTTGAGGTGGGTTTAGTCCGTACCAATGCACGAGGAGCCCATCTCAGCCGACCGAACCCAGACTTATGGAGTTTCTTTAACTTCAAGATATTTGAGTAGTTCTCTTGCCTCGTCCAGCTCTGCAAGAGCCTCTCCCTTAAATTCATCAAATCTTGCGGTTTTATTATAAGCTCTTAGCGCTTCTTGTGCAGCTGGATCTTCGTGGGCTTTCATAAGAACCTCTTTGAGCCTGTTTTTTATCTTTGGATCGAGGTTTTTTCTCACCACTTCCACCATCCTCGGAAATGGCCTGGATTGGTAAAAGATCGTCAAATCTTTTTTCATTGCGTCAGGATTAGTCTCGGCGTTTTCCCAATTCTGATTATGATAGGCGCCAGCATCAACCAGATGTCTATGCACCCAAGTTGTAATGCTAAGTTCGTTGCCGGCAAACGTGTAGCCTACCTTATTGGGAGGTGTCTTTGCTTTTGATGAAGGAAGTTCCGACAAATCAAGACCTGCTTTCGTGAGGGTTGCCACTGGGATGTAAAAGGAGCTCGTTGAACCAGGATTTTGAAAGGCAATCTTCTTCCCTTTAAGATCCTTAGGCGCGTTTATTCCACTGTCCTTTCTTGTGAACATGACGCTGTAGTAAGTAGGAACTCCTCCTGCCCATCTTCTAAGTAGAATATCTGCTCCAGTTTTTTCAGAGTAAATAAGGCTAGAAATCACACTGTCCGTGGTCCAATCCACTTTACCCTCTTTTATAAATTTGACCATTTCCTGCCGGTTTCTGGCCACCAGCAGGGAACCCTCTGTAATTCCTAAATCTCCCAAGTGGCCCGCTACATAATCGACAATCGGTTTAACCTCCTTATAGGCATGCGTGGGATCTTCATAGACTCGGCCGATAACGAGGGGCCCAGCGTTAGCACTTGCCCATAAGAGAAGCGACCCAACGCATGAAAGAAGAGCACTGATTTTGCGTAGCATGCAAATACTCCTATCAGCTCCGGCTGCTGTATGTCCGCAACTGGAATATATTATAACGAGCTTTTGAATTTTATAACAGGCTTAAGGAAAAGGCCTGGTAGAGTAATTTAGCAGGCTACCTCAGAACATGCGTGTTCCGACCGATTTGAGTCTATCTAGCTTTTTAGCTGTTCGAGGGTTGATTGACATATTTTCTGCTGGATCGGTCAAGCTCTGGCCTAGGCCCGAAGGGGTATTTTCAACCGCGGTTATCTGCAGTAATAGACCATTGATTCCATTAAACAACGCAAGGGAGTGCTTCATGAGATGCTCTAGGGCTTTTTCCTGATCCGGGTTAATCGCGCCTAGGATCCGATCTTTTACCATTGAAGCATATCCCATTACTAAACTCACGGGAGTTCTGAAGTCATGTGCCATCGTCGTTAGAAACTGTGAATTACCATTGTCCGAATGATCTATCTCAGATTGTGAATTTCTAAGTTTCTCGACGAGCTTGAAGTTCTGCGCCGCTGCTGTTTGTTCTTCGACATTAGACTGACCAAGTCTCTGGCCCACTAAGATCAAACGCATGACTCGTTCGGCAGCGCGGGTTAGTAGTTCAGGGGCTTTATCCAGTGCATCGGAAAGAGTTGTTGGAGATTCCATGATACTCACAAAGGAGTCGATACCATGAAAGAGGTTTTGCTGCGCATCTTCCCCGATCATTCCCGATATAGCAATCACAGGCAAATTACGGGATTTAGCCATCCGCGCGACTTCCGCTGGAAGTTTGCCGTCGGGTGTTTGCCCGTCAATACAACCTTCAGCCGTGACTATCAAATCGGCCATCCGGATTGCTCGGTCGATCCCCAGATATTCTGTATTGATCTCGCAGCATGGGTGAAGAGTTGCATTGAGGAACGCATAGAGCCCCGCAACTAATCCACCCGACCCACCACCACCCGGGATGGTTCTGATATCTAATCCTAGCTGGCTTTCAACCACATTCGCATAATGCTCAAGCGCCGCCGCAAGCTGCTCAACGATTATGGGAGATGCCCCTTTCTGTGGCCCGAAGACACGTGCGGCTCCTTTCGGCCCCGACAAGAGGTGATTGAAGTTGCATGCGACGTCAATTCGAACTTCAGCGATTCGCGGATCACGAGCCGATGTATCAATCCGCTCAAGTCTCAAAAGCTCGCCTCCGCCGTGTCCTATCTCAGTACCCGTATTGTCTAATAGTCGCACACCGAGTGCTTGAACCATTCCGGCACCACCGTCTGATGTGCCCGAATCGCCTGAGCCGATCAGCAGACGTTTAGCACCAGCGTCTAGAGCTGCTTTTATGAGCTCCCCAACCCCGTAAGTGGTTGTCTTAAGTGGGTTACGTGCATCACGAGGGACAAGCCGTAATCCTGCCGCCGAAGCGATTTCTAGAACAGCCGTTTTAGGTGTTTCTCGTCCGAGAAAACCGTAGTGAGCCTCAACTTCCTCACCCCCGGGCCCTGTCACCTTCACAGCGTGCAAGGTGCCGCCAGTGACGTGTACGAGCGTTTTTGCAAAGCCTTCGCCTCCGTCGACCAGAGGCGTCTTTAGCACATTGGCATCTGGCAGCGCGCGCAGGATACCTTTTGCAATACAGTCAGCGACTTCTTCTGGACTCAAACTCTCTTTGAAACCAGAAGGCGCGATCAAAACGTTTACAGTCATGGTTCCTCGGCGTTATAATATTCAGTGATGGTAAAACGTTTATGGACTGCGGTCGTCATCAATTAGACCGTATTTTAGATTGACGAATTTCAACTTGACGTTAACAGATCGTAACTTACTTTTAACAAATAGTGACTCTAGATATCTAAAAACGTACTCATTTGTCAATACTTGTATAAAAATAGTATCAATTGCAAACATTGGGGAAGAACAGCGTAATTTTTGGCTAGCGGTAACGTGGATCGGTATTGAATAGCGAAGATATACGTGGGCTGTGAACTCTCTGATTTAAACCTAATTCGTCGATACTGTTTGTCGCAACATCCGGCGGCGAGAGAAAATGCTAAGAGGTTAAGTTTAGAAGGAAATCATCCGGATCGCGCTGATGCGTTCCGTCGGCGTGGGGTGTGAGTAGTAGTAAGCCGAGTACCATGGGTGAGGCGTCAGATTGGACAGATTCTTGACCGTCAGGTTAACTAGTGCTTCTTCCATCGGCTCACGCTTGCGCAGCGTCTCGACCGAAAATCGATCGGCCTCGTATTCATGCTTGCGCGAAAGCAAGTTGATTAATGGGGCCAGATAGAACGTAGCCGGACCAGCAAGCAAACTAAAAAGCACAAGCGCAGCGTGGTTCGAAGGATTCAAGCCAAAGGCTCCGAACAGAGGCCTGTAGTTCAGTAGCAGGCTTAAGATATAGAGCCCAAGAAAAAGAACCATTGTCTGAAGAACCAGCATGCGACGAATGTGTCTCATTTTATAATGACCCATTTCATGTGCCAGCACAGCAAGCCCCTGATCAATGGTCATCTGGGCAATCAAGGTATCGAACAAAACGATTCGTTTTGCCTTTCCGATTCCGGTGAAGTAAGCGTTGGAGTGTGCCGAGCGCTTCGACCCGTCCATCGAGAAAATTCCGTTCGTCTTGAAGCCCACCTGCTTTGCCAGACGCAGGATTCGATCCCGCAACTCGCCTTCTGGTAAGGGTTCGAACTTGTTGAACAGCGGCGCGATGACGGTGGGATAAACGATCACCATCAGTAGCTGGAACCCGGATATAAAGAAAAACGTCCAGATCCACCAATGAGGGCCCATTGCCTCCATCAGCCAGAGAATAACTAAAAGAAACGGAAATCCGATTAAGATGCCAAGCAAGAGGGCTTTAAGCTTATCGGTTAAATACAGTCTCCACGTTGTCTGGTTAAAGCCGAAGCTCGCTTCGAGCCGGAAGGTGGCGTAGAGGTCGGTCGGCAAACTCGCTACGGAGAAAACCAAGGCGATACCGAAGCAAAAAATTAACCCCCGAGCATTCGTTATCGAAAAGAATTTGCTTACTAGGTCTTTCGAAAATCGATCGATAAACGGCAACAGTCCTGCAAAAAGTACCACCAGCGTGACCCATCGACCGTAGATCTCCGCCCAACGCTGCAACCGGCCCTTAGCAAGCGTGTACTTGACCGATTGATCGTACTCGTCCGGACTCATCTTTCCCCGAAAAAAATCAGGGATCATTTTCTCAGCGGCACGTTCACGCACGTAACGCAGATTCAATTCGTTAAGACCAAACTCGACAACAAACTCCAGAGTAAAAAGAAGAAGAAATAACCCAACGATCAGTGGTTCCATTGGAACGAACAACGGCTTCGGAAAGAAATTGACGGGTGCAGGACAGGATCTATCAGGCCGTGAGTGGACTATAGGCGAACACGAGCTTGCCATCGTTCTCATCTACCTCGACGTTGCCGCCGCCTTGCAGGCTGCCGAAGAGGATTTCGTCGGCCAACACTCTCTTAATCTCGTTCTGAATCAACCGCGCCATTGGGCGCGCTCCAAATGAGGGGTCGTAACCTCGTTCGGCAAGCCAACGGCGCGCCTTGGGAGTGAGCTGCAAGAAAACTTTCTTCTCGTTGAGCTGGTGATCGAGCTCCACAATAAACTTATCCACCACCCGTTCGATGATTTCCATGCCCAATGCATTAAAAACGATCATTGCGTCGAGGCGGTTGCGGAATTCGGGGCTGAACATCTTTTCAATGGCCTCTTTGCCTTTACCGGCCTTGGACGGTGCACCGAAGCCCAGCGGCGCGCCACTCATTTCCCGCGCTCCCGCATTGGTTGTCATAATCAAGATGATATTTCTAAAGTCAGCCTTTTTACCATTGTTGTCCGTAAGCGCCGCGTGATCCATCACCTGAAGGAGAATATTGAACAAATCGGGATGGGCCTTCTCTATTTCATCGAGCAACAGCACAGCATATGGATTTCTGTTGATGGCGTCAGTAAGGAGCCCCCCCTGGTCGAAACCGACATAACCTGGTGGCGCGCCGATCAAGCGTGAGACAGTGTGTTTCTCCATATACTCGCTCATGTCGAAGCGAATGAATTCAATGCCCATGACCTGGGCCAGCTGCTTCGCCACCTCCGTCTTGCCAACCCCTGTCGGGCCGGAAAACAGGAAACAGCCGATGGGTTTCTCCGGATGGCCAAGGCCCGAACGAGAGAGTTTTATCGTGCTAGCCAAGGTCTCGATAGCCGCATCCTGGCCGAAGACGGTCAGCTTTAGATCCCTCTCCAGATTTTGCAGTTGCTCCTTGTCGGACGTTGAAACACTGCGCGGGGGAATTTTAGCGATCTTCGCGACGATTCTCTCGATGTCTTTCGGGCCAATCATTTTCTTGCGCTTTTCCGGCGGCTGGATCTTCACTGCTGCGCCGACTTCATCGATGACGTCGATGGCTTTATCCGGCAATTTTCGATCGTTAATGTGTTTGGCCGATAGCTGGACTGCCGCACGAATAGCTCCGGCGCTGTAATGCACTCCGTGATGCTTCTCGTAGTGCGGCTTCAGGCCTTCAAGTATTTTGTAGGCCTCGTCTTGGCTTGGTTCCGGAACTTCGATCTTCTGAAAACGGCGTGCTAAGGCACGATCTCTTTCAAAATAGCTCTTGTAATCATGATACGTGGTCGAACCGATGCACTTCAGTTCTCCGGACGCGAGGGTCGGCTTGAGAATATTCGAGGCGTCCATCGAGCCACCGCTAGTTGCACCCGCCCCGACGATGGTGTGAATCTCATCGATGAAAAGAATCGAATTGGGTTGTTTCTTAAGACCGGTTAGAACCCCTTTGAGACGCGCCTCAAAATCACCGCGGAACTTCGTGCCTGCGAGTAATGCGCCCATATCGAGCGCATAGATTACCGCATCCTTAAGGACGTCAGGGACTTCACCGTGATGGATTTTAAGAGCCAGTCCCTCCGCCAGCGCCGTCTTCCCGACACCCGGATCGCCGACGTAAATAGGATTGTTCTTACGCCGCCGACAAAGAACGTGAATCGTGCGTTCGATCTCATCGTCTCGTCCGATGAGCGGGTCGATATTTCCCTGTTGAGCTTTCGCTACCAAGTTGACGGTGAAAGCCTCAAGCGGGTTGACCCGCCGACCCGGTTTTTCCTCTTCACTTTGCTCCTCATCGCTTTGAGACCATTCCTCTCTCGTCGCAATCTTTGAAATCCCGTGGGAGATATAGTTGACCACATCGAAGCGCGTGATGCCCTGCTCCTCCAAGAGATAAACTGCGTAGCAGTCCGGCTCGCGAAACATCGCAACAAGTATGTTTCCCCCGTTGATCTCCTTTTTTTCCGCCGATTGAGCATGGATAACCGCGCGCTGTAACACCCGGTGAAAACTGAGGGTCTGCTGCGGTTGCTGGTCCGAGCCTTCAGGAAGGGCCTCTAGGTGGGTCTGAAAAAATTCTTCCAAGCCCTTTCGGAGCCGGTCGATATCGCCGCCGCAATTGACGATCGCACCGGTGGCGTCTTTGTCTTCGAGCAAGGCGTACAGGAGATGCTCCAAGCAAACGTATTCATGACGCCTGCCCTTTGCTTCCTTCAAAGCCGTATTTAGAGTTCGTTCGAGTTCCTTGCTGATCATCCTAAGCCTCTTCCATAGTGCATTTCAGTGGATATTCGTGCTGCCGGGCTAGACCTTCCACCAAAGTCACTTTGGTTTCAGCGATCTCATACGTATAAACGCCAGCCACTCCGATGCCTTTCTTGTGGACATGGAGCATGATCTGAACCGCTTCTGTATGTTCCTTGTGGAAAACATACTGCAATACCTGCACAACGAATTCCTTGGTAGTATAATCGTCATTGTGCAGCAAAACTTTGTAGAGGGGGGGTTTTTTTAACTTTTTCTTGGTCTCAGTAACAAGCTCGTGATCGAATTCGGTTTCCCTGCGGCTCATGAAATGCCTCCCTCGGAAACAGTATATATCTAACACGCTTTTCTGCCGAGTCGCAATCCTCCTCGGGCGCCTACTTAACTTGCTAAAATATTTCTAACTGCTTATGCCCTAAAGGAAAAAAGTGATATATTGGTAGAGTGCTCGCCGCTCAGTTATTAGAGCCTTCAAATAGTTTGCCAGCCCGGAGAGGTGTCCTATGCTTTCTAACAAAGTCAGCGAGATAATGACCACGCACTTAACGACAGCCCCGGTCGCCAGTTCGATTCATGAGGTATTGGAAATGATGGTAACGGCAGATGTCGGGCGCGTCATTATCACAAATAGGGAAGTACCGGTTGGAATTTTTACTGAGAAAGACGTCATGAAGCGCGTCGTGAACGAAAATATCGATCCCGGAAAATCGCGTATCAAAGACGTTATGACCTCACCGCTACGCGCTGTACGTGAGGAGACTCATATCGTCGAAGCTTTTGCCAAAATGTACAAGGGGAAATACCGCCATCTTTTGGTGCGCGGCCGGAGAGGGAAAATCGTGGGAATCGTCTCTATGCGCCGCATCCTTGGACTCGCGGTCGAATTGGGACAAGGAATCAGCGAAACCAAAACACTCGGCGGCCTGGTGTCCGGCGGGGTTTTGTCCGTCGATGAGGGCTCTTCGGTCTATGAAACCATCGATTTGATGATTCAAAAGGGCGTTCCTTCGGTGGTCGTCACAGCCTCAGGCAAACCGAGTGGCATCTTTACCGAACGAGATATCCTCAAACGGGTCGCTGCCAAGGGGATCAATACGAGGAGCACCCAGGTGAAGCAAGTTATGACTTCGCCGCTGGTAACCATGGCAAGCACAGCGCTCGTTGGTGAAGGCTTGATGGAAATGTACAAGCGCGACATCAGAAACATGCCGGTTATGGACGCAGCGGGGGAACTTATAGGCATCATCTCTATGCCCGATATCTTACAGTATGCCGCCGCTTTCAACATCGATGAAAAGGTTCGCCAAACTTGGAAAGAAGTCCAGGAATACTATGATTCTGAAGACCAATATACGCCGGGGTAGGTCGACTAACATGTTGTCTTCTAAAGGGAATATGCTAGCATAATAGGACTGGAAAGAAGTTTTAAGGAGGATGCATTTTGGACACCGCAACGATTAACGATTTAAACATCTGCGTCGCCACAGAGAATGGATCAGGGAGCGCGTCTTCGAACAACATACTATTCAAGGCGATTTTTAAAATGGGCATTCCATGCTCATCGAAAAATATGTTTCCGTCGAATATTCAGGGCCTGCCCACTTGGTACCAAATTCGGGCTTCTGCAGAGGGTTATCTGAGCCGCAAGGACGTTATTGACGTGATGGTCATGTTCAATGACGCCACGGCAGCCAAGGACATCTACCGGGTACGTGATGGCGGCGTAATTCTTTACGACGATTCCGCTCCTTTGCCGGCTCATCTGAAACGGGATGGGGTTCAGTACATAGGAATTCCGGCTAATAAATTAATAGCGAAACTGGTACCCGCATCACCATTACGCGCCAAACAGCGTAATATGATCTACGTTGGGGCCTTGGCGTATCTGTTCGGCATCGACATGGAAGTCATAAAAGCGGTTCTCGAAGATACCTTCGGCAAGAAGCCGGCCGTCATTGAATCTAACTTAGTTTGCATCGATGCCGGGTACCAATACCTGAAAGAAAAAGGGGCAACTCAGAATATTGCCCGTCTTCAGGAAATCCCCAACGGCAACAAAGGCAAAATCATCACCGAGGGTAACACAGCGGCCGCATTGGGAGCGATTTACGGCGGGGCCTCGGTCATTTGTTGGTATCCCATTACCCCATCGAGTTCCCTCGCTGAAGCCATGGAGCATTATCTGCCCAAACTGCGCAAGCCTAAAGACGGCAAACGAACCTATGCTATCGTACAGGCAGAAGATGAGATCGCGTCAGCAGGCATGGTTGTCGGTGCTGGGTGGGCCGGAGCTCGTTCAATGACCTCCACTTCCGGGCCTGGGGTTTCTTTGATGAACGAGACCATCGGTCTCGCCTATTATGCCGAGATTCCGTCCGTGTTTTTTATCATCCAACGCGGCGGTCCCTCGACAGGCTTGCCGACACGGACACAGCAGGCGGATATCTCTCTGATGTACGGTGCTTCCCATGGCGACACCCGGCATATCATCTTAATCCCTCATGACATGAATTCCTGCTTTGATTTTGCGCGTCGGAGTTTCGACTTCGCCGACCGATTTCAGACGCCGGTTTTCGTGGCCATGGATCTCGACCTCGGTATGAATCTTTGGCCATCGGAACCTCTCAGACTGGAAAAAGACCCCTACGACCTCGGCAAACGATTAAGCGCGGAGCAACTTGAGGAATGGACGAAAGCCGGCAAAAAGTTCCGCCGTTACTTTGACCAGGACGGTGACGGCATACCTTATAGAACCGTCCCCGGAAATCAGCACCGCATGGCTTCCTATTTCACACGTGGATCGGGCCACGACGCCGACGCCAAGTACTCCGAAGATGAAAATGACTATAAATACATTCTCGATCGACTGAAAAAGAAGTTTGAGACTGCTCGGAAATTTGTCCCCAAGCCAATCGTAGAAAAGGAAAGAGGCGTCAAGACCGGAATCATTTGTTATGGTTCTAGCCATGAGGCAGTGCGCGAGGCTCGCGACAGGCTGAAAGCTAGCGGGTTGAAAACCAACCACATGTTAATCCGGGCCCTGCCACTAACCAAGGAAGTACGGGATTTCTTTGTGGAGCATGACACCATTTACTTCGTGGAACAGAACCGCGACGCGCAAATGGCCGCGATCATCAAAGACGAAAATCCCGAGCTGGGTGCGAAGATTGTCAGTATACTCGTTTACAACGGGTTACCTATAACGCCAAAGGCGATCGTGGACCAGATCTTCGATGCGGCACAATCGGCCGAATTAAAAACAGCACAGATGTAAGGGATAGAATCATGGCAGAAGCAAAAATTAATCGGATTAATCTAACGGAAAAGGACTATGAAGGGGCGCCGTCGACCATGTGCCGAGGCTGTGGTCATGACGCGATTTCAGCATCGGTCATGCGCGCGTATTTCGAAAACAGCATTGATCCTCGTAAAGTGGTTAAGCTGAGCGGTATCGGCTGTTCTTCCAAAACGCCCGCCTATTTTCTCAGTCAATCATTCGGCTTTAATGCCGTTCACGGGAGAATGTCGGCGGTGGCAACCGGCTCGAACCTGGCCAATCACACATTGATGCCCATCGGGGTCTCCGGCGATGGGGACACCTCCGCTATCGGCCTCGGGAATTTCTGCCACATGATGCGCCGCAATGTGAATATTACCTATATTATCGAGAACAACGGCGTCTACGGATTGACGAAAGGACAGTTCTCGGCGACAGCTGATGTGGGTTCCGTTATGAAAGGCGGGAAAGTCAACGATATTCCAGCCATCGATATGGCCGAGCTGGCGATTACCCTGGGAGCGACGTATGTCGCGCGCAGTTTTTCCGGCGATCGCAAACAGCTCACCCCGCTTGTGCAGGGCGCTCTGTCACACAAGGGCAGTGCAATTTTGGATGTAATCAGCCCTTGCGTTACTTTCAACAACCACGAAGGCTCGACCAAAAGCTTAAAGTACGCTAAAGCCCATCTTGATCCCATCCACGATATCGATTTTATTCCGCCATACGAAAATATTGAGGCGGACTATGACGAAGGCACCGACCATGAGGTCGAGATGCACGACGGCTCACGCATCATTCTTCATAAACTGAGCAAAGATTACGATCCCACTAATAAAATGCAGGCGATCACAGCTATCCACGCTGCTATCGCTGAGGGAAAATTTTTGACCGGCCTTATCTATTACAACCCAACCCGCAAGGAATTCGCCGAAGAATTAGAACTCTGCGACACGCCGCTATCTGAGCTGACCCAGGATGATCTTCAGCCACCCCTGGAAGCTCTAGAGAGAATTAACGCCGAAATGATGAAATAGGTTCGTAACCACCGGTTCCCCGTTTATAAATCTGAAACGCACAAAGCCTGGCAGGAATCCTGCCAGGCTTTCTATTGAACCCTTTGAACTTATTGGGAAGTAATTATAGTCCCGCCACTTGTTTTTGTAGCCCGCTCCAAGTCTCGATGATCTCACTCGAAGACGCCACCAATCCAAAATGGCGTCGCATGTTTTCCAGCGTGCCCAGGTGCAGCTTTGCTTCGTAAGCTGCGGAGCAGTCATCGATCATGGTTACGTAATAGTCATATATGTAGGCGTCACGCGCTGTGGTCTCGACACACACGTTAGTGGCGACCCCGCACACGAGAACGCTCTGAATATTGCGTGCCTTGAGAACCGTGTTCAAATCCGTGTTGATAAAAGCGCTGTAGCGATGCTTGATCACCACTCTCTCGGTGGGTCGCGGTGCGATGCCGTCATAGAACTCCGCGCCCCAGGTTCCTTCGCGGCACGTGTTCAAGCCGCTCTTTTGTGAACTACGATAGATCCAAGAAGGAGTGTCCGTCCATTCGCTATGCGTCGTCCTGATGTAAACAATCGTCAGCCCTACCCGGCGTGCTTCGTCGATCAGCCGCAAAAGATTCGGCACCATGGCTAACGCCGCGCTCACATCCTCGCCGCGCTTGCTTGCACTTCCTTCCGGGCTGACGAAATCGTTCTGCACGTCCACTACTACGAGCGCCGCCAGGCGGGGATCGCATCGTTCTTTTAGACTCTTTAGAATTTCCATAGTGGCCTCCTAACTAATGGTCATGCTTCTTTTGCAAGCCACCATGACCTAGGGTCATGATGTCTGCCCGGGAGATTTTCTCTCCCGCTAACAGCCGCGGCAACAATAGGTCAAAGGCGGTGAATGGGTCGTGCAATACGCAACCGGAAAGGCCTAAAACCGGAGTTTCGTTCAAATACGCCAGAACAAACATCGAACCAGGCAGAATAGGGAATCCGTGGGACTCCACTTTCGCGCCGCTTCGCCGTATACCTTCCGGAGTTTGGTCGTCCGGATCGACGGACATGCCGCCGCTGACTAAAATGATCTCAGCGCCTGCTTGGTTAGCATCCCTAATAAGTTGAGAGATCTGTTCTGGGTCGTCCGTCGCCAGTTTCTTGTCCGCCAAATCGGATCCCATTTCACTCACTTTCTTCCGTACCACCGGTTCGAAACCGTCTTTGATTCTTCCGGAATAGACTTCGCTGCCGGTTACGATCAGATGAATACGGCGCGCTGGAATCGGCAAAACTTTCACGATCGGGTGATCCCGGCACAGGGTCTCGGCCTTTTGAATCAATTCTTCTTTCACGACCACGGGGATGGTTCGCGTGCCCGCCACTACGTCGCCTTGCTTCACGTAACGATTCGACGGCAAGGTGGCCATCATCAGATCGCCCAATGAATTGAAGCGATAGAGAAGATCAGCATCAATCTTCAGCAGGCCCGATATCTCCGCTACCAGATTGACTCGCCCCTCCACCGGGTCCGTCAATTTGAGATTCGGACCGGCGGCCGCTTTGGCTAGTCTCCGCGCTGCGTCCTCTTCATGCACGTCATCCTTTTCAAGCTCCATAACGTACAGATGTCGCTTCCCTACGTCGAGGAGTTTCGAGATATCTTCCTTCCGCACAATGTGGCCGCGCCGAAAAGCAGGACCCTTATGCTTGCCCGGGACGATCTCTGTGATGTCGTGGGCGAGTGGCATCCCAACGGCTTCTTCCACGGGAATGACTTTTAGCATTGCTGCGATCTCCTTGAAACTCGTCTAACAAATACGGTTCAATTTTTCCAGCGGCGACTTCGTCCAGCCGCTTATCACAACAGCAAGACCGATTCGCCGACTAAGCGCAAATTGCCGAATCAGTCTCGGTGCACAACCACAGATTCGACGGGATTGTCTGTTGCTTTTTGAACAGAAGTGACAAGCACTTTGTCGATCCGCTTTCCATCCATGTCTACCACCTCAAAACGCAAATCATTCCATTCAAAGGATTCGGATACGGACGGAACTCGACCCATCTGGGTAAACACGAAACCGCCCAAAGTTTGATAGGCGTCTCTCTTTTCACCAGGCAAACTTCCCACGTGAAAGATCTCTTTAAACTCGTCCACCGTGAGCATTCCATCCAAAAGCCAAGAACCGTCGTGACGCTGCACGGCCTTCGGATCGCTGCTTTTCGCGCCGAAAGGCATGTCACCGGCGATAGCTTCAAGAATATCATGATGCGTTAGCAAGCCCTCGATGCCGCCGTATTCGTCGACCACGAGCGCGATATGTTTGCCGGATTTTTTGAATGATTCTAACAATGCCAAAGCCGAAATCGTTCTTGGTACAAAGAGAGGTTGTTGAATTGGAGTTTTCAAATCCAAGGGCTTACCGGCTAGGCTCGCCTGCAATAAATCTTTCGCTTGCACGATACCGGTGACGTTATCAAGACTTTCCATTCCCACGGGGAAGCGGGAATATCTACTGTCAATAATCTTTTCATGAATCTGGTCGATGGAGTTTTTGAGATCGAGCCACACGATGTGTGTGCGCGGTGTCATCAGCGACCGCGCGGTCTTGTCCCCGAGTCGAAGCACAGCTTCGACCATATCCTGCTCCGATTCCTCGAAAACACCCGCCTTTGTGCCTTGTTGAACCAAAGTTTTAACTTCCTGCTCAGTCACCCCTGGTTCTTGAGCGTGCTCCTTTCCAAAGGGACGGCAAACCGCGTCGGCGGAAACACTCAGGAGATGAATAATCGGCAACGATATTTTCGAGAACCAACGCAGCGGGGCGGCTACGACGGTCGCAATTGCCTCGGGATCGCGCATAGCAAGACGTTTGGGAACCAATTCGCCCAGGACGAGGAAGAAATAGGTTATTCCGATGACAACCACTCCCAGGGCAATGGTCTGGCTATAGACCTCAATGACGGGAATCGAAGCTAAGAGTTTGGCTACCTCATCGGCAAGAGTTCTCGCGCCGAACGCCCCCGCCAGAACGCAAACAAAGGTGATACCTATTTGTAACGGCAACAGAAAACGGTTCGGTGTGTTGGCAAGCTCCACAGCTGCTTTTGCCTTCGTGCTGCCCTCGCTCGCCCAGTCCAAGAGCCGCGACTTTCGCGCTGTAACCAAAGCCGTTTCGGATAAGGCAAACAGAGCGTTCGTGATAATAAGCGCAGAAATGATGAAAATCTCCAATTCTACTTCCGACATTTCTTATTTACTCCTCTTCCTAATACCTATCGATAGGAAAGCGAGTCGATGCTCCTTCTATGCAAAGGCTAGGACCGTCTGCAGAACCAGTCGTATCGTTGCATATGCCGGCCGGAAAAGCGAAATACCGCTATAGGAGAGCTCTAGGCTGTTTATCCAACCGAATTCCTCTTTTCCGTTTTAAGTAATTCTCTCTCAAGGCTGTCATCAATCGGCCAACGCGCAGGGCAAATATAGTTGACAGAATGCCTGAGGGCCGATATATCGGATTTCGATAACGAAATGCAGAATCCTACAGAGAGAGAAGGTCAAAATAGACGAGACCAAGACCTCTACGGAGGCTTGATCCGTCTTCATATCCTGCATCATGCCTCGAAGGGACCAGTCTTCGGCCTGTGGTTCATCGAGGAACTCGCCAGACACGGCTACAAACTCAGTCCGGGCACTCTCTATCCGTTGCTCCACGGACTTGAACGGAAAGGATATTTACGATCAACAAGCGAACGCTCGGGAAAGAGCGCGCGCCGTATGTATCGGGCCACGCCTTTTGGGCACAAGGTTCTGGCAGCCGCCAGAGAAAAAGTTAGCGAGCTTTTCGGCGAACTGTTGGAGGATGAATGAAATTCGACCCTTGAGCGAACAGCAGGCACTGAGGCGAATATGCGAGGGAGGATAGCATGAAGTACGAAACTTACCTTTGGGGAATTGTCGGGCTTTCTGTGGTCCTGATCGTTTTTCTCCTCGTAAGGATCGCTAGTTTGGGAGGTGAAATCCAAGGGCTTAGTGATAGGAATAGCCGTGAAATGGTTGCCCTTCAAGATTCCCTCAAGCGCACACAAGCCGATCTCGTAACCGCCAAAGAATTGGCGCCGGGCTTGGGGGAGTATATGACCACGATCCAACTACACGCGGGAAAACTCTGGTTTGCGGCCAAGGCGTCAAATTGGGACCTCGCACAATACGAGCTTGATGAGCTGAAGGAAACAATGGAGGCTGCGAAAGCCCTAAACGCCGAGAAAAACGGCATCAAAATTTCCAGCGTCTTGGATTCAGTTCTTCAGACCCAGGTCGCCGAATTGGATAAATCCATAAAGAGTAAGGCCCAAAACGAATTTCAAAAATCCTATGACGAGACTCTAAGCGCGTGCAACGGATGCCACGCGGAGGCCGGCTATAAGTTTATTCACATTGTCCGCCCCACCACCCCACCCGTTACCAATCAGAAGTGGGAGATGTCACCCAAATAACGAAATACCAAACCAAAAGGAGGAACCCGAAAATGACTCAACTAGGACAAGCTCAAAAGAATCGACTGACAGCGCTGAAGAAGGAATTCAAACGACTTCAAAAACAGCTACAGTCAATCCATGACAAAACCGGTTACGAAGACCTCGGCCATGGAGTGCTCGCGCTCCAAATCGCTGAACACACCGTCGAAGAAACTCTCGAACACACCGGCCTAGGCGGCGAGATTCGCCACACGCCAAATCCCTCAGCGCACCGTCAGGCTAAGCAGTGGCAGAAGATCGTCAAGGCGTTGCGAGCACAGGCCGGCAAGTTTCTTAGAAGTCATCCTAGCAAGGATTTAGAAACCGCTTTAAAGGCATTGGAAATCGTCGAGGGCTCGCTCGAAGAAGTCGGCGAGCACTATGAATAAAAGCGTTACTGATCAGATTGCTTGTGATGTGAAACCTGGCCAGGGCTCTGTCGGCGAAGTCGCCAACGTTTTTCTCAAGCTCGGCACTATCGCTTTTGGCGGGCCTGCAGCCCACGTCGCATTAATGCATGACGAGGTGGTCAACCGGCGTCGATGGGTGAGCGAAGAGCGCTTTGTAGATCTCTTAGGAGCGGCGAACTTAATTCCCGGGCCAAGTTCCACCGAATTAGCGATTTATCTGGGATACGAGCGATCCGGATGGAGAGGGCTCGTCTTAGGTGGAGTCTGCTTCATCCTGCCAGCCATGTTTCTGGTGTTCGTGATCGCATGGGCCTATGTGGATTATGGGGCAACGCCTCAGGCTAACTGGCTCCTGTATGGGATCAAGCCTGTGATTGTCGCTATTATCCTCCAGGCGCTGTGGGGACTTTTTGGGACTGCGGTTAAAGGGTCCCTATTGGCCGGTGCCGTCGTTTTTGTACTGGGGTTGTATCTGGCAGGATTCAGTCCAGTGGCGCTTATTTTCGGCAGCGGGTTGTTGGTGGCGTTAATTCAAAACGGGTGGCGTTTTTTCCGCAAACAGAAAATCACCGGCGCCAGCGTGGTCCTTCTCTCGAGCATTGGAGCTTCTGGCGCCGTCGCTGGAATGGTTCAGGTTCCGTTCAGTCTGCCGACTCTGTTTGTGACTTTTCTAAAGCTCGGCTCGGTTGTCTTTGGCTCCGGCTATGTGCTTCTGGCATTTTTACGCAACGACTTCGTTCACCGCTTGGGCTGGCTTACCGATCAGCAAATCCTGGATGCTGTGGCTGTGGGCCAGTTCACGCCCGGACCGGTTTTTACGACCGCCACCTTTATCGGATACGTTGTCGGCGGGGTTCCCGGAGCTATTCTTGCGACTGTGGGTATTTTCCTCCCGTCTTTTGTGTTCGTCGCTGCCGTTTTTCCCCTGGTGGGAATGCTGCGCCGTTCGAGCTGGGCGGGCGGATTCCTTGACGGTGTAAACGTGGCAGCACTCGGCCTTATGGCCGGAGTGACTTGGCAGCTCGGCCGCGCCGCGGTGGTCGACTGGGTCACTGCCGTTGTGGTGCTCGCCTCAGCCGTGCTTGTCTTCCGTTTCAAAATCAATTCCGCTTGGCTCGTGCTCGGAGGTGGGGTCGTGGGATTGTTTTCCAAGTTACTGTTAGCGCCGTGAAAATCCAAATTGCGGGAGCAAAAGCTTCGTATGGCCGTCTACTCCGGTATGACGTTGAAAGGTTGATTCCGATGGAAGAGTCGGCGAGGGCCGCTACAACGGAAAATGAAATTGAATGCAAACCCGAATGAAAAACCGGGTTTGTCTCTTTGCGCTTCGTCATCGAATTTTTGTAAGCTATTAACCATTGGCGCAGCACCGAGATCGAAGGAATAGTCATGAACCGTAGAGAATTTCTTCAGTTGGCCGGTCTATCCGCGCTATCCAGTGCTTCGATTTTTTCCCTGAGTTGTTCTTCGACAGTTCACCGAAACATTGCGCCTTCAGCTTTGAAGACGGCGGAAGATGCGACCCGTTTTTCACTTCGCATCGCTCCGGTCAAACTTGAACTTTCGCCGGGTCAGATAATCCAAACGATTGGATACAACAGCAGTGTGCCCGGGCCTTTGCTGCGAGTGAAGGAAGGGCAGCCAGTCACCGTCGATGTCCAAAATGACAGCGACGTGCCTGAGCTGGTCCATTGGCACGGGCTCTATGTACCTTCGGAAGTGGACGGAGCCATGGAGGAGGGGACGCCGATGGTGCCGCCGGGAAGCTCGCGCCAGTATTCCTTCACGGCCCAACCGAGCGGAACTCGTTGGTATCACACTCATGCGTTCGCCGGCAAAGACCTGCGCCGTAGTCTTTACTCCGGACAGTTTGGATTCTTCTATATCGAGCCTAAGAACAATCCCGGCCGTTACGATCAAGAGGTTTTCATCGCGATTCATCAGTGGGATCCTCACTTTGTGAGTATGCAGGATCTCAGGAAGGGTCCGCCACCCGATAACGGCCTCGAAGTCATGTATCGAGCCGCTTCCTTTAACGACAAAGCGCTTGGCTATGGTGAGCCGATCCGCGTGAGGACCGGCGAACGCGTCTTATTTCATCTCCTCAACGCGAGCGCAACGGATGATGTTCATCTGGCATTGCCGGGGCACTCATTCGATGTCGTGGGCCTCGACGGCAACTCGGTGCCGACCCCCCAGACCGTATTAGCTCTGGTGCTGGCTCCTGCAGAACGCATCGACGCGATAGTCGAGATGAACCGACCGGGAGTGTGGGTATTCGGCTCGATCGAAGATGATATGCGTGAAATGGGTATGGGTGTAGTGATCGAATATGCTGGTCAGCAAGAAAAGCCCGAATGGTCCAAGCCTCCCTCAAGCGCTTGGGATTACACCGTCTTTGGCACGAGCGCCGCGACTCCTGAACCCGACGAGCGCTTCAACCTCGTGTTTGAGAAAATCCCCGGTGGTCACGGAGGCTTTAATCGCTGGACGATCAACGGTAAGTCCTGGCCGGATGTTGATCCGCTGGTGGTCAAGGCTGGTCGGCGTTACCGGATGGTGATGGAAAACAAGAACGGGGATGATCACCCAATTCACCTTCACCGCCATACGTTCGAGGTAACGCGGATCGGAGCAAAAACGACTTCAGGAATTCGCAAGGATACGGTCAATCTCCCACGCCGTCAAAGTGCTGAAGATTTCGGCTTTATGGCGCTGATGAAGTACACGTGAGCTAGGACCCCCGTGGCTCAAAGAGCGAATTGGTCGGCTCTGGTTATGTTATGGAGAAATCACCCCAGCCTGTACTATCTAGCGGTGGAATAGTGCTATTGACCCCGAGCCTGTGGAGTATCAGCAGCGGATCTTTTCTTATCGAAGGAGGAACCATGTCGAAAACATTACTTTCACCCCTGGCGGCGTTAGTTTTTCTCTGTTCGGTCGTCTCCGCCTGGAGCCAAAGCGAATTGCCCGAAGGAAGTGGCAAGCGAGCGGTCCAGACTTATTGCGTTCAGTGCCATGACCTTAGCACCGTAACCCGTGCCGGCTATAGCGAGCAGGACTGGCGAAACAATCTCGACATGATGATCAATGTCGGCGCTACGTTGCCTAGGGAACAGCTCGCCGAGGTGACGCAGTATTTGGCCAAGAACTTTCCGGAGAAACCAAGGCCGGCTGCCGTGATAATTCCTGGGAGCGCGAAGATCACTATTAAAGAATGGATCGTGCCTACGCCAGGCTCGCGCCCTCATGATCCGCTGGCGACTCCCGACGGCGCCATTTGGTACACAGGACAATTCGCCAACAGGCTCGGGCGATTGGATCCAAAAACCGGTAGGATCAAAGAATATCCTCTGACGCCAAAGGCTGGTCCTCACGGTCTGACTGCCGATAAAGACGGCAACATCTGGTACACAGCTAACTTTGGCAGCCGTGTCGGCAAGCTCAACCCGAAGACAGGTGAATTGACCGAATATCCCATGCCGAATCCCGCGGCGCGCGATCCGCACACGCCGATCTTCGATCAAAAGGGAACTCTCTGGTTCACCGTGCAAGGGGGGAACATGGTGGGGAGGCTCATACCGCAGACCGGCGAGGTAAAGCTCGTGACCTCGCCCACCCCGAAATCGCGGCCATACGGCATGGTGGTGAATTCCAAGGGTATTCCTTTCATCGTTGAGTTCGGCAGCAACAAGATCGCCAGCATCGATCCGAACACGATGGAGATTCGCGAATATGTTCTGCCCAATGCGGAGAGCCGTCCGCGCCGCATCGCCATTACCAGCGACGATGTCCTCTGGTACTCGGATTATTCCCGTGGCTTTCTGGGCCGTTTCGATCCGGCGACCGGCAAGATGACTGAGTGGGCTTCTCCCGGAGGGCCGCAGTCACTACCTTATGGGATCGCCGCTGTGAACGACATCCTCTGGTACAGCGAGGCGGGAGTGAAGCCAAATACACTAGTGCGCTTCGACCCGAAGTCGGAAAAGTTCCAAACCTGGGCGATTCCGTCCGGCGGAGGTGTCGTGCGCAACATGGACGTCACTCGCGACGGCAATATCGCGCTGGCCTGTAGCGGTGTTAATCGCATCGGCTTGGTGCATATACAATGAAAAAATGTGATTCTTCTTTACACGCCTTATAAACGAAGGGGTCAGTAACGGTTAATTGCATCGAGATAGAGTCCGAGAACGACAGACAGAAATCCGTAGGCGAACGAGCGCACACCGCAGGTCCCAAAGAGCAGCCAACCGTCCCGAGATAATAGTAAGCCCACAATTAGAAAGACATGGAAAAGCGACTCTCGTTAGTTCCCAGAGTCGCTGTCGTTGCTCCTGGTCTTCAGCCGTCCACCATCAACAGGCAAGATGGCGTTGGTGATGTAGGCTGCTTAGTTCTGACAGTAAAAACCGTCGAGCCGTAACGTGCATTGCCTGGCCGACGCTACGTGTCTTCGGTTGCAAAAACAAATCTGTGCACCTCTCGCTTGCGATGGGGACTGCCGTCAGGCGCCTTCCAACTTTTCGGGTGAGAAATTGAAGATTTATTTCTAACGGCATGTATCCGAGAACCGGGAAACAGTTCCTGTGTTTCACAGTCCAGAGCTAGCAGTTAGTCGTGTCAGTGTCTCAAAGTGGTTTTCTGATCGATAAGTAAGTAAGGACGCGCTCATAAATGAGCACAACGATTAGCTACTGAAGATTAGGGTTTCCGCTCTTGCAAATCTTCGGATTGGTGGTTTAACGGCAAGGCCAATCCTTTGTGCTTCCTCTGCACATTCGAAACACACCTTTATGTGAATAATATCACTGGAGACCTCGTATTGAGCTCTCTTCCCACTATAGCATCTGTTGCACTTGGGAGGATCTATTCGGTCGGGCTTTAAAAATGACATGGTTCCCTGATTTATTGTTCTTGTTTATCGTGGGCAGCTCTGGCGACTCATCTTCATATGTCACTCGCGTGTTACAGTATTTTTGTCGGCAATAGAAACGTTTCGCGTTGCTTTTCTGTTGATTACTCTGCTGTGTTAGTCAATAGCTCGAAAGTATCGAAGTTTTAGCAGCTTGACTTCCATCCGCCGCGCCAAACCCTGGACGCGAAGAATCACCATTGTTCAATTCTACCTCGTGTTCGAAAAGATACTCGGAGTGTCCGCCCTCAAAAACGACAAGCAGGAGCGTGCGTCCGAGATTTTCGATCACTGAAACGAGTGTGCCTTCCTTCGGTAATAACATGCCCGTCTTCGCAGACCGGATGATTTTCGTGAGACTTACTTTCACACCGGGTTGCATAACAAGCTTTCATTTTCCTACAAATACCATCTAAGGAAGGCAGCGGCGGTAATAGCACTGACAGTCATCAGCAACATAAGCTGCCACATCCTGTGCTCGCGTGCAGCGGACCAGCGTAGCCGCGTGGCGAGGTAAAATCCCGTAAGAACCGTACCGATGAACGTGCATCCTACCTTTAGAATCAGAGCGCCCAAAGCTATGCCTGTTACTTCCGGAAGCGCTCCTTTCATTGTGTAGCTGGTTAGAGCAAAACCGATCCCGCTTGCGCCCTGAGCCAGCCATCCTAGAAGCATCAACCAAGCAAGTTTATAGCGGACAATTTGATTTTGCCTCGATAAAGACAGTGCTGCCGCGGGGCTGCCGATTACTGCGACAGCCCCGAAGTTGTGCACTATCTGTACCCAAGTATAGATGAGATTTTCCATCCTCGAACTTTCGATCTGTAAGACTGCCTCAACCAAGAAATATTCCCGGAAACTTCCAATTTTGACTCATCGAAAAGGCAGCACTGGGGAGGGGCAGAAGACCCCTCACCCCTAGCCAGAGATCATTCAATCGTTGTACTCGTTCTGGAACCTGTGCTGCATCTCAATCTTCTGAGACTGAATCTCTTCCTTCCCCAGCGGATCATGGTTGCAAGCACCATAGAAATCGACGATGTCATCGGCATCCTTAAGGACCGGTTGAGACGAAGCAAAAGTGTCTTCACGAATGCTCTCGAACTTCGTGTGGCAGTAACTGCCGTCGGCTAAGACATCTTTGGAGATGACAGCTTCAGCCCCTGCTGACGCTACACTAAAGCCCAAAGCTCCCGTCAGAAACACAACAGACATAA
>WNFO01000912.1_pt1 | contig 22431 bp, 23 predicted proteins | sample 5400251 | NCBI WGS metagenome assembly WNFO01 (sample SAMN13153354, study PRJNA577476) | soil metagenome | isolation source: 100 cm saprolite under Madrone tree | place: USA:California | collected 2016-06-14
GCTCACCGATGCGCCAGCAGCCATTTTGATTGACCAGCATGCCCTGGTCGATCAGCATACGCACGATTTCCTCAATATAGAAAGGGTTGCCCTCGGCTCTGTTCTGGATAGTATAGTAGAGCACGTCGGGAAGGTCGTGCGTCCCCAGTAGCCCGGTGATGAGATCAAGGCTCTCCTCGCTCGTAAGGGCATCCAGCACAATCGTCGTGAAATTGCGCCGTCCGCCGCCCCAATCACGTCGCCGCTCGAGGAAGTCTGGCCGAGCGGGACAGAGAAAAAGGATAGGCACATCGGTGATGCGGTCGGTCAGGTATTCAAGTAGACCGAGCAGCGCCTCGTCTGCCCACTGCAGATCGTCGATCACAAGAATAAGCGGCTCTTGCTGCGCTATTGACTCGAAGAGGGCGCGCCATGCGCGCAATACCACTGCCTGGGGACCTCCCTGTTCTGTGCTTTTGCTGTGTGTGCTCCGTTGAATTTCCCGCCACTCGGCGAAACTCTGCTCGCTGCCATCGCCTCCAAGCCCGCTCCCGATGCTGCGGAGGATAGCGCTGGCGACCTCTGCCGGGTCCTCGCTGCGTTTTGCTTTCGCGAGCGTATCCCGCACAAACTCGTTAAAGCGTTTTTCTAATGCCTCTCTGCTTTCTCCTCCCTGGACTTTCAATAAGGTGCGTAGTATCTCAACCAGGGGCCAGTAGGTGATACCTTCCCCGTAAGGTGGACAACGACCTTGCAAGACCCTGGGGCTGCTCAACCTGCTGTCGCGTGAGGCCCATTTCGCTAATTCTTCTTCGCGCACGATGAATTCGCGCATCAGCCGGGATTTACCAATGCCCGGAGCACCCAGCAGTGTAATCAGATGGGAATGCCGCTCGGCCTGAACGCGTGCGTAAGTCGCATGTATCAAGGTAAGTTCCAGGTCGCGCCCTACCAGTGGGGCTTCGAGTCCCTCGATACCACGTGGATGCTGGATGATGGCCGGAGTACGAGATCGGAAGCCCTCTACGACCCAGGCGCGAACAGGTTCAGGCTTGCCTTTGAGCGTCAATGGGGCGAGCGGGCGAAAATCAAATACCTCGCGGGTCGCCAGGTATGTTCGTTCTCCCACCAGGATCGTGTCGGGTGCAGCGACCTGTTGCAGGCGGGCGGCGACGTTAACGGCATCCCCGGTGATGAGGAAATCGCGCCTACTGAACTGGACGCCAGGAGCGGCGACCTCGCCGGTGTTAATGCCAATACGCATTTGCAGGCGCGTAACCGCCGGGTCTTGCGTCTGCCTTCGCTGGTTGAACCTGGCAAGCGCTGCCTGCATATCCAGCGCTGCTCGAATCGCGCGGTCGGGATCATCTTCGTGCGCAATTGGTGCGCCGAAAATAGCCACCACCGCGTCACCGATGTATTTCTCGACAGTACCGCCGTGCCTGCGGATTTGCTCAGTCATCAGATTGAAATATCCTGCCAGGATAGCTCGCATATCTTCAGGGTCCAGCCTATCCGCCAGGGGTGTCGAACCGGTGATGTCGGCGAACATAATGGTAACGATACGTCTTTCCTCTGGTGCTGTAAGCCTGCTTTTGCTGCCATCCAGCTCTGATGAGTATGGTTGCCTCTCGCTTCTGGCGGCTTGCGTTGCTGCAAGCGGGTTCGTGCCTCTGGGTGTTGGCGTTAACGCGGTTCCGCATTCAATGCAGAATTTTGCATTCGGCAAGTTGATCGTGCCGCAGTTTGGGCAGATGACCAGGCGATTCCCGCATTCAAGGCAAAATTTTGCATTTGGTGGGTTGATCGTCTGGCAGTTCGGGCAGCGCATATCTATCCTGTCTTTTTGGTCACTGGTCCCCGCGTCGATCGAAAATAACGCATTCGCTCTCATCTATTGTACAACAAACGTGCTTTTCTGACGTGGGACTATTGTTTCTGTGCTTGACGACAATGGTAAATTTGCGTACTATGGGGATTAACGGAAGGGAGTGCAATTATGCAACCAGATTTTCAGGTTGAAAGTCGCAGTTATGACCAGATGCTACGTGGATCTTGGCGAGCATATCAACTGAATCCAGAGGTACAACTTAGCGATGAAGACCTGGTAGCAGCAAGCAGCGATTGTTTACGTCTCTGGCTACCTGCCGGTACACCAATGTACTGGTCAAGCGGAACACGACCACTGCGCTACAATTGTTTGCAATTTTTCTGGCCTCAACGCTGGTATATGCTCAGCGCGTTCTATAATGGACCCTCATTAATACATACCTATGCTTCCATTATCCAGCCCGCCACCTTCGAGCTTGAGCGCCTCTACTATATTGATCTTGATCTGAGCCTCTTAGTGAAGCCTGATTTGACGTACGAAGTGCTGACTCAGGCAGAGTTTGACCAGATGGCGGATATCTTGCACTACAACGAGGAAACACGCATTGGAGCATTAATGGCGATGGGTACGCTTACGAACGCCATTCAGCTAGGCATGGGTCTTTTTGCTACGATTCCGCACACATTGCGCCAGGTGGATTTTCGCCTCGAAGCGTGTCACAAGTAGGCGCGTCCAGTAGAGAAAACCGCATCATCAAGTCCATGGAGATAGAGGTGCCCAAACGCATTGATCACGTTGCCATCATTGTGCACAATATCGAGCAAGCGCTGGCCTTTTACCAGGATACACTTGGTATAAGACCCGGTGAAATCAAAGAGGTGCCAACGGAACAGGTGCGCATCGCTTTTCTACCCATGGGTGGCCCCGGGGGAAGCGAGATCGAACTGATCGAGCCGACCACGCCCGATTCCAGCCTATCCAGGTTCCTGGAAAAGCGCGGCGAGGGCCTCCATCATATCTGCCTGGAAGTGGAGAATATCGATGCCACGCTGGCCGAGATGCAGGAGAAAGGTGTGCCCGTGCTCGATAAGCAGCCGCGTATTGCTGCCGGAGGAAGGGCTATTTTTATCCATCCAAAAGGGACGAACGGCGTGTTACTGGAGCTGCTAGAGAAAATCCCGTAAAGGGAGCAGAGAGAGTAGAGAGATGGCAGAACCTCTCCTGCCCCTACGCGACGATCATTGACCCTCAACACCCCGTTCTTCCTCCAGTTCCTTCAACAACTTGAGGTCCTCCTTGCTGCCCAAGTCCAGCTTCTCGAACAAATCGGGTCGTCTTTCTTTAGTTCTCCTTAGCGACTCTTTGCGTCTCCAGTGTGCGATCTCTGCATGGTTGCCAGACAGCAGTACACCGGGAACATGCCAGCCTCTAAACTCCTGTGGGCGTGTATAGTGCGGATATTCCAATAATCCCCCGCTGTGCGATTCCTCCAGTATCGAGTCTTCCCCTCCCAGCACGCCAGGAATGAGGCGGCTTGTGACATCGACCACAATCATGGCTGCGAGTTCTCCGCCTGTCAGCACGTAATCGCCTATTGAGATCTCGTCAGTAACCAGGTGTTTGCGCACGCGCTCGTCGATGCCCTCGTAATGCCCGCAGATAAGTGTCACTCGCGCTTCCTGCGCCAGTGCACGGGCTATCTGCTGATTGAATAGTCGCCCCTGTGGACTCAACAGGATAATCGGCCCACCCTGGTAGACTGCCTCAACTGCTGCAAAAACTGGCTCAGGTTTCATAACCATGCCGGCGCCGCCTCCATAAGGATAGTCATCGACAACGTGATGCTTGTCGCTAGTGGCGTCGCGGATATTATGCAAGGCGATGCTGAGCAGCCCGCGCTCCTGAGCGCGTTTCAGCATGCTTGCAGAAAATGGCCCCTCGAACATTTCAGGGAACAGGGTGAATATATCGAAATGCATGGCCATCCTCACCTTTGCCATTCTAGCAGTAACCGAAGACGGACGATTGGGTAACATTGTTTACTTCGGAAGGTGAGAGAGAGCGATTCAAGGGCGTAATCAGCAGGAGATCGAACCCAGGCTCGGATGAGAAGCGCATGACCCGATACGTTATGTGCTGGGTGGCCAGGTATTGTAACTGCGGTGGATTGGCATCATTGTGCTTGGCCAGTGTGAGCAAGCTGGGACGATTCGCGTGCCACACTGCCAGCGTATAGGCCGGGATGCGACCGAGATACGGTTGAACGCCTGTCAAGAAGCGCGCATCAGCGGTAACAATAGCGCCGTCGGTCTTGAAAGCAATGGGGTCACCCATCCATCCATGCGACCAGGCGTAACGAATATGCTGGCTTTGCATAAAAGCAATGACCTGGTCATTGTTTGCCGGTGCCATCGTGCAGGCGGATGTCTGGAACGTGTAACCCGCGTTCGCCGTGAAATAAGCGTAACTTTGCGAACCGAGATAGACGGCCAGCAGGATCAGCAGCCCTGCCTGCACCGCCATTGAGAAAGGCGAGCGGGTGATGGCACGGGACCACGGGGTTGAATCAACCTCATCCTTCACCTGAGGTTGCCCGTTGCTCATTTCCTGCAAGTATGCGCTGATGGCCGTAAAAATGCCGGCGATAAAGAAAGGAACAGCTATTAATAACGGAGTTGCGTACCGTCCAACCAGGTCCCACGGCCCGCAGCCAACTTGGAGCGCGCGAATGGAGACATTCGACACAGAGAACGTGAGCGTCGAGCAAGCCGCGAAGAGCAGTGGGTAGCCCGTAAGCCGCCGGATGTCTGAGAGGAATGGGTTGCGCCAGTAGAGAGAAAGCGCGATAGCCGCAATCGACGCAAAAATGCAGAAGACGCCCACCACCAGGCCTATGGTCAGCAGCTGCGGGTTTGTGTACGTCACATCGGCTTGCGATGGCAATGCCCCGCCAATGATGCGCGGCGCAATACAGGTATTGTAGTAAGACTGGATATGCACGATCGTCGCCAGTCGAGAACTCGATATGTCGCTGCCGTTGTTGAAGATGTAGGCCATGTTCTGCCACTGGTGCTTGAGACCCCAGATGATAGCAGGAACGAAGCCAACGCAGAACGCGGGGATGGCCGCTACGAGCAGCAGCGTGCCCTTGAGCAGGGAGCTTACACGAGTAGGGTTTTTGGAAGCGTCAGTCCGTAGGGGCGAGGGAGGCGGGGTTGGGAAGGGTGGGCCCTTGTGGTCGCCCTCCGCGCCTTGCTCGCCCTCGCTTTGTTCGCCCAGTTTCACTAACTTGAAAACAATATATCCTGCGATCCAGAGCGCAATGGCTAGGACAGCAGAGATAATGAGCGGATCGGTCCACATGCCCAGGCCGATCAGCAGGCCAATGCCGGCCCAGCGCAGCGCCAGTTCGCGCGTTGATGCCCCTGCCTGCCAGCGCTGTACCAGGCGAAAGCCCGAGAGCAGCAGCCAGGCCATGATCACGAAGGCTTCAATGTATCCGCCCATCATGCGCAGTTCAATCACCGCGTCATAGACCGGTGCCAGCGCTGCAACGAGAGCCGCAATGATCATGAAGCGGCGCCTGGCATAAGTGGGCAGCTGTGTCGTGTCCGCCAGCGCCCCGGCCAATCGCCAGGTGAGCGCCACCAGCAACACCGAGAGCAGTATAGAGACCGCTCGCAGCGTCCAGACGGAGGGACCGGCAATAGCGAAGAGCAGGGCCGCGAAATACGCTTCCAGGCTCCCCATGTAGGGCTGACCATAGTAGTAAACAGGGTGCTGGCCACGCAGAATATTCTCGGCCTGCAGGCCGACCATGGCCTCATCACCGGCGATCACGCCTTGCGTGTGGACAACCAGCCAGGCACGGATGAGCAGCGCCAGGAGCAGGCAGAGCCACAATGGTGAGCGCAGGAACCGCAGCCAGTGCAGGGGCGAGCGTCCAGAAAGAGATGGGCCATTGGTAGCCGGTAGTGCCAGGCTTGCTTCTTCAGTACGCATAATCGATAATCATTACCTTTCAAATAGTATCCTTTGCAGGCCTTCGGGTTACAATTCGCAGATATAGCTTCTCAACTTCTTAAGCATCATACCCGAGACGCTCAATTACGTCAATTGGTACTATGTTGAAGGGGAGGGTTTGTGAATGTTCCCGAAAACTCCGCTAGTATTCCCGGTACCCGCAAGGGGGCACTCATCCCCCCCAGAGGGCGCTCCACTACATTTCAGGCTCAACACTGCCAAAAATGTAGTGACAGGGCTCGTCCCTGTCAGGAGAATGCACAGGCTCTAGGTTGAAAGGTTAGCAGGCCGTTGAGCATTGTGTTACAATAACACCGTTGCCTCTTATTAGCAGGTGGTTGATGATGTCGTCGAAGCGCCCCGCCGTGTAACTCTCGATTGCGCGGCCTGTGGTCGCTTTCCTGTCTCCTGAACGGAGCAAATGCGCTATGTCATGGTCCCAAATGCAACAATCCGGGGAGTTGTATGATCAAATTACTATTCTAGTCGGTAGCGCCATCCGGCTACTGTGCGGCGATGCAGGTGTCTTCGTCGTATCGAACGAAGCATTTGATCCGCAGAGCAATACAGAGTATACTTTATACCGTCTCAACGAACCGGCAGCGAAGCTCCTGTTATCGTATGTACAGCAGGGCAAGCAGCCGGGTTCAAGATGCCCCCTGGTGACGGATATGCTGCCATCTCTCCTGGTGAAGCAGCTTGGAATCTGCGATGAGGATAGTGAAACGAAGGATGCAGCAGAGCTACCTGCGTTTGAGCGGTGTTCTCTCTTCTTGAGCGACCAGGCGGGCATGTTGGGTATGCTGCACTGCCTGCGCCCGGCTGGCTCGAGCTCGTGCTTTGAACATCCGGGTGAAAACGATGGCTCGCTGCAGCTATTTATAGCGCACCTCGCAGCAGGTTTGCGTTCGGCCTTGAAATCGCAATCCCTGGTCAAGGAACAGAGACGGCTGGCGGCCATCTTCCAGCAGAGCGCGGAGGGCATCTTGACGGTAGATACGGCGCTGCGCATCATTGACTTCAACCCGGCCATGGAACGACTCACCGGCTGGCGCGAAAGCGAGGTGCTGGGGCGCTTCTACTTTGAAGTGCTGCGCCCCAAAGATCGCCAGGGAAATGAACTCGGCTTGCAAGGCTCACCTATTTTGCAAGCTTTTGCAGGCCAGAGCGTAGTGAATCGCGAGATGGTGATTGCGGCGCGTGATGGGCAACATTTCGATGTCAGTGTGACAGCTGCCTGCGTTCGTTCAAGCAAGGGCGAGCCAACCAGCGGCATTCTCACTGTACGTGACGTGACACGGGAGCGCGAAGAAGAGGAAAAACGTTCCACCTTTATATCCGTGATTTCGCACGAATTGCAGACGCCGATCGCCATCATCAAAGGCTATGCTTCCACCCTGGCGCGCGCCGACGCGAAGTTTGATGCGGCGGCCCTGCGTTCTCGCCTGCTGGCAATGGAGGAAGAGGCTGATCGCCTGAATAAGCTGGTAGGCAATTTGCTCTACGCTTCGCGTATCCAGGCAGGTGGTCTGCAAATGGATATTGCGCCGCTCGACCTAGCGAATCTCGTCCAGAAGGTGGCACATCGATTGCAGGTCAAAAGTCCAGGTGTTACGATTAGAGTCAACGTGCCTGCGAATCTGCCGGCTGTAATGGCGGATAGAGATCGCATTGAAGAGGTGCTGCAAAATTTGTTGGATAACGCAGTGAAGTATTCGCCGGATAAGCATGAAGTAACGGTTGCCTGCCGCGCAACAGGTGACGAGGTGATTGTCAGCGTGAGTGATACTGGCATGGGCATCTACGTACGTGACCAGGAGCGCATCTTTGATCGTTTTCAAAGAGCCGGTGATAGCATAACACTCTCGACGCAGGGTGTTGGACTCGGTTTATACATTTGTCGTGCCATAGTTGAGGCTCACGGGGGGCACATCTGGGTCCAGAGCGCACTGCACCAGGGATCGACATTTTCGTTTAGCTTACCTCGTGAGGAGAAAGCCAGATTGCCGATGGTGGTGTTCTGATGGAGAAGGAAGCGTTTGATGCGCGTGATATGACTATTCTGATCGTGGATGACGAGCCGCGCATCCGCGATTTTGTGCGGATGAATTTGGAGTTAGACCGCTATCGCGTCATAGAAGCCGGTAACGGCCTGGAGGCGCTGGAGCAACTGCGTGAAAATCTGCCGGACCTGATCGTGATCGATGTCATGATGCCAGAGATGGACGGCTTCGAAACGTTACGCCATATTCGCGAGGTGTCCAATATACCTGTGATTGTGCTCACCGTACGCCAGAGTGAGCAGGATAAGATTCATGGACTCGATCTGGGAGCCGATGATTATATCGCGAAGCCATTTAGTCCGCGGGAACTGCTCTCACGTACCCGGGCGCTCTTGCGTCGTTCATTTATGGGGGCGCCAGCGCGGAAAACAGAGATTATTGTTGATCCTGATCTGAAGGTCGATTTCTCGCGGCGTGAAGTAATTGTACGGGGGGAAAAGGTTGTGTTGCGTCCGACCGAGTACCGTCTCCTCTACCATCTTGTCAGTAATGCCGGGCGGTTATTGACGCATGAAACCCTGTTATCCAAAGTCTGGGGCAGTGAATATCGTGACGAGGCCCATTACCTGCGCCTGTATATTACCTACCTGCGGCAAAAAATTGAAAAAGACCCCGCACATCCACATTATATTCTGACCGAGCGCGGTGTAGGGTATCGCTTCAAGGAATTGGGGGAATAGTGGATATATCAACAAAGAGAAGGAAGGAATTACCGTGAATAAGAAGGACCGTGTAGATGCTGCTTTGCGAGATGAACAGGTAGATCGAGTTCCTGCCAGCATGTGGGGACACGACTTTGAACGCGAGTGGGGTGCGCAATCGCTGGCGGAGGCGATGGTTGAGAACTTCACACGCTATGACTGGGATTATATGAAGGTCAACCCCCGCGCTTCCTACCATGTCGAGGGCTGGGGTGTCCTCGTCCATCCCTCGGGAGAGAAGTATAAAGCGCCCATCATCGAAGATACTCCTATCAAGAGTAGCTCCGACTGGAAACGCATACGCCCACTTGAGCCTGATGAGGGCGCGCTGGGCGAGCAGTTGCAGGCGCTGCAATTGATTAACCACGCAATAGGATTTGACGCCTACTTTGTGCAGACCATCTTCTGTCCCCTGGGGATTGCAAAATACCTGGTTGGTAATAAAAGCGAGCCGGTGCTTCAGACCATCCGCGAAGACCGCGGAGCCATGCACGCGGCTCTGCGTGTGATTACAGAGACCTTCGCCACTTATGCGATTGCATGCCTGGAACAGGGCGCCAGCGGCATCTTCTACGCCACAAATGGCTGGGCTGCCGAAGGCATGTTGACTGCTGACCAGTATCGTGAGTTTGGTGAACAGTACGACCTTGAGATTTTTGATGCCGTCAAGAGCAGGAGCAAGTTCAACATCCTGCATAATTGTGGCACGCATATCTACTTTGATCTGCTGGCGACATATCCGGTACATGCTCTCAATTGGGCCGCTACCCTGGAGGGCAATCCTGACCTGCGCGAGGGCAAGTTGCGCTCTGGCAAAGCGGTAATGGGCGGGATCAGCGAGAAAACCGTGCTGAAAAATGGAGAACCCGGCCAGGTACGTGAAGAGGTGGCGGAGGCGCTAGAGCTGACAGGCGGCAGGCATTTCCTGCTTGCCCCGGGTTGTTCTATACCACCTGAAACCCCTGCCGAGAACCTGTTCGCTATACGCAGCTCGCTCTCTTGACGGAGATCCTACCTGAGCAGTGGTGCGGCTGAATGTTGTATAGTGTATAAAAGCCAGGTAGGGAGGCAACGAACTGCGTCCAGCAAAAGTATGAGTTACGCTGAAAGAATGGGCGCATTTGTTGCGCCCTTACATTTAGAGATCGAGCACTGGTGGTATAGAGAAGGCACTTCGCGACTGATGGAGCGACATCAAACAATACGAGCTTATTCCGCAGGAGGTGTGGTTTTTCGTCTTGTTCCGAAAGCCTCGAGGCAGACCAAAAGCATAGCAGACCCGGACGACTTGGAGCAATATACAGGTGCATCTGTGGAGGTCGCCCTTGTCGGGCGCAGCCACCCCGGTATCTGGGCTTTGCCCAAGGGGACTCCCCGGTCTGGAGAAACCTTTGAGCAGGTGGCGTTGCGAGAGGTGCAGGAGGAAACCGGATTAGAGGTACGTCTGATTGCCTATATAGGTAGTATTTCCTATTTCTTTATACGCGACAAGGTGCGATTTCAGAAACAGGTGCGCCACTATTTGTTTGAGGCCATAGGCGGCGATACCGCTCTACATGATTCCGAATATGATCGCGTGGAATGGTTTTCCTTTTCCGAGGCAGCGCGTCGCCTGACCTACCAAAACGAGGCGAATATCCTTTACCAGGCGGAAGAAATTTTAGAGCGTTGGTTGCAGGATCAACAGAAAGTAGGGAAAAAATAGCCATATGCAGCACAGGTCGCGTTATCGCCTCATGCGGCGCATTCTCTATCCTTATGACGGAGAGCAGCCACTTTCATTGAAGCAAAGCCTGCGCGTTATGCTGGGGTGGATGTTATTCTTCCCTGCCTGCATTTCCCTGTTAATCTTGCCCGTAGTCGTTTTCGCGTCATATACCCTGCAGAGGGCGCTGGTACTGTTGATCTTTGCTTTTCTTTCGAGTGCCTTCTTCTTTGGCATATTAGGTTTGTTAATTGTGAGTATGAGCAACAAAGCCGCTCGTTTTCGTCAAGCACGGAAAACGCAGATAGGTCAACAATGACCGGTGGAGGTAGTAGCTATGGATCTCAGCGTCGAAGGCAAATCTGAGCGCATTCCTCCTGGCTCGCATATCTGTCAACTTTATAGTAAAGTGAACGAGATTCCAGGTGTGACAGCGCGTTTAATGCGTGTGGGACTGACGCTTTCGGAAAAGTGTTTATTTGCTGCTGCCCCAGCACAGGTCAAGGAATTACGCGAGGAACTACAGAAGTTACAGATTGACGTGAATGGAGTGATTGAGGCCGGGCAATTGGTCTTACACGAGGAACGCGAGCTGTTTCTGGCAAAAGGTAAACGCTTTGACCCGTATTTTTTACTTTCCTCCCATCAGACATTCATTGCTCAGGCGCTGCGTGAAGGATGGCAGGCGGTACGTATCTCGATCGATATGACCTGGCTGACTAAAGATATAGCCACTCCTGAACAAATCCTCAAATATGAAGCGGCATCTGACGCGGTATTTACTTTCCAGAATGCCCCTATTATTGCGCTAATGCACTACGACCATAGCAAATTATTGCCTAGCCTGGTAGTAGAGATGCTCAAGCTACATCCCATCGCTGTCGTCGGCAAGTATATCAAGAGGAATCCCTACTACTTGAACTCCGAACAATATATGCTCAAGATCCTGCGCATTAACCGCGAAAAAGAGAAGCATAACTAGTCAGTTAGAGGTAGGTCCCTCGATTTGTCGCTGGGATGTGTCTGGACCTCCTAGCTGCATTTGTTGTTTCATTGCCTGCAGCTGCGCTTCCACATTTTGTTGTGAGGTAACCTGCTGCAACTCGCGGTCAAGCGTGTCGCCAGAACCAGCGCCGATCAACCCCTGTTCGCTGAGCGTCCCCTGGTCGATCAGCGTCTCCATCGCATCTGCACGTGCTTGCATCGACAGCACTTTATCCTGTGCCCTCTGCATGGCGAGATTCATCTCAGACATTTCTTGCGAAATGCCTGTAACCGCTTCGTTAATCTTCACCTGCGCCTGCGCTGCGCCGTACTGGGCTTTGACCATCTCTTTTTGCGTACGGAAGGCTTCGATACGAGCAGAGATCGTGCGCTCCATTTCGACCAACCGCTGTTCCTGGTCCCGTAACTGGGCAAGTTGTTGCTCGTAGCTATTGACCTGTGTCGCAAGCGCCTGCTTCCTCTGCAAGGCAGTTCGCGCCAGGTCTTCACGATTTGCCTGTAATGCTTGCATTGCCTGCTGGTCGAGCTTGTTGCTCTGCTGCTGAATTTGTGACTCCAGCATTTCTAGCCGCTTTTCATTTGTCACCACGTCAGCGATGGAGCGGCGCAGTTGTTGCAGTTGTTCGAGCTGTTTACTGTACGAGTAATCCATCACCTCGCCCGGGTCCTCAGCCTTATCCAGCGCTGTATTGGCGCGCATGCGCAAGAGATTTGTAAAGCGTGAGAAAATGCCCATATGTAATCCTCCTATCAAGCTATCATAGCTTCCACAGCTATGATATCATAGAATGCGTAGCTTGTAGAGATCATTGTCATAGTGACTTTGGAATTTTGCAGTAGCCCCGCGTTATATATATTGTTAAGGAGAAGAGCATGAGTGACGAACTCAGCGAGCCGATGCGAACTGAACTGTTCGCCGCGTCTTTGCGTGCCGACAACACCGATATCAAGGCATTTTTAGAAGCCCTTACCGTCAAGCTGGAAGGGGCACTGCCCAACAATACCACGGTAACGCGCCAGAGCGGCCTCTTCTCGCGTGAGCACCCGGTGAAAGAGCTTATGGTGTCGCTGGGTGAGTATCAATATCGCATTGGCAGGGAGCGACAGGGGCCGCTGGTGGCAATGCGAGCGAAAATAGTGCGAGGCATTGTACTCAAAACTGAGCAGATACCCGTGGACCAGTGGATTGAGGAGCTTTCGGAGGCATTGGCCCATGTGGCGGGACAAAGTGCACAGGCCCGTACTGCCCTTGAGCGATTTCTGCTGTAATAGCGCACCAGGCGCTGTATGTGAGGAAGGAGGCTCGTATGCCTTTTTGGAAACGTTCTTCGCCAGAGGAAGAACAGCAGCGCATCCAGGCACAGCAAGAGGCGGAGGCCAGCTTGCGTTCATTGCAGGCCGGCGGACTACCTGCGCAGGCGCTGCGGCGCTTAAGCGAGGAGACTGCAGCCGGTCACCCGCTCTTCAGCAGCGACCTGAGTGCGAAGGAGTTCGCGCTGACACGCAACCAGGGCTACCAGCCCTTAAGCCAGGTGATGGGTAGCTCGATCTACCACGTGGGAAGGCAATATACCTGGAGCTATGCAAGATTTACCAACTCATATGAATTGACAACTATTACCCAGGCTCACCAGCATGCCGCCCAGCTTGCCCTGGGCAGGTTGGAGCAGGAGGCGACGCTGTTGAAAGCCCACGGCATCATCGGCGTACGGCTCACCACGCGCGACTACGAGTGGGGCAGCGGTCTGATTGAATACACGGCTATTGGTACGGCTATCCGGCTTCCTGACGCGCCGCTTTTCCCACGTCCTTTCCTCAGCGATCTCTCCGGCCAGGAGTTCTGGACCTTGCTCCAGGCAGGGTATTTCCCGGCTGGCCTGGTGACAGGCTATTGCTCCTACTGTGTCTCCACTGGCTGGGAGGTGGATCAGATACTACGCAGTTGGTCGAACCAGGAGATTGGAGCGTATTCGCAGGCTATCTATACTGCTCGTGACCTGGCGATGAACCGGCTCACCGGGATGGCCCGCAGCCTCAATGCTATAGGCGTCGTCGGCATGCATATCGGATTCAATAAACAAGAATCCGAGTATGAGCGCGAGCAAGACCCCACAAGGTATCGCGATTTATTCATCAATTTCTCGGTTATTGGTACCGCCATCGTCTCTCGCAGACCAGACCATGTCATTCCGTCACCAAAACCCACGCTCACTTTCACCGACCTGCGCCCTGGACAGCGCGGGGAAACGCGTGAGCTTACAATAAGAGAATAGAAGGAGAAACTCTATGTCTAGCCAGGTACCTCAGGGCGATGACTTGCCCGTACATGCGCGCGAACGACTCAAATCTATGCGCAGTGATGCTACCCACCGTGGCCTTTTCACCAGTGATTTAAGCGTCAACGAGTTTTTGCTGGTGCGTGAAGCGGGTTTCGACCCGGTTGGCCTGGTGGTAGGCAGCTCGATCTATCACATCGGCTATCAGTTTGCAGGCTACAGGCAGAACATGGAAGTCAATGTCCTGACCCAGGCCATGTATCATGCCCGCGAATTAGCCATGACACGTATGGAGGAGGAGGCCGCTGCGCTGGGCGCAGACGGTATCGTCGGCGTGCGCCTGGAGGTCACTAGGCACGAGTGGGGGGAATCTCTGGCCGAGTTTTTAGCGATCGGCACGGCGATCCGCTCGCGTAGCGGTCAAACCTTTCGCAACGCGCATGGCATGCCGTTCACCTCGGACCTCTCCGGCCAGGACTTCTGGACCTTGCTCCAGACCGGTTACCGGCCCGTGGGCATGGTTATGGGTAACTGTGTCTACCATGTTGCCCACCAGGGTATAGGCCAGTGGATGAAGCAGGTCGGCCAGAACGTCGAAATGGCCAACTATACCCAGGCGCTCTATGATGCCCGCGAACTTGCCATGGAGCGTATGCAAGCGGAGGCTACAAGCCTGAATGCGCAGGGTATCGTCGGTGCGCAGATCCACGAGCGCAGTCATGGCTGGGGTTCGCACGTCATCGAGTACTTCGCTATCGGTACCGCCGTCGTTACTATCACCGCCGACCACGAAGTACCATCGCCCGCGCTTACGCTCTTGCTAAATGATTAAAGCACTAGGAACATCGTGATCTCTCCGGGTAGACTGTCTCGCACTTCCACCTGCGAGGCAGTCTACCCGGAGAGATCGATCAATCGCAAGTTGTTCAACACCAGGCTCAGTTACTTGTGGCGGCGGTGCCTGCACTTACTTTTGCTCGACGAACTCGCCCTCGATCAAGATATCGACCTCGTTGCTGACGATAAACTTGCCATCGAGCATCATGCTGAATGTCAAGCCAAAGTCCCTCCTGTCAATCCGGCCCTCGGCGCTGTAGCCGATCCGGTGGCCCATCATGGGGTCATTGAATTCCCCGTACTTCACCACCTTCAGTGTCACCGGCTGGGTGTTGCCCTTGATGGTCAGGTCGCCCGTCATGGTGTAGCGATCCTTTCCGGTGTGTTCGATCCTGGTGCTTTTGAAGTGAATCGTGGGATACTTGTCGACTTCCAGAAAATTGGATGACCGCAGGTCGTTGTCCCGGTTCTCGTTGTGCGTTCGGATACTTGCTGACTGCATGGTGACTTCCACCGATGACGCTTCGGGGTCGTCGGGGTAGATATTCCCGGTCGCGCTGGTCTCGGCAAAATGACCGCGCACCGTCATCATGCCCAGGTGCTTGGCGGCGAACTCGACTTGCGTGTGAAAAGGGTCAAACTGCCAGCGACTTTGGGTTCCGGCTTCCGCTTCATTCTGTGTTGTCATCTCATTACCTCCAAATAAAAACTCAATCTTTCTCCTTTCGTCCTGCTTGAGTGCGCAGCACTAGCTCTCCTTGCGTCTCACCTGACCCGCAGGGTAGCTGCGCAGCAGCGTTAGCAGGACGGATAGGTGCCGAGGATTCATCTTGCAAAGGAACGATTGGCCTCATAGTTCCCTTTGCATTGTTATTTTCCTAACGGAAACAAGTATAGAAGAGAGAACTCCTGTTGTCAAGGATGTTATACTTTTGAGGCTCACGGGAGGCTTGGCGGGGAGAGGGATTTTCGTACATAATGGATGAAGAAGCACTCCGTTCGACTATCTTGAGAAAGGGAGATCACTATATGGAGATCACATTTCCCCCCACGTTTCTCTGGGGCACCGCCACAGCCGCGCACCAGGTAGAGGGCGGCAACGTTTACAACGACACCTGGGCGATGGAACATGCGGCTGGCAGCGCCTTCGTCGAGTCATCGGGCGATGCCTGCGACCACTATCACCGCTACCGCGAGGACATCGCCCTGCACATACAGTATGTAGGGGAGTTATTACTGGTTGAACAACTGGCCCAGCGTTCCTCCCATGTTGCTGGTTCCACCCGCTTGTGGAGAGCCTTCGGCCTGTGGTGGATGAAAGGTCATAGACTGGATGCCCAGGCGACCCGGTCCCGTGAAGCGGTTGAGTACGATCGATGCACCCGCCATGAAGCCGCCGATGGCACCGAAAAGGCCGCCGCCGCGCTGTGAGCCGGCGACCGTAGTGACGGTCATCTGCACCGATGGATCTTTCCACAGCCATGCGCCCGGCTCGACGTCGAGCGTTTCGCCTGGAGCCAGCATTTTCTCAAAGACATTGCCATATCCATGGACCACTAAGATGCCTTCGCCGCCGCGACATGTGAACTGGTCGATGAAGAGACCGGTGCGGCTGAACAAGATGTTGGCTGCACCCTGCACAAAAGTGAAATCATAATCAATATTGCCCGTGGCGAACAGGAATTGGTGCTCGCGTACCTCGACCATCTGGCCCGGCTGCAGGCGTAGTGCCACAATCTGGCCTACCGAGTCGCGCGAGAAGGAGATGTTACCAGGCCCCTGCGCCTCGGTGATGAAGATTTGCAAGCCCGCGAAGAAACGCTTGGCAGCTCCCCTGAGCGATTTGAAGCCAATCTGCACACCTGGGTGCTTCCAGAGCAAAATGTGATGCTCGAAATAGATGGGTAATTGGTTGCCCAGCATAACATCTACGACCGGCACCAGTTCTCCATCAATCGTGATCGACATATCGGCTACATGCAATACCCCTTCAGGATTGTGTAGTTCGGCTCTCGGCACCTTGGCGCCAAACGCTTGATTGCTGGAATACTCTTCGTACTGATTAGGTGGTATGTATGCTCCTTGTTGCGGCGCTCCATATTGACTTTGTGGCTGGCCCTGTGGTGGCGGTGTCTGGCTCACTTGCATAGGCGCTCCGCATACGCCGCAGAACTTCACTCCATCGGCCACCTGGCTTTGACAGCGGGGACAGATCATGAATTGACCTCCTTGGATCTGGCACTATTGTATAGGTCTTTACGATACGATTTACCATCAGGCCGGCAGAACTGCCTGAAAGAAGGACTCATAACAGAACAATAGGATATCTTGCTTGATAATACCACACGTAAGCAAGCATAGGTTCTACCAACAATCGAGGGCTGGTATCGCCATATGTCTCATTCCCTGCCCTGCATCGAATCCTGCTGGAACTTCGGCCCCCCCATCGTATCAGCAGCCAGCGACGCCCGTCTTGGGGTTGGTCGTGAAGGTGGTTGTTCATCCTCTGCCTCCTCCTCCTCCTCCTCTTCCTCGTACACATCTTCCTCTTCAGGCACCTCTTCCAGGCTGGCAAGCCCTTTCTCGATGCTCAAAATGGAACGGCCAATATCCATCTCGATCGTCGCCAGGTGGTCCCGCAAGGCGCGCAGCGTTTCCACAACATACGCATCGGCCTCAACCTTGATTTGCTCAGCTTTTTCATCCGCTAATCGCAATATTTCCTGGGAACGCTCTTCCGCAGAATGTAGCAAACCTTCGCGCTTCAACGCTCGTTCAGACTCTTCGCGTGCCTGGGCCAGGATACGCTCCTTATCCTGGATGATACGTCGTGCCTGCTTGATTTCATCGGGAATGGCTATCCGCATCTCGTGAATAATGCTCCGAATATCGGCTTCTTTCACCAGCAACTGGTCAACCAGGGGCATCTTGCGGCTACTTGCGATCAGATTATCCAGGCGGTTTACAAGAAAGAGTATGTCGTCCACGCCTTTTCTCCGTTCCCAATTGCACTCACCTGCCCGCTGACGGCTCAGGCAGCTTCAACGCACTACGTCCCGAATTTTTTTTGTAGGGCCAGCACTACGTTTGGAGGAAGCATATCTGTAACGTTCCCTCCCAGGCGGGCGACCTCCTTAAGCAAAGAAGAACTCACAAAAAGCTGCTCCAGATTAGTAAGTAAGCAAATAGTCTCAATCTCAGGCGCTAACTTGCGATTCATCAGTCCCTGCTGGAACTCCACCTCGAAATCGTTAGGTGAACGCAGCCCCTTAACAATAGCCTGCCCACCTGCCGAACGGACAAACTCCACTAACAGTTCTGTAAATGTATCTACGCGTACATTTGTCAGTTCTTCTGCCTCAATCACTTCTTGCCAGAGCTGCATGCGTTCCTCAACCGTAAAGAGCAGGTTTTTCGCAGGGAAAGCATAGACGGCGATAATCAGCGTGTCAAAGAGCCGCGCTGCCCGCCTTGCAATATCGAGATGCCCATTGGTGAGTGGATCAAAACTGCCAGGATAAACGGCAACGCGTTTGTGTCTTTTCTCATTGCTCAAGCTCGAAAACCCCTTCAATACAATTGTTCTACGCCGGCATGGCACCTAAAACCCAGCCTGATACCCCCATTAAAACATATTAGCGACCATTCGGCAATAGTGTGAAGTGACTGCTAAACCGCTTCCTTAGCCGTCATCCTCCTGTAGCGACCACCGATCATTTCCCCTAGCCCAATCGCCATTAAGGCTAGTAGCAGGTGAATCACCTGAATCACCCAGTGAGAAGAGCCGATCAGCCATCTCGTCTGGAAAAGCCCAACCAGCGCCAGGAGAAAACCCACAACAAAAGTTGCTAGCGCCAGACCAAAACTACCGCCCCGCTGGACACCCTGCGCAATCCCAATCACCCAGAGTGAGATCACTACCAGGAACCCCAACACAATATGTACAATCTGCAGGCCAGTTGCATTGTCTGTCCAGAACAATATTCCTAATACCAGCGCCCCCAGCACAGCCACGCGCAATACCATCAATGATACACGTACTACCATAGTCATCCCTCCTAAAATACAAAAGTCCATGTCAAGTGGCGCTCAATGCGCCATGAAGCTCTGCCAGAAAACATGCATCCTCTCGCGCAGTGCAGCGTGTTCAGGCTTACGTAGATAAGGATCGCTCTCCCAGAGCTTTGCCGCGAGGGTACGAGAGAGTTCAACCAGCTGCATATTATTCAGATCGGCCATACGAAGCTCGGGCACCCCGCTTTGGCGCACGCCGAAGAAATCGCCCGGGCCGCGCAGGCGCAAATCTTCCTCCGCCAGGCGGAATCCATCGTTCGTCATCTGAAACACCTCAAGGCGTTCCTGCGCCTGTATACTTGCATCGGCGCTCAGCACATAGCAGTACGATTGATACGCTCCGCGCCCAACGCGCCCGCGAAACTGGTGCAGTTGTGAAAGCCCAAAACGGTCTGCATCCTCGATCACCATCACTGCCGCATTGGGTATATCAATACCTACCTCGATCACCGAAGTAGCCACCAGCACATCCAGTTCTCCGTCGCGAAAACGCCGCATCACCTGGTCCTTCTCGGCAGCTTTCATCGCCCCGTGCACCAATCCCAGGCGCAAATTGGGAAAGACCTCCCGGCTCAGTCTCTCATATTCGACCGTAGCCGCTTTGACCGCCAGCGACTCGGATTCCTCGATCAATGGACAGATAATAAAGGCCTGCCTTCCCTCCGAGACCTGCTGAGCAATCAGCCGGTAGGCCTCGTCGCGACGTGCGCCGCTGCGCCAGCGCGTGATAATCTTCTGGCGTCCGGGCGGCAACTGGTCGATTACCGACACATCCAGGTCTCCATACACGGTCAGCGCCAGTGTGCGCGGAATGGGCGTAGCCGTCATCACCAGCATGTGTGGATGATAGCCCTTTTGCCGCAACAGGTCGCGCTGCTCGACACCGAAACGGTGCTGTTCGTCAACAATCACCAGCCCCAGGCGCGCAAAATTGACATCTTCTTGAATCAGGGCATGCGTACCAATCGCCACTGCCGCCTCCCCACTCTCAATCGCCGAACGTCCCATGCTGCGCTCGCGTTGGCGCAGGCTCCCCGTGAGCAGGACGGTACGAATACCGAAAGGCTCTAACATGGTGCCGATACTCTGCGCGTGCTGCTCCGCCAGCAGTTCCGTCGGCGCCATGATTGCACCCTGGTAGCCACTGAGCGCTGCCGCTAGCAGCGCTGCCGCTGCCACAGCGGTTTTGCCAGCGCCGACATCGCCCTGCAGCAGGCGGCACATAGGTTTACTCTGCGCCAGGTCTCCTGAAATCTCGATAATCACGCGCCGCTGCGCCTCGGTGAGATGGAACGGCAATGTTGCCTCAAAGGGCTTGTCAGTAGCTACCATTGACCAGAGTGTAGAACCTGGGAGCGTCGCATCGTTCTGCACGTCGCTCTCTTGCCCATTTTCTGCGCCTGCCATCGCTACCACGCTATCGGCGTCAACAAATATTTTAGCAAGATCAATCTTGAAAGCTTTTCCCCGCGGCCCTTCGCGTTGCCAGCGTGTCCTGCGTTCCTGCATCCCCAACTGAATCAAAAATAGCTCGTCGAAACCCAGGCGCAGGCGAGCCGCTTCGAGCGCTTGCTCATTTTCGGGGTAGTGTACCTGCGAGACTGCTTCAGGCAGCGGCATTAGCTTGCCGGCGAAACGTATTGAAGCCGGGAGGAATTCAGGAACCATCGCCGCGTAACGATCAACGACCCACTTGGTGAAGCGCCGCAGCGTCTTGGCGTTCAGTCCCTCGGTCAGCGGATAGATAGGCACCAGCCGCCCCGTATTCAGCAGATCACCCTGTTCAGGCAGCTCGTGGCTCCTTACAGTAAACTCAACCTTGTTCCCAAAGCGATGCTTTACCCCCGTTACGACCAGGTAGGAGCCTTTGGCCGCGTTCAACTGCTTCTGCAAGTAGGGCTGGTTGAACCACATTACGCGCAGCTTTCCCGTCTCATCAGAAATGGTAGCGATTGTGCGTGCAAGTCCCTTGCTCGTGCGAACCGTCTCTACTTCCCAGATCATGCCTATCGTAGTAGTGACCTCGTCAAGGGGAATGTTCGCTATTTTTTCGAGTTTGCTATAGTCGCGATACTGGCGCGGAAAATAAAAGAGCAAGTCCCGTACGGTGCGTATGCCCAGGCTGCGCAATTTGCCCGCCACGGACGGGCCTACACCCGGAACAGCAGTAACATCAGCGCTCAACAATGTCAGCGCGGCATGGCCCGCCGACATGCTCTCATCCAGGTGAACCTGTTTATTTTGAGTTGCCTGTGCAGTTCGTATAGCAGTTGAGACTGTTTTACCATCCGCGGCTGTTGGCGCAGGCGCTGAATCTTTGCGATCAGTCTTGTCCGCTTGCACAGGTGTGACCTTGGCAGGAGTTGTAGATCGAACAGGAGTAGCTGCACCGTCGCTCTCAAGTTCACTGAGTATCGCAAGAGCCACGCGCAAACTGGCCGCACGCTGTATCGGGTCCTGCCGGCGATAGCCTTCAAGATGCTCGGTGAAGCGATGAATAGGCTTGGGATCAAGACCTGCATTTTTACACGCAGCGATGATTTCATCAGCCCAGCGCATCACAAATACCTCCAGCCCACCTCTCACGATCTGATCCTGGTGATTGCCGCGCTGCTCGTACTGCAGGACTTTTCGCGCTCGCTCAATATAGGGCACAATTTGCTTGTTTACCGAATCTGACATACCTTATTGCTTGCCACCTACTAATGTTGATCCCAATCTTCCATACTATAGAAGGTTCCTTGAGTAAGTGTCAAGCATGGTCAATTCTTGCGACCAACGCTCTTCATTCCATCTTAGGATCAGAATCAGGCTCAGACAGCATCTTTAACAGCGCTGCCACCAGTGTCGGCCACTCGCGGAAGTAGCGCACCTCTCCGCTGTGCACCTGCTGCACTTTGCCGCGCCACTCCTTCTGACCATTCCCCAACTCTTCCTGCCATACTCGCACGGTAAACAAATGCGAGCGGTAATTCTGATAATATCTCTCCATCATCTTGCCCTTCTTCTAGTAAATGCGCTGCTCGGTCAAGTGGGCCTTTGATGGACCGGTCAGGCATCTAGGGCCTGTGAATGATCTTGACAGGGGCAAGCCCTGTCACTACATTTTTGGCCGTGCTGCGCCTGCAATGTAGTGATACCCCTTGCGGGTATCAGGAACACTAGAGCGCCATTTTGCCGTTCATCACAAGCAGCTTGAGAAACTCCAGGTGGCGTATAAACTCGACCCGGTCGCTGCCTCCGCTCTGGTACCAGTCCCGCAGCCAGACCAGCGAAATGATCTCATCAGGTGTAAAGCCGCGCTCGACCAGGGTATCCACTTCAGAAACAACAGGCTCAGTAATTCCCTCGTTTTCAATAGCTTTTAAAGATTGAGTATTCGAATTCATCTTAATCATCCTTTCGCCAGAGCAGGAATACAAACTAACTGCTCTAAGTGTAATCCACACAGCGTTTCCAAACCGTTTCATGGAACGTTCCTTGAGGGATATGTTCAGAATATGCCAGCAGTTCTAGAAACGCAGCTTCGATCTCCGCGCATCAACAAGCGACATTGCGTCATTGTGTGGGTCTCTATCCTTGCGGGGGAATGTATCCGTAGGGGCGAGGGAGGTGAGGAGTGGTGGTGAGGGCCTTCATGGTCGCCCGCGTCCTGTTCCCTGTGCTCACTGTGGAGGAACGCGATCACACCCCCGCCACCGGGCGACCATGAAGGCCCTCCCACATCCACCCAACCTCCCTCGCCCCTACGGATCATCCAGCCTTCTGTCTCTCTTCCGGGCTTAGGTTGATGCGTATGGGAGGCCAACTATTGCCCGGCTCACTTCAGTTGTGAATGGGAAGTGTCCTGTCTGCTGACCTCAGTGTCGCGACAGGTTTGTGGCTGTCGACGTGTCCGAAGTAGCTGCCTCAGTGGTGCCGGGACACCACCAGTAGA
>WNFO01001168.1_pt1 | contig 22388 bp, 20 predicted proteins | sample 5400251 | NCBI WGS metagenome assembly WNFO01 (sample SAMN13153354, study PRJNA577476) | soil metagenome | isolation source: 100 cm saprolite under Madrone tree | place: USA:California | collected 2016-06-14
TGGGTGCCCTGCACGAGCGCGGTGTGGATCCAGTCGATCCAGGGCCGGCGGCGCGTGGCGTCCATGGGGCCGGTGGCGCCGAGCACCAGGATCGGGGCCCGGTCACAGAACGCGTTGAACATCGCCATGCTCGCGTGCTGCAGACCCACGATGTCGTGCACGACCGCCGCCATCGGCGCGCCCCGGGCCTTGGCGTAGCCGTGGGCCATGGCCACCGCGATCTCCTCATGCGTGGTCAGGACGAGCTCGGGCGCCCGATTGCCGCCGTAGTTGACGAGCGAGTCGTGCAGCCCGCGGTAGGTCGCGCCCGGGTTCAGCGCGACGTATTCGATGCCGACGGCGCGCAGCAAACCGACGACGAGGTCGGAGCCGTAGACGGGTGCCGTTTCCACAGCGGCTGACGGCGGCTACGCTGCGAACACCCGCGGAGCGTCCAGATCGCTCACGCCGAGCTGCGCGTACTTCTTCGCCCCCGCATAGAACATGGCCCCGCTGACCCCTAGCTGCCGGCACTCATTGCAACGGGCGTATGGGTGTCGGCTTGGCGGAGCGCGTGGGCGCCCTGCCCTTCGGAGAATTCCCGCGCTTCATCGATCCCACCCTTCCTGGATGGACCGTCGAAGCCGTCATCTTACTCTAGTTCGCCCCGGAGGTCCTTCATGGCCCTGCCTCGGCTCGGGGCCTCCCGAGGTCAGGGCGCGACCTGGAAGCTGGTCAGCCCAGGCGGGGACTTTGCTCTGATCAGGTAGGGAGACTTACTCCGAGGCCCCCGGCTTCATCCTGGGCGGTTCCGGTCAGCCGTCGGAGCCCTGTGTGTCACAAATTCCTGTCACGCGGCGACCCCGGAACTACAAGAAGTGATTAGCCATCTTTCTGGTGGCGACCGCGGCCATGACCCTGGTATTGGCCCTGGCGGTTGTGGGCCACGGGAAACCGCATGATCCGGACCGCGATGAAAATACCGATCGAGACCAAGCGCAAAGGGAATTACCGTCAACTATCACGGGAGACCCAGGAGACCGAATCTCTCCTAAATCGCCCACGAAGGCCATCTGGGTTTCTTCGTGCTTCAGTCGATCACGGCCACGGCTTCGATCTCGATCAGCGCGCCCGAGATGGCGAGACAGGCCACCTGCACCAGGGTACTGGCAGGTGGGTTGGCCGCGAAGAACTCCTGGCGGACCTCACCGTAGCCTTCCCGATAGCGGATGTCCGTGACGAACACGGTGATCTTCACGACATCCCCGAGGCTGGCGCCAGCGGTTTCGAGGACGCGGCGCATGTTCTCGAGGACGCGGCGGGTCTGAGCGCGGATGTCGTTCGGCCCGACGAGGTTCCCCTCCTTGTCGAGCGCAAGCTGACCGGCGACGTAGACCGAATTGCCGACGCGCCAGCCATGAGTGTAGCGGGGCCGAGGATCTGCCATGCCGACGGGTTGAATCGCCGTGCGCGCCATGCGTGCCTCCTCCTTGTCATGGATTGTGAGTAGAGCCCGTAGGCGGGCTCTCACTCCCGCTATGAGGGCGGGCCGCCGAGCGCGCCGATCTCTTCCTCGGAGAATCCCAACTCGGCGAGCACCTCGCGCGTATGCTCTCCCAGGCACGGCGGCGCTCGGCGCACCGAGCCGGGCGTGCCCTCGAGCTTCACCGGGATTCCCACCGCCTTGATGGCGCCCACCACGGGGTGATGCATCTCGACGATCATTTCGTTGCTGGCCACCTGGGGATCGGCCAGCGCCGTCTCGATGGAGTTCACGGGGGCGCAGAGGATGTCCACCGCCTCCAGCGCGTCCACGGCCTGCTTCGTCGTGCGCTCGGCGAATTCCTGACGCCATCGCGCCTGCAGCTCGTCCCGGTGCGCGACCTGCGCGTCGTGGGTCGCGTAGCGGGGATCAGCCGAGAGGTCCTCGATGCCGAGGCCCCGGCAGATCTCCTGGAGCGGATTCTGCTTGAACGCACCGACCATGACGATGTGGCCGTCGCGCGTCGCGAAAGTGCCGGACAGCGGAAATGCGCCCCAGTTCAGGCGCTCGCCCAGATTGAGCCACACCGCCGCTTCCTGCAGCTGCATGGCGAGCATGCCATCCAGCAACGAGACATGGACGACCTGGCCCTGACCGGTGCGCGCCCGTGCCAGGAGCGCTAGGAGGATCGCCTGCACGAGCAGCATCCCGGCGGTGAAGTCCGCGATCGGCGTCGCGCTCGGCTCGGGCGGCGCGTCGGGCTCCGCGCGTCGCGAGGCGATGCCGCTCATCGCCTGGGCCAGGACGTCCTGCCCGCCTTTGTCGCGGTAGGGCCCCGTCGGCCCGTAGCCGCTCCCGAAGGCGTAGATCAGCCGGGGGTTGATCACGCGCAGCGCTTGTTGCGGTTGAGGCTCCAGAAGATGGCGCTCTCGCCGCTCGGGTGCCTCATGTGCACACGCGCGAGATCTCCGGCGCCGGGGCGCTCGATCTTGATGACGTCGGCCCCGAAGTCGCCCAGTACCTGCGTGGCGCAGGGCCCCAGCTCGATCTGCGTGAAGTCGAGCACCGTGACGCCCGCGAGTGGGAGCTCGCTCGTCATCGCCCCGACCATCGCGGCGGCCGCTTCTCGCGAAACGCGTCGACGCCCTCCACCTGGTCGTCCGAGACCAGGGCGCGCGCCATCGTCGGCGGGATCAGCGCCACCGCGGTCGGCAGGGGCAGGTCGAGGCCCGCCGTCACCGCTTCCTTGGTGGCCTGCACCGACAGCGGTGCACACTGCAGCATCTCGGCCGCCCACCGCCGCGCGGCCGGCAGCAGCTCGGCGAGCGCCACCACCTCATTGGCGAGGCCCAGCCGATAGGCCTCGGGCGCGGAGATGCGCCGCCCGGTCAGCAGCATACCCATGGCTATCTTGAGCGGGATGTGCCGGGCCAGCCGGTGCATGCCGCCCTCGAGGGCCATGCGCCCGACCCGCGGCTCGGGGAAGCCGAACTCGGCGTGCTCGGCGGCCACGATGACGTCGCAGGCGAGGGCCAGCTCGAGCCCGCCGCCGAGCGCAAACCCATTCACTGCCGCGATCAGCGGCTTCGACATCCCGTAGCGCAGCGTGAGCCCGCCCAGCCCGCGCGGGTGCCGGTGGGCGAGGAACCCGCCGCCGCGCTCCTCACCCGGCGGCGCCGGCTCGCGCATGTCGTAGCCGGCCGAGAACGAGCGATCGCCGGCACCGGTGAGGATGGCCACCCGCAGGTCGGGGTCGGCCTCGAAGCGCGTCCACACCTCGTCCAGCTCGTCGGAGGCGGCGCGGTGGAGCGCGTTCATCACCCGCGGGCGGTCAATGGTGACGACGAGCAGGTGCTCGTCGCGCTCGACGCGGGCGAACTCCATACCGCTCAGGCCACTGCGAGCGGGGCGCCGAGGTTCACACCTTGCGCGATGAGCCGTTTCTGCAGCGTCGGCACGTCCACCCGCCGCGGGGTCACGCCCGCTTCGAGGCTCAGCGCGGCCGCTGTCCCCGCCGCCTCCCCCATCACCATGAGCGGCGGGATCTCCCGGCTGATCCGCTGCGCCTCCGAGGTCGCGGAGTAGCAGCGGCCCGCCACCAGCAGGCCCTCGACGTGCCGGGGCAGCAGGCTCCGGTAGGGCGTGAAGTAGTCGCGACCGCGCGCCACCACGTCGGGGAAGGTGCGGCGCTCGAGCACGTCCTCTTTGGTCACCACGTACTCCCCCTCGAGCAGGCGCGTCTGGCGTACGCCCACCTGCGGAGCCGCGTCGAGAATGTAGGCGCGCTCGAAGCCCGGGTAGTTTACCCGGACGAAATCGATCACCTTCATGAAACGGCGCCGCGACTCGATCTCGATGTGGGTGAGATGCTCGGGCTTGAGCCCATCGTAGCCCGGGATGTGCGGGCAGTTGCACCACACGACACCGGGCCGCGGCGTCAGCAGCCACCACATGTCCCAGGCGCCGCCCAGCATGCGCTTCACCTGGGTGTCGAGCTGATGGGCCGCTTCGGGATCCCGGCGCTCGAACTGCAGCGCGGCGTCGGTGTCCACGTCGGCAAGCCGGTGCACCAGGGTCATGATGTACGAGCCGTGCACGCCCGGCGCGCCCGCGCTGCCGAAGACGTCGCCGTCGCCGGTGGCGTCGATCACCACCCGGCCCCGGATGGCCTGGCGGCCGGCCTTGGTCTCCGCGATCACCCCCCGCACCGCGCCATCCTCGACTAGCGCACTCGAAAACCAGGAGTGGAAGCGCAGCTGCACGCCAGCCTCGAGCGCCATCTCCTGCGACACCTGCTTCCAGCCCTCGGGATCGAAGGAGGCCGAGTATACGATGGGCTTGGGCTTCCGCCGGGCGTAGAGCTCCTCGAACCCCCACCGGGCCCAGCGGTCCCGCACCTCGGGCTCGTTGCGGAAGCAGTCCTCCATCGGAGGGGCCACACACGCGCCGATCCGTCGCATGCGCTCCACGATCTCCAGCGCGAGTCCCCCGACCGACACCTCTCGTTCGGCGCACATGTCGTCGAGCACCAGGACCATGCCGCCCGAGGCGAGGCCGCCCAGGTACCCGTAGCGCTCCAGCAGCGTCACCTCGGCGCCGGCGCGTGCGGCGGCCACCGCGGCCGCCTGGCCCGCCGGCCCGCCCCCCACCACCAGCACATCGGTCTCGACCACCACCGGCGTCTGCCGGCTCGGCTCGGTCACCGTCTGCATATCGACCCCTCCTCTGACCTCAGCGCTCCCAGCGCACCAGGAGCCATTCGAGCACGCTCACCAGGAAGAAGAAGGCGAGCGCAATGGCCGATGTTACCACCATGGCCGCGTACAGGAGCGCGGTCCGAAAGTCGTAGGTCGTCAGCACGATCAGGTAGCCGAGCCCCTTGTTCGTCCCGATCCACTCCGCGACGAGCGCGCCCAGCACGCTCGAGGTCGAGGCGATGCGCATCGCCGAGAAGAGGTACGGCAGCGAGGATGGCCAGCGGACGTAGCGGAAGGTCTCGGTCTTGCTGGCGGAGAGCACGTGCATGAGCTCGAGCGCCTGCGGATCCGCCGACTCGAGCCCCTCGACCATGTTGACCAGCGTGGGGAAGAACGTGATCAGGGCCGCGATCGCGATCTTGGGTGCGTAGCTGTTGCCCAGCATCAGCACGAAGATGGGCGCGATCGCCACGATGGGCAGCGTGCGGACGGCCACCGCGACCGGATATAGCGCCCGCTCGAGCGTCTTGTTGTGAACGAAAGCGATTGCGCCGGCGATGGCAACAAGGTTGCCGAGGGCGAAGCCGCCGAGGCTCTCGAGAATCGTCGGGACCGCGTTCTCGAGAAGGCGGGCCCGCTCCTTGACCAGAGCCTGCCCGACCGCGGCCGGAGCCGGGATCACATAGGCAGGGATGGCAAGGACGCGGATCGCCACGTCCCACGCGGCGATGAGCAGGGCGATCACCAGGAGCGGGAGCAGCAGGCGCCGGAGCAGCACGGCGCCACCGGGCCGGCGGGCCGGCCCCGCCGGAACCGCGCCGCCGGTGGTCACGCCTCTCGCCGCCGCCGTCGCGATCATGGTGTCCCTCGGCGCAGGACATTCGGGCACGATGGCCCGGCGGCGGACACGATCATTCGCTCGCGGCGAGCGCGCGTCGCAGCGCCGCCGTGTACCGGCCGAACTCGGGTGTGTCCTTGACGGCGGGATCGCGCGGGGAGGGGAGATCGATACGGACCTCCTCGGTCACGCGGCCCGGCCGCGGCGCGAACACGAAGACGCGGTTGGAGAGGTAGACCGCCTCGGGAATGCTGTGGGTGACGAAAATGATCGTGGTGCCGGTGGCGGCCCAGATGCGGAGCAGCTCCTGGTTCAGGTGATCGCGCGTGATCTCGTCGAGCGCGCCGAACGGCTCGTCCATCAAGAGTATTGACGGCCCCGTCACGAGGGCGCGTGCGATGGAGACACGCTGCTGCATGCCCCCCGAGAGCTGCCGCGGGAACGCGTGCGCGAAGCCCTTCAGGCCGACCAGCTCCAGCAGCGCTTCCGGACGGTGGGGCGACATGTGCCGGCGTCCCCAGGCGCCCACTTCGAGGGGCAGCGAAACGTTGGCGAGGGCGTCGCGCCAGGGCAGGAGGCCCGCATGCTGGAAGACGAAGCCGAATTCGCGCGCCAGGCGCGCCCGCATCGGCGGACCGCCCCGGACTTCGATCGTGCCACCGGTGGGCTGCAGGACGTCGGCGATCAGGCGCAGCAGCGTCGACTTCCCGCAGCCCGACGGGCCGATCAGGGCCGCGAACTCACCACGCGCGACGTCGAGGGTGACGTCGCCCAGCGCCGGCACGGGACCGCCGGCCGTGCCGAACACCATCGAGACAGCGCGGCAGGCGATGTCGACCGTCGCCACGGTCAGAACTTGGGTGTCTTCGCGGCGAGCACGATCTCGTTGCTCATGATCTCGTCGGGCGTGACCTTCCGCGGAATCTGGTCGAGCGAAGCGTACGTGTCGGAGAGGCTGCCCCACACCTGGGGATCCATGTAACCCCATCCCCATTGCTGGGTGGCTGGGGAGGAGATGTACGGGATACTGACCTTCCAGGTGGGCACTTCCATGTCCCGCTCGAGCCCGCTCGCGCTCTTCAGCACATAGTCGACCGCCTCTTCGGGATGATCCTTGGCGTAGAGCCACCCCTTGGCGGCCGCCGCGACATAGCGCGTGAGCACGTCCTTCTTCGTGTTGTAAACCTGGTCGGTCGTGAAGTAGGTGTACGCGTACATCCGGATCCCCAGATCCCACAGGAGGAAGTGGCTGCTCTTGCCCTCGATGGGGAGATTCTGCGCGTAGTTGATGACCCAGCCGGTGACGACGTCGGCCTGCTTGGTAAGAAGCGGGGTCGTCGTGCCACCGACGATGATGACGTTCACCTTGTCACGCGGCACCTGGTACTTGGCCAGTACCGCGTCGAGCAGGGGCCGCGCCGTGCCCTGGATTCCGATGGTCTTGCCGGCAAAGTCCGCCGGCGTCTTGATGCCGGAGTCGCGGAGGAAGAAGAACGCGAAGGGGTGGCGCTGGAACGCAGTGGCGAATGCCTTGAGCGGCACACCGCGGCTGCGGCCGCTGACGAGCACGCCGATGGACGCGACGTTCCCGATGAGCACCGAGCCGCTTGCCACCACGCCCACGGGATCGATGGACGGCCCCCCGGGCACGATGCTCACGTCGAGACCGACCTCCTTGAAATAGCCCTTCCCGATCGCGGTGAAGTCACCGGCCATCTGCGCGTTGGCGAACCACCCGAGCTGGAGCGCTACCGGCGACGCCGCCTGGGCAGGGACGGCCGCCGGCCGACCGACGAACGCGGCCGAACCGGCGAGGACCGTCAGACTGCCCCGGAGAAGACTGCGTCGCGTCAGCGGCCGGCTCAGCAGGGTCACCTTGTCGTCCATGGCTCTGTCCCTCTTCTCCGGGGCCCGGGTCCCGGGTATAGCCCCCCACTTGACTACCCCAGCGACTATACTCCGGTCAAGACGACCGGAAACAGGGAGGGAGACCTCTGAAGAGGCCGGACTTGGAATCATGGCTGCGGTCGCGAGCTAGTAGGTCTGGACCGTCCTGGGCGGGCCACTCTAGAGGACCTCGCGCGAACCCGGCCTCTTGGGCGCGGGGTAGGCCAGCCGCCACACGAGTTGGACAATACGGACAGAACCCAGAGCCTGCCACGCCCTGGCGGTACTAGAAATTTGTGACCCAGCCAGGCACGGCCAGACCCGAGGACTAATAATCCTGGTGTCCTTCGGTGCTGGATAAGACGAACGGGGCTGGCGCCGTTCAGCCGGGCGGTCTGCCCTCGTTCCTCAAGATTGCTACTGTCCGATCGGCGTTCCGCATTGCGTACCGCAGTCGATGACCCCATCGCGCTCCGGCTGGGCGCAGAGTCTCGCGAAGTCCCGGATGGTCGGCGCATTCTCGAGGGTAAAGAGGGCGGCCTTGATCCGGGCAAGCCTTCCGGCGGTGAAGATCGGCGCTGCCAGCGAATCGAACTTGACTTCGAGCTCCGCGCGGGTCGCCGGGTTCTTCGGAGAGCCGCGCGGATACTCCACGTCCAGGACGTGGCGGGCGCCGGACCGCAGGACGACCTCCAGTCGGGTCGGCGCCCGGTCGGTCGTCTCGAAGATGTGACCGAGCGCGGCGTCCGGGAGGGGTATCACGCGCCGGGCGGTTTCGAGGATCGCGGGATTCCGCAGATGCGCCTCGTCGAACTCGCCGATGTAGACCCGACGTTCGTGCAGGCCCAGCGCCAGGCAGAAGCGGAGGTTGTTCGTGGCCTGCGCATAATTGACAGGAGCGTAGGTGGCGCCGCTCGGATCGTCCATGATTGCGGTCCAGTTCTGCGGGAAGGTGACCTCCATCCGCTCGACGTCGGCGACGGAGAACGGATGTGCGGCCCGGACCGCCGCCAGCGCGTCGAGCGGTAGCGCCCAGACGTGGGCCGTGTTGTGGAGCTTGAACGCGGCGTCCTGGACGAGCCAGCGCTCGCCGAGCCCCTCGACCAGGGCGCCCGCATCGTAGCGCCCGTCGGTGAAGGCGGTGCAGAAGCCCTTCTTGCCGTCGAGCACGCCTCGGGGGCCGGTGAGGCCGGCACGCGCCAGGAGGGCGGCGAGCACGCCATTGTGGGCGGCGATCCCTCCGTGGGCGCGCCAGACATCGCTGCCGTCCGTGAGGGATTCGGCCAGGCCCGAGGCGAAGCTCCCGGCGATGCCGAGGGCGGCGACGGTCCCCTCGACGGACAGACCGGTGAGCTTCGCCGCGATCGCGGCGGCGCCGAACACCCCGCAGGTGGCCGTGGGATGGTAGCCCTTCTTGTGGTGCCCCATGCGGGCCGTTCCGGAGTTGATGGAATTGCCTATGCGCGTCATGACCTCGTACCCGGCCACGATGGCCGTCAATACCTCCGCCCCACTCGCGGTCATCATCTCCCCGGCGGCGAGGGCGGCGGGCACTGCCACGGGCCCTCCGTGGATGACACAGGAGAGTGTCGTGTCCGTGAAGTTGTGGCTGAACGCCGCCGTCCCGTTGGCCAGGGCGGCCATCGGCGCTGGGACTCTGTCGCCGTGGACCAGCAGCGTGGACTCCGGCGCGCCGCTGGTCCATCGCGCCACCGTCGCGGCCGCGATGGCGGCCGGCTCTTTCGTGGCGGCGAAGGCGATGCCCAGCGTGTCCATCAGGCAGAGCTTCGCGTGCTCGCGGGCGGCCAGGGGAATGGCGGCCAGGTCCAGCTCGTGAACGAAGCGCGCCAGCCGCTCCGACGCGGTCATGCCGCGCTGCGGTCGACCAGCCCCGCGACCGGCTCGCCGCGCCGGGTGCGGGCAATATTGTCGAGGATCGCGCGGACGCCCGTGATGAGCTCAGTGCCGGCGGCGACGTGCGGGGTGAGGGCCACGCTCGGCAACGAAACCAGAGCATCGCGGATTGGCCCGGCGTCCTCGGACATCAGCAGCCGGTCGGGGCTCACGCCGCTTCTCCTCGCAGGGCGTCCATCAGGGGACAGACGGTTGGGAGTGACTCGAGCTGTGTGAGCAGCGTCAGGGCCCGCTCGGCCGCATCGGGATCGAGACTCCTCCGCGCGCACTCGCGGTACTTGCCGACCAGCTCCTCCTCACTCATGGGATTCCCCGGGCTCCCGCGGGCGAAGCGAATGGTCTCCGAGACCTCCCGCCCACCGGCCAGGACGATGGTGACCGTGGTCCGATCGCCGAAGGCATCGTGCGCCACGCCGGGCGCCCCGCGTGTGAGCGCCGTATCGACGTACGGCCGGACGCGCGCCATCATCGCCTTGACGCGCGCGTCGCGCACCCGCTCGTCGGTGAAAGCGTCGAGGCCGAGGCGGCCATCCAGCATGGCCGAGGCCGCGCAGAACTCGAGGCTCGGCTTGCCCTCGAGACCGGTCCGGGGGTCGGTACGGATGAGCACCCCCTGGAAGATATAGCTCACGCCGACCCGAATCTCTTGGACGGAGTCCGGGTCGATCCCGTGACGCGCTCTGAGCGCGAGGATGGCGTCGACGGCGCGCTGGAGCGGAGCGCCGCACGGGTAGGGCTTGAGCACATAGCCCGCCCGCTGGATCTCCGTCGCCTCGCCGAGCCCGCGGGTAAGCTCGTCGAGCGCGGCGCCGCCGGCCCCGCCGTAAAGGGCGCAGAATCCCATGCGTGACTCCAGAATGCCCCGATCCGCCGTGATACCTCGCGCCGCCAGCTCGGCGGCCATCACGCCGTTCCGGCATGCGAGGCCCGCATGGAGCGGCATGGTCATGGTGCCGAACTGCTGTCGGGAGCCGCCGGCCATGGACGCGGCCATCCCGAGGGCCATCTCGACCCGGCCCGCGTCGAGGCGGAGGAGGCGCCCGGCCGTCGCGGCCGCCGCCAGGGTCCCGAGCACGCTCGTTGCGTGCCAGCCTTTCTCGTAGTGGGTGGGGTTGAGCGCGCGGCCGAGCTTCGTCAGCACCTCGAACCCGATCACGTACGCCTCGAGCACCGAGCGCCCGCTGGCGCGGAGCGCTTCCCCGAGGGCCAGCGCGGTCGGCGCGAGAACAACGCTGTGGTGAGCGAGCGTGACGAATGTCGTGTCGTCATACAGCAGCGCGTGCGCCATGGTCCCGTTGGCGAGCGCGGCCTGCGCGGTACTCGTCTTGAAGCCGCCGGCGACGACGGTAGCGGCCGACGCCCCGCCCGCATCCCTGACCCATGCCGTGACCTCCCGGCCGACCGGCTCGGCGGCCCCGGCCAGGGTGGTCGCCATCACGTCGACGAACGCCGTCCGCGCGAGCCCGAGGGCGCTGTCAGGGATGGCGGCGCCCTCGTGGAGAGCCATGAAGCGGCTCAGCGCCGCTGTCGCCGTCATGTAGCGCGCCGCGTGCTCAGGGGAACTTCGTCGGGGCGAAGCGCGTGTCGACGATGTCCTCGAACACCAGCGGGCGCTTGATAAGACCCGCGACGGCGAGCATCTCGCCGATATTGGCCACCGCCTGGCGCGTGATGACCGGCTGGTACGCCCTGATGCTGTCCTGCAGGATCTGGCGCAGCAAGCGTGGATCGATTCCCTCGAAGTACTTCTCCGCGATCTTGACCGTCTCCTCGAAGTTCTTCGGGTCTTGAAGGAAGCGCTGCGTATCGACCACGGCCTCGACCATGCGACGCGCCACGTCGGGGTGCGCGGCCAGATAGTCCTCCCTGGCCACCATGCTGTTGTAAGCGTAGTCGCGCAGCATGCGCGGCCCCTCGCCCTTGCGGATGTCGAGCACCGGCTTGGCGACCTGGAAGCCGTACATCGCTTGAGACTGGATGGGCTCGAAGCCCAGAAACCCCTGGATGTCACCCTTCTGCAGCGCGGCCAGCGTCGTCGAGACGCCTCCGGTGGCGATGATCGTCACGTCCTTGTCGGGGTCGAGGCCTGCTTCCTTCAGGAGAAAGCGGAGGGTGAAGTCGGTGCTCGCGCCCCGCCCCGTCATGCCGAGCTTGAGGCCCTTGAGGTCCCGGATGACGGCCGGGTACCCCCTCGCGGCGTTCGGGAGATCGACCTCCTTCCGCACGATGAGCGTGTAGGGCGAGTCGAGCAGGTTGGCCACGATGGCCTTCAGCTTCATGCCCTGCTCGCGCACCTGGGCTACGTGCTCGGTGGCGAGGGCGCCGAACTCCGTCGATCCGGCGACCACGGCCGTCGTCGTCTCCCCCCCGCTCCGGAAGTAGACGAGCTGGGCGTCGAGCCCGTGCTTGGCGAAGAAGCCCTTGGCCTCGGCCACGTACGGGGTGAAGTAGACGAAGGCCGCCTGCAGCACGGCGATCTTCACCGGTGTCCGCGGCTGCGCCGCCGCCGGGATCGTGGCGACGCCGAGCAGCACGAGACCCGTCAGGAGGCCCAGAAACCAGAGGTGCGAGCGTGTCCGCATGCTTTATCCCTCCAAAGACTACCAGGATACGGGAGATCCCGCAGGCGGCGCAAAAGCGGCCGGCTATGCCCCGGGAATCTTGGGTCGCCAGCGCAGCAGCTTGGCTTCGGCGACCTTCATCACCTCGTTGAGGAGCGAGGCGATCACCATCAGGATGATGAGCGAGCTCATGACCCCGGTCGTGTTGAAGACACCGGCGGCGTGCGAGATCTCGAAGCCGAGGCCGGCCGTGGCGACGATGACCTCGCCAACGACCGCCCCGATCAGAGCGTAGGCGAGACCTATCCTGAGGCCGGCGAAGATCCACGGGATGCTCGAGGGCAGGATGATCTTCATCGTGAGCTGACGACGGCTGGCCCCCAGGAGGCGCGCGATGATGACGAGGTCCTGGTCGACGTTCTTGGCCCCCGCGTATGTGTTGACGAGTAGGATGAACACGACGAGCGAGAATGCGAGCACCACCTTCGACGTGACCCCGATGCCGAACCAGAGGATGAAGAGTGGGGCCAAGGCCACGCGGGGCAGGCTGTTGAGCGCGGTGACGAAGGGATCGAGCACCCGCGCCAGCTCCTCGAATCGGGCGAGGAGGAAGCCGGCGACGATGCCGACCGCCGCCCCGAGGACGAAGCCGAGGAACGCCTCGTAGAGCGTCACCGCGATGTGAAAGAAGACCTCGCCGCCGCCGATCCGCTTGACGAGGTCCACCACGATGCGGCTGGGGCTCGACACCCAGAAGGCGTTGACGACCCCGAACCGGGTGGCCGCCTCCCAAGTGCCCGCCCCGAGGACGAGCAGCCCGAGGCGCCAGACATTCGTCCGCGCCTGAGCGCCCCAGCGGACTCGTGGATGGCTCATCGTCCTCATCTTCCTCCGTCGGGAGGCTCCAGTGCGCCGCGGACAACCTCGTAGCGCAGATCTTCCCACAGCCGCTCGTACAGGTGCTGGAAACGCGGCCCGAAGCGACCCCCGGTGACCGACCGGGGCCTGGGAAGATCGACGTCGACGACGGACTTGATACGGCCCGGGTGCGCGCCGAACACGACCACGCGATCCGCCATCGCGATGGCCTCGAAGAGATCGTGGGTGACGAAGACCACCGTCTTGCGGTGCCGTTCCCAGATGCGCAGAAACTCGTCCTCCAGGACCAGCTTGGTCTGGGCGTCGAGGGCGCCGAACGGCTCGTCCATCAGTACGATGTCGGGATCGATGGCGAGGGTGCGCGCCAGCGAGACCCGCTGCCGCATGCCCTGCGACAGCTGGCTGGGATAGCTGGCCTCGAACCCCTGAAGGCCGACGACGCGCAGGAGCTCCCGGGCCCGCTCCCGGCGCTCCCTCACCGCCCCGCCCCGCAGCTCGAGCCCGAACTCCACATTGGCAAGCGCCGTGCGCCAGGGCAGGAGCGCGTCGCGCGCGAACATGTAGCCAATTCGAGGGTTGAGCCCGGTCACCGGCCTGCCGTCTACCGTCACGCGCCCGGTCGAGGGCGCGAAGAGCCCGGAGATGATATTCAGCAGCGTGGACTTGCCGCAGCCGCTCGGACCGATGATCGCCACGAACTCCCCGTCGTCGACCTCGAGGCTGATGTCGGCGAGCGCCAGCACCTCGCGTCCATCGATCTCGAACCGGTGCGACAGATTGCCGATCGCGATCTTCGTCTGACTCATCCGTGGGCTGTCGACGACGGGCTCTCCTGCGCCGGCCCCGCGGCCCCGTCGTGGCGGGGGAACGCTAGCATGGCGGTTGGGTGAACTTCAAGGCGCTGGAGCCAGCGAGCGGTCCCCGGAAAGCCTGGACGACTACCGCAATGCGCGTCCCTCCGTCCGGCCCTCACCCTACAGTGGGCTCAATCGCAAGGCGGTGGACGTTGTGCTGGCAGCATGGAGAGAATAGGGTGCTTTCTTCAATCTCCGACAGCATTCAACTGAAAGGGATGAAACGAGCGTAGTCGGGACCGGCCTCGCCATCAGTTGTGGCTGCTATCGGGAGACGGCGGCCGAACTCGCCAGCATTAAGGTCGAGACTCTCTCGCATTGGATGGACTGGAGTGGTGAACCGTACGAGACCTTTCAGCGCCACCGCTTCTTCCAGGTCGACGTCTTTACTGACCGGGTCTTCGGTGGGAACCTACTGGCGTGTTCCCTCACGGGGAGGCCTGGTTGTATCCAACATGAGCTCGGGAATCGAATACGCGCTCGGCGCGCTGCTGTTCTTTGGGATCGCCGACTTGATTTATAAGCGTGGCGCTGCGGCGGGTGCGCAGCCGCATCATTTGCTAATGGTGCAGTCATGGGTGTTCTTGCCGGCGGTCGCCTTGTATGGGCTGTTCACCGATTCGCTCACGTTCGTCGCCGGGACGCTCTGGGGCGCCGTTGCCGGCCTGTTCATGACGGTCGGTTTCTACAACTTCGCGCACAGCCTGAAATCCGGCCAGATCAGCATCAATGCGCCAGTGTTCCGACTGAGCTTCGTAATTTCCGCGGCGCTTGCCATTCTTCTGCTTGGCGAGCCGCTCACTCGATATAAGATTACGGGCATTGCGCTTGCGCTCGCCGCAGCCTGGCTGCTGCTGGGCGCCCCGGCTGCGGACAATGCCACCGGGCGGCGCGAGAACTGGTCGTCGCTCTCACGCGTGCTGGTCGCAACCGCAGCGGTCGGAATCGGGAACGTCATCTACAAATATGGTCTGCGGGCGGGCGCGACCCCAGCCTCGCTGATCGTAGCGCAAGCCGTCGTGGTGGTCACGCTCGCTACCGCATTTGTTGGTTCGGTGGACCGACGCATCCGCCCCTCTGGCGCGGCGTTGCGTTATGCGCCGACGGCGGCGATCTTGCTCGCCTCCGCCTTCACCTTCATGGTCGAAAGTCTGGCGCGCGGAGAAGCGAGCGTGGTGGTGCCCATCGCGCAAATGGGGTTCGGCGTCACGGCGCTGCTCGGCTTTCTTTTCCTGCACGAGCCGTTCACGGCACGCAAGGGCGGGGGCCTGGTCGCCGCGCTCGCCGCGTTGGCGAGTCTCGCCAAGGGCCTAACCTGACTGCACGCGTACCGCTCAAGCAGCGGGCGTCGGGCAAGTGTGATGCGGAGTTGGTCGCCACGCCGAACCAATTCCTGGGTGAAGTCTGGGTAAACGAAGATGCTCAGCTTCGAGGTCGATTTGCTCTAGGCATTGCGCGGGCGCGCAATCAACGAAATCGCCTCGCCTCACGTTCGATGTGGGCGCCGCTAATTGCCGATGTCGCCGGATCTGATCCCGGAGGCACCCTACTCCACCCCGGCGAGCTGGAGCTCGCGGGCGCGGTGACAGGCGACGAAGTGCGTGGGCGAGATCTCTTGCCAGGCCGGCGCTTGCGTCCGGCACATGTCGATCGCGTGCGGACAGCGCGGGTGGAAATAGCAGCCCTCCGGGGGGGAGGCGGGGTTCGCCACCTCCCCCTGGAGGATGATGCGCCGCGTGCGCACGCGCGGGTCCGGCTCGGAAACCGCAGACAGGAGGGCCGCGGTGTACGGATGTTTGGGCGCCGTGAAGATCTCCTCGGTCTCCGCCAGCTCCACGATGCGCCCGACGTACATTACCGCCACACGGTCGCTGATGTGTCGAACGACGCTAAGATCGTGCGCCACGAAGAGATACGTCAGCCGGAACTCGGCCTGCAGATCCTGAAGCAAATTCAGGATCTGAGCCTGGACCGAGACATCCAGGGCCGAGACCGGCTCGTCGGCGACCACCAAGCGGGGTCGGAGCGCCAGTGCGCGGGCAATGCCGATGCGCTGGCGCTCCCCGCCGCTGAAGGCATGCGGGAACCGCCGCATGTACTCGGGCCGGAGCCCGACGCGACGGAGGAGATCGGCCACGTGTTCCTCGCGCTCCCGCCGGCTCTTCATACCGTGCACCAACAGCGGCTCTCCCACGAGATCGAGCAGCGTCATGCGGGGATTGAGCGAGGAGAAGGGATCCTGAAAGATCATCTGCATCTCCCGACGCAGCGCCCGTAACTCCGCCTGGCCCAGCCGACCCACATCGACCACCGTGCCGTTGGTGACGCGCATGAGGACTTCCCCGCTGGTGGGCTCGATGGCGCGCACGATGCACCGCGCGGTGGTCGTCTTCCCGCAGCCGCTTTCCCCGACGAGGCCGAGGGTCTCCCCTCCGTCGATGTGAAAGTCGACGCCGTCCACCGCGCGGACATGGGCCACCGTCCGTTTCCAGAAGCCCTTCCGGATCGGGAAGAGCTTCTGGAGCCCGGTGACCCGCAGCAAGACTTTGGGGGGAAGGGCGCTCACGGATAGAGGAAGCAGCTCACCGTGTGCTTGTCCCCGACCGGCCGCAGGGTCGGCTCCTCCGCATCACAGCGCCCAGCCATGAACTGCGGGCAGCGCGGGTGGAAGGGGCAGCCGGAGGGCCGGTCGTAGGGGTGCGGCACCGCGCCTGCGATGGGGTTGAGCCGCTCCCGCGAGCGCGAGCGCATGCGGGGAATGGAGCGCAGGAGACCCTGGGTGTACGGGTGCCGCGGCGCATGAAAGATCTCGTCAACCGGCGCCTGCTCGACCACGCGGCCGAGATACATCACCGCCACGTCAGTGGCCATCTCGGCGACCACCCCCAGGTCGTGGGTGATGAGCATGATCGCCATCCCGTCTTCGCGTTGCAGCTGGCGCATGAGCTCGAGGATCTGGGTTTGCGTGGTTACGTCGAGCGCCGTGGTGGGCTCGTCCGCGATGAGCAGGGTCGGATGGCAGGACAGCGCCATCGCGATCATGGCCCGCTGGCGCAGACCCCCGCTCAGCTGGTTGGAGAGCTGGGCGACCCGCTGCTCGGGTGAGGACACGCCGACCCGGCGAAGCATCTCGATCGTTTTCTCGCGCGCCTGGCGCCGGTCGACCTGCTGGTGGAGCATGATCGCCTCATCGATCTGGCTGCCTATCGTGTGCACGGGACTGAACGAAGACATCGGCTCCTGGAAGATGAGGGCGATCTCCGCGCCGCGGATCGCCCGTATCTCGGGACCGTTCGGCGGCAGTTTCGCCAGGTCGATGACAGGGTCGCCGTCGCCCTCGCGGCCGACCGTCTGCCGGCGGAACCGGATCTCGCCGTCGACGATCCGGCCTGGGCGATCCACAATCCCGAGGATTGAGCGGGCGGTGACGCTCTTGCCGCAGCCACTTTCGCCCACGATGCCGAGCGTGCCCCCCGAATAGAGGTCGAAGCTCACGCCGTCGACCGCCTTGACCAGGCCCTCGTCCTGCTGAAAGTAGGTCCGGAGATCCCGGACCGACAGGAGCGTTGACCGGATCTCAGCGGCCATACGGGTCTGCGGCATCCCGGAGGCCGTCGCCAAGAAAGTTGAAGGCCATGACCACGACGATCACGGGCACCGCGGGAAGCATGAGCCACGGCGAGAGAGCCACCGTCTGGACGTTCTGGGCCTGCTGCAGCAGGACTCCCCAGCTCATCGCCGGCGGACGCAGGCCCAGGCCGAGAAAGCTGAGCGCGGTCTCGCTGACGATCATCGCGGGCAGCGCGAGCGTCGTCGCCGCGATGATATGGCTCATGAACGACGGCACCATGTGCACGAAGATCGTCCGCATCTGGCTGCATCCCACCAGCCGCGCGGACACGACGAAGTCCTCCTCCCGCAGAGAGAGGAAGCGTCCCCGGACGACCCGGGCCAGCTCGGTCCAGGCTAGCAGGGAGATGATGATGGTGATGGCGAAATACACTTGGAGTATTGACCAGTCGCGGGGGAGCGCCGCCGCTAGCCCCATCCACAGCGGGATGGTGGGGATCGAGCGAAGGATCTCGATGGCCCGCTGGATGAGTGTGTCGGCGATCCCCCCGTAGAAACCCGAGAGCCCGCCGAGGACCACTCCGAGGACCAGGCTCATCGTCACGCCGACCAGGCCGATGGTGAGGGAGATGCGCGTGCCATACATGAGTCGCGACCAGAGATCACGCCCCTGTACGTCCGTGCCCAGCAGGAATATTGTGTTGGTGGCGTCGCGGTCCCCGTCAACGCCGATCAGGTGCCGCGTCGTCGGGATCATGCCCAGGAACCGGTACTCGAAGCCCTTTGCGAATAACCGGATGGGGATCTTCTCGCCTGGATCCGCTCGATAGACGCGCCTGAAGCTCTGGACGTCGCGGGTCCCCTTGACCGCGTACACGTGCGGGCCGAAGCGCCAGCCGTCGAGCCAGTGGACGCGCTGCGGGGGCATGAGCGAGCGCTGCGCCTCGGACGCGTTGGGGTCGGCATATGCGAGGAAATCCGCGCCCATGACGACCAGGTAGAAGCCGATGACGACGAGCGCGCTTGCCACCGCCACCTTGTGCTTGCGAAACCGCCACCACGTGAGCTGCCACTGCGAGGCCACGAAGATACGCTGCTTGATCGCGTCCGCCGCGCCGGCCCCGGGCACGGGAACGCTCGTCGGATCGAGGGCCACGTCGGGCCTGGCCATCACGTATCCTCGAGCCGGATGCGCGGGTCGACCCACACGAGCAGGATGTCCGAGATCAAGGTGCCGATCACCGTCATGACCCCCAGCAGGAGCACGATGGTGCCGGCCAGGAACATGTCCTGCGCGATCAGGGCCTTGAGGAGAAGGGGACCCACCGTCGGCAGTCCCAGCACCAGCGACACGATGATGCTCCCCGACACGATGTACGGTAGCGTGTAGCCGATGGTGCTCGCGAAGGGGTTGAGCGCCAGCCGTACCGGGTACCGCAAGATCAAAGCCGCCTCGGTAAGGCCCTTGGAACGAGCCGTCACCACGTAGGGCTTTCGCAGCTCGTCCAGGAGATTGGCGCGCATGATGCGGATCTGCTGTGCGGTGCCGGCGAGACCCAGGATCAGCGCGGGAATCGGCAGGTGCTTGAGCAGATCCCAGACCCGGGCCACGCTCCACGACGCATCCTGAAGCTCCGGCGAGAACAGCCCGCCAATGTGAGCGTTGAACAGCGTGAAGCCTAGGTAGAGCAGCACCAGCGCGAGGAGGAAGTTCGGGACCGCGAGGCCGATGAAGCCCACGAAGGTGCCGACGTAGTCGCCCACCGAGTACTGCCGGACTGCCGAATAGATCCCGATGGGCAGGGCGAGCACCCAGGTGAGGAACAAGGAGGCCACCGAGACCACCACGGTCAGCCAAAAGCGCTCGGCGATTACCTCGGTGACGGGTCGCCGCCACTCCATGGACATGCCGAAGTTGCCTTGAGCGATCAGCCGCATCCACTTCAGGTACTGCACGTAGATCGGCTGCCCCAGGCCGTACTGGATCCGGAGGTTCTGCGCCTCCTCGTCGGTGACGACGCTGCCCATGGATGCCATCTGGGCGATGTAGGAGGTGACGTAGTCACCGGGCGGCAGTTGGATGATGGCGAAGGAGAGGACGGAAATCGCCCACACGGTGAAAATCGCGAGCAGGGCGCGACGGCCGATGTACGCGAGCATGGCGGCCCCGGCTTACCGCCGCCCCTCATCCATTGGGGGAGGGGCGACGACCCGGACGCCTCCCGAGCTTACTTCTTCCAGAAGAACGTCACCGGACGCGAGATCGTCGGAGTCTTGCCGTCCGGGCTGTTGTATTGACGCGACGGAATATTGCCCATGTTCGTCTTGACCACGCGCACGCCCATGGAGGCCGGGCCCATGCCGATAACGCCGATGATGTAGACCTCGTCGGCGGCGATCTTCCAGACCTCCTTGCCAAGCTCGATCCGCTCCTTCTCCGGCACCCCGTATGCTCGCTTGAACTTCTCCATGAGCTCCTTCATCCGCGCGGGGGGCTCTTTCCCCTGCGTGCCCGCGGACTGGAACCACTTCGCGTAGAGCGGCCCCGAGGAAGCGACGGCGGCGATCTCGAATGGGAAGACGTGGAGCGGGAACGTGAATAGGTGCTCGCTGCCGTCGTTGTTCCACGCGCCGAGCTGTTGCTCGTTGGCGGCGGTGCGCTTCAGCGCCAGACTTCGCTCCACCTCCTGCACGGTGAGGTCGATACCGATCTTCTTCCACTGCTCCCGGATCATCTCCGCGATCTGCGTGAACTGGAGGAACTGGCCTCCTAGCGTCATGATCTCGATGCGCAGGCGCCCCTTCCCGTCGGTGCGGAGTCGATAGCCCTCAGCGTCCTTCTTGGCGAGGCCAACTTTGTCCAGCATCTCGTTGGCCTTCCTGACGTCGAGCGTGGCCCAGAGCTTGCGGTACTGCGGCCCCGGATTGTACTTGTTGGTGTCGACGGGCACCACCGAGCCCGGCGTGCCGGTCCCCAGCCAGAAGGTCTCGTTGATCTGGTCCCGGTCGATCCCGAGCGACAGCGCACGCCGGAAATCGGTGGTGTTCATCCACTTCGCGATCTCCGGGTCGGCCTCGTAGCTCAGATTGAACTTGATGATCATGTCCCCGCCGTAATCGCCGGGGTCGAGGTAGAGCTTGTAGCCGCCCTTCTGCTGGTTCTCGATGAACACCGGCACCTTGGCGAGGTCGAGGTGCCGGGCCTGGAAATCGTACTCGCCCGCGATCGCGCGCAGGTTGATGACTTCGAGGTTCTCGCCGAGCGTCAGCACCACCCGGTCGATGTAAGGAAGCTGGTTGCCCGCCGTGTCCACGAAGACGCTGTAGGGATTCCGCTCGAGCGTCCACGTGGGCGTGTTGATGGGCGTCACGGTCTTCCACGGGCTGACCACGGGCAACTCCGGATTGAGCGACCAATCGTTCTTGAACAGGAACATCCGGACCCAGCTGTCAAACTTCGCGTCCTTGACCTTCTTGTCCAGGTCCGCCTGCGAGATGTATTTCGGGTGGAACTGTTTCAGGTAGTGGGCCGGCGCATACGCGCCCAATCCGAGGGCTCCCCGCCAGGCCTGGCCGCCGACGTCGGTGGAGCCTGCCAGCATGTCGGGGAACATGTAGTACGGTTCGGGGAACTTGAACTTCACCGTGTAGGTGTCGACCTTCTGGATCTCGCCCTGCTTGCCATTAATCGCCATGGCCGCAGAGGGGGTGGGGACGAGGTCCTTGTTCCGGTAGATGTCCTCGAACCAGAAGACGAAGTCATCCGCGGTGAACGGCTTGCCATCGCTCCACTTCATCCCGCGGCGCAGGTGCAGGACGAGGGTGCGCCCGCCGTCCTGCACCTCGTAGCCCTTTGCGATATTGGGCGTCACCTTGTCCCCGGTGTAGTCCCAGAACAGCAGGTGGTCGGGCCCGGAGCAGCAGCGGTAGCCGTTCCAGAAGTCGGCCGGCCCTGTGAAGCCGCCCCGCCACGTGCCGCCGTATTTGCCGATCTCATGGAGGGGCTTGATGACCAGCGGATCCTGACCGGTGCGCTCCGCCACCGGCGGCAGCTTGCCCGCCTTCACCAGCGCCGCCAGCTGCGGGGCCTCGTTCAAGGTCTTGGGCTGCTTCGCGAGGTCGGTGACGACCTCCGGGCCTTCCAACTTGCCGATCAGGGCGCTCTTGCTCATCTGGGCCAGCGCCCCTGCGGCGACCACGGTGCTGAGTGTCCCCGCCACGAGGGCAATCGTGAGTCGGCTCCGGAGCGTGCGTGTCCGTGGCGTACGCCAGTGATCGCTCATGACGCGTCCCCCCTTGGATGCTCGCCTCGACGTTGATACGTGCGCTGACCGCGGCGCCCCTGCGCCGGCCAGGTAAGTCATGGCCCTCCTGCATGCCCCCTCGTGTCGGGAGGATACTGCCCCGGCCCCCGCACCCCGTCAAGCGCCGCGCGGAAGAGGCGCGGGGGTGGGGACATGCCGTTTCCTCCGATCTGGCCGGGGTCGGGGATCGGCTGGGCGATGGCCATTGATCTGCATACCGAGCCCTGAGCAGTCGATCGCATCATTGCTTGCTTGTCAGCTGTTTCTTCAGATCGCGTAGCTCTTCGCGGTCGCCGTCGGCGTGGCGCGTGAGGCGTGCGAGTTGGTCGCGCGCCGCATCGCGCGTTCTTGAGCGGTGCTTCGTATTCCTTCAGCGCCGGCGGCACCTCCGCGCGCGAGCGCAACTCGCGCGGAGCCCTCACCACGGCGCGATCGCCACGAGCCTGGCGTCGTCGGCAACCGTGCCTCGCAGCGAAAACCGGATCGCGTCGCCCACCCGGATCGGGTCACGGAGCGTTGGCTCCGCCAGGCGGAAGCCCGTGGTTCTCGCCGGCAGAAGCCCACGAATCTCCTCGTGCGTGATCACCAGCAACTGCGGGTAGACCGCTCGCACGACGCCGCGGGCCTCCCACTGCTGTAGGCCGGCGCGCGCGCCAGCGGCGCATGCCTGCCGCTCGCGCTCGAGTCGCTCCACCTGCACCCGGGCGGCGTCGTACTCCCGGTCCAGCCCTTCCACCCGCCGGCCCCAGGCCGCGTAGCCCAGGCCGAGGCCGACGGCAAGCGCGAGGTTCAGCACCAAGGCCACCTGCCAGACCGGCGTCACGAGGACCCTCCCGCTTTCATCAATGAACGTGGTCGTCGGGGAACGGAGGCGGGCTCTTTTCTTCGTTGAGCTTCTCCACCTGGCTCTGGACCGCGGCGG
>WNFO01008699.1_pt1 | contig 22384 bp, 13 predicted proteins | sample 5400251 | NCBI WGS metagenome assembly WNFO01 (sample SAMN13153354, study PRJNA577476) | soil metagenome | isolation source: 100 cm saprolite under Madrone tree | place: USA:California | collected 2016-06-14
CATTGCCGGGTTCACGTTTGCGAAATTGATCGGCGATGCGCCAGCGCGTGATCTGCAACAGCCAGCCTTTGAACGAGCCGATTGCCGGATCGTATTTCAACTTGCCGATGTTCTTGGCCACGGTGATGACCGTTTCCTGTACGACCTCCTGCGCTTCCGCATCGGTCAGACCGGATTGGCGTGCGGCGGAATAAATCAGCTTCGAGTAGGTATCGAAAAATTCCTGCCAGCGTATTTGATCGCCCCAATCGGCCAACCGCTCGACTAGGCTACGTCGGGTAGCGCCTAGACCGCCGCTCTTCATGCTGCTGTTGTAGCGCACATGTCGGTACAGGAAAAGCATAGCAATTCTCATTAACACCGGCCTTCAGGCCGGTGTGCCACATGCAGAAACACGAACCGTTGAGGTCGCCAATGATTCCTTACGCACCGGGCTAAAGCCCGGTGTTAATCCTCATCGACCGCTCTCCCCGGTGTACACAAGACACCAAATTTCCTGAAAGATTTTGGCGCGACGCACGTATTCCCCTCATGAAAACCTCAGAAATTTTCGCAAAATTCAATGACTCCACGTCTCGCATTGCCAGAGGGATGCGGCGCCTTGCCGAGCTATACTTCGGCAATTTTTCCTGGCGACCGCCGGGTTGGCTAAGCCGAACCGCCGCCGGGTGGGGTCGCTTTCAGCGCGCGCATCCGAGGGTAATCCTGTCGGCGATGATCGCCATTTTTGTGATTTCCTGCGCCGGTGCGTGGACTTGGAATTGGTATTCGCATCTTCCGAAACCCAGAAAAGTTTCGGCCAAGATCGTCCCAATTGAAGTCACGAAACTAGAGAAAGAACTAAAGTTCCCGCGGTTGGTAATTTATTTCAGCGAATCAGCTGCGCGCCTCGAAGATTTAAAGAAGCCGTCCGTCCAAGGCGTGCGACTCGAGCCGCATTTGAGCGGCGCATGGCACTGGGTTCAGGGCGACATCCTCGTGTTCCAACCGAGCGAAGATTGGCCGGCAGATCAGAAATTCAGCGTCATCTTCGACAAGAGTTTTTTCCCGCGGCACGTCTTGATGGAGCGACTCATCTATGAAACGCAGACGCCGCCATTCTCTATCGCCATTAAAGAACTCGAAATCTATCAGGACCCGACAAATCCGACACGCCGCGAAATCAGCGCGACGTTGGAGTTGACGCACGCAGTTGATCCCGGCGAGTTGGATCGACACGTCCAACTCACAATGGTTGGCGGTTCAAACATTTTCTCGGCTAACGATCCGGCGCCGCATTTTAATACTACCTACGGGCTGCATCGGCGCGTTGCTTACGTACACAGCTCCCCTATCGTGCTGCCGGACCAGGACGATTTTCTTAAGCTCACCGTGACGAAAGGCGTCCGCACCGCGCAAGGTGGCGCGCAGACGCGCGACGCAATCGAAGAAAAACTGCGGATCCCTTCGGTCGCGTCGATGTTTCAGATCGATTCCATTCAAACAACGATCGCGCGCGATAAGAATGGTGAGCCGGAGCAACTCATCGTTCTTACGACTACCGCCGACATCAGTACGCGCGAACTGGCGAAAGCGCTCCAAATCCGATTGCTGCCGAAGCGCAAGGTTTCAGAGGCTGAAAAAGAGGCGGAGGTTGAAAGCTCGGAAGAGGGCGATCAAACCTCCGAGGATTCCGGTGCTTCGAACGAAGAGACTGATTCGGATGATGATTCGGTCGGGTCGCAAGTAAAGGAAACCGAACTTTGGAAAAGCGCGACTGATGTTCCCGACGACGTACTCGAGGCTGCGCGTCCAGTGGTATTCGCGCCGGTCGAATCCGAGAAACCACAAGGTCGGCAACATGCGTTTCGCCTCCGTGTCGAGAGCGATGGCGAGCTTTATGTCCGCGTAAACAAAGGTGTCCGCGCATTTGGTGGTTTTCCGCTGAGTGAAGATTACAGCGCGGTGGTCAATGTCCCGGCGTTGCCACGCGAAGTCCAAATCGAAGGCCAGGGCGGTCTGCTTGCGCTCAACGGCGAACGAAAACTATCGATTCGCTCCCGCGGACTCAATGCGATCGAATATGAAATTGCGCGCGTCGCTACCACGCAGATTAATCATCTTGTCAGCCAAACCGAAGGGAAATTCCAGCATCCTCGGTTTCAGGTTTCCGATCTTTTCAATGAGGAAAACATTTCGCGGATCGCTCTCGAGAGGCAGCCCATCGCGCTTGAGAACAAATGGAAGGCAAACTATTCGGCGTTTGATTTCTCCGAGCATCTGCGCAAGCCGGCGGACGGCGGCAGCGAGCGCGGTTTGTTTTTCGTGACTGCGCGCGGCTGGGATCCGCTGACGAAAAAACCGATCAAGGCGGCCAAAGATTCGCGGTTCATTCTCGTGACCGACATCGGGATCCTGACCAAGAAAAATGCGGACGGCACTCACGATGTTTTTCTGATATCGATCAAGGAAGGCAAGCCGCTGCCGAATCTTGTTGTCGATCTTTTAGGCAAAAACGGCATTCCCATTCAAAGCGCTACGACCGACGCAAATGGCCATTGCGCGTTCGGGTCGGTCGAGAAATCGACACGCGAGAAGACGCCGGTCGCATTCGTTGCCCGCAACGGGGACGATGTCTCGTTCATTCCGTACGCTCGCGAAGATCGGCAGCTAAACTTTTCGCGGTTCGACATCGACGGAGTCGACAATGTTCTACCGGAAAATCTCGACGCGTTTGTGTTTACCGAGCGCGGCGTTTACCGGCCCGGCGACGACGTTCACATCGGCATTGTGGTGAAGCAGCGCAACTGGAATGGCCAGCTTGGAGGGCTCCCACTTGAAACCGAAGTGATAGATGCGCGAGATCACGCGGTCCAAACCCGGAAAATCAATTTGACTAACAGCGGATTCACCGAGCTGACTTATCAAACGGCCAGTGAATCGCCGACCGGCCTCTACACCTTCAACGTTTACCTTGTTAAAAACAGCAAGCGCTCAACGCTGCTTGGTTCGACCACGGCAAACGTAAAGGAATTTTTGCCGGATCGAATGAAGATCGAGACGCGGCTTTCGCAAAATGCGCCGCGCGGCTGGATCCAGCCAAAGGAAATGCGCGCCTCAGTTGTGCTCGCAAATCTTTATGGAACCCCGGCGACCGATCGCAAGATAACTGCGCGTCTCGAGCTCGCGCCGAGCGCATTCTCCTTCTCAGAATTTCCAGACTACATCTTCTTCGATCCGCTTTTCGACGATAAGAAAGAACGACATGAACAAACGGTCGAGCTCGGCGAAAACAAAACCGACGACTCCGGCAAAACGGAGTTCGATTTGCAGCTGGAGCGCTTTGCCGATGCGACCTACTCGATGCGCTTTATCGCGGAAGGATTCGAAGCGGAAGGCGGCCGCAGCGTGACCGGCACAACGACTGCGCTTGTCTCAGCTCTGCCGTATGTGATCGGCTGCAAACCGGACGGTGACTTGCGTTACATCGAAATGAACAAACCGCGCGCGGTGGATCTCGTCGCAGTCGATTCACAACTCAACCGCATCGCGATCGCAAATGTAACTGTGAACGTGATTGCGCAGGAACAAGTGTCCGTTCTGACCAAGCAGGAGAACGGCAACTTTGCCTACGAATCGGTTTTGAAGGAGCGCGTCACGAAATCAGAAAAGATCTCCGTTTCTGCAAATGGCCTTCGCTACGCCCTCTCCACGGATGAGCCCGGCAATTACATTTTCGAACTGCGCGACGATCAGGATCGCCGTCTGACGAAGCTGCAATTTTGCGTCGTCGGCCGCGGCGCAGTTTCGCGATCGCTGGAAAAGAATGCCGAGCTGCAAGTGAAACTCGATCGCGCGCAGTACAATAGCGGCGACGAAATCGCGATTAGCATCACTGCTCCCTACGCTGGTAGCGGACTAATCACGATCGAGCGCGACCGCGTCTATGCGCAGCAGTGGTTCCGAGCAGACTCGGCCAGCAGCGTGCAGCACATTCGTATTCCGGAAAACTTCGAAGGTAGCGGTTACGTCAACGTGGCGTTCGTCCGCGCGATTGATTCGAAGGAAATATTCGTCAGTCCACTGAGCTACGGCGTCGTGCCGTTTACTTCGAACAAGGAAAAGCGCCGGCTCAAAGTTGAAATCAACGCATCGGCGACTGCGAAACCGGGCGAACCATTGCACATCAATTACAAAACCGATCGGCCGAGTAAGATTGTCATTTTCGCCGTCGACGAAGGAATTCTTCAAGTCACCGATTACAAAACGCCGGATCCGCTCGGATTTTACTTCCGCAAATGCATGCTGCGCGTCGACACCGCGCAGATTGTCGATCTCATCATTCCGGAATTTTCGCTGCTGCGCTCGGTGTCGGCATTTGGCGGCGGCGGCGACATTCAACGCTTGAATCCGTTCAAGCGGGTAACGGAAAAGCCTGTCGTGTTTTGGTCAGGCATCGTCGATGCGGACGGCACGAAGCGTGAAGTCGTTTATGAGGTGCCTGATTATTTCGACGGCACGTTGAAGATTATGGCGGTCGCGATCGCGGATGACGCGGTCGGCTCGAGCGAGCGCGAGGCGCTGATTCGCGGGCCATTTGTAATTACACCGAGCGTGCCGGTGCTCGCCGCGCCTGGAGACGAATTCGAAGCTGGCGTGACCGTTGCCAACAACGTCGAAGGCTCCGGACCAAACGCCGAGGTCGAACTGCGCGCGCAAACCAATGAGCGATTGTCGATTTCCGGCAACGCCTCGCAGACGTTGCATATTGCCGAGGGCCGGGAACAGACAACGATCTTTAAATTTCGCGCAGCCGACAAGCTCGGCTCTGGAGAAATCACGTTCATCGCGCGCGGAAACGGTCAGCAAACAAAGCGTCGCGCCACTCTGAGCGTGCGGCCGCCGGTGCCCTACATGACGGATGTCCGCAGCGGCAGTTTCAAAGAGAAGATCGAAATCCCGGTGACTAGAGAAATGCACCCAGAGTTTCGCAAACTCGACGCGACCGTCTCGGTGCTGCCGCTCGGTCTCGCGCGCGGACTTGATGCTTACCTGAAAGATTTTCCGTTCGGCTGCAGCGAACAACTCACCAGCGGCGCGTTCTGCCGGCTGATGCTGGCTGACGAATCCGACTTCGGTTTAAGCCGCGCCGAGATTAACAAACAACTCGAACACACGTTCGCCGTGCTCGCACGGCGGCAAAATGACCAGGGCGCGTTCGGCTATTGGGTGCCGGAAACGGGCGATTCAATCAGCTTCGTTTCGGCGTATGTGATGGATTTTTTAAGCGAAGCAAAAGCGAGTGGATTCGCGCCGCCTCCGGAAATGTTTGCGAGTGGCCTGCGCAGCTTGCAAAAAATGGTCACGCGCGATCCGGCGAATTTTTCAGAGGCCCGGACGCTCGCGTATGCCATCTACATTCTCACTCGAGAGGGGGTCATCACGACGAACTACATTCTGAATTTGCGTGACTGGCTCGACAAGAACGAGAAAGAGCAATGGCAAAACGACATCGCAGGCGTCTATCTCGCAGGCGCCCTGCATCTGCTCCACAAAGATGCGGACGCTGAGCGTTTGATCGCGAGTTACAAGCTCGACAATCGCAAAACGATTGCGCGCGACGATTTCTGCCAACCGCTCGGCATGAACTCGCAATACATTGCCGTGATCGCCCGCGAGTTCCCCGCGCGGCTGCGCAAAATCTCAGCCGAGCAATTCCAAAACATTCTCAAACCGATCGGTGACGGCGATTTCAACACGCTTTCCTCTGCTTATGCGGTGCGCGCTTTGAAGGCGTACTCGCGTACGGTCACGCAAAACCCGCCAGAGCTCACAATCACGGAACTGCGGAAGGGTAAGAATGAAAGTCGGCTAACGAGTGGAATAAAGGCGCTTCTGCGCACGGAATTTTCTGGCAATACCACAGCGTTGCGGTTTGCGAGCAACCGGAAACTCAGCGGGCCGGGCGCGTTTTTCCAAGTCGTTGAAGCGGGCTTCGACCGCCACGCGCCAACCGAGTCGCTCACCAACGGCTTGGAAATTTATCGCGAATTTCTTGGCAAAAATAATGAACCAGTCACAAGCACACATCTGGGCGAGCCAATCCATGTGCGACTGCACATCCGCAGTTTGCAACGGCAACCAATCACCAACGTCGCGATCATCGATCTTTTGCCAGGCGGATTTGAGGTTATCGATTCCTCGGCTCGCACCGGCGCGTCTGCAATCCATGGCGCCGATTACGTGGATGTCCGCGAAGATCGCACCGTGTTTTTTGTGACCGCGCCGACAAACACGCTGGAGATCGATTACCAAATCAAGTCGTGCAACCGCGGCCAGTTCATCGTCCCGTCGGTGTTCGCGCAGTCGATGTACGATCGCAACGTTAAAGGGCGCGGCGTTGGCGGAAAAATCACGGTGACGGAATAGCTCAGTCACCGCCAGAAAAATGAAAACGCGTGTCATCCCGATCCCGCAATCGCGGGAGAGGGACCTCTCAAAAGCTCTTGTTTCACGGTACTTATCACCGGTGATCCGCGCTCCATCAGTGAGGTCCTTCGCCCTGCTCGGGATGACCGCGTGGTTTGCCTGGCTCCTACTACCGAAACCGCCGCTGCTCGACGGAATTTCATTTTCGCAATGTGTGCGCGATCGCAATGGCAAACTGCTGCGGGTTACGCTCAGCGCCGATCAAAAATTCCGGATTTGGACGCCGCTGGAGGACATTTCCGCGGACCTGATCGACGCAACGTTACGCTACGAAGATAAATATTATGCGCATCATCCTGGTGTGAATCCACTCGCTCTTGCACGCTGCGCCTTGGATCTCCTCCGTTTTCATCGTGTTACCGCCGGCGGATCGACAATTACCATGCAATTGGCGCGCCTCCGCTTTCACCTTCACACACGAAACATTTCCGGAAAGCTCGAGCAGATCATCCGGTCAGTCGAGTTGGAAAGGCATTACTCGAAAAACGAAATCCTGGAAGCATATCTCAATCTCGCGCCGTACGGGCGCAACATCGAGGGCGCCGGCGCCGCCAGCCAGATCTATTTCGATAAGCCGGCGTCGAAATTAAGCCGGCCAGAAGCAGTCGCGCTCAGCGTGATCCCGCAAAGCCCAACCCGCCGCGCGTTACATATCGATCGCGACAATCATTCCATCAATCTCGCGCAATCCAACTGGTACGACCGCGCGAAAATCGACAGCAACGCGGAATTTTCGATGCGTAATTTTCAGCCGCGGATGCAAACGGAACAAAAATTCTTCGCGCCTCATTTTGTTCAGCAGGTGCTCGAAAGTTCACATGGGCGTGATCAAATCATCACCACGCTCGATTTTGAAAAGCAGCGGGCGATTGAGCGAAGAGTCACCGGTTACATAGCAAGCAATCGCAATCGCAGCATCGAAAACGCCGCCGTGCTTCTCGTCGATACGCGAACAATGGACGTGCTCGCGCAAGTTGGTTCGGCAGATTTCAACAACGCTGCCATTAACGGTCAAGTGGACGGAACGCGTAGTCCGCGCTCGCCTGGCTCGACCTTGAAACCGTTTGTTTACGCGCTCGCGCTTGAGCAAGGATTGATTCATCCGTTATCGATCCTGGCAGACGCGCCGCGCAGTTTCGGCGAATACAATCCGGAAAATTTCGATCGCGAATTTCTTGGGCCGATTCGCGCGTGCGATGCTCTCGCGCGCAGTCGCAATGTGCCTGCCGTTGAGCTTGCATCGCATGTTGCGCATCCCACGCTTTACCAATTTCTGAACACTGCCGACGTGCATTTGCCGAAGCCGGAATCATTTTACGGACTCGCGCTTCCGTTGGGTGGCGCGGAAGTTTCGCTCCAGGATTTGGTGCGGCTTTATGCTGCGCTCGCGAACAATGGCCAATTGCGCCTGCTGCGGCGAATCGAAAATGATCCGGTCGCGAAGAGCCGACGTATCCTTTCGCCGGAAGCGGCGTTTCTTACTCTCGAAATGCTTGGGAACGTGCCGCGGCCGGAAATGAATTGCGCCGATGGCACTCACAGCGCGCCGGTGTATTGGAAGACCGGAACGTCGCATGGTTTTCGCGATGCCTGGTCGATCGCAGTGTTTGATCATTATGTCCTCGGCGTCTGGGTTGGAAATTTCGATGGGCGCGCCAATCCGGCATTTGTTGGCCGCACTGCCGCAGCGCCGCTATTATTTCAGATCATCGACAGTTTGCGCGCGGCGTGGCCGGAACCGAGCGTACCGCACCTGCCGCCGCCCGGATCAAATTTGAAACGGGTAGAGTTCTGCGCGTTGTCCGGTGATCTCCCGAACCAGTTTTGCACGCAGCATGTCGAAGGTTGGTTCATTCCCGGCGTGTCGCCGATCAAGACCTGCGATGTGCATCGCGAAGTCTTGGTCGATGTCGCCAGCGGTCTGCGCGTGCCGCTCGATGACGGCACACGCCAGTTAAGACGCGAAGTTTACGAATTCTGGCCGGGTGAATTTCTTACGCTGTTCGAGCAGGCCGGCATTCCGCGCAGAGTCCCGCCCCCTTTCCTACCAAACAACGGTAGCGAGTTGGCAAGTCGCAGCGGACAAAAGCCGGTGATCGTTTCGCCCAGTAAGAAAGAAATCGTTCTCGCTTCGACAAAGAGGATTCCGCTACGCGCCAAAGCCGAGGGCGATGTCAGGGAGATTTTCTGGTTTGCGGGCAAGCAATTCGTTGGCAAAGCGGCGCCGAATCAGGTTGTGGAGTGGACCGCAACAGCCGGCGATTACGAAATTACCGCGCTGGACGATCACGGCCGCGCCGATTCGCATAGCGTCACTGTGCGATGAAGACCACGGTTCGTGACGCCAAAATATTTGTAGGACGCTCAACTGTTGAATCCAAAAACGGAACCAGACTGCATCTCAGTGAAAACGGAGAACAATCATTATGATGCAGGATTTCAGGTTTGCTTTGCGGCAGCTTCTGAAGACGCCGGGATTCACTACCGTCGCGGTATTGACGCTTGCGTTGGCCATTGGCGTTAACTCGGCCATTTTCGCGCTGATCAATGGAGTGGTGCTGAAGCCAGTTGTGCCGGTTCGGCCTGCTGAAGTTGTGAATGTGTTCACGGCCCGACACGGCATCGGGCGCGATCACGACATGCGGCGCAGCTTCGCGTTCATCACTTCAGAGAATTATTTGCCGATGATGGGGGTGCACCCAGTTGGAAGGGAGGGTTGTTATACATCGTTACACCGCCATCCACGAAAATGAAGTCGTGGTCGATGTGGATCACCTCCGGCGGAAAGTATGTCGGCGCCGCAGTGCTGGCACGCACAAGCTGCCAGACCGGTAACTTCAGATTGCAGCCGGGGCGAGTGAGATCGTTGTATTTTGCTGCGGGATTGTTGGTCAATGGCCATGGTGAATCGGTGGTTGCGTTGCGAAGCACCATCATGAGTAACGTGTGCAGTTTGTCGGAACCTAGCGTTGTATCCTCACCTATCGCATCGCGTAGCATTTGAGTAAGCTTGTCGCTTTCGAATTTCGTACGAAAGCGCTCCCAGAGGCGCGCCTTGTGAAACATTTCTGCGCCGCTCCGCAGATAGAAATCCCGTATCTCATCAGTGCTATGACCGAGCGCGATGAGCGTCGCGATAATCGCTCCCGTGCTGGTGCCTGCGACATAATCGAAATAGTCGGCGAGAACGAGCTTTGGATTCCCGCTACTCTTACGCAGCTCCGCTTCTATCCCTGCGAGGACTTCGATGCTGATAATTCCCCGAATCCCTCCGCCATCGCATGCGAGCAATTTTCGCGAACAGGCTTTATTTAATTTGTCGCGGTAACTCATTGTTATCGATGATGGGCTTTCTGGTCGGCCAGGCAAGATCAATGGTCGATTTGTCTTGGCGTTCTTAAGTCACGTGCGTAAAACCAGTCTGTTATGCTGGCACAGCAGGAGCAACAACATGGCGAGTGATGTTTTCGTAAGTCATTCGATAAAGGATAAAGCTGTTGCCGAAGCGATCGTGGCACGGCTTGAAGCAGACTCGGTGACGTGCTGGATCGCGCCTCGTGATGTTGTTCCGGGCGCCGACTGGGGCGAATCGATTATCGATGCGATCGAATCCAGTCGCATTATGATCCTGATCTTCTCACGGAACGCGGACGCTTCGCCACAAATCAAACGCGAAGTAGAGCGCGCTGTTAACAAGGGCGTTTACATCATTCCATTTCGGGTTGATGACATCCCGCCCACAAAGTCGCTGGAGTATTTCATCTCGACTTCGCAGTGGATGGACGCCTTCTCGCCGCCCTTGGAACGGCATTTGGACAACTTGGCGAAAACAGTCAAGGCCGTGTTGCAGAGGCCCCCTCTTCCCGGCGCAGACGTGCCAGCTCAACCGGAGAGACAATCGATCCCAACGCCGCCAGTTCACCCGTCTAGGCGTAAAGCTATTCTCATCGCTATCATAATTGCCGCCCTAGTGATTGTCGGCGGCGCGGGATGGTATTTCGGCCAGAAGAGAAAGGGCCCTCGTGAAAAGCCGGTCGCGATTCCAACAGAAACTTCAACGCCGGTTCCGATGACGCCGGCCGCAGTCACACCCGTCCCGGCACTCGTCCCCACCCCGGTTCCGACTCTAACCCCGCAATCGCCACCACCGTCGACCCCATTTCCCACTCTAACGACTCCGCCGCCACCATCGATTACGCCTGCGCGCGGACCATGGCTTTTCCCCGATTCAAGCTCTCGTTATCTGAGTGCGACTGAGCTCTCAAGTCTTAGTTCTGACGATTTATGGCGCGCCCGGAACGAAATATTTGCCCGGAGGGGCTTCAAATTCACGAGTGAAAGAGGAATGGAGCTTGCCCGCAGGCTGGGCAGTGATTATCGCGGTGTCGATGACAATCAGGACCGCGTTTTCAACAGCATGAATCAATTCGAAAAGGCGAACGTAAAGCTGATCCAATCAATCGAGAGCGGCCGATAATCGTTTTCCAGTATCGTCCGGAGATAATTGCTTACGCGAAATCCGTGGCGGAATCGGCTGCGGAAATAAGATCGCCACATCAACAGCGCAACATTTGGCGCAGCTCGTCTCTTAATTTTTCAGCAGCATCATCGATATGAAATAATACGACACGGTCGGAGCGTGCGATCTCACGCACTTCGGTGGATTTCGCTGCCTGACCATCGCGTACTGCGGCGCCTACTTCGTCCGCAAATCTTCCGCTTCCTTCGATGACGAGGAGTGGCCATCCATTGCGTGCGCTTTGCAGAGCTTCATCCCCCGCAATCGCACCACCGTTGACGAGGATTGCAACGGTCTGTGCTTTGAATGCGCGGGCGAGTTCTAACATTGTCGTTGTCTCGCCGCCCCAGTCGTTGCTCTTCACCAAAACGAAATGCGAATGATTTGGTTCCAGAAAGGCGCCCTCCGGGATATTGGATGCGCCTGCAATTTCGGGATTCGTAATTTTCCCTTCAGGTGCAATCCCAAGCAACTGAACTGTCGTATGCGATTGTGCAACCGCTTCACCCATCATCGCCATGACACCGGATTGTGTGCCTCCGTCGATAATCAGCGCACCTAGTTCGGCTGCCACTGGAATAACTCCTTCGGTAAACAAAGTCGCCAGACGAGTTTTGCGTGAATCCTCAAGGCCAGCCGCCCCGCCGAAGAGCAGAATTACAGCGCGTGGCGATGCAATTTCGAGAGCGTCCAGAATCGCCTTCGCGCTTGCATCGCGCGATGCGGTGATTACTACCGCGCGATTTCCATTCTCGAAAGTAATCGCGTTTTTCGTCAAGATTTTCATCCTGGCTTAAGGCTCTTCGGCACCTCGCAATTCGACGTCGCGCGCTGAAAGTTCATTGAGGATGCCATCGAGTTGCGTGATGTCGCGCTCAGTTCCCTCACGCGCTTGTTTCAGTAAACGCAAATTGCCAATCGTTGTTGCCGTTTTAAACGAGTCCGTCGCAGCGAGGATCGCTTTCGGAAGTACTCGAGCTGCCGTCGTCCAATCTTCCCCAATACAAGCTAGCTCGAGGACAGTGGCCAGGTCCCAATAATCGCTTGAGCTCACCCCGCCGCGACGCGCAACTGCGAAACTCACCAAAGGCACCAGGCGCTCAACTTCCTTCAGTGCTTCCGCGTCGCCTTTCTGAATGAGCAGGCTGATCGCATTTACGCCCGGATAATAATCGCGCGGATCGGATTCGAAACCTTTCGTGTAGGCGCTAATCGCGTCATCAAGCGCAGCGATTGCGGTAATCTTCTTGGCCTGTGCAGCCTCTTTATACATGTCTTTGTGGATGCGGCCCTTGATCCCCAGAGTCTCGGAATCGGGGCCACGATTCTTGACCAAATCGTCGAGAATCTTGAGCGCCTTCTCGCGATCGCCGGGCCTGTTCCGTCGGTTAAGCGCCAATGCGAGTTGCTGCTTCGCGACAACGTAGCCCTTCAAATAATCCGGCAAAGCATTGTAAAGAGCGACCAACTCTTCAAAGGCTTCAGCGTCGCGAAACGAAAACATCAACTCGATCAACACCGATCGTGGTACAACTTTCAGATCGCCCAGGTCGCCCTGAATTTTTAAGAGCGCGTCGCGTTTCTCCTCGCGTGTTGGCTGCGACCGCGCGCTTACAAGCACTTGGCGAAATTCCTCAACGTACTGAAGACGGTCCTTGAACGTCTCGGTGACGTCATCGGGTAAATCGATTCCCGGAAAATTTGGGATCAGTTGAAACAGAGGGCTGTCATTCACCGCAACTCCATCGATCGCTGCGCGCAGTCGTTTTGCGAGCTGACTCTGAAGTTGTTGTGCTGACGTTTCAGTCAGTTTGCCGTTTTCCAATTGGTAAGTGACCGCGCGGACCAGCGCGACATCAAAAGGCAGTGCGCTCACGTTTGCCAAAATCGGCACCGTCGTAAACGGCTTCGCGGCGTGCCGGATCCCGAATTCGTAAAACACGTTCGCGTTAGCCAGGGTGAGATCGGCAACGACAAACTCAGCCAGCAACAATCGCGCGAACATCGCGCTATGAATAATACCTCCTGTGCGTTCTTCATCCCCGCGCAACGCCTCCAAGCCACATTCCTCAATGGCTGGTTTGATCGCCTCGTTGTAAATCTGGTCGAAATCGACCACGACGCCGCTCTTGAGATCCGCCTTTTGTCCAAACGGCATGTCCACAAAACAAAGAGCTCGGTAGTTCATGGATTTGATACGGCGACCAACTAATTCTTTCTATACTTGAGTCTCACTCAATGACGAAGCGGGATGTGATCGCGATCCAAAATTTCGTGGCTTAACGCTGCTGCCCAGGCAATGCTCGCTCGAGTTTCTCCAGCAACTTGAGAGTTTCCAGCCCCGCCGGCGCAAGCGCCCCGGCTTTCTCAACGTCAGCGAGAATCGCTAATCCCTGCTGCACGGCTTGGGACACCTCATTAATGTCTCCCTTGTCTTTCAGTAATACGTTAGCGACTGCAAGCTGAGCGCAAACGCCCGCAGCCATAATTTGCGTCTCGGTGTTGGTGGGATCGTCCTGAGCAAACCTCGTCATGGCGGCGTGGCATCTACGAAATTCGTCCCTGGCTTCCTCAAACTCGTTCTGTGCGAAGAGTGCGTTTCCAATGAAACAGTGCGCCTGGGCTGCCTCTCGCTGCCACACCGCGTTTGCCGGATCGATAGCGGCAACAGTGTCCATGCCGACCGAATACTTGCGGAATTCATCAAGCGCCATAGCTGTCTCCCCTTGTCCCTGGAGCGTTTCGCCGATATTTTTGTAGGTCCAGGCAAGAGCACGGTGCCAGTCAGCATTGCGCGGTTCGATCTGCACGAGGTTGCGAAGGATGTCCCGGCTCGCATAGTACTCGGCCAGGGCGCCATCGAATTGCTGCTGTTGAAAAAGAACCCTGCCGATGCTGGTGTGGGCAGTTGCCAGCTCACTTAACCTTGTCGAATTATTCGGGGCTTCTGCAACGAGTTTTTCTAGGATGGCATAAGCCTTTCGGTAGCTAGTAAGTGCCGCATCTAATCGCCCTTGTCCGAGCAAACCAGTCGCTTCTACGCTGTAGCTGGTCGCTAGTTGGCTTTGCCAGAGTGCGTTGGAAGGATCGCGGGCCACAAGCTTCTCCAACGTTTCCCGAGCCTTGGAAATCTCATCGCTTCCTCCTCCTGGGTTTTGCGATAACTGAGTAGCAAGGACGATTTGAGCGCTCGCGAGATCGTATAGCGCTTTGTCCGAGTGCGGGTCCAGACGCTGTGCCTTTTCTGCAAACTGGACAGCCGAACGATATTTCGCGAGAGCGTCATCACTGCGACCCTTGTCTGCAGCTATATTGCCCTCGTTTACGAGAACCCAAAACTTGCCGAGCAAGGTATCGACCGACTCGCCTTCGGCTTTTTCCATTTGGCTGTAATACTGGTCCACCTTTACTGCCACGCCTTCCATCAAGTCGAGGCGACCGATCGGGCGGAGCTTTTCGGGTAGATCGTTTTGAACAAAATGAATCACGTCGTCCGCCCGACTCCGACCGGCAATTGCTTTGCCCTTTTGCCCAAGCGTGATCTGTTGGCGTCGTGTTGCTGCCTTGCGGCTGGCAATGATGTATTCAGTTTGCAGCGCAGTAGGCTGACGTTCTTTAGCGGTTCCGGCCTGCGCGAGCCATTGCTCGGCGGCTCGCAAATCATCTCCGCGCAAGACGAAGCTGTTGTTTTTCCCTTTGTTTTTCCACTCGATAGCGCGTGTAAGTAAGCGGGTGTGGGCGTGGACCCAATCAAGATCAGTGTCGAGCGCGCTGATCAGCGTATTAGTCGCTTTCTCAAAATCGTCGCTCTCGCGAAAGAAGATATAGTTTAGTTTTGCTAGCGCTTCGGGCGCCGTGCCCGCGTTCACGTCCCGTGCGACAATCGGCACCATCCGTTTGTTATGTGCCGCTGCATGCACGATTTCGCGACCGCACACTTCGGAAGCAACGGAGTCCGGCGTAAGCACAAAAATAAAAGTGTCGGCGCCTTCAATTGCGGCATAGATGGCCTGCATCCATTCTTCCGTCGGGCGAATGTCCTCCCAGTCCACCCACGCCTCTCGACCACGACTCTTCAAAGCTTCATCCAAGCGACGCACAAAGTCCTTGTCCTTACGCGAGTAGGAGATGAAAATGTCCGCCATTATTTAGCGAGGTTCTCTCGATCCTTTTAGCTTTTGTAGCTATTAATTTCGCGACTTTACAGCAGTGAGCGTGATCAATGCGAGCAGCTTCACGTTGTCATAGCCAGCGGGCTGCTGTCTACCCGGAGCAATATTCTTGCAGGGACAAGCAATCAAACGCGGCCGGCAAGAATTTAAGCTATCTTGCCTCCGCACAACATGATTGAATCAGTTGAGCAGACTGGAGGTGATTCTTTTCTCGTCAGTCTCCAAGTGCCTCATGTTGACTGGAACCCCCTGATTTGGTTTAATTGCCACGATGAGCAGGACCGCTGCGTCGTCGTCGATGCTTGGCCGTAGCATCCACCGGCTGCTAACATCGCATATTCTTAATGCGACTTGTCTCCTGTTAGCCATCACGACTGGTCGCGTGAATGGGCAAAGCTCCGCAGAAGTTCGCCAGGCGTTTCACGATCTTCACAACGACAAGATACCGGGTAATTGTGTGCGAGCGACCAATTGGCTTCTCGAGCATCGAGAAGATGTGAAGGAGGATCTTTTGGATGAACTTTATAAAACGGACACGGACAGCCAGGAACGCGACGCCATTTTTTATGTCTTGTTCAATACTTCTTCGTTCGCCCCCGATGAACGCTTCGCCCGCCTCGTGATCGCTCGCTTGGCCGAGCAGGACAGCCAAGTTCAGAATGGGGGGATTTTCGAACTAAAGAGCGACGCTGGAGATTTGGAGCCAATCCACACACCGGGCGCGCATTGGGAAGCATGGCCGTTCATGAATAAACATTTCTCCACCTTTGAGCCGTTGCTGAAGGAGCAAATCGGCAGAACGAATAATGTGTTTGTGCTTTGGGGAACAGCCTGGCTTTTCAAGAAGCGCGGACTGCTACGCGATTACTCTACCCTCTTTACGCCGGCCATCCTTGATTCGGTTGCCGCCAACCTACGCGCTGATAACCAGAGATATAACGCATCTCACGCTGTTCGGTTATTCCTGCTGCTGGGTGATCAAAGCCTTCCAGCGCTGCGAAAGGAGGCAAGCTCTGGTGACCGGCAAAGTCGTTATCTGGCGGCCGCTGCGATCGACGCGCTCACCAAAGGAAACCACAACGCCTTCGGTTACCTTAATGCCAACCTGAACCTGACAGGTGTGCCATTCGGGGATGAGCCAGCGGATCCCTCTTGGTTACCCGAAGCAATAAAGAAATACCACGTGTATCAGGCCGACTCTGACGAATCCACGACTGAGTCCGTGGACCCCTATCCCTGATTGTCGGATTTGTCTCCTGTGCCTCTGGCCGCTAAGTCGTTGGAAATCACATCCAGGCCTTGGCCTAACGAGTAGACCCAACCGCGAAGAAGCGCTGCTCCGCCAATGACACAGCTGAGCTCTCATGATTCTCTTTGCGCAGATAATCCGCCAGCGTTGTGTTGTTATACGGTGTCAGAGGACGTTTGGCCGTAGGGGCGAAGAACCAATTGAAGAGCGCGCGTGCCGCGGCGGACGATGTCGCTCCCTCCGAGTACAAGCTTTCCCGCGTCGCGACGGTCTGTAATTCAATCCGTCCAGCTGCGTTCAAGCGGGCGGGCACAATTGATCGAGCAAATTTCACCAGCCAGATCCGGTCAGACGCCGCCAGATTCGAGGCAATGTCCCATGCCTTCACTACCCCATCGCGCCCTCCGGAAAATAAACTGCGCCCGTCTTCGCTGAAGGCAAGGCGCCGAACCGCCTTCTGATGACGGAGCGGTTCCGTAAGCGCTCTCCCCGTCGCCGCGTCCCACACTCGGACGACGCCGTCTTCCGAACCCGTTGCAATTTTTGCCGAGTCAGAACTGAAAACGACTTTCGAGATGGCGGCAGTTTGCGTTAGCAAATCGCCAACCGATCTACCTGTGGAAACATTCCAAATTTCAGCCGTGCCATCTTCCGACGCGGCCACTAAAAATCGCTCGTCCGGGCTAAAGGCGAGATCGGATATGGCTGCTTTATCAACACATCGTCGCAGAGGTTTATCAAGGGCGGCCTCAGACCAGACGGTGATGCATCCATCACGAGATCCCGCAGCTACCAAGTCGCTCCTCGGCGAAAACCGGGCGCAGGTAATCTCCTTCGTATCGATCAATGGCGAACCAACCGGTTCGCCAGTTCCCGAAAACCAGATCCGAAGTTTTCCATCTAATCCCGCAGTGAGAAATCGTTTTCCGTCGTGAGTGAAATCGATGCTGGTGAGCCTGGCCTGGTGGCGCATTGTTTTCCCAACTGCGCGTTGCGTGGCTAAATCCCAAAATTGGGCCGTGCCGTCGTCCGTCGCGGTTACAAAGAGATTACTGGTTGGGCTAAACAAGACTCCAAAAACGGTGCTAGAGTGCGCAAGCGGCTGTCCCACCAAGTTGCCCGAAGCGGCCAGCCAGAGGCGCGCTTTGGCATCGGCGCCTCCAGTCAGGACATACTTAGCGTCGTGACTGAAATCCGTGCATAGGACGGCAACTGCGTGGGCCAATTGTTTTGCCGGTGCGGTGGGATTTTTTAAGTTCCATAGGTAGCCGTTACCGTCAGCTGAGCCGGTCAGCAAAAATCGATCTTTAGGCGAAACGTTCAGCGATTCAACCGGTCCGGTTTGTGCGAACCGATCCGAAATAGGAAAACGTGGCGGAGCCTGCCACACGCGCGTGATGCCATTCGCAGTAGCAATCAGAATTTGGCCTCCTGATTGGCTCTGCTCGATGGCTACAATTGCGCCATCTTCTCGGATAGGTTCACCGGCTGAATCGCCGGTCAGCATGTTATGAGAAGCGACTGTTCCGTCGTCCATCCCATTAAAGAGAACGAGGCCATCGGGACTAAAAGTAGCGCATCTAACCTCCTGATCGTAATCGAAAGCGTATTTTGGGGCGCGTGGTACCGCCATTTCCCAAACCTGAAGCCGGCGGCCGGCTATTGTAGCTATCAATTCTCCATTCGGACTCAAGACCGCATTTGACACTTCATCGTCATGAACAATCGGCTGGGCAATCAAGCCGCGATTGGCCACTCCCCAGATTCGAACGGTTCGATCGCTACCCGCAGTCACAATCCGGTCGCCAGTCGGGCTAAATTGCGCCGATTTGATGTCGGCTTCGTGAGACATTTCGAAAAGTGCTTCGCCACCCGGTAGTTGCCATAACTTCGCAACCTGCCCACTTACACTTAGGAGAAGCATATCGTCTATTGGATGAAAACAGAGGGTGTGAACATTTTCATCCTGACAGACTTCTCCGAGAAGATTTCCAGTCACCAAATCCGACACGCGCACCAATCCATCGGCCGAACCAGTTGCGACCCATTTACCGGATGGGCTAAAAGCAACTGAGTTTATCTCCCTAGGATGCTCGATTTGCCAGTGCGGCACAGGTTGCCCGGACGTTGCGTCCCACAGCCGAGCGATTCCATCATAACAGATCGTGAGAACGTGGCTGCCATCAGGAGTAAACAAGGCGCGTCGCACCAGCTTCGGGTGACGAAGAGGCGCGGCCAACGCCGCGCCGGACTTGGCGTCCCAGATGCGCGCGGTGAAATCTTGCGATGCAGTCACTATTCGTTGGCCCATTCCGTCAAAGGATGCGCTCAAGACGCGATCGTCATGACGCATCGGCGCAGAAAGGGGCATCGACCAAGAGCGCTCAGTCAAGGCGAACCAAAGGCGGTCTGAGACGGCACTGTATTTTTCTGGATCCTGTTCTACCGCTCGCGCCAAGAAGGCAATCGCACTGGCACTTTCTCCTTTGGAGAATAGCTCCTCGGCGCGATTGGCGTCGGACACCACAAGCAACCGTTGTGTTTCGCGTTTCTGCGCGGCCGCTCGTTTAGCTGCAATTGTGGCCCACGAGGCAAGTATGACTGCGATCAGAGCCGCGACGCTGACCCATGTTCGGATAGTTCGTTGCCGCCGAGTCTCAGCTTTCCGGCTCGCAATGATGTATTCGGTTTGCAGCACGGTAGGTTGGCGTTCTTTCGCAGTACCGGCCTGCGCGAGCCACTGCTCGGCGGCTCGCAGATCATCACCGCGCAAGACAAAGCTCTTGTTTTTACCTTTGTTTTCCCATTCGATGGAGCGCGTGAGCAGCCGGGTATGGGCGCGGACCCACTCAAGATCGGTGTCCAACGCGTTGATCAGCGTGTCAGTCGCTTTTTCAAAATCGTCGCTCTCGCGAAAGAAGATATAGTTTAGCTTTGCCAGCGCTTCGGGCGCCGTGCCCGCGTTCAGCTCCCGTGCGACAATTGGCACCATCCGTTTGTTATGTGCCGCTGCGTGCGCGATTTCGCGACCGCAGACTGCGGAAGTAACGGAATCCGGCGTCAGCACAAAAATGAAAGTGTCGGCGCCATCAATTGCGGCGTAGATGGCCTGCATCCATTCTTCCGTCGGGCGAATGTCCTCCCAGTCCACCCATGAAGACTTCCTGTGGGCGTGGCACCTGTTGGTCGCCGGGCGCTGCTGGCATAGGATGTTACTTCAAGTATGAGCGTGTTAGGTATTCTTTATCCCTATGCTGCGACCCCAGTGAAGCCGGGACAATCTCAAGCATCACTCTCTTCCTTAGATGGCTTAATCATGGATTGCATCCACTCAGTGTTCTCCTTCGATAACAAAGCTTCAACGCGCTGGACCAGGAAGTGGAAGGCGTCACCCGTATCGTAAGGCTGTGTTTGCGTTAGAAACAAAAATTTCTCTGTTTTGAGCGCCTCCGCTATGGCTCGATAGTTGATCCAATGTTCCTGAAGACGCAGCAATGCGAGGAGCGAGGCAATTATGGCAACGACAACGCCCAAGGCACCTATCGCTATCTTGATGGACAGCGACTCGCCCGCGAAACCGGCTAGAAATGGAATCACGGCAGCGGCAACGATCTCGGCAAAACGCAGACGCTTGAACCAAAGTTGATTCGTGCGGCTCTTTTGACCGTACCAGTTTATCTGATCGTTCAAGCGCTGTTCGATGTAATCCTCTGGCGAAATCATTTTCGTATGGCCCAACGAATAGTTCTGACCTTTAGCGCGAATTTGAACATCACGTGACGGCTTTAGTAAAGCAAAACCGTCAGCGAGCCGCTCCCGGTCCCTGCGAAGCTGTGTGCCCTCGGCGAGAGAAGGTTTAGATTGAGACTGCTCTGGCTCCCGCCGTTTGCAACTTCTTCAATTGCCGATTTCGGCGCATTGAATGCAGCGTCCAACGCGCAGCCTTATCGTTCAGCTCGGCGGCGCTGCGCAATCCAAGCTTCTCTTTGATATGCGCTTGGTACGTTTCGATTGTTTTCACGCTCAGATGCAGCTCACTGGCGAGGCGGGAGGCACCGAAACCGCGCCCAATCAAAGAAAAAACTTGCAGCTCACGATCGCTCAGCGGTTTGACCTCAGAGCGCGCCGGTTCAATTTCGTTACTCGCGAGACTTTCCAAAAGACGCTGGGTCACGGCTGTACTTGCATAGAGATAACCGGCTGAGATCCAGTCAAGCGCTTTCAAGACTTCCGAGCCATCGTCCTCCATCCCCAAGTATCCGTGCGCCCCGGCGCGGAACGCGCGTTGAATGGACAATGGATCTTCGCGTGCCGAAAACACAAGAGTTCGAACTGCGTTATTCAATCTCTCGAAATCTTTGATTAACTCGATTCCGTTTCCGCGATGAAGCGTCAATCCAAGCAGGACCAGGTGCGGTTGATATTCGACAAACATTTCTCGCGCCCTCGGTGCATCGCCAGTTTGCGCGCATACTGTAAAGCGGTCGCTCGCGTCAATCAGCCCGGCTAACCCCGAACGGACGAGCGGCGCGTGATGGACAATGAGCACTTTCGATTTTATCGCCGACGCTATAGGGGATTGTATCGGGGACTCTATCGGAAACGCCTCCTCCGCCGTCCCCGGTTTTTTGTCTGCCTCATGGAGGCTGAAAAGCTCGGGGGCGTGCGCCGCGCTCCGCAAACGTCCAGACCTTTGACTATTTGTGTGGTTTTTGCCCATGGCGCTCGTTCTCCCCTAATCCTATACCCGATGTTCTGCTAGAAATTCGAGAAAAAACTTAAGAAAAAATCAGGGATCATCCCCGATAGGCAAAACCGATTCAACCTGCTCAAATCGGCGGCGTGCCTAAATATTGGCGGATTTCTGACCGGGCGATGGCACGGGGACAACCGAGCAGCATTCAGCGTGGGCCGCTTACATTTTGGATCGCCGACAAACTCGCCACGGACGGGACAATTGCCTGGGAGCAGATTTCACAAGACCGATTTCGCAAGCTTCTGATCGGTGCGTCTGATGCGTTTGAGCTTGTCGAGCAGTTCAAGGACCAGCCGCACGTCACGTTCCTTGTTCACGGCTACAATGTCGGATGGCAGGCCTCATCGAACTTCTACCAGAACCTATGTGCTCGCATGTACGAGGGAGACAATAGTCTCGGCCTTTGCGTGAGTTTCGACTGGCCATCCTACGGCAACATCCTTGGATATTATCCTGATCGCGCTCATGCTCGCGAGTGCGCCCAAGATTTAACTAATATTCTTAGTGACCTTTTCGACTGGCTCGTGACGAAACAAGATGACGCGCTCAAAGCGGAGGTCGCAATTAGTCAGGGGAAGAAGCCGAAGACTGAACCTTGCAAAGCCAAGGTCTCGGTCATTTCTCACAGCATGGGAAATTATGTTTTACAAAAAGCCATGGCCGCTGCCTGGACGCGAAAAAACCAGCCGCTGCTTGTGAGCTTGATCAATCAGTTGCTCATGGTCGCGGCCGACGTGGACAACAACCTGTTTGACCAAGGTGCACCCGACAACGACGACGGTAACGCTGTTGCTAACCTAACGTATCGGATCACGGCGCTTTACAGCGGGCGCGATGCAGTTCTCGCCGGCTTCGCCGACTGACAACGTCTGGGACATCGATTGCTCCACCTTCTTCCCATCGACAGTTAATGGAATGGGTATTCACGGCGCCTACTTCGAAACGGACGCAACGATTGAACTAATGCGCCAGGTCCTGAAAGGCATCGACCGTAACGTGTTAGTAGATCGCAAGATCGCGCCCCCACCGAAGTCCTGATGGCCAGTGAACTTCACTGACATTATGAAAGGCGCCGTAGCAAGCTAGACGTTGCATTCAGCTATGTTGACGGTTTTGAATCTGGCAATCGGGATCGCATTTATCTATCTCTTATTTAGTCTCGTTGTCTCGGCATTAAATGAGTTCTGGCTTTCATACCTGGACAAGCGAGCAGACTTTTT
>WNFO01000915.1_pt1 | contig 22369 bp, 16 predicted proteins | sample 5400251 | NCBI WGS metagenome assembly WNFO01 (sample SAMN13153354, study PRJNA577476) | soil metagenome | isolation source: 100 cm saprolite under Madrone tree | place: USA:California | collected 2016-06-14
CATCGAGGGTGAAAATAAGTGGGGCTGAATTCGCCCCCCAGGATCGAATAATCCAGTCGAGATCCTTGCAAGCTAACGTTGCGGGCGAGGAATGTAGGTGGAAGTGACCGGGATGGTAGCCTGAGGAGTGGGAGGTGACAGCTCAATGCGCTACTTTCTTCTTGCGATAACCGGCCTTCCGCGACGCTGCCCAAAGTTGCAGTGCTTGCAACTTTTGCGAGCGGATATTCGACCTGCGGAGGAACCACCGGATACGCCTTGCCGGCAAAAACACCGGCGCTTTCAAGCTCACGCAACTGTGGAATCAGCATCTTCTGTTGCTCGACTGAGCTCTGGGGAGCGGCTTTAAAAGTCGCGAGGTTGAACGGGCCGCTTGATCGGATCTGTCACCTTTGTCGTCATCCGGGGCCGACGGTGAACCCCGCTTCCACATAAGGCGAGCTAAGCCTGGCGCCTCTCTTTTGCGATTGCCGAGCGCAAGCTCCTGCGCTCATCAGCGTCTTGCTGACAGGCGCTTCAAGTGCGAGCGTCCCCAGTTACACATCATCTGGACCACTGGGCCGAGCGTCCTTCCGTACGAGGAAAGTGAATAGTAAACGCAGGGCGGAATCGTTTTCTTGTCGTCTCTTTTGACGATGCCATCGGCAACAAGTTCCTGAAGATGCCGGATTAGCATGCGTTCCGTGATCCCAGGAATGGAACGCTTGAGTTCGCTGGTGCGCCTCGGTCCATCCTGCAGACGCCACAGAATCGTGCCCTTCCAACGGCCATCCATGACGCGCATCATCGCATCCACCGGACACTCGGAGACTTCCTTTTTGGACACCGGCATTTTTGCTCCTACACTGACAAATATGGCAGTACCTTGACACCTGACAGTATACGTCACAGACTCTCTGGTTATGGAGGATTTCATGAGCAACAAGCGGCTCCCACGACTCTTCGCGCAAGCGCTGAACGAAAAACGGGCGGAACTCTTCGATGAGTTCATCCACCCCGACTACAACAATCACAATCCGCACGTACAGCCCGGAGCAGCGGGCGTCAAAGCATTCTTTCGGCACTACCTCGAAGCATTTCCCGATACGAAAGTTGTCATGGATGACGTGATCGAAGAGGGCGATCGCATCAGCGCCCGCTTCACGTACAACGGAACCTTTATGAAACCATTCATGGGCTATCGGCCGAACCATGCGCCGGTTCAGTTGCGGAGCATCGATATTTGGCGCGTTCAGGACGGGAAGTTCGTAGAACACTGGGACGAACTCAACCTACTCGAGGTGTTCCAGCGGATCGGGGCGGCGACTGTAAGAAAAGCCGACGGGCAATGAGCCATCTGATAAGGCCGGCGTCTCTAGCCGGCCTTATGAGCACTGCGGTGATCTTTGACACGGACATGTTCTTCTTAACCGTCGGCCGTCCCGCTTTTCAGATGGGCTTCGCAATCTGCTGCAACGGAGGCCATGGGATTTGTCCCGCTCTTCGGGGACATGCGGATGCCTAGAGGGGCATCTTGGCGATCTTGTCGAATTTGCTGTCGGCCCTGTGCGGTAGGAGTGGACATCGGGCGTTCGATCTGTTGTCGCTCTCTATGCTGACCTCTTCGCGGTTAGATGCGAGCGTTTTTCAAAGCCAATCAATCGGATTCAAACACAAGCGGCGAAAACGGGAGCAAGACTGGATAGGGCTCGTGTGTTGCGGGCGAGCTGCTGGAGGTATCCATGCTGGCTAAAGTGCGTTCGATTGCTGTGACTTCCGGATGGATTTTTGTGATTTAATTGTCAGCATGGAACAGGCGCAAATTGGTCCGCGTCCGATAGTTGGAGCGATCGTGGTGGTGAGCGGCCTCGCCGTCTCGTTCCTGCTGTGGCTGTTGTATGTCCATCATGCTTCGGCTGATTTCACTGGGCGCTGGATGTTTTTGCCGGCCCTCAACGCGCTTCTGAACGGATTGTGCGCGATTGCACTCTGCGTGGGATTGTATTTCATCAAACATCACAACAGGGAAGCGCACCGCACGAGCATGCTGCTAGCCTTCGCGTTCTCTTTCGTTTTTCTCATCAGCTATATCGTGAACCACGCGCTGCACGGCGACACGATTTTCCCCGGCCACGGCCCGGTGCGCACGCTGTACCTTTCCATTTTAGCCAGCCACGTAATCCTTTCCATCGTCGCTCTGCCCATGGTGCTGACGACGTTCTTTTTCTCGCTGACAGGCCGGTTCGCGATGCACCGCCGAATCGCACGCTTCACATTCCCTATTTGGCTCTACGTTTCAATCACCGGCGTGGCGGTTTTCGTGTTCCTCAAGGCGTACGCGTACTAGACTCGGGATTGATTCCTGATTTGAGAGAGTAAGGGCACGAGAGTTTGTTGCGAAGGGCATTAGTAACTCCACCCCGAAATCTCATCAAGCCCTGAACCTTGGCAAATTCTCGAAATCACCAAACATGGACGGCGACGATGCGCGGTGGTCCCGAACGCCCGTCAATTACCTGTGTTTCCACAACCAACTCCATGTTCTTTTTTCTCCAGTCGCGCGGGACTTGGCTGAGGACGTCTTCCATGCGATGGGCATCCACGAGAAATTCACCGGCGGCTACTGTTCCGCCCCGGCCGATTCCGGCCGCCACCACAACGTATTGGTCCGTGTTGGGATCGATGAATCGAGCGACGATAGCGTAGTCCTTGTAAGTTCCGGTTTCCTGCTGCACGGAGCGGTGCAACACCCAATCACGTTTCCCAGGGTTGTTGCGATCTTCGATCCAGAACTCATTCATTTCGCGGTCATTTGCAAAATGAAAGCGCAACGGCGAAGTCAGCCGGAGGGTCCAGCCATTGTCAAACGCACCGATAAACACCGAAGGTCCGCGACGCAGGTCGGTCAGGCTGGTGCTGATTTCGCCTTGCACCCGGTAGGTCTTGCCAAACGTGCGAAGCAGGCCGGCGATGTTCGCCAGGGGACTGACATCATCGATGATGATCGTGACCATCCGGTCGCTCAGCGTGATTTCGCGTTGAGGATCCTGGGCATCGCGCAGGCGGATTGTGGAGTACTGGCTTTGGTCAGCGATACAAAACAGCACGGGCTCGGATGAGTTTACAAACGGGTCCCAGAATTGTTTCAAGACCGGAGGCCTTGAAAAATACCAAACTGCAGCCACAGCGGCGATACAGGCGGCGAGCGTCGCCATCATCATTTTTCGCGATGCGGCGCTTGTCGCCTTGGAGGGTGTGGCCACCAGCGCATTCGGAAGCGGAATTACTGTAGCCGTCCCCAAAGTTGTAGCAAGCGAAGCCACCTCATCGGCCAATCCATTGGGATGACCCGGCCAAGAAAACTGCGGCACGTAGGAGCCCGAGGGAAGAAACAGCCGGATTTCCTGGCCGTGCTTGGGATCCTGATAGTAGATTTCGATTCGCTTGCGAATTTCCGCAGCGGTAACGCGGACGATAGGATCGCTATTGGTATCGTAGTCCGCTGCGCGCCCGAAGATTTCCACTCCCAGGACGCGTTCTTTCAATTGGTGGGTTTGGCCGGCCAAGGTGTGGGCGACCACATATTTGAGGAAACTGGGATAGCGCTTGCTGGAATTAAACAGGGCGGTAGCCAACAGCTTTTCGAGTTGCTGCTGAACGGCTGCTTTTTCGGTTTCGCTGGAGGGTATCCAGCCTTCCGCTGTCGTTTCTGCTAGCAATGCTTCCCCGGTTGCATCACTGATGGCGAGTTTTGCCTACACCGCGAAAAAACGCGTCAGCGCGACTAACTCCGACAAAATCAGGCACTTGCTGTGAATCCTACAGCGCTTTCAGACCGCCTGCAACGTAAAAAGCGCCAGACAGCGGTCTTATCGGTGCTTACCAGGCCCTTGTAAGCGCATGAAAAGAAAAGACTAGCCGTCCTTAATCGCTCTTTTCGGGCTCCCTTAACCAGCAAACCCTTGTCAAGTTGCATTCAAGATTCTTATATGTCTGCACAGTTTCTCGAATAGCGTTTCGCCGAAGTTGGCACGAGCTCCGGGGGAACCTGGCCAGCCCAGCGAAGATGAATACGGTAAGGCAAGCGAAGGGAAGCCTGGCCCCCGCCAGGCTATTCAGGGGAGGAACGTCCTTATGTCAGCTCTTGCAAGAATTTGGAAGGTTTGCATTTTGCTCTGCGGTTTCATTTTCCTAGCGGTCAGTGCAGGCTCCAGTTATGGCCAAGGCCAGGCGATTATGGCATCACTGAATGGCACCGTTACCGACCCGTCGGGACAGGCCATAAGCGGAGCCAAGCTGACGCTAACTAATGCCGATCGCGGATTCACGCGTTCGTATGCTACCGACGAGACCGGTCTTTATTCCTTCACGCTGTTGCCGCCGGGCACTTATAAGTTGGTAGTCGAAGCACCAAGCTTCAAGCGCTACGCGCAGGACGGAATCTCTCTCGCAGCGGGCCAGGTCGCCGACCAGAAAATCAGTTTGACGATCGGAGCCGTGTCCGAGATCGTCGAGGTCAGCTCCCAAGCGCCGCTCTTGAATTTGGAGAACGCCAACATCGCTTCGGACATTTCCGGCAGGCAAGTGGCGGAGCTTCCACTGAACCTGCGGAACGTCATCGGTCTGGCGGTGCTGAACTCTTCGGTAAGCAACGCGGCAGAATTACAGATTGTAGGCGCGCCAGGCATTTCAGGCAGCGCCGACCAGGATGTGTCGTTCCTCAACTTCGGCGGCACGTTCTTCAACACCGCATCGTATTTGCTGGATGGAACTTGGGACACGCGGCTTGATTGGGGCGGCGTAATCTACGTTCCTGCAGTGGATGACGTGGAGCAGTTCAAAATCCAAACCAACGCTTTCACTGCGCAGTATGGCTTCAGCAGCGGCAACGTGATCAACGTGGTGACCAAATCAGGCTCCAACCAATTCCACGGGGATGCCTACGAGTTCTACCGCAATAGCAGCGTGGAAGCGAAGTACTTCTTCAATGGCGGGACGCAACCGCAATTCAGCCGAAATCAGTTCGGCGGCACGTTCGGCGGTCCGATCCGCAAAGACAAGACCTTTTTCTTCGGCTACTACGAGGGCCTGAGGTCGGCAACGCCGGCGACGTTTGTGGGCACGATGCCTACCGACCTGGAGCGGACCGGAAACTTTTCTGAGTTGCTGGGAGGTCCGATAGGGACCGATGCGCTTGGAAGGCCAATTCTAGCTGGAGCCATCTACAATCCGTTCAGCACGCGACAAATCACGGGCGGCACGATTGATCCGGTTACCAACCTTCCCGTCACCGGCCTCGCTCCCGGAGTCAAAGGATTCATCCGTGATCCTTTCAGCGGCAATGTGATTCCCGCGAATTTGTTGGACACGATTACGGAGAGTGTGGCCACGGGTGCGTTCTGGCCGAAGCCTACTGGAACTGGGCTGGTAAACAACTTCACGTCAGCCGGGTCCGCCGCGGCGCATTCCAACGAATACTCGATCCGCATCGACCACAATTTCTCGGACAATGACCGCGTCAATGTGCGCTGGTCGCAGAAATACCAATCGAAGACCAATTCCCCGACCTACTACGGAGCTGCAGACGACGGAGGCCCGGGCGTAGTCGCTCCGAACAATCGGTATAGCCTGAATGCCGGATACAATCACGTGTTTAGCCCGACGTTTGATATGAACCTGACGTTCGGTGTGAATCGGCACGTCGAGCAGTCCGTTACGCAGAGCTTCGGATTCAAAGCCTCGACTCTCGGATTCCCCAGCTTCATCGACGGCATTGCGCCTTCGTTTCCACAGTTCCAACCGCAAAGCTATGCGGCTCTGGGCGCGCAAAACGGATTGGACAATTACATCGTTCCACAGACGATTTACACGTCCGGAGTTGACTTCACAAAGGTGAGAGGGAAGCACATGTGGGCATTTGGTTTTTCCGATGTGCACGCCTTCCTGGACGGCGGCCACTATGCGAACACCACCCTCCAGTTCCAAACGATCAGCACCGCCGGGCCGAATCCCCAGTTGGCGACAGGGGGAACCGGCGACGGCTTCGCGTCGTTCCTGCTCGGAGTGGGGAGTGGAAACGATCAAACCGGTTTCAACCAGTTTCCCGCCACCAGCAAGCACCTTCTCGGTTGGTATCTGCAAGACAGTTGGAAGGCGACGAGCCGACTAACGCTGAATCTAGGCCTGCGCTACGAGATCCAGACTGCCCCGACGGAAAGGCACGACGCGCAGCAATTCTTTGATTTCACTGCTCCGAACCCGATTAGTGCGGCCGTGGGCTTCAACGTCCCGGGTATGCTGGTCTTTAATTCCGGCGCTCAACGCGGACTGTATGACACACCACACAATAATTTTGCTCCGCGCATCGGCGCTGCCTATCAATTGCGGAACAAAATTGTGTTGCGCGGGGGTTATGGAGTTTTTTATGTGCCCAGCTACTACAACCAAGGGCCCAATACCGGTTATTCGCAATCTACTCCTTGGGTCACGAGTCTGAATGGTGGCCTGGACCCTTCCTCCACTCTGAGCGGTAATGCTTCCCTGGCATTGCCAAGCGCATTTGCAAACGGTCAGGTCCCGGTGACAGGAAATTCATTGGGTGGGCTGACGGATGTGGGCTTCGGGCTCAACCCGGTTGTCGATCCGATCCGGCATTCTCCGTATGTTCAGCAATGGATGGGTGGCGTGCAATACAGCTTCACGAACAACGACCTGCTGGACGTGAGCTACGTCGGGAATCACGGGGTTCACGTCCTCGCGCAGTACCTGGAGTGGAACGAATTTCCGGTCAGCGACTTGTCGATGGGGAACGCGCTGAACGCCCAGGTAGCGAATCCGTTCTTCGGCGCAATCACTTCGAGCGGCTGCGGTCTGGACCAGCCCACAGTCGTTAAGGCGCAACTGCTGCGTCCATTCCCGGAATACTGCAGCGTGACCGAAGCGCAGCCTGCCGCTGCAGGCTCGACCTACAACGCCTTGCAAGCTACCTACACTCATCGTTGGCACTCGGGATTGGAAGCCAACGTCTCCTATACCTACTCCAAGTTCATCGACGACGCCCAGGGCTCTTCTGGATGGGCGTTCCCGGGCAGTGGCAGTTCCGTGCGGAACTCCTACAACCTGTCCGCGGAGCGGAGCGTCGACGCAAGCGACCTCACCCACAGTTTGGTGATCAATTACAATTACGAGCTGCCGTTCGGCAGGGGCAAGCAGTTCGGAAGGGACTGGAACCGAGCGGTGGATGCTGTGCTCGGTGGCTGGCAGTGGAGCGGAATTCTAACCGCGCACACGGGATTGCCGATTTCGATCACGCCGGCTTCGAATAACACCGTCGGGACCGCAAGTTACGGCTTCAATCAGCGTCCCAACATCGTTCCGGGAGTCAGTCCGGTGCCGAATGATCAAACCATCGCCCACTGGATCAATCCCGCTGGGTTCTCTCAGCCCGATCCTTTCACATTCGGCGACGCGCCGAGATTCCTTTCGAACCTTCGTGCCCCTGGCTACGTGAATTGGGACATGGGCATACAAAAGTGGTGGCACCTTACCGAGACTAAGCGGTTCCAGTTACGCTTTGAAATGTACAACGCATTCAATCACCCCAACTTCTTCGTGCCGGACGGAAACCTGGGCGACAGCGGTTTTGGGACGATCACTGGGGCCTACCCCGCGCGCAGCATTCAGTTCGCCGGGAAGTTCTACTTTTAACCGAAGTATTCCCCCTCACTCCGGGGGACCCCAACTCTTGGCAGGCCTCTCGGAATGGTGAGGTCTAGGAACCGTTCACGGCCTGAGGAGAGCCATCGCGAAAAATTCGCGCCAGGAACAAAAGCACTGGATACGCAAGTTGCGCCTAAACCGATTCGCAAGAAAGAGTGCCGCCTGCGGCCGGAACAGGAAATGTGGATTGAGAACAATGCTCGATCTTTCGCCGCGCTATGGGACAACTCGATGAAGAGCAAACACTCGCCGAAAGCGGCGATGGCACTGGTCGGGTGGCTTTTATTTTCGGCGGCCAGCGCTGGTCAGGTTCGCAGCACCGGCGACGTTTCCGGCCCGAAAGAGACTGAATCGGCTGCGGAATCATCGACGCACGACGCCACAACGTTCAAGTTGCTTGTCAACGGTATCGAAGCTCAACACGGACAGACTATCCTTCGAGTAATGGCCCTCCGGGACGATGTCTTGCGCGTGCGCCTTTGTCGCAAGGGCCAACTGCCAGAAGACGCTTCCTGGTCGGTTCCGCAAGAAATTCGCAAGCAAAGTGCGGATGCTGTCGCGGAAACGAATGACGATAGCTTCGGTTTTCGGACCAAAACTCTACGGGTTCGAATTGAGCGCGCGGCGCTTCGCATGACCATTTCCGATCTCGACGGCCACGTTCTGCAGGAAGATCCGGTCGGCTGGCCGGCCGAGTTTCATGGCGATACCTTTCGCGTTTACAAGAAAATGCCGGTCGACGAGCACTATTTTGGACTTGGCGATAAAGTCGGTCCCCTGGATCGGCGTGGGGAGGCCTTTCGCCTCTGGAATACGGACTCGTTTCGATTTCAGGAGTACACGGATCCAATTTACAAGAGCATTCCGTTTTTCCTGACCCTGCGGGCGGGTCGCTCCGCTGGCGTGCTGATGGATAACACCTGGTCCTCCAGTTTTGATTTTGGGCGTGTGGAACAGGACGTTTATTCATTCGGAGCACAGGGCGGGCCGGTCGACTACTACGTTTTCTATGGCCCGGACCCCAAGCGCGTTGTCGGCACTTATGCCTGGCTTACCGGACTGGCCCCTCTTCCACCCTTGTGGGCCTTGGGTTTTCAGCAATCGCGCTATAGCTACGACACCGAGGAGTGGGTGCGCGATATCGCGGCTCGTCTGCGCCAGGACAGAATCCCATCCGATGTGATTTACCTGGATATCGATTTTCAAAACAAAAACCGCCCATTTACTGTGAGCTCCGAGCGCTTTCCGCACTTCGATCAACTGTTGGCGGAACTGAAGCGCGAAAATTTTAAGCTTGTAACCATCACCGACTTGCACATCGCCAGCGCTCCCAACGCGGGCTATGCGCCATACGATTCCGGAATTGCCGGTGACCATTTCGTGAAAAATCCGGACGGCTCAACCTATATCGGAACGGTGTGGCCAGGTCCCTCCGTCTTTCCGGACTTCACGCGCCACGAGACCAGGGACTGGTGGGGAACTCTGTACAAGGATTTTGTCGCCAAGGGCGTTTCCGGCTTTTGGAATGATATGAACGAGCCCTCAGTATTCCTGACCCGCAATCTGACCATGCCCGACACCGTGCAGCATCGCATCGATGAGCCTGGCTTCCTGCCGCGGACCGCGAACCACGTGGAAATTCACAACGTGTTTGGAATGGAAAATTCCCGTGCAACCCATGACGGGCTGCTCAAGCTAAACCCGAACCTACGGCCGTTCGTGCTGACGCGCGCCTCTTTTGCGGGTGGCCAGAAATATGCGGCGACCTGGACGGGCGACAACACTAGTTCATGGGATCATCTGCGCTTGACGATTCCGATGCTCTTGAACTTAGGGTTGAGTGGTTTCGGCATCAGTGGAGCCGATGTGGGCGGCTTTATCGGAACTCCCGACGCCAATCTGCTGACACGCTGGACAGAACTGGCCACGTTTCAGCCGATCGATCGCAACCACACGAATAAGGGTTCGGGAAATAAGGAAGTATGGGTTCACGGACCTGAGCAGGAAGCGATTCGGCGCAAATACATTGAAGAGCGCTACCGGCTGTTGCCGTATCTCTATACCGCTGTGGAGGAGCTCACGCGTACCGGAATGCCGGTGGATCGGCCGCTGTTTCTCGAGTTTCCAGCGGCTACTACGGACAAGCATCCATTGGATCTTGATGCCGGTAACGAATTCATGTTTGGCCATGACCTTCTGGTGGCTCCGCCGCCTTTCTTCGAGCAGCCGGACAGCTACGGGCTTAAGCTTCCTCCGGGCGCCTGGTACGACTACTGGACCGGCGCGAAAATTCAAGACTCGGCGGATAGTCCCATCGGCAAACCTATCGTGATCGAGCCGAAACTGGAAATTCTTCCCGTTTATGTAAGGGGAGGGGCCATCGTGCCGATGCAGCCGCTGATCCAGAGCACGGAAGAGACGCCGCAGGGGCCGCTGACGCTTCGCGTTTATCCGGGGAAGGATTGTCACGGCTCTTTGTACATGGACGACGGCAAAACGTTTGACTATCAGCACGGAGACTTCCTGCGGATCGAATTCTCCTGCGATGTCACGCCACAAGGTTTTGTCCTGCACATCGGCCAGCGTCAAGGCACGTTCCACCCTTGGTGGAAAGAACTTCGCGTTGAGGTGTATGGATGGGACTCATCCGTGCCGAGCGTCAGTGTGGATGGAAAACCAAGCCAACTGGCGCCGAGCGTTGACCCCAACCGCCATGTGCTAACACTGGATCTGGCGGCGGACACCGCAGCCGAGGAAGTGGAATTTCACAAGTCGCAATAAACCGTCGAGAATCGCCGATGCGGAAATCTCCCGTATGAAGCTCGTCGCTGGCCCCACGGCGCAGAAAGGCTTTCGATTTGCGAGGAGCTGATAGGTTTGCAATCTCCGCGCTCTGCGTGCTTTTGATCGTGCAATCACTGGCACAACAATCGAAATCCGCCTCCTCCGACCCCATATTTAGCGTGATGCCCCTGAAAGGCGTCGACTTCACACTTCGCAACTCTGCAACATCCAAGAAATATCTGATCGAGACTATGCCGGGCGGGGTGGCTCTGCTTGACTACAACAACGATGGCCTTCTGGACCTATTCCTGGTAAACGCCGGCCGCGTTCAGAACCCCATGACTTGGCCTCCCGACTTTGCGCGTCGTGATCCCCAGTATTGGAATCGTTTGTATCGCCAAAACAAAGACGGCACGTTTACCGACGTCACCGAGCAGGCGGGCCTGAATAAGGCTGGCGATGCGAACTACGGCATGGGAGTCGCGGTCGGGGACTACGACAACGATGGATATCCGGACATTTATGTAACGAACTTCGGTAAGAATATTCTGTATCACAACAACGGTGATGGCACGTTTACGAACGTGACCGACAAAGCGGGCGTGGCCGCCGGCGGGTGGTCTACCTCCGCGGGCTTTTTCGATTTTGACAACGACGGCAAACTCGATCTGTTCGTCGCCCGCTATCTGGATTGGACCGTCGCAAACAGCAAGACCTGCGGCGCCGAGAAACCAACTTACTGTCCGCCCGGCGAATTTCCGGCAGTCTCAAACATCCTCTATCGCAACCGCGGTGACGGAACGTTCGCAGACGTAAGCGCAGCGTCGGGTATCGCTGCAAAGAAGGGTCACGGCCTAGGTGTAGCTTTCGCCGACTATGATGGCGACGGTTTAACGGACATATTCGTCGCCAATGATGTGACGAATCAATTCTTGTTTCACAACAATGGCAACGGCACGTTTACCGAGTGCGCTCTGGATGTGGGAGCAGCGCTCACCAGCAACGGGAAAATGTTATCCGGCATGGGAGTAGTGTTTCAGGACTACGACAACGATGGTCTCCCGGATCTACTAATCACACAATTGCCGCACCAGCCCTATGTCGTCTACCACAACGAAGGCCAGGGAGGATTTACCGCGCAGGAATTGGAGACCGGCTTCGGTGCTCTTTCCGGTACGGTCTCCGGCTGGGGAGTCGGACTGGAAGATTTCAACAATGACGGCTGGAAAGACGCATTTGTAGTTCAGGGCCATGTTTTTGACAACGTGGAGATCTATGATCGTTCGCTCGAATACCGCGAACCTCCGTTGCTGGCGTTGAATCACCAGGGGCGCTTTGAAAGAGCAGACGCTGGTTCCAACGAGCCGGTCGCAGGCCGCGGTGCTGCGTTCGGCGATCTACGCAACCATGGCTGGATGGACGTGGTCACAACTTCCCTAGGCGATCATCCGCGGTTTTATCAAAATTGCGGCGGTCTGGCCCACTGGCTGGGCATTACCCTCCGCGGCACGAAAAGCAACCGGGATGGCTTCGGCGCCCGCGTCGAAGTCAACGGGCAAGTTCGTTTTGCAAGCGCTGCCGGCAGTTATCTTTCGTCGAACGACAAGCGCCTGCATTTTGGTTTAGGATCTGCGGAGAAGGCCAACATTGAGATTCTCTGGCCGTCGGGAATTCACCAGGTTTTGAAAGACGTGAACACCAACCAATTCCTCTCGATCGTGGAGACAGAGCAGCCATGATTCACGCACTGCTGTGGTTCTGTTTGTTCGCACAGACGCAGTCCCGAGAACCTGCGCTCCCTGCGGAGGCGGTTACCCTGATTCGCGCCGGCATGGAAGCGGAAAACGGTCACGATGAGGACGCTGCTGTCGCCGCATTCCGCAAAGCTTCGGAAATTGCGCCGGGTTCCTCCCTGGCCTTTTTCCGGCTGGCTGGTGCCTACATGAAAAAAGGCCAATATGCCGAAGCCATTCCGCCCTTGAAGCGCGCGGCGGAGATTAGTCCAGACGCTCTCGCCGTCCAGCAATCGCTGGGGTTTGCGCTTCTGGCGCAAGGCTACTGCAAAGAAGCGATTCCGCACCTTGAACAGGCTCACGAATATGGCGCGCTCGGAATTGCCTTGCTGCAGAGTGGACAGTCGGCTGAAGCGGTCGCCAATTTTCAGCTCGCTCTGGCGAAAAATGCAGATGATCCAGACTTGCTTTTTTACCTCAGCAAGTCCTCCTCTGCGCTTGCGGCGCAATCCTTGGATAAGCTGCTGTCTCTGGCTCCCGATTCCGCCAGAGGTCATCAAGCCCTGGGACAACAATACTTCTCTATGAAAATGTATCCGGAAGCGCGCAAGGAATACGAGCGGGCTCTTGCGATGCGCCCTGATCTGCCTGGCCTCCGTCTGGAACTCGGCCAAGTCTTTGCCGCAACATCCCAATGGGAACGGGCTGAAGAGCAGCTTCACGGCGAAGTAAAACTGCAACCAGGTAATGCGGAAGCCGCGTACCGTCTCGGAGAGGTGTTGCTGCAGCAGGGAAAAATGAAAGAAGCTGCCCGTGAGCTGCTCAGATCGGACGATCTAAGCCCGGACATGCCGGAAACTCTCTACGCACTCGGGAAATCTACCGCCGTCAGCGATCCTTCGGCCGCTGCCAAAGCGTTCGTTCGAATCACCGAAATCGAGAAAGCAACGCCGCTAGCCGCGCAAGCCTACCTGGCTCTTGCCGGAATCCACAGAAAGCAGGGCAAAACCGAGCAGGCCGCGCAGGAAATGCAGGAATACCGCCGAATCGAAGTCTCCATCCAAGTCAATCGACCCGCAACCCACTAAAACACCGAATCCACCGGGGTCCAGGGCGGAAGCGCGAACTGGACAGAGAGGATTGATGTGGGAGGACTATGACGGTTCCCCAATACACGAAGTCGGTTTGACGGCGCACCTGGATCAACCGAAGCGTTCTAACCAAGAGCAAGGCCGCCATTTCGGTCCTTCGGCCGCGCGCTGATCGAATTGCATGACAACTCCGCGATGGCAAGAGCCATGCAGCATTACCTTGAATTGCTCGCCAGCTTGCCGCAGCATTCAGGACGTTCGGGCAGGGCAGAGCTGTCCCAGCCGCCGCCGAGCGCCTGGACGAGCGTCACTGCGTCCACCATTCGTCGGCCGAGAATATTTACCGCAGTGAGTTGGTCAGAAAGGGCCGCACTCTGCGCAGTGGTCACTTCCAGGTAACTCGTGACGCCACCTTTGTACCGCGTGATGGCAAGTTCGAGGTATTTCTGTGCTGCGACGACTGCTTTATCCTGGACCTGAGCTTCGTGCTCGAGGATCCGCAAGGCCGCTACGTTGTCTTCGACCTGTTGGAAGCCGGTCAGCACGGTTTGACGATAGTTGGCGACCGCTTGATCGTAAGCGGCTGTGGCTTGGTCTGACGCAGCGCGCCTCCTGCCTACGTCGAAGATTGTGAATATCGCGGATGGCCCAGCCGACCACAAAATGCTGGGGCCGGAAACCAGTGTCGTAATAGAGCCACTTTCGAAGCCTCCAGCGGCGGCTAAATTGACGAGCGGATAATAGGCCGCTTTGGCAACACCAATCTGCGCGTTGGCAGAGGCCATGAGTCGCTCCGACGCTGCGATGTCAGGTCGCCGCTCAAGCAATTCCGAGGGTAGCCCCAGCGGAATGGGAGGAGGCGGCATCGTGAGAGGAAGAGGAGTGAGACTAAACGATGCCGGAGGCTTCCCGATGAGAACCGCTACCGCGTGCTCGTACTGCGCTCGGGCGACTCCAACATCAATTGCCTGAGCGCGAGTTGTCTCAAGTTGCGTACTGGCCTGCTGAACCTCCAGATCGGAAGCAAGCCCTCCAGCAAACCGGTTCGTGATCAATTCCAATGCCTGTTCATACTGCGTGACGGTCGAATTTAGAAGCTGCTCCTCGGCGTCAAGCATGCGGGCCTGGAAGTAAAACAAGGCTAACTGGGAATGCATAGACAAGTTCACAGTTGCCAGATCGGCTGCGCTGGCTTGTGCCTGTTCGCGATAGGATTCGACGGTGCGGCGTACGCGTCCCCAGATGTCGACCTGATAAGACAATTCGAAAGGAATTTGTAAGTCGGTGAAGCTAATGCCATTGAATTGTGTGCTGTGGGGTTGCCGATTCGCGGAAAATCTGTTGCGGGTTACTGTGGGGTCTGCGGTCACGGTTGGAAAGTAATCGGCCCGCTGATAGCGGAGAATTGCCCGAGCCTGGGTATATTGGGCGTCGGCCGCCTTCAAGTTTTGGTTGGAAACGTTGACCTGTAGTTCGAGAGCATTCAGTTGAGGGTCCTGAAACATCTCCCACCAGTTGCCGGCAAGATGTTGATCGTTCGGCTGAGCGGGTTTCCAGTCGCCCACCTCTTTATAGGCTGGGGGCACTTCCGCCGCGGGGCGTTTATAATTTGGTCCAACGGTGCAACCCACAAGCAAAAGCACGCTCAGCACACAGATACCGCCCGCGATGCGCTTGCGGACTCGAGCTTCGATTCGTGCGGCGCAGATAGAATTCACTTCTTCGCTCCCGCGGCTGCCGGAGGCGGCGTTGCCTGCGGCGCTGCTATCTGCACTGTTTCTCCTGTCACGATGGAATCGGGGGGGCTCGAAATGATTGATTCGTTGCCCTGCAGACCCGAAACGATTTCGATCGAAGTGCCGAAGTCGTGACCTGCCACGACCGGCACCAGCTTCGCTTTCCCGTTCTCGATAATGGCGACATTCAGGCCTTCCTTCCGAAAGAGAAGAGTGTCCACCGGCACGATGTAGGTGGAGGCCTGCCCCGGTACTTTGAAATGGACTTCCGCGTAGGCGCCCGAAAGCAATTCCCCGGACGGGTTATTCACGTCCACTTCAACCAGTAGCGTACGCGTTGTGTAGTTAATGGCCTCGGCGGTGCGGACCAGTTCCCCTGTGAACGTACGTCCGGGAAACTCCGCCAATTTCAGCTCTGCTGTCAGGCCCGGCCTGGTTTGTTGCGAAAACTCTTCCGGTACATTGACATACACGCGTAGCACGCCGGGCTGCGCGATGTGAAAGAGATCGGTTTTCACAATGGCATTGCTGCCTGAGTTGATCAGATCCCCTATATCGGTGTTTCGCGCGGTAATTACTCCGTCAAACGGAGCGTAAACTTTCTCGAAAGACACCAATGCGGAGTACTGCTCTACGGCCGCTTGGTCCGCCTCCACAATTGCCTTATTCGCGTTGTAAGTACCCACGGCATTGTCGACGTCCTGCTGCGACACAGCATTGGTTTTCTTAAGTCCTTGATAGCGCTCTTTGGTAATCGAAGCTAGCTGGAGATTGGCGTGTGCGGTTAACAGATTGCTCCGTGCTTGCTGCAGCTGCTGGTCCACTTCAGGAGACGCGATTACCGCCAGAAGCTGGCCTTTTTTTACATGCGCCCCTATATCGAAATACCAGTGTTCCAGATAACCGTTCGTCCGCGCGAAAATCGGCGACGTGATAAACGGTTGGACGTTTCCCGGCAGTACAATTTCCTGCGACGGTGCGGCGCGCTTGGGCGCGACAACCGCAACGGTGGGTACCGCCAAATCCGCGGTTTCAGTGCGAAGACTGGCATTTGTGTGGATGCGCTCAAGAATACCGAAAGTCAAAACTCCGGCGAAAAATAGAAAAATTGCGCCCCCAATGAGCCAACCTCGTCGCGATGGCCGCTGTGTGGCGGCACTGCCCGGCGATTGCGCTCCCTGCATGGAAATCTGACCTGCTGTTTGTGACTGCATTGATATCACCCTCGAAATTCCTTTTTCGCAAGCTCTATGGTTGAGTGCTGCTCTCCACCGGCCGATGGCGTAGTCCATGCAGAATGCTGAACACGGTTGGAACGAACAACAACGTGGACACCGTGGCGAAGAGCAATCCACCAATTACGGCGCGGCCAAGGGGTGCATTCTGCTCGCCACCATCTCCAAGCCCCAGCGACATCGGCAGCATGCCGATAATCATGGCCAGCGCAGTCATTAACACGGGGCGGAAGCGAGTGAATCCGGCCTGAAGAGCCGCGGCGACGGGGTCTTTGCCCTCCTTCATCTGTTCGGCGGCAAATTGCACCACCAGGATGCTGTTGGAGGTGGCTACACCCATGCACATGATAGTGCCCGTGAGTGCCGGCACACTTAACGTGGTGTGAGTGATGAACAGGAACCAGGCGATGCCAGCGAGGGCTGCGGGAAGTGCGGTAATAATGATGAAGGGGTCCAGCCAAGACTGAAAGTTCACCACGATGAGGAGGTAGACAAGGACAATAGCGAGGCTCAGCCCCGATAAGAGACCGATATAGGAGGAGCGCATCGTCTGAACTTGGCCGCGCAGGACAACTTGCGAGCCGCGGGGCAGCTTCGACCGCATTTGATCGATGATGCGTGTAATGTCCCCGGATACACCGCCCAGATCGCGGCCCTGTACCGCGCCGAAGATGTCGACGACTGGCATGATGTTGTAGTGGGAGACTACCGCCGCCCCGGTTCCGCGCTGGATGGAAGCGACGGTCGCGAGAAGCGCCGGTGGTATGCCAGGAGTGGGTCCCGTGATGGGCATGTTTGCGAGATCCTGGAGCGTGTCGACGCGATACTGCGGGGTCTGAGTAGAGATGTCGTAGCTGTTTCGATTCTTAGGGTCGAGCCAGTATGTTGGCGAGGTCTGGAAGCTGCCACCAAGCGAGATTAAAACGTTTTGCGCGACGACCTGGGCATTGTAGCCGATCTCTTGCGCCTTGGTGCGGTCCAGCCAAAGGTGGATGTAGGGTTCATCGAATGGTTGTTGGATGCGCGCGTCGGCTACCCCCGATACGTATTTGACTTGCTCAAGCAAGGCATTCGCGAAGGCTTGATTCCCCTGTAGATCGTTACCCACCACTTGAATGTCAATGGGAGCCGGCAAGCCAAAATTCAGGATTTGGGTGACCATGTCGGAAGCCAGGAAAGAAAAGGTCACGCTGGGAAATTCTTTTGCCAGGCTGATTCGGAGGTCGTGAACGTACTTAGCTGTCTTGTGGTTGTTAACGCCGAAAGTCACCAAAATATCCGCATCCGAGGTGCCCACGGTTCCGGTATTCATGTAAGACGTGTTGATGCCGCTGTATGGAAGTCCGATATTGTCGATAATGTTGGAGATCTCACCCGGCGGAAGCTGTCGCCGGATCGATCGCTCGACGAGATCGCAGAGGCGAGCGGTCTCTTCTATTCGTAAACCCGTTGGAGCTCGCATGTGGAGATTGAACGAGCCGCTGTCGATAGTGGGGAAGAAGTCTCGCCCCAGCCAGGGAATGATCAAAACCAAGGAACCCACGCAAGCGGAGAAGAATGCGACAAGGAAGGCACGACGATGATGAAGGCAACGTTCCAGCAATCTGTGATACCGCTCGCGGAGACGCTCAAACGCTTCCTCAAAGCGAACCTGCATACGAACCAGCGGATTGCGGGATTTCGTGGTAAGCGGGGTGTCATAGCGCAAGAGATACTTGGCCATCATCGGAACAACGGTACGTGAGAGCAGATACGAGGCCAGCATGGCAAAGATTACGGCCTCACCGAGCGGAACGAACAAATATCGCGCGACGCCGGAGAGCAGGAACATCGGTGTAAACACGATGCAGATCGAAATCGTGGCCACAAAGGCTGGCGTAGCGATTTGCGCGGCGCTGTCTATGACAACGTCATCCATGTTCTTCTCTGGTTCCGCCTGGCGGTTTCGATTGATGTTCTCGATCTCGACCGTCGCGTCATCCACCAGAATTCCGACGGCCAGGGCGAGTCCGCCTAACGTCATAATGTTGATCGTTTCGCCAAGCGAACTGAAAGCGATGATTGAGGTCAGAATGGCGAGAGGAATCGAAACGACAATGATGGTCGTACTCCGCCAACTGCCGAGAAAGAGGAGAATCATTAGGCCAGTAAGGCAGGCGGCAATGGACGCTTCGGTTACCACGCCCTTGATGGCGCCCTTCACGAAGATGGATTGGTCCGCCAAAGGTTTAATATCCAGCGCCGGCGGCACGGTGGTCTTGATAAACGGCAACAGAGCCTTGATTCCAGCAATGATGCTTAGGGTCGACGTATCGCCGTTCTTTTGGACGGTCAAGAGGGAGGAGCGTTGCCCGTTCACGCGCACGATGTTCGTTTGCGGCGGAAAGCCGTCGCGCACCCAAGCAACATCACTGATGTAGATGGTCGTGTTGCCAATCGTCTTGACAGGGATGCGGTTGAGTTGTGCGATGGTCTGGGGAGCCGCATTGGCGATGTCGACGTCATATTCCTTCAAACCGATTTTGGATGTTCCCGTGGGGAGAATTAGATTCTGAGCCGTGATGGCATTGACCACGTCCAAGGGGGAAAGACCCTTCGCCTGCAGCGCTTGAGTGTTTAGATCCACTTGTACCTGGCGCTGCTTTCCCCCATACGGATATGGGACGGCGGAACCCTGCACCGTGACCAGCTGAGGGCGGATGGAATTGAGACCATAATCGTTGAGTGCCTGCTCCGATATGCCCTGGCCGGAGAGCCCGAGTTCGAGGATCGGGACTGTCGAGGCGCTGTAGCTAATGATCAAAGGCGGCGTGGTGCCGCTGGGCAACTGTCTGAGTTGCGTTTGGGAATTTGCCGTAATCTGGGCGATGGCCTTGTCGATACTCACTGTGGGTTGAAAAAACACTTTCACCACGGCGATACCATAAAGCGACTGCGACTCTGTGTGCTCGATGTTATCGACCGTGGTGGTTAGGTTGCGCTCTGTGATGGTGACGATCCTGTCGGCCAAGTCCTGTGGTTCGAGACTGTTATAGTTCCAGATAATGCTGACGACCGGGATGTTGATGTTCGGAAAGATGTCCGTGGGAGTCCGAACGATCGACAGACCCCCAAATAGGAAGATCAAGATAGCGAGTACCACGATTGTGTACGGCTGCTTTAGTGCGAGCCTGACAATCCACATCATGATTCACCCCCCGACAATCTCTTTCCCCGGCCGGCCGAACTGCATCTACAATCTGACCTCATGGCCTGTGTCTTGGGGTCCGGGCATCAAGAGTTGATATCAATTGCTGAGCTGGTGGCGGCACGGCGACTCTTCCGGACAGTACAATTTCCCTGGCAGGAATTTTTCGGCCGTACAGACGTTGGTTGTCGCCATTGTCCGGACGGATTGTGGAACCTTCCAGGGACACACCAGCAAACAAGCCACGCGTCCTTGAGTAGCTCAAGATTTCGGAACGCAGGGTCGCGTCCGTATCGGCGGAGGCATCGCGTCCTACGGGGCCTGCGGCAACGGAAGCGTCGCCGCCCAGCTTGACCTTGCTGGCGAGGATGCCTCTGGCGCCACTTTCATTCATAACGAGCAAGACAAAATCCGTAGCTTGTCCACCGATTTGAAAGCCGAAGCTACCGCCCTCAAGAGCCATCATCGTGGGAGCGCTCCAAGGACCCCTGAAGTTGTCACCCCTGCGGCACGACATAGCGCCCCGACCGTAGCTTCCGCCAACGATGAATGCGGCCTTTAGGACGGAGGGAAAGACAACGACGCAGTCTGCCTTGTCGAGCAAGTCGTGCGGAATGTTATCTGGAACGTCCAAAATCTCTTTCAGGACCGTGCCACAATTTCGTAAACGATCATCGTCCTTGCTTTCATCCGAAGCGCTTGCAACCTCGCTGAACATTGGTGCAACTGCAAATAGAATGCTCCACAGACAGGGCAGCAATTTTCGCATGATGGATTCCCTCCGGTAGTTTTTCTTGCCTCAGACCACACATTGCAGCCAGGATGCCACTTTGGAGGTTGCATCGAACTCTTGGGAAATAGTTGAAAACAGAGAAGCTAAAGTTCGGAGAAAGGAAATGAACCGCGGTTGGTGAAGTCTATCAGTCCGATACATTGAATCGCTGTCAATACGCTGACAGGCGTCTTGAGAGGCAAGAATCAACGTTCACTAGAGGGCGTGACGCGAGCTACGAACTGGCGGTTGAGAAGCCGTCAAAATTGCATTTGACCACGAGGACGGTGACATCATCATTAAAGCCAACCCCGCTGCAGAAATCTGCCACGGTATCGAAAATGTCGGCTTTCAGGCCTTCTGCAGACAGGGAAGAACCACGTTGTACGAGGGCGGAGAGACGCTCTGTACCGAATTCTTCTTCAAGCTGGTTCTCTGCCTCGGTGACGCCGTCGGTATAGAAAACCAGCACATCGCCGGGAGCCAGGTCTGCGGACGCCAGTTGGCAAGGATCTTCGGCTAATATGCCGATCGGCACACAGGACGAATTCAAACGCGTGACGGTGCCAGTCTCTGCTCGAAATAGCAGCGCGGGATTGTGGCCGCAGTTGACATAGCGAAGTCTGCGTTCTTGTGCATCGAGTTCGGCGACCAGCAACGTTACGTAGCGTTCGCCATCATCGGACACGGAGTGGATTCCAGTGTTCAGACGTCCCACCATCTCCAAGAGGCTTCGATCCTGATTCGCCTCAAGCTGCATGGTTGCCGCCGTCGCGGACATCAAGAGGGCGGCGGGAACGCCTTTTCCGGCCACATCGGCAATGACGAACTGAATGGTGTGCGCGTTGATAGGAATATAGTCGTAGTAGTCGCCGCTAACGCCCCTCGCCGGGCGCATCATGCCCGCGATTTCAAGTCCGGCAATGGCCGGCTTGCCCACTGGAAGAAACAAGCGTTGGACTTGTGCGGCCAGCTCCACGTCGTGAAGGAGCTCGTCACGCTGCCTCTGGACCGTTTTGGCAAGCGCTTCGCGCTGTTCGATATAGCGCTGGATGATGTAAACAATAAATGCGAAACACAACGCCGCGGAAAGATTATGGAAGATCCGGAGCCCCGGGTGCAGATTCCGCGGCGAGTAATAGTCATGGAACAAGATGCAAACCACGATCAGGCCATAATTAATTTCCGGGCGCAGGAAGATCGCTCCGACTGCAAGAGGGAGAAGGTACAGGTAGACCAGCGAGATCGAGACCACCAGATGGTCTGCATACGCAACCGCGCCAAACGCTCCCAAGACCAGCACCACTGGCAGCCACGCCGTTCCATTGGGGGCCACATCCTTCCGCAGGACGGGCAACAATCCAACCGTTTTACGCTCATCGCGCAACTTAACGGCGATCGGTTGCGGCACCGTAAAACTCATTCAAATAGAACTTTCGCCATCATCCCTTTGTCTTCGTGATTGAGAAGATGACAGTGAAAGACGGACATGCCCCTGATCACGGGGTCGGTGAAGTCCATAATGACGTCGACCGACCCGCCGTATGGAACATTGACCGTGTCCAACCACAAGGGGTCGGCTATGGGCTTATCGTTTTCGGCGTACGGAAGAAAATGAACTTGATGGATGTGCATGGGATGCAGTTCGCCGGTCGCATTGACGATCCTCCAATGCTGAAACGTTCCAACCTTTGCGCGCACCATGGGAGCTGCGTTGGACGCGAATTTTTCTCCATTGATGTAAAAACCATTCTGGTCTTCCGTGAATATCACGCTGAATCGAGGCGGTGTTTTTTCTTCCGCCGCGAGGTCCAACGCCTTGAGCTCAGGTTTCACGGAGCTTTCTGAAATTCTGGGTGTGGATCCCGACGGCGACCTCAGAACGATATCCGCCAAAATCATGGCTGGATTCGGGTCGCCCTCCGGCCCGGTATCCACGCAACGGGTGACCAGGTGGATGGGCGTGGTGGCTACTGGACCGGTAACGATGGCTTCCATTCTTCCTGCTGGAGGCAACAAGACATGATCGGCGGTGCGGGTTGGATGATTGGGGTCGTGCTTAGCGATGGGCATGCCGTCCATGGCGACGATTTCAAACGATTGACCCTCAAGTTGCAGATCCAAGTAGCGATC
>WNFO01000916.1_pt1 | contig 22365 bp, 17 predicted proteins | sample 5400251 | NCBI WGS metagenome assembly WNFO01 (sample SAMN13153354, study PRJNA577476) | soil metagenome | isolation source: 100 cm saprolite under Madrone tree | place: USA:California | collected 2016-06-14
ATTGTCGAAATTGAGATCCGGCTGGTGCGAGAAGAAGAGGTGCCAGTAGAATTGGCCGGCTTCCGGGTCCCACGTCCAGTTCGACTTCTCGGTGTCGGTGAAGATAATCCGCGTGCCGGCATATTTCTGGTCGGTGTCGCTCCACACATACCAGTTGCGCGCGCTCGACTTCGGATCGCTGCGCTGGGCGCGCTTGAACCAGTTATGCTGGTCGGAGGTATGATTGATGACGAGCTCGGTGATGACCCGCAGGCCGCGCCGTTTGGCTTCGACGATGAAGCGGCGAAAATCCTTCATCGTGCCGAAGTCGGGATTGATGGCGCCGTAGTCGGCGATGTCATAGCCGTCATCGCGCCCGGGCGACGGATAGAACGGCAGCAGCCACAGCGCGGTAACGCCCAGCTCCTGCAGATAACCGAGTTTCTCGGTCAGTCCCGCGAAATCGCCGATGCCGTCATTGTTGCTGTCGGCAAAGGCTTTGACGTGAAGCTGATAGATGATGGCGTCTTTGTACCAGAGCTCATCGCCATCGAGGTCGGCGCCCGGCAACTCGTTTTCGTCGATGGATGGCATCAGGTTCATGGCGTCCCTCACGCCAGACAGCGAAACAGCAGCGCGGGATCGCGCACCGGGTCGATCCGCAGGCGAATGCCGCCCCACTCGACGGGGTATCGCTCGCCGGTGATCAGGTTCTCAACCGCGGCGACGTGGCGGCGATCGCCGGCGACGCCGACCTCGACGTCGCCGAGCGGAAACCAGAATTCGTGCACCTCGCGCGACAGCGCGATGGCCGCGACGACCGTGTTGGTCTGATCGACCGATTCCTTGGCAAAGCCGATGACGTTGCCGTCATCGATCGGAATGAAGCGCAATTGGCTGGTCTGTTGCAGCGCGGGGTTTTCGCGCCGGGCATGGTTGAGATCGCGGATGTAGGGCTTGATGTTGCCGGGCTGGTCCCAATCCCGCACCTTGATCTCGTATTTTTCGGAATTAAGATATTCTTCCTTGCCGGGTATTGGATCGTGTTCCAGCAGTTCGAACCCGTTGTAGATGCCGTAGGTGCTCGACAGCGTAGCGGCAAGCGCGACGCGCGATTTGAACATCCAGGTCTCGCCGCTCTGCAAATGGTAGGGCAGGATGTCAGGCGTATTGACGAAGAAATTCGGGCGATAGAAATCGCGTTCCGGATAAGCCGTCAACTCGTTCAGGTACTGCTCCAGCTCCCACTTCTGGGTGCGCCAGGTAAAGTAGGTGTAGGATTGGGTGAAGCCGAGTTTCGCAAGGCCCTTCATCAGCTTCGGCCGGGTAAATGCTTCCGCGAGGAAGATGACATCGGGATGGCGAAGCTGAATCTCATGGATCAGCCATTCCCAGAACCGGAACGGCTTGGTGTGGGGGTTGTCGACCCGGAAAATGTTGACTCCCTGCTCGATCCAGAACAGCACCACGTCCCGCAAGGCATTCCACAGCGCGCCGGCATCCTCCGATGAAAAATCGGGGTTGACAATATCCTCGTATTTCTTGGGCGGGTTTTCCGCGTAGCGCATCGAGCCGTCGGGCCTTCGCCTGAACCATTGCGGATGCTGCTTGAGCCAGGGATGGTCGGGCGAACACTGGACCGCGAAGTCGAGCGCGACTTCGATATCGAGCAGGTTGCACGCCGCGACGAAGCCGCGGAAATCCTCCAGCGTGCCCAATTCCGGATGCACCGCATCGTGGCCGCCCTCGGCGGCGCCGATGGCGTAGGGACTCCCGGGATCGCCTGCCGCCGCGGTCACCGCATTGTTGCGGCCCTTGCGGTTGATGTGGCCGATCGGATGTATCGGCGTCAGATACACCACGTCGAAGCCCATCGCCGCCACATCAGGCAAGCGCGCAATGCAATCCTTGAAGGTGCCGTGCTGGCCGGGGGTAAGGCCCTGGCTGCGTGGCACCATCTCGTACCACGCACCGGTTCGCGCCCGCGGCCGGTCCGCGACAAATGGAAACAATGGCGATCGCGTCAGATCGGGCCGCAGCTGGCTTTCGGCCATGGCGTCATTCAATTCGGCTGTCAGCAGAGGCGCGACGTCGCCGGTTCGAAGATAATTCTCGCATTGCCGCACGATGATGGCGGTCGCGGCCGGCCCACCGCACTGCGCCTTCGTCAATATGCCTGCGCCTTCGATCGCGTCGAGGTTAAGATCGACGCCGGCTTTCTGCTTCAGCTCAAATCCGTGCCGCCAGGTCGCGAATTCGTCGGTCCATGCCTCGATCGCATAGACATAGTGTCCGGGCGCGTCCGGCACGAAGGATCCGCTCCAGCGGTCGTTGCCGTGGTGGGTCATGGGCTCGCGGCGCCACTCCCGGTCCTGCTCGCGACGCCAGACCAGGGACGCTGCCGCCACGTCATGCCCGTCGCGATAGATGTCCGCCCAAACTTCGACGCGCTCGCCGACGATACGCTTCACTGCAAAGCGGCCGCCGTCGATTTGGGGATAAACATCTTCAATATGAAAGGCGCCGCCGTCAGCGGCGCTCTCGACAGTTTGAGTTGTTTTGTTCACGGTGATGCCATTGACATGGAAATGACGTCCCGTTTCGTTTGCGGGAAAGGAGACGTTCCGGACATTTATACAAAGCCGCTCGTTGGGCAATGGTTCCCGGGGAACGGTGGGGATGCCAGAGAGTTAACCATGGCTATCCTCTTCCTTCATCTAGACAATTTCGCGACGTCTCTCACCGTTGCGTGCAAAGCGCGTGCCGAATGGACCTTTTCACCCAAGCTAGAAACCTCGGAATCCAGACCGAATTTATCGACGGTCAGGGTCACCGCCATGTGACGGATGCCGCGGCGCTGAAAATCATTCTCGATGCCCTGCCGGCTCGGGTACCGCAACCGTTGCTCAATCAAGCGGTGGTGGTCCGGTCCGGGCAGCCTTCGCGGACCGAACTCAGCCAGGCCGCCGTGCCGCCGTTGCGCTGGAAAATCATGGCGGGTCCTAAGGTTATGGCGCGGGGCCAGACCTGTGACCGCGTCATCGCCTGGCCGTCGGATCTGTCTGTTGGTTCGTACCGGCTGCACTTGACCGATGCTTCCTGCGTTACCGAAGAAACGCCGCTGATGGTGGCGCCGCCAAGGGCATTCGACGGCGATTTCGACCGGTGCTGGCTACTCGCGGTCCAGCTCTATGGCATCCGCTCGGCGCGCAACTGGGGGATCGGGGACTTTACCGACCTCGAAGGATTGCTTGAACTTGCGAGCCAATTGGGGGCGGATGGTGTCGGCCTCAATCCGCTGCACGCGCTGTTCGATGACCGCCCCGCCGATTGCAGCCCCTATTCGCCGAACAGCCGGCTGTTTCTCAATCCGCTCTATATCGACGTTGAAAAGCTTCCGGAATTTCAGCCCGGTGCTTTCGCCGAAAGCGACGACGCCATCGTCCGGCTGCGGGGAAGCGATATCGTCGATTATGCCGCCGTCGCCGAACTGAAATGGCGCGGGCTGCGATCGGCGTTTGAGGTCTTCAAGACCAATCCCAGCACCGAACGTCTGGCGGCTTTCTCGAAGTTTCGCAACGAGCGCGGGGCAATGCTTTCGCGGTTCGCCTGCTTCGAAGTTCTGCGGCATAAATTCAATCGGCCCTGGTGGGAATGGCCGGCGGAGTGGCAGCAGCCGGACGACGCCCGAAGCGCAGCACTTCACGCGGGCCCTGATTCTGCCGAGATCGAGTTCGTCAAATTCGTTCAATGGTCTGCCGACCAGCAGTTGCAGTCGTGCCGCGATCGCGCCACGAGGCTCGGAATGAAGGTCGGTCTGTATCTCGATGTGGCCGTCGGTGTGCAATCCGACGGGTTCGACGCGTGGAAGGAGCAAAGCGCGATTTCCCGGCATCTTTCCGTCGGCGCGCCGCCGGATGCCCTCAACACCACCGGCCAGAACTGGGGCCTTGCCGGGTTCAACGCCGCCGGTCTGGAAATTCAGTCCTTCGAACCGTATCGGGAGATGCTGCGGGCTTCGATGCGCTATGCCGGCGCGATCCGGCTCGATCATGTGCTCGGCCTCAAACGGCTTTATCTGGTGCCGCATGGCTTTGCCGCCGACAACGGCGTCTATGTGCAAATGCCGTTCGAGGCGCTGCTGGCGGCGACCACGCAGGAAAGCGTGGCGCATCGATGCGTGGTGATCGGCGAGGATCTCGGCACCGTGCCGGAGGGCTTTCGCGAGCAAATGGCGGAGTGGGGCATCTGGTCTTACCAGGTGATGATGTTCGAGCGTGACGATCATGGCTCGTTTCGAGGCGTCGACCACTATGCGTCGAATGCCCTCGTCACCTTCAACACCCATGATCTGTCGACCTATGCGGGCTGGCGCTGCTTCAGCGATCTCGCGCTGAAACGGTCGCTGGGGATCGATCCCGGCGAAAGCGACGAAGCGCGATGGCATGCACTTGCGATGTTGACCGACGTGCTGCGTCGTCACGCCGTCGACGGTCACGATCTTTATGCCGTCGCGGGCTTTCTGGCGCGGACCAAATCCCGCCTGCTTGCGATATCGCTCGAAGATCTGTTGGGCGTGATCGATCAGCCCAATATTCCCGGCACCGTGGACGAACATCCGAATTGGCGGCGGCGGCTGCCGCTTGCGATCGACGAGATCGCATCCGCGATCGACATTCCTGCGCTTAAGGCAGCGACGGGGGAGCGGACGCGCGCGGCGATCTGACGCACAAACCATTTCAGCGGTGGCAGCGATTTGTCCTCAAGAATTGAAGACTATGGGTTGATCGGCGATTGCGAGACCGCGGCATTGGTCGGCCGCGACGGATCGATCGATTGGCTGTGCTGGCCGGCCTTCGATTCCGACGCGTGTTTCGCGGCGTTACTCGGCACCCCCAAGCATGGCCGATGGCTGATCACGCCTGCGGAGGAAATTACGGAATCCTCGCGCCGCTACTGGGATAATACGCTGATCCTAGAGACGCGTTTTGAAACCGCAACCGGCGTCGTCGCGCTGATCGATTTCATGCCGCCGCGCGGCAACGCCTCCGATGTCGTCCGACTGGTGCGCGGCGTGCGCGGCCGGGTGAAGCTGCGGATGGAACTCGTGATCCGGTTTGGGTTCGGCACCGATATCCCCTGGGTCAAGCGGACCCACGATGGCGCGCTGCTTGCGATTTGCGGGCAGGACATGACCGTGCTGCGAACCCCGGTCGAGACCCGCGGCGAGGACATGACCACGGTCGCCGATTTCGAGGTGGGCGAAGGCGAGACCATCCCCTTCGTGCTCACCTACGGGCCTTCGCATCTGCCGCTGCCTGGGCCGATCAATCCGGCGGACGCGTTGCAGGATACCGAAGATTTCTGGACCGATTGGTGCAGCCATTGCACGTATGAGGGCGATAACCGGAATCTGGTGCTGCGCTCGCTGATCACGCTGAAAGCGCTGACCTACGGACCGACCGGCGGCATCGTCGCGGCGCCGACCACCTCGCTGCCGGAGAAGCTCGGGGGCGCGAGAAACTGGGATTACCGGTTTTGCTGGCTGCGCGACGCTACCTTTACGCTGCTGGCGCTGATGAACAGCGGCTACACCGAGGAAGCCTCCGCCTGGCACAACTGGCTGCTGCGCGCTGTGGCCGGATCGCCGGCGAACATGCAGATCATGTACGGCATCATGGGCCAGCGGCGGCTCTTGGAATGGGAAGCGGGCTGGCTGCCGGGCTACGAAGGCGCGCAGCCGGTTCGGATCGGCAACGCGGCGCACGCCCAGCTGCAACTTGATGTCTACGGCGAACTGATCGACGCCTTTCACCAGTCGCGCATGTCCGAGCTGGAACTTGACGAAGGCTCCTGGGCGCTGGAATGCACGGTGCTGGAGCACCTGGCTGAGGTATGGGACCAGCCGGACCACGGCATCTGGGAGCGGCGCGGCGAGGGCAGGCATTACGTCTCGTCGAAGGTGATGACCTGGGTGGCGTTCGATCGCGGCATCAAGAGCGCTGAAAAGTTCGGATTTGATGCGCCGCTCGACCGATGGCGGACATTGCGCGATACCATCTGTCGCGAAGTTTGCGACAAGGGTTTTAATCGCGAGCAGAACGCGTTTGTCGAATCCTACGGGTCGCAATTGCTCGACGCCAGCATCCTGCTGCTGCCCGCGGTGGGCTTCCTGCCGGCGTCCGACCCCCGCGTTCGCAGTACGATCGAGGCCATCGAGGAACATATGATGCGCGACGGATTTGTGCTGCGGCACGATCCCCGCGAGATTTCGGAGGAACGGCAGCCGATCGAAGGCGCGTTTCTCGCCTGCACCCTTTGGCTCGCCGACGCCCATGTGCTGTCAGGCGAAATCGCCAAGGCGCAGGCGTTGTTCGACCGGGTAGTGGGGATTGCCAACGATCTCGGCCTATTGGCGGAGGAGTTCGATTCCGGCGAGGGGCGCCAGACCGGCAATTTCCCGCAGGCGCTGACCCATATCGCGCTGATCAATACAGCTCACAATCTCAGTGACGCCAAACAGCCGCTCGAAAAGCCGGCGATGCAGCGATCGAAGTAGGAGCGGACTGGCCGCCGGGCTGGGGCGGCCTTCACTGCGGCATGGTGTGGAACTCGCGAGCCCCCAATTCCTTATCATCCAGATTCGCTGGAGGTTGCCTGATGAACCGCTTATTGGTCGCGACGATTTTGTCGACTTGGCTGGTGTTTCCGGCCCTGGGCGCCGGCCTCGATGCGGCAGCCATCAATGGCGCGGAATATCGCGCAAAGCTGCCGGCCGATGACAAAGTTGATGCTGTCGTGGTCAAGCTCCAGGTTCTTCTGGATCGGGCTCGGTTCTCACCCGGAGAAATCGATGGCAAGCTCGGTGAGAACGCGCAAAAAGCTCTGAAAGCCTTCGCCGAGGCCAAAGGTTTGGCCTCCGATAAAGTGCTCACGCCGGAGATTTGGAAAGCGCTGGCAGGGACCAGCGGCGATGCCGTCATCACCGATTACAAGATTTCCAAGAGCGATGCGCAAGGACCGTATTTGGAAAAACTGCCGGTGAAAATGGACGACATGAAAGGCCTCAAGGCGCTCAGCTATACGAGCCCCCGTGAAGCCATCGCCGAGAAGTTTCATATGAGCCAAGAGCTGCTTGCGGCGCTGAACCCCGGCAAGAAATTTGATCAGCCCGGCGAAACCTTGTCCGTTACCAACGTGCTCGCCAAACAAGCCAGGTTGAAGGTCGGCCGGATCGAAGTCGATAAATCGGGTCAGACGGTCAAGGCTTTCGCGCCCTCGGGCGAGCTTGTTGCCTTCTTTCCAGCCACAGTCGGAAGTGACGAGAGACCAACCCCGGCTGGCACGCTCAAGGTCGTTTCGGCCGATGCCAATCCGAATTATCGCTACAATCCGGACTACAAGTTCAAGGGCGTAAAATCCAAAGAGGCTTTCACCATCAAGCCAGGGCCGAACAACCCGGCGGGGTCGTATTGGATTGGGCTTTCATCGGAAGGCTATGGCATCCATGGCACGTCTGACCCTTCCAGGGTCAGCAAATCCGAATCCCACGGTTGCGTCCGGCTAACGAACTGGGACGTCGTGTTGTTAGGCAACAGCACCAAGAAGGGAACACCAGTGGTGTTCGTCGACGCGCCACAAGGCGGCCGCAAGAGCTGAGCGCCAGCGACAGTCTTCCAAAGCCGACGAGGCGTGCAGGCAGCGCAGTTCCAGCGCACAGGGGTGCGATGCATACGATGCGGTCAACCTCGCGCTGGAACTGTTTTGAAGAGGGGGCGTTGCTGACGTTGAGATCTCAAACTGGAGACGAATATGAGCCGCGGAATGCCATCGATGACTGCACTTCTGGGATTGCTCGCGATTGCGGGCTACCAGAACCGGGACAAGCTGGCAGAAATGCTCAAAGGCGCCACAGCCAATAATCCGGCACCGGGCGGCGGCACGCAGCTGTCCGGGCGGGGCGGACTGCTTGACAATCTCAGCGGAATGCTCGGCGGCGCCGGCGTTGGCGGGCTGCTGAACGGCGGCATCGGCGAACTGCTCGAAAAATTCAAGCAGAACGGCCAGGGCGAGACCGCGCAGTCCTGGGTCAACGACGGTCCCAACAAGGAGGTCTCGCCGCCGCAACTGAAGCAGGCCATCGGTCCCGACGTTTTGGCAGCACTTGAACAGCAGACCGGCCTTTCGCAGCAAGAGCTTCTAGCCCGGCTTTCGCGGGAGCTTCCGGCCGCCGTGGACAAATACACGCCGGACGGCCGTCTGCCCGGCGTATGAATCTGAAAGCAGCTTCGTCATCTGTAATCCTAACGAGGGAGTATCGAGATGAGCATTCTCTGGACCATCATTATTGGCTTTCTCGCGGGCGTGATTGCCAAGTTCGTCATGCCGGGAGACAACGAGCCGTCGGGCTTTATTCTCACCGCGATCCTCGGAATCGTAGGCGCGTTCGTGGCGACTTATCTCGGGCAGGCCCTGGGATGGTATGGTCCCGGCGAGGGCGCAGGCTTGATCGGCGCTGTTGTCGGGGCCGTCATTGTGCTGTTCGTCTATGGGATGGTTGCGGGCAGGCGTCAGCGGACGATTTAGTCATCCTCGCGCTAAAGCTGACGGTTCAAGTCGGCAGCGTCGGAGCGAACCAATCGCGTCAATTGGAGGCCGGTCGAAAGACCGGCTTCTTTTTTTGGGTACAGGAACGATATTTCAGAAAGCGCATTATTTGATTTGAAAAAATCGGAGGTGTGCCATGAAACCAATGCCCAGCGCCGACGAAAACCGCCAGCTCGCCGAGGTTCAAATCGAGAAAGCCGAAAGACTTTCGACCGGATCCACCAAGGAATCTCATCTGAAAAAAGTGCGGGACTATGAGTCGAGCGCGCATTCGGATGATTGGCGGAACGCTCACCTTCAAGCGCTCGACTGACGAACAATCGCCGGGACTGGATTGACGAACAGGGGCCGTACCCCTGGTCAGCTAACTTATGGGCTTCAGTCCATACCCCCGGCACAGCCGATCGGTCGCCGCAACAACGTCCTCACGATCAAGAATTTCCAGCAGCAGCGCGATCGTTTCCTCGCCGTCCTGCGGGCTCCGCTCGATGTGCTGGGAAAGCACCAATTGAGCTTCGCGCATGGCGTAGACGATCAGCTCTTCGTCGGTCATGCCGGGGATGCGAGGGATACTCATGCCTGGCTCCATCCTCGGGCGGCAGCCCGTTCATCTGATCGCTTGTTTCCCGTAACTTGCCACAACTTGTTTCGGAAGGCACCGGCTCATTTCGGGCCGTCGGCCCTCGCTCGCGGATGCCACGAGTGGGAGAGATCCCGCTCTAGCTCGCGTTGCGCTTCAGAACAAATTCGATCGCGCCCGCAAAGCCCTCGTCCTCGTTCGAGCCGGTGACATGCGCCGCCAGTTTCTTGACATCGTCGGTCGCGTTGCCCATCGCGATCGACACGCCGCTCTTTTTGAACATGGCCAGATCGTTCTGCATGTCGCCGATGGTGGCGACCGCATCGGTCGAAATGCCCTGACGTTTGGCCATCGCCTGCACGAAGGTGCCTTTGTCGTGCCCCGGCGGGGTGATGTCGAGATAATAGCTTTGCGACCGGACCACGGTAGCCTGCGCACCCACGGCCTTCTGCATCGCGGCTTCGCAACGAAGCAGCAGCGCTGCATCGGGGCTGGCGCCGACGATTTTGCAGGTGGTCGAAAGATAAGGCGCAAAATCCTCAACGATGGTCGGATCGGTTCGGATGGCGAGCTTTTCGTGCGGAACGTATTCGCCATCGGGCCGGCGGGTGAGCCAGAGTTCATTGGTGAACAGCCAGATGTCGACGCCGAATTCGTTCAACACATCGAGACTGCGTTGCGCCGTGGCCGCAGGGATCAGATGCGCTTCGATCGGTTTCAGTTGTGGATCGACGATCGAACTACCATTGAAGGGCCCGACCGGCAGCGTGATCGCGAGCGGCTCGATCAGAAACCGCATGCCGACGGTGGGGCGGCTTGAGGTGATGGTGAAGCCGATGCCGGCATCGTACAGCCTGCGCACCGCGCGCTTGGCGCCATCGGTCAAGGTCTTGTCTTTGGTCAGCAGCGTGCCGTCGACATCGGAGACGACAAGGGCGATGCGGGTCATGAGCGGTTCCTGCGCGGCGTGCCGCGTTCAGCGGGAGTTAGATTCAGTTGGCAGACGATGTCATCGATGACGGCTTCGATCGAAGCGTCAATTGACACGGTTATGGGGTTTTCGCTTCCGTCTGGCGGTTCGAGAGTGCTGAACTGGCTCGCCAACAGGCCCGGCGGCATGAAATGGCCCTTTCGCCGGGCGAGGCGGCTTGCAATCAATTCCTGTGTGCCATTGAGAAAGACCACGCGAACATCGTTGCGTCCATGCACCAGGACATCACGATAGGCACGCTTCAGCGCCGAGCAGGCGATCACCGCATGTTCGCCGGCCTTGCAAACCCTGTCGATCTCATCGGCGATCGCCTGCAGCCAGGGCCAGCGATCTTCATCGGTGAGGGGATGGCCGGCGCTCATCTTGGCGACGTTGCTGGCGGGATGAAACCTGTCGCCATCCTCGAAAGTCCAGCGTAGCCGTCCGGCAAGTCCGTCCGCGATGGTGCTTTTACCGGAGCCGGACACGCCCATCACGATCAATGCGCAGGGGGTTTCGCCTGTCTCATCGTCCACGAAAATGCTCCGGCAGCGCTGCGGTATCCACAAGCCAGATCGTCTCGCCCGTGGAATGCGCGCGGTTGGCCGGCAGGTTCTCGCCATCAAGCACGCGCGTCAAGATCGCGCGCTTTTCCGAACCCGCTACCTCGAACAGCATTTCGCGGCAGGAGTTGAGCGCCGGCAAGGTCAGCGACACCCGCGGCACGAATGGCTCGACGTGCGCCTGCGGCACGCCCACCACCCAGCGTCCGGTCTCTTCGATGGCGGGATAATCGGGAAATAGCGATGCGGTATGGCCGTCGGGTCCGACGCCCATCAGCACGACGTCGAACAACGGCCGGGCAGGGTCCAACCGAGCTGCGCCATAGAACCTTTGCAACTCGTTCTCGTATCGGCGCGCGGCTTTGTCGGGATCAGCGGTATCGGTCGGAATCGGGTGGATGTTGGAAGCCGGCGCCCGGCGATCCAGAAAGATCTGCCGCGCCATGCCCATGTTGTTGACCGGATCGTCGGCCGGGACAAAACGCTCGTCGCCGATAAACCAGTGCACGCGGTCCCACGGGATCCGGCTTCGAAAGGCATCGGTCGCGAGCAATTGGTAGAGTTGTTTCGGGCTCGATCCGCCGGTCAGGCAGATCGCCACGCGATCGCCGTTGGCGGCGATCCTTGCCATGACGCGTTCCGCGGCGGCTTTGGCGAGCGCGACAGAGTCGGAAACCTCGATCACTTTGGTGTTCACTTGGCGATGATCGTCCCGAGCCATCCGATCTAACCGAGCTCGCGCCAGCTGCGGCCGTCGCGCCTGAGAAGTTCGTCTGCGTCGGCGGGGCCTTCGCTGCCGGCTTTGTAGCTTTGCAGGCCCTTGGCGCCCGCGGTTTTCCACGCATCGAGGAAAGGCTGCACCGCCTTCCAACCGGCTTCCACGCTGTCGGCGCGCTGAAACAGGATGTTGTCGCCGATCATGCAGTCGTAGATCAGCGTCTCATAGCCGGTAGCCGGCTCCGCCTTGAAGTAATCCTTGTAGCGGAATTTCATCTCAACGCCGTCGATCCGGATCGAGGGTCCGGGCACCTTAGTGTTGAACTGTAGGGCGATGCCTTCCGTCGGCTCGACGCCGATCACAAGGTAGTTCTCCGCCAGCGTCTCCGCGGCGGTGCAGCTGAACATGGCGAACGGCGCCTGCTTGAACTTGATCGCCACTTCGGTGCGCTTGATCCCGAGCGCCTTGCCGGTGCGCAGGTAAAAGGGAACGCCGGCCCAGCGCCAGTTGTCGATGGTCAGTTTCAGCGCGGCATAGGTTTCGGTGGTGCTGCCGGGCCTGACGTCCTCGGTCTTGCCATAGTCTTTAATCTCGGTGTCGCCGATCCTGCCGCCCCGATACTGGCCGCGCACGGAATTCTTCAGAGCGTCGGCCTCGCTCTGGGGCTGGATCGCCGCCAGCACGTCGGCCTTCTCGGAGCGCACCGAATGCGCATCGAACCGGATCGGCGGCTCCATCGCGACCAGCGATAGCAGCTGGAACAGATGGTTCGGCACCATGTCGCGCAACGCGCCGGTTGAGTCGTAGAAACTGCCGCGATGGCCGACGCCGAGCTTCTCGTCGACGGTGATCTGCACATGATCGATATGGTTGCGATTCCAGATCGGCTCGAACATGCCGTTGGCAAAGCGCAGCACCAGGATGTTCTGCACCGTTTCCTTGCCGAGGTAGTGATCGATCCGATAGATCTGGTGTTCGTCGACGATCTTGAGCAGTTCGCCGTTCAGGACTTTCGCCGAGGCAAGATCAGTCCCAAACGGCTTTTCAATCACCAGCCGCCGCCATGCGCCGCTTTCTTCCCTTAGCAAACCGGTGCGGCCGAGTTCCCTGCTGATCGGCGCGAAGGCATCGGGCGGCGTCGCCAGGTAAAACAGACGATTGCCGCCGGTTGACCGGTTTGCCTCCAGCCGCTCGATCTGCTGCCGCATCTTGTCAAACGAGGCCGGCTCCCTCGGATCGGCGGCGATGCAGGTCACGCATTCCAGCAGGCGTGTGGCGATCGCATCGTCCACCGGGCGGGTGGCGAATTGGCGCAGGCCCTTCATCAGGCCGTCGCGCAGCTCGTCGTTCGGCATGCCCTTGCGGGTGATGCCGACCACGCAGAATTTGTCGGGAAGCAGGCCGGTCGCCGCGAGGTTATAAAGGGCCGGGATCACCAGCCGATGCGCCAGGTCGCCGGTGACGCCGAAAATGACGAAGGAGCACGGATCGGGCTTCTTCTGATTGGAAGGAACGTCGGTCACGAACGGTCGGCCTTTGGCTTGACGATATCGGGCGCATTCTGCCGAACCGGGTCCGGATGCTGTTGCGGCTCCTTATGGCCGCCGAAACCATCGCGCATTGCCGAGAGAATCTTTTCGGCGAAGGTGTGTTGCTTGCGCGAGCGAAACCGCGCGAACAACGCCGCGGTCAGAACTTCGGCGGGCACGGCTTCGTCGATGGCGGCGTTGACGGTCCAGCGGCCTTCGCCGGAGTCTTCCACGAATCCCGAATAGCTCTCAAGCGTGGGGTTCTTGGCGAGCGCAGTGGCGGTGAGATCGAGCAGCCATGACGGGATCACGCTGCCGCGCCGCCAGACCTCGGCGATATCGGCAATGTCGAGATCGAAACGGTGCTCGGCGGGCAGGGCGTCGATATTGGCATTCTTCAAAATATCAAAGCCTTCGGCATAGGCTTGCATCAGGCCATATTCGATGCCGTTGTGAACCATCTTCACGAAGTGCCCGGCACCGACCGGGCCGGCATGAATGTAGCCCTGCTCGATCCTGACATCGCGTCCCTCGCGCCCGCCGGTGCGCTCGATATCGCCGACGCCGGGGGCCAGGGCCGCGAAGATCGGGTCGAGGCGATCGACCACCGCCTTATCGCCGCCGATCATCATGCAATAACCGCGATCGATCCCCCACACGCCGCCTGACGTGCCGACGTCGATGTAATCTATGCCGTGCTCCTTCAGGGCTTTACCGCGGCGCACGTCGTCCTGCCAGAACGTGTTGCCGCCATCGATGATGACGTCGCCGGCCTGCATCAGCTTCGACAGCGCATCGATGGTCGCCTCGGTGATCTTGCCGGCCGGCAGCATCACCCAGGCGGTTCGCGGCGTCTCGAGCTTGCTGACGAAATCTTCCAGCGCGCTTGAGCCGGCCGCACCATCGGCAGCGAGCGCTGCGACCGCCTTCGGATCCTTGTCGAAAACGACGGTGGAGTGTCCGTGCTTCATCAGCCGGCGGACGATGTTGCCGCCCATCCGCCCCAAGCCGATCATGCCGAGCTGCATTTTGAACAGGTCCTTATTCTTTTTTGAGCATGATCTGATCCGAAAACCGGTCCCCACTTTTCGGGATCATGCTCTAGTTTAACGCCTCCGCTATGGCGGCATCGAGCATTTCCAATCCCGATTTGAGATCGCCCTTGAGATGCACGCGCAAGGCACGACGGCCGCGCCCGGTCAGCACGTCGAAATCGCCGCGGGCCTGTGCGGCCTTGATCACGCCGAAGCTGGCCTTTTGTCCGGGCACCGCGAGGTCCTTGGCATCGTCCGATGTGATCTGCAGAAATACGCCGCTGTCGGGGCCGCCCTTGTAGGCCTGCCCGGTGGAATGCAGGAAACGCGGGCCGAATTCGGCACAGGTTGCGACATGGCGCTTGTCGCGCACCTCGAGCCGCATCTGCTGCAAGGCGTCGATGTGCGCGGAATCGCGTTCGATATAGGCGAGCAGCGCCACATAATCGTCCGCGCCGGAACGCGCCAGATGGGCTTTGAGCCAGGAGCCGAGATCGCCGTCGGCTCCGGCCTTGCGCAAGGCCGCGGCATTCTTGTCGTCGGTGTAGATATCGGCCTGCGCGGTCGATACCACCGGCTTTTCCGGAGGCAGCGCGCCAGATTTTTCGAACGCCACGGTCAATTCCCGGGTCTTGATCTTGGCATCCTCGACGTCAGGCTGGTTGAACGGATTGATGCCCAGCACGGAGCCTGCCACCGCGGTGGCGATCTCAAAGCGAAAAAATTCCTGACCGATATGGTCGATCGATTTCATGACAATGCGGACCACGGGATGCCCGGCCCTTTCCAGCGCGGCAAGCTGGTCGTCATGCGCACTGTCGCTTTCGCCTTCGGTACGAAGGTCGATGAAGAATCGATCGTTGCCGTAGAGCGTCACATCGCCCAGCGGCTCACCGTCGATCGGGATCAGGCCCTTACCGTCCTTGCCGGTGGATTCCGCGATCAACTGTTCGGCCCAGGCGCCGAAATCGGCGATCTTTTTGGACGATAGTATCGTCACCTTGTCGCGGCCTTCGAGCCCGGCGAGGCCCATGGCGAGGCCAAGCTGCACGCCCGGATTTTGGTGCGGCGGCACATCAGGCCCGCAGGAGCGCATCATCGCCAGCGCGTGCGTCAGCAGGGTGGCAATGTCGATGCCCGCCGCTGCCGCCGGCACCAGCCCGAACGGCGACAGCACGGAGTAGCGGCCGCCGATCGTCGGGTCGCCGTGGAAGATTCGGGCAAAACCTTGTTTGGTCGCGACCTTCTCCAGCGACGAGCCGGGATCGGTCACCGCGATGAAGCGATGCCCGGCCTTGTCGGCCCCGATAGCCTCCGAGACGCGCGCGAAGAAATAATCCTTCATCACGTTCGGTTCGGTGGTGCCGCCGGACTTGCTGGAGACGATGAACAGGGTGTCGGCGACGTTGATCGAGGCCTGCATGCTGCGCACTTGCGCGGGATCGGTGGAATCCAGCACGTGCAGTTTCGGGAAGCCGGGCTGCTTTTCGAAGGTCTGCGCCAGCACTTCCGGTCCCAGGCTCGATCCGCCCATGCCGAGCACCACGACGTCGGTGAAGTTTTGCCCCTTCACACGGTGCGCAAAGTCCTCGTAATCGGCAATATCGGCCGCGGCGGCGCTGTTCAGCCAGCCCAGCCACTTGCCTTCATCGGTCCCGGTCCAGACCGAGTTGTGGCGTTGCCAGAGCCGGCGTATTTTGCCCGACGCGCGCCAGTCCTCGGTGTTTTTCTCGACAGCCTTGCCAAGGCCGCCTCCGAGCGTCATCTTCTGGCGGTCGATATCGCGGCCGAGCACCGTTGCGCGCTTGTGCGCGACCGCCCCGTAAAGCTTGTCGGCGGCGTCGGCGAACAGCTTGACGCCGTCCTTGACCAGATCGGCCGTGATCGCATCGAGCGAGATGCCGGATTTTTCAAGCTCTGCGAGGAGGTGTTTGGCATCCTCGATATTTTCCTCAAGGCTGTCGCGCGGCGTGCCATGATCGCGGAAGGCGTCGAGCGTCGCCGGCGGCACGGTGTTGATGGTGTTGGGACCAATCAGCTCCTCGACGTAGAGCACGTCGCTATATTCCTTGTTTTTTGTGCCGGTTGAGGCCCAAAGCAAGCGCTGCGGCCTGCCGCCTTTGGCCGCCAGCCTGTCCCAGCGCGCGCCGGAGAACAGGCGCTTGTAATCCTGGTAGGCGAGCTTGGCGTTGGCGATGGCAACCTTGCCTTTCAGCGCGGTCAGCCGCTCCTTCTCGGTGGGATCGTTGGCCCTTGCGATCCTTTCATCGAGTTCCTTGTCGACCGCGCTGTCGATGCGGCTGACAAAGAAACTGGCGACGCTCGCGACATGGGAGGGATCGCCGCCGCCGGCGGCATATTTTTCGAGGCCGGAAAGATAGGCCTCGGCGACCTGCACATAAACTTTTTGCGAGAACAATAACGTGATGTTGATGCTGATGCCCTCGCCAATCAAATGCTCGATAGCGGGCAGACCTTCCGGCGTCGCCGGCACCTTGACCATCAGGTTCTTGCGTTTGACGTCCTTCCAAAGCCGCTCAGCCTCGGCGATCGTGGCCTTGGTATCCATCGCCAGATAGGGCGATACTTCGAGGCTTACGAAGCCGTCCTCGCCCTTCAATTGGTCATAGACCGGGCGCAACACATCCGCCGCATGCTGGATGTCCTCGACGGCGAGATGCTCGAATAGCTCGGCCACCGGCCGATCGCCGGATTTCAGCGCCTTGCCGATGGCGCCGTCATATTCGTCCGAACTGCCGATCGCTTTCTCGAAGATCGAGGGATTCGAGGTGACGCCCTTGACGCCGTCGGTCTCGATCAACTTTTTGAGGTCGCCCTTGGCGACGAAGCCGCGGGCCAGGAAATCCAGCCAGACCGCCTGGCCGTGGTTTTCGAGTGCTTTGACGGGATTCATGATGCCTTGTTCTGTTCGAGCTGGCCCATTTTCCGGCTTCCGGGAGCCTTTTTCAGGCGTGAAGGCAAATCTTGTCAACCAGCCCTGGAGGGGATGCTGACGGGCGAAATATGCGTGCTCCAAAAGTATAACGCCATTCACAACATATCGATCCCGAGGGTCGATATCGATCCCCGGGGCAAGCGGCTGTTTGGCGGCGATGTCGGCGCGATTTCGTGACGGACGTCATGATGCCGGGCAAAGGGCCGGCCTAATCTGTCCTGGAGCTGGCTGAACGATACGACCGGCCGATCTCCGATGGTTTCAGGGCGCGGAACTCGTTGAAGGGTCGAGGCGTTGTCCTGACGCGTTAGTATCCATAAGTATAACTGATCTCAGCGGCGGGTGCCTTATGTACTCTATCGGGCCTAGTTTTAGAATTTCAATGATGTTGCAGCGGGGATACATCGTGTAGAAATAACATCATGTTCAGCAATAACCGCTGCTTTCGCACAACTATTGGCCAAAATGCCTGCTTACAACTCATTCGCTGCACAGGATGTGGGATTGCTGGCGAAGTCCGCCGAGTGTCCAATCAGGCCATGTGCTGATGCTGATTCGCGACAGGATGCGGGAGCGCTCCGGCGGCGTGGTACCAAGTAGCCAGAGCCAGCAGTGCAGCAAGACCATATGAGGAGAGGGATCATGTACAACGATTCTCTGTTCAATGCTTTCGCCCGGTCCTTTGAGGCTCGAAGCGAAACCGATATGTCGATGGCGGAATATCTGGAATCGTGTCGAGGCGATCCGATGCGATATGCCAATTCGGCCGAGCGGCTGCTGGCCGCAATAGGTGAGCCTCAGATGATTGACACGGCCAAGGACGCCCGCCTTGGCCGTATCTTCTTGAACAGGACGATGCGCGCCTATCCGGCCTTCACCGGATTCCATGGCATGGAAGAAACGATCGAGCGCATCGTCGGCTTCTTCCGGCATGCAGCTCAGGGCCTGGAAGAGCGCAAGCAGATTCTCTATCTGCTGGGGCCGGTTGGCGGCGGAAAATCGTCGCTGGCAGAGCGACTTAAGTCGTTGATGGAGGTCTACCCGATCTATGTTCTGAAGGCCGGCGACGAACTCAGTCCGGTGTTCGAGAGTCCCCTGAGCTTATTCGATCCGGAATCGCTGGGGCCGATGATTGAAGAAAAGTACGGCATTCCGCGCCGTCGCCTGAATGGACTGATGAGTCCTTGGTGCTACAAACGGCTGGAAGCCTTCGGGGGCGATATTTCACGATTCCGCGTCGCCAAGATCCAGCCCTCGCGTTTGCGGCAGATAGCGATCGCGAAAACCGAGCCAGGCGACGAAAACAATCAGGACATTTCCTCACTCGTCGGCAAGGTTGACATTCGCAAGCTGGAGACCTTCGCCCAGAATGATCCCGATGCCTACAGCTATTCCGGTGGATTGAACCGCGCCAACCAGGGCATCCTCGAATTCGTCGAGATGTTCAAGGCGCCGATCAAGATGCTGCACCCGCTGTTGACGGCTACTCAGGAAGGCAACTACATCGGCACCGAGAATATCGGTGCGATTCCCTTTACCGGTATCGTTCTCGCGCATTCGAACGAATCCGAATGGCAGAGCTTCAAGGCCAATAAGAATAACGAAGCCTTCATCGATCGCATCTGCGTCATCAAGGTGCCGTACTGCCTGCGGGTGACCGAGGAGCAGAAGATCTATGAGAAGCTTATCTCTGGATCCGAACTTGCTGCCGCGCCATGTGCGCCGGCAACAATGGAGACGCTGGCGCGCTTCTCGGTGATGTCACGTCTTCGCAAGCACGAAAACTCCACGCTGTTCGCGAAGCTGCGGGTTTATGACGGTGAAAGCCTCAAGGAATCCGATCCGAAGGCCCGCAGCGTTCAGGAATACAAGGATGCTGCCGGCGTCGACGAAGGCATGGACGGCGCCTCGACGCGCTTCGCATTCAAGGTTCTGGCCGCAACGTTCAATCACGACACCTCGGAGCTTGGCGCGGATCCCGTCCACCTGATGTATGCGCTTGAGCAGGCGATCCGCCGTGAGCAGCTTCCCGAGGAGATCGAAAAGCGGTACCTTGAATTCATCAAGGCCGAACTCGTGCCACGCTATGCGGAATTCATCGGCCACGAGATCCAGAAAGCCTATCTCGAATCCTATTCGGATTATGGTCAAAACCTGTTCGATCGCTACGTGGATTATGCCGATGCCTGGATCGAAGACCAGGACTTCAAGGACCCCGACACCGGCCAGCTGCTCAATCGCGAGCTTCTCAACCAGGAACTGACCAAAATCGAGAAGCCCGCAGGCATCGCCAATCCAAAGGACTTCCGCAACGAGGTCGTCAAGTTCTCGCTGCGGTCGCGGGCACAGCACGGCGGCAAGAATCCGTCCTGGACCGGCTACGAAAAGATTCGCGAGGTCATCGAGAAGCGGATATTCTCGCAGGTGGAAGACCTTCTTCCGGTTATCTCGTTCGGCTCAAAAAAGGACGGCGATACCGAGAAGAAGCACGGCGAGTTTGTCGAGCGCATGGTGGGACGCGGTTATACCGAACGTCAGGTTCGCCGGCTCGTCGAATGGTACATGCGAGTGAAGCAAGCCGGCTGAGGCCAATGCAAGGGTGGCTATGCACATCGTCGATCGGCGCCTGAATCCGGGCAGCAAGAGTCTTGAGAACCGCCAGCGCTTTTTGCGTCGTGCCAAGGCGCTGGTTCAGGGCGCGGTCAAGAAATCCTCACAGGACCGCGACATCAAGGATGTGCTGGAAGGCGGCGAGATCAGCATTCCACTCGACGGCATGAACGAACCGCGCTTTCGCCGCGAAGGCGGCACGCGCGACATGGTGCTTCCCGGAAACAAGAAATTCATCGAAGGCGACATGCTTCCGCGTTCGGGCGAGGGCCGCGGAAGAGCGTCCCAGCCCGGTGAAGGCGACGGCGAGGATGCGTTCCGGTTCGTTCTCAGCCGCGATGAATTTGTCGATCTGTTCCTCGACGACCTCGAATTGCCGGACCTCGCCAAGCGGAAGCTTGCTGAAGCCGAGAGCGAGGGGCTTCACCGGGCTGGCTACGCGACATCCGGCTCGCCCGCCAACATTTCGGTAAGCCGTACGGTGCGGCTCGCGATGGCCCGGCGGACCGCGTTGCGACGGCCGCGGCCGGAAGAGATCGCGCAACTCGAGGCGGAGATGGAAGGCTGCGACGAGGCCCGCCGCATCGAGTTGATGGCCGAGATCGAAGCATTGAAGGCAAAATTTCGCCGGATTCCGTACATCGATCCGATCGACATCCGATACCGCCGCTTCGAAACCATGCCGAAGCCGGTAGCCCAGGCCGTCATGTTTTGTCTGATGGACGTGTCTGGCTCCATGTCCGAGCATATGAAGGACCTGGCCAAGCGCTTCTACATGCTGCTCTACGTTTTTCTGACGCGACGCTATCGCCATGTCGAGATCGTCTTCATTCGTCATACCGACCGCGCGGAAGAAGTCGACGAAGATACCTTCTTTCACGGGCCGGCATCGGGCGGTACCCTGGTATCGAGCGCGCTGCAGGCGATGCACGATATCGTCAGGTCGCGGTTTCGTCCGGCGGACTGGAACATCTACGCCGCACAGGCTTCTGACGGAGATAACTCCCTTTCCGACGGAGAGGTCGCGGGCCGGCTGCTTACCGAGATGATACTGCCGGTCAGCCAGTTCTTTGCCTATCTGGAAGTTGGCGAGACCGGTGGCAGCACGTTCGATATGCCCGATTCATCGCTTTGGACGCTGTATCAGCGTTTGCGCGCCGACGGAGCGGCGCTGTCGATGCGCAAGGTCAGCGACCGCAGCCAGATCTTTCCGGTGTTTCACGATCTCTTTCAGCGCCGCCGCAAGCAGGAGAAAGCCGCGCCATGACCGCGACAGCCGGATACCTGTTTGAGGGAGCGGACTGGGACTTCGCGAAGTTGCAGCATATTCACGATGCCTGCGAGGAGATTGCGCGATCTGAACTGGGGCTCGACGTCTATCCCAACCAGATCGAGGTCATCACCGCCGAGCAGATGCTGGATGCATACTCCTCGGCCGGCATGCCGTTGTTCTACAAGCATTGGTCGTTCGGCAAGCATTTCGCGCATCACGAGGCGTTCTACCGCAAAGGACTTATGGGCCTCGCCTACGAGATCGTGATCAACAGTTCGCCGTGCATTTCCTATTTGATGGAGGAAAACACCGCGACCATGCAGACGCTGGTGATCGCCCACGCGGCGTTCGGCCACAACCATTTCTTCAAGAACAACTATCTGTTCAGGCAATGGACGGACGCCGAGGGAATTCTCGATTATCTCGATTTCGCCAAGAGCTACGTGGCGCAATGCGAGGAGCGGCACGGCCGGCTGGCGGTCGAGCAGACGCTCGATGCTGCGCATGCCTTGATGTCGCATGGGATCGATCGCTATCCCGGCAAGAAAAATCTCGATCTTCGCGCCGAAGAAAAGCGCGCCGGAGAGCGCCGCTTGCACGAGGAGGGGGCGTTCAACGATCTGTGGCGAACCGTTCCGACCGGGCCGGTCAAGAGCGCGGCGTTGCTGAGCACGGAACGACGCCGCAGCTTGCTAGGGCTGCCACAGGAAAACCTGCTGTATTTCCTCGAAAAGACGGCGCCGCGCCTGCAGCCCTGGCAGCGCGAGTTGCTCCGGATCGTTCGGCACATCGCGCAGTATTTCTATCCCCAGAGTCAGACCAAGGTCATGAACGAGGGCACTGCGACCTACGTGCATTACCGCATCATGAACCGGTTGCACGAACAGGGCCGGATTTCCGACGGCAATTTTCTGGAATTCCTGCAGTCGCACACCAATGTGGTGTTTCAGCCCGACTTCGACGATCCGCGCTTTTCGGGATTTAATCCCTACGCGCTCGGCTTTGCGATGATGCAGGACATCGAGCGCATCGTTTCCAATCCCGACGACGAGGATTGTCAATGGTTTCCGGACATTGCCGGGACCGGTGACGTGATGGCGGTACTGCGCGATGTCTGGGCCAACTACCGCGACGAAAGTTTCATCAGCCAGTTCCTCAGCCCGCGATTGATCCGGCGCTTACGGTTGTTTCATCTGCATGACAATCCAGAGCAACGCGAAGGCATTCTGGTCGATGCGATCCATGATGAACGCGGCTATCGTCGGGTTCGCCGTGAATTGTCGCGGCAGTACGACGTCGGCTACATCGATCCCAACATCGAAGTGGTCGATGTCGATCTTGCCGGCGACCGTCGCTTGATGTTGCGCCACACCGTCGTGAAGGGCGCCCAGCTGAACGAGACCGACGCCAAGCGCGTGCTGCAGCACCTCGCCGATCTCTGGAGCTATGACGTATCGCTGGTCGAAGTCGATACTGCAGACAACGTCCTCAAGGAATACGTTTTGAGCCCGCGTGGGGTTGCTGCAGCGGCGTAAACGTTTGCCGG
>WNFO01000920.1_pt1 | contig 22351 bp, 32 predicted proteins | sample 5400251 | NCBI WGS metagenome assembly WNFO01 (sample SAMN13153354, study PRJNA577476) | soil metagenome | isolation source: 100 cm saprolite under Madrone tree | place: USA:California | collected 2016-06-14
TGGATAGTACATGTTTCTGGTAGAACTTGGGAGGGGGTGCAGTCGGAGGGGTGCAGTCGGATACAAGGTACCGGCGAGTTTGGGCTTGTTGAACTTGTATCGCAGGAAAAGGTTGAAAGGTTGCAGATAGCGGTGCATGCCATGATATACATCCCGTAAGGTGCCTAGACAGTGAAAGAGAAACGAGAAACTGAGACAAATAATCGAGAACGAGGTGAGCGTGCGCTCCTGGGCTGAAAGAGAGGGCACGCCCGCTGAGTGGTGCGTGGTATCAAACTGAAACGGGAGGGCGAGGAGACAAAGAGAAACGTGTTGTAGGGTGTGAGCACGAGGCCCACGAGGGTCCAAAAAGTCCGTTGCGCCAACGTGTGCTCATGCCGGGACCGTGACGGTGGGATGCACAATCACTGCACACCGTGACCGCGGGCCGCCGGCGGGCCATTCTCCCACACACCAACACCACCGCTGCTCGGTGACCAACTGCCTTCCTTCCCGGTCCCCTCCTTCTCGTTTATCATCCACTCACATTTACAGCTGCAACCATAGCAGCAGCTTCAAAGTCACCCGATAACGACAGCGTTCTCGCAATGGCAGCGGCATCCCGTTCTTGCTGTCGCGGCGACGTCCCATCTTCGATGTAGCAACAACGTCTTCTCCTGTGAGCGAGTGGGAAACCCAGAGCTTACACGTCGACTCTACCACAGACGTAGTCACCACTGCAAACCTCTGCGCGGTGGCCATGGACCTGCTCTGCGCCTGTTGGTGGCACGGTGCTGTACTTATTCGCGGACATGCATCTTCTCCCCTTCTACACGTACTAACACTTTTTTTCCTCGACTAGCGCGACGGTACGTCTTTGCTTGCGGGCATTTCAGACAAGCTCGTTCATTCCAACCTTCATTATGTCGCACACGGTCCTCAATCGTACGTTTTATTATATGGCAATAGATCGGTACGTTTTCTCTTGTCGGTTTCCCCATCGCGGTGGATACATTGCATGTTAATTTGTCTTATCGTGCCCGTGGACAGAACGCATTGATTTACAATACTCGCTATATCCCTCTCATCTCCTCCTGATATCTGACACCCAACCAACTCTTCCCACTCGGCCCAACGTACGCGAGAGGTCAGAGGAACGAGACAAATAGTTGCTCAAATACAACCGTGGCCATTTATCATCACGCTTAAGTTATCTCACATGAGCGCTTTTTGAAACCGTTGTCGCAAAGCAGCAAACAGGAGTGGGCGGCTTATCAAGAGAACGTATCGCGGTTTCAGTGCGGAACAGTCTCGGGCTACTATCAGGATGTCAGCCCCTGTCTGTACACAGGACAACTGACCTGGCACTGGCGCACATCATTCTGCCTCGAACCATATCTCATCACGGAAAATCTTCGTTGGAGGATTGTCGGTGTTTGCATTGCGTAAAGTAGGGTGAGTAATCATGTACTGGTACATGTTTCAGAACGTCGTAAGCTCGGCTCGCCCTCTTATTTGTGCTGTTAGCGCCTACCATATCCTGGCATCGCACTGCGCTTTCGATCGCCTAAGCGGGCTAAGTCCGGAGTTTGCATCATCACAGGCCACAATGATAACTCGTACAGACTGATTGTGCAATCCGTTTTCGCCGCCCCTACGTACACTGATCTAAGCCCTACTCTATTGTATGACCGCCAGAGCTTTTATTGTTACTCATCGTAGACATCCACCTCGTGCGCCCTCCTTCGTTTCCGCTCTACCCGGGCCGACGACTGTAAACTTTGACCTTCTTGGTAGATGACGGCACGGTATCGCGGACTGTTCGGACACATGCGTTCCTGGCCGCCAAGAGTTTTGTTTGCTTATCGCTGTTTTAAAGCTTGCTAACTCCTGACATTCGCCTTCCCCTCCGTCATACGTCGCCGACATATCCGGGCTGTCATCACGATCATTTTTCTTACATCGCCTTCAAAATGCGAATGCACAATAATATCTACAAACGCCTCCACTCGTCTGATCCAACGCCACATACCCAACAAAGGCCTGAGACTCAAGGGTGTGCCTGTGCCATGGGACAAAGATCGAGTTCAAGTTTTGTGGGCGTGCCAGTGGTACGATCCTTGCTCTTGCCACGTGGACAAACTTTTTTGAATCCCATCAGGAAGGAGGACGACGCTCAGTCGACCACACCTCTTTTCACGATGCTAGGGTACAGATATCGTGTACTGTACAATGCTGGGTCCAAAAAAGCGAGTCACTGGATATCGATCGCATCTGCGTGGGAACTCACAGTACTCACGCCCGGTCTCTACCCGCGGCTGTCCCCACAGCGTTAAGTAAGTCAACCTTACGAAATCTATACAATAACGAGGTACGAGTATCGCGGTCACAGACCACCGATAACAAAAACAACGCGAAAGGGTATTTAAATATGAGTACACCCCGAAGCAGAACGAACAGAGATGACATAATGAGTTAAGAGCACTGCGCTAGCACCTACTCAAATGTATTTGATTCCAGTTAACTCCAATGCCAGATCACTCGCGGGATGCCTGTCACCGAGCTCTGTCTTGGATGACATATCCGATTGGGCCTAGCCCCGTGCCCGCGGGGATCGGTGTCGGCGAGGAATCTACATCTAATTTCACAAACCTAGAGATTGCTTCGGTCAATGTTGACTCGGACGAGCCGTCTGTCCAAGGCTGCGGAGGTGCTTGTCCCGGTCTCATAATAGCCGCAACCGGGTATAGGGTGATAAGTGTCCGTGTATCTAGACGGCTCAACCATAGGATCCCTAGAAATATGGCTGCTATGGTATCCACCAACTGGAAAGGTGAGCGCGGGGGTTCGTGTCATCGCTGGGTTTGATGGGGTATCGGCGGTAGTGGAGCCCCTAGGTAGGCTGACAGAAACCTGAGAATAGAGTCTATGATATATGTCGCATATAAAAAGCATGTACCAACCGGAATTGGCCATTTGAAACCGAACGCTTTGCTGTATCTCACTAGTAGGGCAAACCCTTCACACCTGGAAGGGGCATGGGTAGCAGCAAGATGTTTTAATTCACTGGCATCTTCGCGCGAGGTTGTTGTAATTGGCTCTGCATGCCCAGGCCAAACATTGTAGGCCACAGACGGTATGGGAGGCGGGGAAGCGTGATGCGTATCTTCGCCCAATGCAAACAGGGGTAAGATCTGAGCCCGTGGAAACTGCTGGGGTTCATCCAGACTTTGTCGGTTGAATTCAATGGGAGGAGGCGAAGAATATGGTGGTGGATCGTATTTGTTGACTCTGGTCCCGTTGCGACGGCACCGCGCGAACTCGTCTCGTATCTTGTTGATTTCGTCATCTCTCAGTTTATGCTCCTCTTTGAGGTGTCTTTCATACGGGTAAAAACGGACCCATTTGAAATCACAATAGGGTCGCGAACATTCTGAACGGGGTTGGATTTGCTCTTGGAGGTGTCGCTGAAGCACCCGCTTCTGTGTAAAGCGTTTAGAGCAGTGAGTGCACTGGAAAATCGGTCGTCTAGGTATTGTGTCGACGGGTGTGTCTTGATGACTCCAGACAGAAGTATTCATTGACGCATAACCCTGGCACGAGTTATAATCTGTCGTATCTGCACCGTTGATGTATGTCGAGTCCTTTATTGAAGCAGGTGGAACACCTTCGTATCCGAACGATGTCGACTTTACACATCATTACATCAGAAAAGTGTGCCCGAGAAGATTGAGGGAGCCCTCATACGGGTCATACCGGAAGTTGGAGGCCCTCATTGTGTGGTGTCAAGCCTTCGTCGCTTTCCTGAATGGAATCAGACTGTGACAATGAACTGCGATTAATGGGATAGGCCTAAACATCCAGTCAATTGATACAGCAGAAGTGCGGCCCAGCTAAGTAGCTAACCTCTTCGTTGATTTGAAGGTCGCAGGAGTACGCAGGACTGCCTTCCCTCATGGCGAGAAAAGGGGCGGCTAGTGTTATTTGGGGGAGAAGGGTGACCAGATGCTTAGTCTTGATGTTGCATAATGGGTCCAAAGGATCTTAAGGACTCAACGGTGGCGCGGAGGCGACCACGAGGGTCGACTGTGCCAACCACCGATCGTGGCCGTGTGGACTGATACTGATAGCATCTTTTGTCTTGATCGTTTAAACCTTACATACGCCACTATGTTTTAAATGGGAGTAGACGATTTGAATGTCCTGATGGATAAAAAAAGAACATGATAGAGGAATAGACCGATAAAGGGAAGATACGTATAACGAGATCATTTTCGCATCCCCGTGGAAGTCCAACACACCAAATGTTGAGAACATGTGAATTAACTTGGCACAAAGAAATATTTTTCACGCTTCCTGAAGGTTCCTATGAGCTGATCCACGGTAAATCTTACGGTCTCCATGGTAATACAGTGCGTGCTGGATTGGAAACGTGTCCGTAGATGCGATGTAAGGGATGGCGGACCGTTAATCCGGGACTGGACCCTTAAGGTTCCCAAGGGTTAGGGTTCCTTAAGATTGATGGCCGGGATTGTTTGATACGCCTCTTCTACACATGCCTCGCGGACCTCATTTCTCCCACAGTCTCCACCGTACTTTTACAAGCTACCACGACGTTCACCGATGTCACGACAAACCCCTACGCTACGCCGCATCCCAACAGGTGTAGGCTTGATACTGGAACCAGCGGTTGTATTTTTCGTCGTCGCGAGTTTCGGATTGATCATTCGCGCTGGCAAAAATCCGTACAAGTAACTAATCTGACTCGATTGCGGGGCAGTGTTTATTCAGAGTACAGCCCCCCATCAGGGCCGACATGTCACATATAGTGTGTTTTACGTCCCAACTGAATGTCACCATGGTCATCGGATACTGTAGCTGTAGCACGATCTCTGAAGATCTGAAGGTCCAGGCTGCGAAATCTCCATTTGATTTCACCACCGGACGTTGTACTCCCGCCACAACTTGCGTACGTTGAATGGTTCTCGCCCCTTTCTGCAAATGCACGACAACAATCATGCCTTGTAAGGTATCATGTTCAATGCTCAACGGCGTGCCACCATCAAACAGTTTTACGGTGTCAGATACTTGCAACTCTCTATATGTGAACTCACTCGGCGACAGGGATAGCTACCTCGTAGAGTAATTGCTAATTGTTGGTACTTTGTGTTTATATGAAGTGCTTCCGATCATCTGATATTGACGTGTCACAGGCGCTTGTTTTACTTATCAATGATTTGAACAGTGTCTAGCGTTCACGATCACTGGAGCTTTCCTGGTACTAGCCATACGGTGTCGCAACTTCGGGATCTCAAGGCGGTTAAGAATTAGAGCACCCGTATCGCCGTGCAAATGGTGCAACTCAGAGCCCTGTTTGTTCACCGGAAATTTGGATACAGAACCTTCGCACTGCATGAAAAAGAAAGAGTGGGTGGCGTGGTATACATATCTCGGACGTCGCAAGTTCCACCCCAACTCGAACTTCATTTGGGCAGGCGAGGTCTGGCAGGCCTAGCGCTGCACTCCAATCAGCCGAGTCCGACGTCCAGTTCGCAAAGCACCATATATATGAGGATGACCTCGGGTTGGTCGTTATCAGAGTCGTGGGCTATGAAAGCGAGCTGCACTAAGTACATTGTGGGGGGAAGAGGGGACTCGTCAAGTCAAAGGCCGTGCGTTGTTCCCGAGGTCCTCGTTTGCGGGGGGCACGGCATTGGGTCGGTCGGTCAGCAGAAAAAGTGGGCTGGTGATTACTTACAACATGTGAGAAGGTGAGGTCAAATCTCGGTCTCGTGCATGTCTAAGGGGTACTTTTCTTCGAGTATCAGGCGCAAGTATTCGGATGCAATGCCACTAGGCTGAGAAAGTAGTGGGCCTTAGGGGGAAATATGGATGCCAAGGGCGAAGATTAACCGAGGACCGAGGACGACTCGGACTGTATCCTCGAAATGAAAATGCAGTGAGACGACTCGAAGTAACCATATGACAGGGGCAGAGGTGATGGTCGATCCGCTTCGGCTTCGGATCAAAAGTACAGGTTAGCTAACCCTAACACTAACGCATTGAACACCGTGGCTGTACCGTGACTACAATACATACGTGTTCATCTTTTTCTGCGCACCAACCAACCCCTTCCCCCATCATCACCAAAACATCAAAATATCAAAAACATTCCGCGATCATTAATGCAGTACATTTGTCTCAGTGATTGTAATGCCCATAGTCTCGCAGAACTCAAATGCCGACCTCTCTGACTTTAGCCGCAACCGCAACCGCAGACGTCGGACCAGCGTCGTGGGCTTGCCACCTGTCGACGGTAGCGGTATACATCCAGGTTCGACAATCGAGTATTCGCGGGATTTTACCTGTTTCGTACCTCAGGCGTGCTCCGGATGAACTAATTGATTCTGTGCTATCGTGATGCCAACACGCGGAGCTAGATCGTGTGTTCAATAATACGGCATCGAAGAAGAGATGGATTGCCACGCTTATTTTCCGTCGAGATCGATGTACGTTGATCTATTACAGCACGTTATGTCATGTCCCTACTTGAAACGCATCACTTCTGGATCGATGAGCGATTCTCGCTACGGGGTGTATCTCTCTCGCTCATCGGTATCGCGCACCGGCCGACGTTTTGCGCTCGGCCCTCAACATTCTGTGATCCTCACAGAATACGTGTAGACGAAGGGGGACATTGATCGTTTCAGAATGTGTTTGGTGCAACCCAGCTTCTCCCGTCCTTTTCGGGGTTCTCACGCTGTTGCTTCTCAGCATCTCCTGAGAATTGTACTGTTCCGTTATCAAAAACGGAAACGGAAAATAACGGTGGCGACTATCCTTGGGTATGCCCGAGACGCCCGAAACTTACCTCACGATTCCACGATAACGGATCGCCCGCTCCCATTTTTTCTCGGTCCATCAGCCATCACGAGAATATCATTTGGAGCGGACTAGGCCAATGCCGTGATGGAGGATCAGCGCGAATGAAGCTACTGTAGGGCGTCCGTCCATGGGCTCGTGATAATTATCGATTTTTTCCCGCAATCTTATCTCCATTGGACCACACAAGTGGTCTTTTTTCGCAACTGTGAACAACGATTGCCGGTGATCATTGGTATTTGGTATGATACCATCCCCAACATGAACCGTGCAGTTCGTGTGTGTGAATATGCATTCAATGTTTGTAATAGAGTTTTGGGGCAGTCTACTAGAAGTTACTGCTGGGCTTTCTTTCAATTGGCTCACCCCTTTCACGCGGTTTCCGTTGGATATTCCGTTCTCGCGGTCTCAACACCTTCGAGGCGCCACTGTATCCATTGTATCCGTAGATTAGTTTCATGTCCATATACTGCGCACAATGGTGAACCACATTTTACAACCTGATACACGTCACCTCGATGCTAGTGGTACAGATAAATATCTAATGTCCATGGCACAGGTGGCGGCTACAGGATGATGAAAGGGCACGGAAGGCGTGACGTGGCCCAGCCGGTGCCAGTGGGCGCACGCTTCACACGAACTCTTAACGGAGTACCAAATTACCCTTTTGGCTTTGCTTTTTGCGTTCTGTTTTGGAAGTTGGCATTCGTATTCGCAACATGCGACCGGGTCGCGACTGCACAGTCCGCGTTGCGAGAATTCAAAGGTAGATGCGTGGACTGGGGAGTTTAGCGCGTAGTGTACCGCCCAGATATCCATCGGGCGAGCCCGAGATCGCCGAGTCACTCAATCCTGCGCGCCATCAGACATCAGAGAAAAAGGGAAAACAACTGGTCTCTGCCTGGATGCCATTGTTCTCCTTTGCAACATGCAAACTAGGACAGGTAACCATGGAAACCAAAACAGTGTCTTCCTCTCTCCTCCTCGAACAAACTCTAAGCTTAGTTGATAATCAATCGGAAATCCTGCTTGCTGGCTTCTCAATGCATCAGCGCATCAGCCATGATCGACAAGATCCAGTAACCCGATATCCCAAGTATGATGGTTACTAGGACTCGGACGTCCGACAACTGGTTCATACTAGAATGTTCAACAGCCTGCGGATACATGATCCACGCAACGCAAGGGCAGATAGTAGTCTACTGCACCATCAGAAACACAAGTATGGTGCAAAGGGCACTCTAGACTCCTGGAATTCGAGGTGCGTAAAGAACTAAGTACATACAAACTTGGCAGGAGTTATTATGGTGTAACGGATCAATATAAGCGGGAGATTGTCGACAGTAGTTGTCGCAACGATCAACCGATCAACGGAACTGCTTCATTATGTTAGTCCTTACTTACCATGGAGAAACATGTTTTGATCCCGACAGGTACGCGGGCAGTCAAAGATGACATTACGACGAGTTGTTGTCGTTAATGATAGAAGTGAAACTTCAAGGAGTGCGGGCGTGGTTGCATCGCCCGTTCTAGGCCCACCGGCAAATCCCGCTACAAGCGCTTGTCTTCGTCGGCTCCGAACTCCACAGAACCTAACTTAAAGATACCTTTGCGCGCCGATACATACGTACCGAGGGTACTGTAATGGAACAACGATGTCCGGGCATCACGGCAGACTACTTTTAACCTAGAATCCACACAAGGCAAGCGCACGAGCAGTAAGGCTGCGTCCTTGGTCTCCGTTCTCCATATAACACCATGGCGCCCCTCTGCAAGCTGAAGACTGGAACACCTGCACCTGCCCCCCGCCCCCCACTCCAATCCAATGTCGGCCCTGCCTTTTCTCTCCGTCAGCATGGAATGTGACATCCACCATCCCTACCTTTATTCACGTCAGACGCTTCCTCAAGGCCAGTCCGTCTCATACGAAGGACTGACAGACACTCAGCTACTAGATCTCGTTTCATATTCATGCCATTCCGCTGTTAGTGGACTCGATCCGTCGATACGGTCCACTCTCGTTCGTGGCCATGATGAAGGGGCTGGGATATCATACACTGAAAACTTCAGTCCTCCGGTATGACGATAACCCCAGTATGCTCTGGAACTGTGATCTGATATAATGACTCCAAGCCACCCTTTCAGGTTTTGAGGGTTATCAGGCTTCTCCGGACGAGGGCGTGAAGCTTGAGGATGTGACCCATTACCTGCGGCAGGAACTTGAAGGCGCGTCAATGAAAACACCTTCAGACCAGAGCTATCGATACACACCCGTTGACACGACGCCTAACGTCGCGATAACATCCGCGATCCCTGTGTCAAGCGTCGTGCAAAGAGCATCACGAAACGGCTCCTACCGGTCCAAGAGAACGAGAAAGAACCGCGCCGAAGAGTCATCGCGGTCGCCTAGACAACCTACTGGCATGTATGAAGCACTTATCCGCCCATACAAATGCGATACTTGTGGCAGAAGATATGCGCAGCGGCAAGGCCTTATGCGACACTACCGAGCGAAGCATAATCCTAATTCATGTATGTATTGCGATGCCAAATGGAGTCGCCCCTATCAGTATCGGTATCACCTCGAAGAGCATCATCGCGATGTCGACCCCGACCAGGTACTAGGCAAGCGTCCGGTTTCCCGTCGCAAGGTCACAGTCATCAGAAGAGGACAACCACACGCTGTTTCACCTCCTGTTATCAAACGCGATCGACGGAGTCAGGCTACGACCCCACTTTCTCCACTGATGCCACCCCTGCCTGCAGTGGTTAAAGATACACAGGTTCCCCCGACATTTTCCTCCACAGAAGCGATGGCCCAACCAGTGGATGACGTGGTAGACCGTGCTTCCAGGTTTCCGAAAGCCCTCCCGGGCAGATTCACTGTTGCCAACTGCTCATCCAGGCCAGTAATGGCATATCGTCGTTCACTGCTCCCTGTTGGTGGACCTTATGGCAGCCCAGTCTCTGCGGGTCCTATGTTTGAACCACCTGGGTTCATTCACCCATATCCTTAGCTATGACGACGTCTGGATAGACACGCTCACCCCTAGGATCAGACCCCATGAGGACGTCGATCCCCGCACACACTAACTAGGCTCAAGCAGGGATACAATAATCATAATATTGTACGTTTAATGGGTGGGAGTGCTGTATCTTTATTTATGACTCATTACATTGACCCCCCAAAAACAAACTCTCTTATATTACCCTTTTCATGTCGTTGTATTATACAGTATACAGTGTACACTCACATTGTAGTTAGTACGTGCGGGCGGGCGAGACTACTTACAACTATATTTTTACTGTATGTATAACAAGGTGCACAAACCTATACCTATACCTATACCTACGATCGAGACTAAATGTGCTTTGCTACCACCAGCAAGAGACAAGCAACTTGACACGGTGGTGTGCATGCGTGCCAGTGGTGCTGCCATCGTGTAATCGTGTTCAGATGAGTAATTGCGGGGTACAGTATCTATCATATCTATATCTAAGCGGTTCATCACGATAGGCGCTCTGATTGTCCTACCGTGATTTTCCCGTTGAGGTGAATGCATTGTATACTAATCCTCCGCCGCCGCCATACTCTTGGCCCTTGTATGTATATCTCTTTGCGACACTTGCCATGGGGCCATGTCACTCCCATCACTCCTCAAATATCTCGCACCCCACAGGGATGGGCGGCTAATTAGGCACCTGGGACCTCCGACACCGCATCGCGCCCAATATTCAACACGTGGTAAGTTTTTTCCCCCTAGACCCACAACGCGCTAGTTGACCAGCCAATCACTATATAGTACACCCACACTGACTCGGGGTGACCCTGCGGATGGGGTTCTCGGTGATCACAACCAAGCCGGCTCTTGCCCAGCTTGTTTGTGCTTGAGTTGAAACGACGCTGCGGGGTTGCCAAGTGGGACTTTTTTTCGTTGTTGTGTACAGAAATTTGTTTAATGTAAGGATCTCAACATTTTTGCGCAGAAACGTATCGAGGATGAACTTGCCCCGTATAATCCGTCCTTGCCCCATATTGATGGGTGGGGTGGTGGCATTCCGGTGGGAACGGGGAGACGAATTTGAAAGAATGGTGCGCGATGGACGGTTTTGAACTAAAAGCCGTGGCAGGCATTTGTAAGTTACAATAGTGGGGTTGGGGTATGGATACAGATACGTATGATACCGTTTTTGCAGGAATACCGGGCACTGTGTCATTTTGCTTCCGACCGTAATGTATGGCACGAGTGCAGACTGACACTCCTGATTCTCGGAATTGTGGCATAACTTACTATGCGTCACCTGTGGCGCGTAGTTGTCATGAATATCATTCAGCACCCAATGTAAAAATTCATCGGTGTACAATGGAAAGCGGCCTGTTGAGTGCCTTCTAGACTGGCACGAGCGCTATACAGGGTGAGTCCTGTAAGCGCGGTCTACAGTATCTCCGGTCAAGTCTAGCTGGTCGTCGATCGGTAAATTGTTGCCGAAGCGCGAAAGTGCGATGGTCATCCGGGTAACCCCGAACGCTGGGGAAATGTGCCAGGAGGGAGAAGGAAAAGAAATCAATCGAGGAGCCGGCATGAACACGTGTGGTAGCCACAGTTCTAGAACAACATTAACTGGCACTGCTGGCACTGGCATGGACACTGCATGGACCGGCGACTTGCTTCTGGTGTTACAATTGGTGCCGAACTGAATTTGTCCTCACACAGGACAAGTAATATTTTTCCACGCCACGGGTAACGCCCGTGTTTTCAATCATCCTTCACTTTACACACTGCAATGCTCAATCCGACGACGCGGGCACCTTCACGATACGTTTGTGCTGCGATACTGTTTTATGGCACAACGACGGCACACCTGAAGTCAAATCTGACTGCCTGTGCCTGACGAATTCACGCGCGGCCAACGAGGCCGCACTGGCACTTTCGTATCCGCCCTCCATTCGACAACCGTCGAATCCTTAAATTTCATGGCGCAAAGACGAAAACTTTCTGCAACCTGCTTTCTTCCCATCCCCAGTCCAGTCCAACGTTGCTTTTTTCCTCTTACATGGAAGGAAGAACCAACTACACTTGCACGACCCTATTTCAAAGTCCACTTGTCATACACCAAGGATGGCCGGGCTCTTCGCCATTAGGACACTCTCCATATGCTCGCTCTCTCCAAGCCAAGGTCGAGGCACGTTTTCTAATTTGCTGCGACGCATCTCCCTTGTATCGACTGACATGGATGTCCGGGCATATCCCACTGGTCTCTATTTGTCGTTGCAGTCCGGTCCTATTCAAGGAATCCCGGAAGGAAGTGGGGCACCATACGCTCAAAGCCTCCTCCTGCAGGTATGAGGGCTTCTCAATTTGCTCGAGCACCCTTATCTGATGTTATATTTGGAAGTCAACCTTGCCAGGACACGAAGGAGTTCCGCCTGTCTCGATTGAAAGCCAACGTACCAAGGTTTCGAGAAAGAAACACGCTGCCGTACCATCGCAGTCAACTATACAACCCGCTGACATGCATAGGGCTCCAAGGAGTGTATTTTCCTGTGATCAATGCAGCAAACAGTATTCACAACCACAGGGTGTTACACGACATCAACGAGAAGCACATGATATTAGCTTGTGTTCAATTTGTAATAATTTCAGATGGTGTCGCCGCCACCAGTTAACGAAGCACCTGAAGGAGCAGCATCCTGATGTCAATCTCGAGGCAACACTATACGAGACTACAAGGTGCCGTCGCGAGACTACCATGAAGACAAAGCACCTACGGCAACAACAGGCTACGCTTCCCTCCATCGAACATGACCGACTGAGCCGGGGTGAATCCCTGCCGCCTCCACTGATGCCGACCCTGCCTGTTACACACGCCGCCCTTCCAGCCATGTCATCTATGGCCTACCACCCTCAGGCCGAGCATGCTGAGCCACCGCGCGAAGGTGAAGATGCCCATGGGTTAGAATTGTTCGATCCTGCTAATACTCCTTCCGCATTTTTGTCAGGACAGTGCGCACAGACAGTGAATAATGCGGACATATCTGTTCAGCATGAGCAATTTCGGTTGGCACCTCCTGTTTTGGTTGGCACACAAATTTTCTGATCCGTAGGCTATGTTTCCAGGTTGTCTCTATCGCAATGGGGTGGATCCATTCCTGCCAACCTCCCTCCCAACCTTGTTCCGGTGCCTATCCCCATACTATACTCGCCCTATGTTAGATATTCTGGCGGCCTTGTCTTTGGGGCAAATACCTTCTGTCCCTAGGGACAGATTTTATGCAGAAATGGATCCCGCAAGACCTGGCCTGGGCCTCAGAGACCTGAGTGTTGGGGCAACTCGGACGTAGCTGCCTTGATCTTTTGTATAGGGTCATTTAGCTGAGTCTAAAGCAGTGCAGGCGACGCGGCTGTTCCCGTCCATACATTACGTCATTGACCTTTCCTTGAATGGACAATTTGAATGGACAATTATAACCCCTTGTAACACCTGCCATTCATTTTCATTTTTTTTCAATTAAAATCTTAAAATCCAGTACACCTTTCTTGTTTGTGGGCGTAGTACAATGTGAAACTAAGATGGCGAAGGCACAGTCTGCCTAACTATGAGATACTACTGTATGGTGTGTTCAGGAGCGTGAGTGTCTATGGTCTATGGCTCAGAAAACGAAGGCATGCAAGTTTTAAGCTTTCGCTGAAGCTCCGGCATTAACCAGGTTTGGAGTAGTCCTTCCCCACGTTACAGTACGCTTGATGGCACTTGTACAGTACAGTATACTGCTACAACAATCCCGCTACTGTAATCCTGACATCGCACAAATGAGACGCGGTAGCTTCCTCCTCTTTCCATTCCACTCACGCCTTTTCTGCTTTCTCACTTCTTTTCCCAAGAGTCAAGTTTAACATAGCCGCCGTCACGCATCTAGTACCCGTATGCCCTCATTACATTCACTTGCACTTGCACCAATCCTTTCCTTTCCTCATTCTTCCTCGGCCTGTGCGTCCAGTGCAAGACAATCGTCCGCCTACGGTATTTCTCTACCCCGACTTCGACGCCACCGCCTCCTTTCCACAACCAAACAGTTTCGGACTTTTGTCAGTAAATACGATACGTATGTATAAGCAACCTCCTACTCGTCGTGGAGAACACTGATTCACAACCTTAGTGTCCCTTCCTCTCTATTGTCATGCCAGTGTGCGCAGTCTTGTCCTTGTTGGTGTAAGGTGAACTTCGCCTCGTAGCATTTCCTTTCAACTCCGAATCGTTCATCTGCCTCATCTCCTGATGGTTTATAGATTAATCGCTACTTCTGTTCATTGGACCACCTCGCTCGCTCACCACTCTCCATGAGTTCTTTAGCCTTTTTACTTGTCCTTCATTCAATCTAGCCTCATTATTACTTAACCACTCTTGCGCGCCCTCCTTTTATCTGTAGTAGTCTCTCGAAATTCAGGCGGTCGTGCCAGTGTGCAGAATGTAAGGCCTGACTTGCGGCGGGACAAGTCAGGTGACCTGGTTACGGCCAGCCTGAGACTCTGAGACTGCCACGCGGCCGGAGAGTACACGCATCGCTTCTTCCGGCATCACATCCCAGAACAAGCAGCTTGCCAGTGCGGCGAGCCCCTTCAAACTGTAGAACACATGCTCTTCCACTGTCCATTGTTCACCGCCGCACACCGCAGACATCTCACAGTCAGCAGCCGCCCTCGAAGCCTCCCACAGCTACTCGAAAACCCGAAGCGCGTTCAAATACTGCTCCAGTTCCTCGAGGAGACAAGGGCCAGTAAACTGCGGGCAGAGTGGGGTCCGGGATGAGGCGGGGTCTTCCTTTCCTACGGCAGAGCAACCCCCTGCCACCTACATACGACCACGACTTAACAATCCCTTTTTACTACTTATGGCCAGCGCATGCTGGTCTTTTTTCGTTGATGTTAAATCCCTAATCACAATGCGTAGTAGCTACGCGACCACGTACATACCCCGTTGTACTGTATGTGCTGTGGAATATACATGCAGATTCAAAAACAAAAAGACACACCTCGCTACCTCCTCATTTTCTTTCCTTTTTTTCACTCACCCCAACATTGCGCAGTAGGACTCGTAGCTACCAAGGATACGTACTGTATATAAAGCACGCTCTAAGACACCTAGAATCGGAGTTCCAAGTTCCCTCTCCTCTCCTTCCTTTTCAAGTCGGCGCGCGTTTCCTCTTTTTCTTTTCTTTTGTCTCGGCTCATTTGCACTTCAACTCGGGTGCGACGAAACGCGAAACCGAGCCAACGAGCCATCGTGCGTACTTCTCGTCCCGTCAAGTGCTAAACTCCCTTTCTCTCTTTAGATCTGTCCTCTGTCCGCTTGAACTCACCTGCGCGTTCCATCCGCGCTACATTCGTGTTCTCATTCTCCTCATCTTAAAACCCGACCCCGATGTCGTGAACCTGCTCTCCGCGACGCCTTCGCTGGTCCTATAGTCCCACACCCTTTTGTCACATTTCGACTTCGGCCTTGCGGAGCCGCTCCATATCGTCTATACGCGCCTCTCTCTTGCACATCTTACCTTCCCTCTGGTTTTCTCTTCTCCTGGCCACCAAATTCTTTAGTCCTCACTGCACGTAGTTACAGCTTGTCGTGCTCGATTAGATGACCTGGTGGCATGGGGGGAAGTGCTTAAATGCCCACAAATGGGGTCGCCCCTATCAGAATAGGTATCACCGCGAGAAGCGGCATCCTGATGTTGACACCGACCTGGTACTAGGTAAGCCTGCGGGCTCCCGTCGTGGGGCCATGGTCATCGGAATGGAATTACCACAATTACCACAAATACCTCGCCTTCAAGTTTCTGCCATTTAACACGACGTGGTTAGGGTGAAGCCCGGTATGTCCATTGACGCCCTGTCTACAGTGACGAAAGTTATACACGCTCCTCCCGCATTTTCGTCCACAAATGGGCCATAAAACAACATGTAGACCATGCTTCCAGGTTGGCGCTAGCCCGGCTTGGCGGATACAATAAACCGCTGGTGACCGGTATCTCACCTGATAACCTCACATGCTCACACTCACCCAGCCTGTTGCAGCCCGGTTTCGGTTGATCCTGCAGTTGAATCCTCTGGGTTTATGCACCCTTATCCCTTTTCCGTTACCCATGATGAGATCTGGACCACCACCTTTACTAGAGCGCTAGGTTCTAGTCCCACTCCGACGTCGATCCTCGCAGGTACTGGGCTAGACGCAATCGGGGATATTGAACCATCCTCTATATAAGGCGAAGCCGGTGCGGTTTCCGTGAGTGTAATCCGCCTTTGGATTGTTCTCGAACCAGAAGCAGTACAATACGTCTACAGTAGTGGGCGCTATTACAGTAGTAGTGCCCTACCCTTATCACTGATTTATTGCATTTACATTGTAGTACACGTGGTTCTCACGCAGTCAATAATCAAAAAGTAAGATGTTATGTTACTGTACTCCATAATCTTTACAGTAGCCTCTATGCCACGTTATTGTGTACTGAGCCGACTTTGACGCCATCCGCCATCCTTATTTCAATCAGAGATGTATGTATGCGGGGCAGACAAGTAAGTCGTCAACAGACAAGCTACCCGAGGAAGGCATCAAATCGAGGAAGCTTGAGACCTAACCCACATGGGAGACCCATCTTAGTAGGGGGAAGGAGGATGCAAGGGGGCCGCGGTGCAATCGCTACGTGACTTGCCTTTTTTAGACTCGGCGTTTGAGAAGACGGAACAACACGAGGGCACAACCAACACACGAGGCGATCAACGATTAACACGAGGTCAACGCGAGGCATGATAAGCGCCTATGTCACGAAGCCGTATTTGGGAATATACTCCTGTTTAGGTTGGGTAATTGGATCTCCGCTCGTGGCCATGCCCCAGGGAGGGCTCTCACCCGTTAAAGGCCTTTCGCCATGATTCTAGATTCTAATAAAGTCTCCGTTATAGACAGCTTCCATGCTCTTAACGCATGTTTGTTCGTTCATCATCCGCTCCTCATTCGTTCCGGCATTGTAGTGGTTGCATGGCAGTGCAGAGTGACCGCTATGGCATGGCCATTCTCGTGGGATACAAAGCCGACCGCGTTGCGTCGCCTCTTCTACATATAAATCAGATAGGCAAAGGGAGAAATGCCGCAACCCTGTCATACCCCCTCGCAGCTCGTGCACTCGCTTGTTCACACTCTCTGCGATGAGTGAACGACGGTCCCCTATCCTACCTTGGTCTCCAGTTAAGCGTATGTCTGGTCGCTCTACCCGAGTCGACATCGTCCACCCAACATTGGACGCAGGTCGTTGAGGTGGAGGGACTAGATATATCAACGTAGACACCTCCGTGTGCCTGCCTTAAACCTATTGACATGATCGCACACCCCACACCCCACGCCTTTTATCCCGGCCTACTCTGGATCATGGCATCACCGGCATTCGTGACGACGGTATTCCAGTCTGTCCTTCGAACTCCACGGCAGTGTACCCGTCAGCGTTTCATTTGCTCAACAAGGTATGGAGGCTCTCACGATCTTCACGGGCAATCTGATCTGACATATGAGTCAGATTATACTCCACCGTGTAATGGTGTGCATTGGGGAATGGTGGTGGATATTACGCAACCCAAGTCGACCGCGAAAAGACCCGAAGACTTTGTTCGCCTAGAATATTGGAAATGGAGACTTCAAACGACACCGGCCAGGGATCACACACCTGACAAAACACTGAAAACAGCATCCAACTTCTCGATAACACCAGCCCTCCCCTGTATCTCCTGCAAACCACCATATGTACCGTCGACAAGAGGACTACTAGATCAGCCGGATCAGTCTCAGAAACCGAGAAAAAAGGTTGCGTCAGTGTCATCTTAGTGTCAGCCGACCCCCTTACATGCGTGTAGTTCCCAAACGCCCATTCACGTGCGGTACGGACGTCAAAATATTTTTACGACCGCAAGACGTTATTCGACATACTGAGAGAAACTCATCGTCCCGATATTGACCCTGACAAGGTACTACGTAAGGATGCAAGTTCGAGTCGCAGATCTGCAATTATCGCGAGCTGACAACCCGACTGATAACGTTTCAAGTGCAGGTGCGTGTAGTAGACGGGCATGTGTCTGCTGTTCATCTCAAGCGCCCCAGACGAATTCTGTGATGCATCAAGGGAGTAGACTCGTGTTGACAGATGGGGAGGCATTCCCGGGCCCCCATACGCCGACTTCATGGGTCTAGACCGTCGCGTGTGGAGCTCGATGACGTGTTTAAAATACAGCAAACAAAGAAAAGGTACATCGTTCCACATTCGTGATAAGTGAATCATAAGCTTATTTGCAACCGCATAGAATATATCGCTTCGCTATACTCCCCATGCCCTCTCATCGCTCCGTGATATCTCGCACTTGGACCGACTTTTTACGCTCAGGCTTCAACATCCTCATTGTCCTTAGCTTTTTTGCACCGCCTCTGCTGGAACTTTTATTCTGCCTACTATTTCTTGGCGCCTCTGGGGGGGAAATCAACCTACAAATACGAAAAGAACAGAAATGGGCGACTATCCCTTGGCATGACTGAGACTCCTGATCTGATGCCCACGGGTAACTGCATCCGACACACTCGCATTTGTTTGTTTGTTTGTTTACTATTTGCGTGCGTGCGTGTTTGCGTGTGTTTGCGTGTGCACGTGTGTGTTTGCGTATGTGCGTATGTGCATGCATGTATGCGTGTGTACGTGTGTGTTTGCGTGTGTGCGTGTGTGCGTGTGTGCATGCATATATACGTGTATGGGTGTGTGTTTGCATATTTGCGTGTTTGCTTGCGTGTGTGTATGTGTGCCATCCACGTGTGATACGTGTGGTGTGCGTCGTGCGAGATGTGCGTGTGGTGTATGTGTGCCATCCACGTGTGATACGTGTGGTGTGCGTACGTGTATATGTGTGCCATTCACGGGTGATGTGCGTGGGCGGCGGGCATGATGTAGAATACACTGGGTACATGCGAAAGATGGCAGGTAGAGACCACATGCACGCTTAGCCACATGTCTCAGTGGCAGGATTTACGGCACAAGCAGCGGCTTGCGTGCGTGCATAGTGCAATCGATATCAAAACTAGATATTGACTGCCTTCCCCTTCGGCGCACTTTTTGGAATTTAAGCGTTGATAATTTACAACCTGTAACTCAGATGAAGACACAATCCGCGTAACTTTGTAGACTAAAGCAATGCCTCCGGTCTAATGGACCTGCCTGGCATAAGCCCGAACAAAAAGACGTCCGAACTGGCATGACCGTAGAGATAGAGCCTGCATCATGTGGCGCTGCAGACGATCGGTAACCCGTAGATACGTACTGTGTATAATGGCTTGGCGGAGGTCCAGTTTGGCCTTATCCCAAGGAAATTCAATCGGAGATTCTTTGGCTACATTTTGCAAACCCAGGTTGACACGGTCGCCTGAGAATGCGGGGAAGGTTGAACATGTCATTGTATTGCAATTTCCACTGTACTCGATAGGGCTCTTAAGGTTGTGCGAAGCTGATGATATGGGGGCCAGGATAAGTCAGTCGTACCGCATACACCAACGCGAGCTGCGCAGGCCCGGATTAACACCCTTCGCTCGGAAAAGTTCCTTACATCGACCTAACGTACTTTCCATCCCTCCCTCCATGCAGATAGCACCACATCACAACCTCTCTGGCCATGATACTGTTTAGCGACTGACTACTATACCTCAATCTCATGTCCGCGGAATATGAATTCGGATTTAAAAAAAAAAAACCTTGAGCGCCATTTAATGTTAGTCAAACGGACTCAAACCGTACGCCAAACAAACATGAACACGAGTTCCATTATCATCATCATTCAGTTGACCACACCTCTTCATGGCCGATTCTGCGGCACGGGCACCATCACAATGCGCTTGCTTGGTGTACTGTAATGGCACAGAGATGGGCACATCCTACCTTGATGACATTACATGAGGCCAACGAGGGGCACCATCACCACCACCTTCTCTCGGCCATCGAGCCTATAAGACCCAGGCCGCCATGCAAAGCCAGAACACCTGCCGCTTGCTCAAGGTCCCTTTCCGTTTCCAATACAGTCCAACATCTACCCATTTCTTATCTCGTCATGGAAGGACACAGAGCCTACGACACTTACGCCCCTCTTCCTCTGAGTCAAGGCCCATATGCTGAGGCAAGTGACCTTGTTCTCTGCAAGATTACCAACTAACACGGGTATTCAGGCCTATACCACTGCCGCTGGTCTCTTTTCTTCGCCTTTGTCTGATCCCGTTCAGGGAATTGGTGAGGTTTGGACTCCACACTACGAATGCCCTCTCCCCCTGGTACGAGAGTCCTCTCAATCTATTTGAGCATTCCCATCTGATATAATGATCGCAAGTCGACCACGCCAGGACACGAGCGTGTTCCGCCTGCCTGGATTAAGGACCCAGCATACACCCACGTTGCAGACGTGGTCACAGCTCATAACTCGAGCCAGGGTCGTAGTGCTTCTTTGTACCAGGGTCATCGATATACGCCTGCAGACACGACATCTAACCTCTCGGCACCTTCCATCCTCACTGGCTTCCCCTCCACGTCCACTGCTGTCCAATATAAAGAAGGAGCGTCACGAAATCAGCCCATCCAATCCTCTAAAACCAGATATAGACGTACCACAGCGCCGTCGCGGTCGTCTGGACGTCCCATAGGCGCGTGTGAAATGCCTAAACGATCATACTCGTGTACGATTTGCGGCGAAGAATATGCGCAATCCCAGGGCGTTATGCGGCATTACCGGACTGAACACAGTCCCAGCGCATGTTTGTTTTCCGATTGCGATTTCACTTGGGGTCGTCCCGAACATTATCGCAGTCATCTTGCGAAGCGGCATGGGCTGGAAGACACCATCGTCGACGGGATACTAGGGAAGCCTGCAGGCTCCCGTCGCAAGACCACAATCATCGGAAGGGACCTACCCCAAAACCGATGGAGACAGGCCAAACCCCTCTGGCGTCCCCTGGCGCCACCCCTCCCTTCAGCGACGACAATGCCGCACGTTCCTTCTGAATTTTCGTCCACGGAAGACCACGCCTAATGCGTAACCAGCCAATGACGTGGTTGCTGGCGGCACTCCGGACGGATCTAACCACCATCTGGCCGAGTGACGCCACCTATTCCCACTCTCACCCTCACCCGAGTGTCGGGCCGCGCGCCGCTTTGGTCAACCTGTCTTGTCTCATCCTAGGTCTGAATTATCTAGGTCCATAAACTCTTGTCTGATCTCTGCTGCCGGCCATGCTGAGATCAGGACAAACGCCTTCGCATCATATTATTAGGGTCAGACCTACACCGACATCGATCTCCACAGGCACAGGCCTGGCCCCAATGGGGATATTGAACGCTCTCACACGTCAGCCCTCGTGTACAGTACTGGCATGCGTCACCATTATTTTCCTTTGATACTACAGATACATACACGAGTCGTTTGTATTTATTATTGCGATACGATACAGTATATTTAACTCATTAGTTAGCAATATATCAGTGTATATCTGTACTCTGTGAGCTAGGATGTTCTGTACCTCTCCCCGCGAGTGGCGTATGTGCCAAAGCGTGAGTACAGGTGTTGGTTACTCCTAACCCTACAGTAAAACTGGCACATCTTTTCTGTGGCCGCTCCTTGCTCGCATGCTCCAAGTCACGGTATCCTCCACTCGCCTCATCTTCTACGCCTCCGCCATCGCCAAGTCTTATCGTCACCAACATTGTCATCCCCCTTCAGGACAACCGCAATAACCACAACAATCATCCGCAATCACTAGCGTTGTTTTCTCCTCAGTGGCTGTACACTCATCTCGCACAAATGGGACTGTCAAAGCTCGCACCTGGGTTCTACCACGCGGCTGAAACAGCAACCGTAGACGCCACTCCAGCCCCAGGCCTATCCTTGCTACCTGTCTCAGGTTGTCTGCGACGAAGGCGGTCCATCCAGGTGCGACGATCGAGTATTTGCGCCATTCTTGACCTACTGACCTTCTTTTTTTTCTTGCCCAAGGGCGTTCCCTAGACGATCTTACTGGTCCTATGGTTCTTTACTGTCATGACATCGCGCGCGGAGTTTGATCGCGTCTTCAATACGGCATTAAAGAAGAGGTGCGCCGTCCGACGTTCATTTTATCATTGGGAAGGGCGCATCGAATGTCGATCTATTACGTCAAGTCGTTACCGAGAACACAATGCTTCAGTTAGCGAGCTAATTACAGTAGAACCCCTCATAACCCATACTGATCGGTGGACAGGCCAGGGTATGGGTTATCAGAGGGTATGGGTTTGGGGGGGTGTGCCAAAAATAGAGCTCAAAAAATTGGAAAAAATCATTCTTTTGATTAAGCAGCATTTCCAATGGTACTGTATAGTAGATGAACAATACAAGTTATGCCCTCTCGAAAAAGTCAGTTAAGTGAGTAGGGTTCATACTTCTGGTCTCATTGA
>WNFO01006365.1_pt1 | contig 22343 bp, 22 predicted proteins | sample 5400251 | NCBI WGS metagenome assembly WNFO01 (sample SAMN13153354, study PRJNA577476) | soil metagenome | isolation source: 100 cm saprolite under Madrone tree | place: USA:California | collected 2016-06-14
AAGAAGTTCGAAACCTCGGTGCAGGGGTACTTCCCGGCTAAACAGGCCGAGCGCATCCAGGCGTTGTTCGCGGACTCCAAGCGCCTCGACTCGCTGCCGGTCAACGAGTTCATGGCCGTCCTCGTCACGAACGGTGTCACTGCGTAGCGCAGCGCGGGTCACCAGCCACGCGACAGCTCGCCTCGGCGTCCAATATGTAGAGCGTTGGATCGCTGAGCCCGCCGCCCCGCGCCGTCATGTAGTGCGTCACATGCGGCAAGTCACTGCCTCCGCTTGACTAAAACTAAAGCTATTGGGCGGCTACATGCCTTCGGTGTGGATGGCTACGAGATCGAACGATGTTGCCACCGGCGACTATCGCGTGTCTGTCGCCCCGGGCGGAGCACGATCAGCCCGCGGGTGCAGATCCTCTGCAGCCCCGGGCGGGCGGTCTGCAGCACCCGCGCCAACTGCGTTCGAAAGAGCTAAAGTAGCCGAGATGACCGGGGTAGGTACAACAAAGACTCTGATGGTGATACTCCCAATGTAAGCAAGAGTCGGGCTGCAATCGAGCAGAGCTACGAGAACCCTCGTATTGGGCGAATTCCACTGCCAATCTAAAGAGGGACTGCCTAGTGCCGTCGCATCAGTGGTTCGTGATCCGCAACGGCCAGCGGCTGGGGCCCTATCGCTTCCACGTACTTCAGCTACTGGCGGAGCGTAACAAACTCCAACCGGACGATCTCATCTGCACCGAGGGAATGACCGACTGGAAGCGCGCGAATGCCCTCCGAGGGCTATTCCCATCCCCGGGGCGTGTGGAACCGATACTTGGTCAATCCAGCGGGCAACCACGATGGCCGCCCGCAAACATCAACTCAGCACGGGCGATCATCAGGTCCGCGGCCGCCGCCGTCGCGAACCGGTCCAAGTATTTCCTACAGCATTGGCGCGGCGAGCTATCGCTTCCGGTCTCCTACTGGATCAATCTCGTACTGATCGGTGGCGTTTGGATCGGGGCGATCGCCGCAGCGGTAAGCACAGACTTCTTCCAGAGTCTAGGCGCTCTCGGACGCGGCGGCTGGGTGTTGGCGATCCTCGTCTGCACGATCGCATTAGCACTCTGGCAGTTCGTGGGAGTCTGGCGGTCCACCGAGCGGCACGTCTCGCGCGGCGGCAGCCCAGGATGGGCAAGGGCGGCGAAGGTGATCGTCGTCCTTGGCTTGCTGCGTCTTGCAGCTTCCACACTCCAGCAGTTACCGCTGCTGCAGCAGTCACTGCGGCTCGTGTTTAGCGGCGATTCGATGCCGACCTCGCAGCTTCGCATCCTCAATCATGCGACAGAGGTTGAGCTCGCGGGCGGTATGTCGCTTGGCACGGCCAATGCGCTCAAGACCATCCTCGATGCCACACCTACGATCCGCATCGTGCAGCTGAACAATGTTGGCGGCTGGATCTCGGAAGGCGATCGCGTCCGCCTGCTGATCAAGGCGCATGGGCTCTCGACATTCACCGCGCGCGAATGCGACAGCGCGTGTCTGCTCGCCTTCATGGGAGGCAAGGAGCGGTATCTGGGAACCAGAGGTCGGCTCGGATTTCATGAGGCGTCGGTGGAGGGCGTCGGAGGCGGGGTCGCGAGAGAGGGCACGGAGCGGTTCCGCCGCGTTTTCCTTGAAAATCGTATTCCAGCCTCGTTTGTCAATCGGGCGCTCAGCACTGCGCCTTCGGCCATCTGGTATCCGACGACTCGCGAACTCCTGGACGCGCACGTGATTACGGCCGCTGTCAATGAAAACGACTACGCGATAACTGACGTGAGCGCATGGCGAGACCGTGCCAAGCTGGAGGCTGATTTCGCAGGGGTCCCGGTGTTCGCAGCACTCAAGCGTGCCGAGCCCGCCATCTACCAGAATCTCAAGGAAAACTATATTTCCGGAATTCAGGGCGGTGTCTCTCACGCTGAAATGGCTGCAAATGTGCGCAGCGTCATCAGCGGACAGATCCTGCCTAAGTACCTGCGAATCGCTCCCGATGCACCATTGGTCGCCTACTGGCGATCGCAACTCACCGACATGCGCGAGCTCCGCGCGATCGACGCGAAATACTGCGTCGCGTTTCTCCTTCCGTCCCCTGACACGAGCAAGGTAGCAGGCCTTTTATCAAAAGAGGCCTCGGCAGCGGATCTGGCGAGCCTCATGGTCCTCCTGGACACGACAGCTTTGAAACCCGCGGCGGTACCGCCGCGCGATGCAGTGCAGGGCGCACTGAACGAAGTGGCCCTGCGCACGGAGCGGCTCGTACCCGGAGCACTGCGCCTGATTGCGAATCCTCAGCAGTCAGCTCGCACGCCCGAAAGGTTTTGCGACGCGGAGGTGGCGCTCTACGACACAATCCTCGCGTTGCCCGCCAGCCAGGCTGGACCGATCCTGAGATTCCTCGCCGCGAGCAGCTGAGTGCTTCTGTAATCCGCTCGCCGCGACGCGGCCAACCCTACGGGTGAATGGCCAACACCTTCTGCTTAAGTTCATCGAGGCACTTATCGCGCTGTTTGTCGATCGTGCTCTTGAGAAGTGCGGCCTTGTTCGCAAGGAGCTCGTCTTTTGTCTTAGCGTCTGTTTCAGGAAGGCTTTGACGACAGAACCCCTCGGCGATCAGTGACGAGTTCGCGACATCAATAATCCGAAGCTTGTAGGAGGTGTCGACCACGTAGTGTCCCCACTGTACGGGCAGATATCTGAAGTCGATCCCCACGCCCTGAACGTCCAGGAGAATGTCTGCGCCCGCTGCGGCATGAGCAAGTTGCGCGATATCCGTCGTGTCGATCTTTACAGGCGGCGTTGTTGCAGCGACGACCGCGTACTGCTTCTCGGCCACGACGAGCAAGTCGCGCGCCAGATGCGGCGCGGGATCTTCGATGCCGTTTTCCTCGACAATTGTCTTACCCGCGGAAACCATGGCCGCTACGCCTATGACAGCGAACGCGGCCTTGCCGGCCGTCATCGCAACGAAGCCAGCCCTTGGGCGATCGGTCAACGCCACTGTTTTACCCCGCCACTTCGATAGCCGCTCCAGTGGCAGTTCAACGGTCTTGGTACTCACGCACCCAGCCAGGACCATACTCGCCGCAACACACAAACTTACTCGTTGTATACGGGCGCAAAGACGCGTTGACCTCAGTTGACTCATTCGAAGCACCAGTCCCTCACGTCCTGAGTGAGAGTGGTCCAGCTCATTGCTCGCCTTCGCAGCAGACAGGGGCTCCGGTCGTCTGAGGGTGACCATGTTGTTATAGCTAGTGCCGATATTCTCGTACCTCGTCCCAGAACGTGTCAATCACTTTGAAACACCTGGTTGCTTGACAGGCGGTCTCAGGCTTCCAACGCTCTACATATAGGACGCCGAGGCGAGCAATCGCGTGACCGCGCTGCCGCGGTGCGGAAACCGCGGCGGGCTCTGGCGGCTCGAACCAAATGATGCGGCGTGCTACTTCCAGAGTGAGGGGTGTGATCGGAATGGAGTTCATGGCTCATATCCATAATCTCGGTGCGCTGGCTCAGAGGCGCGCTCGATCGTCGGAAGGTGATCCAAATCAACTTCACGCGCAGCATTCACCAGCCTGAGCTTCACTTCCTCGGGCAGATCACGCAAATTGCCGTCATCGAAGCCTTCACCGGAGTCCGGGTCTCAAGCTCGCGCCAAGCCGGCGTTAATCCCTCGAAGTCTCCGCTGGCACCGTCTGTCATGGCTTGGCTCTCTTGCGTTGCTTGCGTTTCTGCTTTCGCATCTTGTGCGACCACTGGTCGTATTCCGGATGCGTAAAGACGTGCCGAATCTAGGCTCGGTTACGGTTGTAGTGAATCGCCGCGATGATAGCCTTAAACGCCCAATGTATCTCGCTGAGCCACGCCACCAGCGCAGGGCAGGTGGGCACGCGATAGTCGCCGGTGGCAACATCGCCAAAGCTCGTAGCTATCCACGCCGAAGGCACATAGCCGCCTTCCCTGCATCGCTGAGCGCAGGCACCGTGCCCACGCCACTCCATACGCGCGTGGTGGCAGGTGGCGGCACGGTGGATCGCGAGGTACCCCTCATATTGGACGCCGAGGCGAGCTATCGCGTGACCGACTGCCTGCATGGAAAATAAGGAACGGGCAGGCGGGCTTCCGTTCCCGCCTGCCCATCTTATCGCACGCTATGAGTTAACCGACCCGGATCGGCACGAAGATCCGCGTATCGCCCCGCTGCACGAGCAGCGCAATGTGGCCCTTGGACTTCTCGACCGCGTTGCGCAAGTCATCGACACTCGAGACAGGCGCACCATTGGCGGCGAGCACCACGTCTCCCGGCTGCAACCCGGCTTCCGCCGCACGTCCGCTTGCCTGCTCGACCAGCAGACCGTGGCTCGTGTTGGCTTCGCGCTTCTCCTGGCTGTTCAGCGGGCGCACCGCGAGACCGAGCTTATCGTGCCCGCTCTCGTTGTTGTTCAGGGCAGTGGCCTTGTCCTCCATGGCACCGAGCTTGACGCTGACGTCACGCGTGCTGTGATTGCGCCAGACCTCCAGAGTCACCGTGGTCCCGGGGCTCATGCTCGCGACCTGCACCGGCAGCTCCGTTGCGCCCTCCTTCAGGGGCTGTCCGTTGAGCTTCAGGATGACATCCCCCGGCTCGATTCCCGCGCGATCCGCCGGCCCACCCTTCTCGACGCTGGAGACGAGTGCGCCTTGCGGTTGCGGCAGTCCGAAGGAATCCGCGAGCCCCTGGGTGACGGGCTGGATCACGACACCGAGCTTGCCGCGGCTGACGTGGCCGGTCGTTTCGAGCTGCTGGGCCACATGCATGGCGACGTCGATCGGGATCGAGAACGACACTCCCATGAAGCCGCCCGTGCGGCTGTAGATCTGCGAATTGATGCCGACCACCTCGCCGCGCATGTTGAAGAGCGGACCGCCCGAGTTGCCCGGGTTGATCGGCACGTCCGTCTGTATGAAGGGCACGTAGCCGGAGCCCGGCAGCGTGCGGCCCTTGGCGCTGACGATGCCCGCTGTCGCGCTGTTCTCGAACCCGAACGGTGCGCCGATCGCGAGCACCCACTCGCCGACGCGCAGGTCGCGCGAGTTGCCGAGCCTCACTGTGGGCAGGTCCTTGGCGGGAATTCTGATCACCGCGACGTCGCTCTTGCGGTCGATGCCGACGACCTTCGCGGTGTACTCACGGTGATCGGTGAGCCGCACAGTGACTTCGCTCGCGCCATCGACGACGTGAGCATTGGTCAGAATCAATCCGTCAGGCCGGATGATGAAGCCGGATCCTTCCCCCCGCACCGGCGCGGGCTGCGGCCCCTGGAACGGGAGGCCGCGGAAGAACGGGGCGAAGGGACTGTTGGGGCCGAACGGATTGTCATCGGAGTCGTCCCCATCCTGACTGTAGGCCGCCGCAGTTTTCGTGACGACGCTGATGTTGACGACCGCCGGGCCGTACTTCTGCACCATCGAGCTGAAGTCCGGCAGGACCGCAGCAGGGTTGCCCGTGGCAGGCACGGGGGTCACGGGAGCCGGGGCGGTCACCGCTGCCCGCGGAGTCACCCCGACGGCATACAGCACGCTTACCGGCGCCGCGACAAACGCTGCGCCGAGCACCGCCGCAATGAGCGGATTTCGAATCAGAGCTTTCGCGTTCATGTCTCAAGTCCTCCATCGAGTCGGGTTCGTACGGGGGCTCATGCCTTGGCGCGTACGATAGGAGGCGAGACTTAAGCAGGACTTAAGGCTCAGGCCGGCCGGCCCTGGATGTGTCTTGATCAGTCGCGGCGGCCGATCGTGAGTCGCGTGTACGGCCGGCTTTCCGTCGCCAGCGACGGCTGCAGCTTGCTGAAGTAAGCCGCAATGACCGTGATATCCGCATCCTTGAGGGTAGCGGCGAAGCCCTTCATGATGGGGTTCTTGCGACCGCCCTTTCGGTACTCATCCAGGGCACGCGCAAGATAGTCCTCATGCTGGCCGGCGAGCGTCGGATATGTGGGCGCGATGCCCACTCCGTCCTGGCCATGGCACGAGACGCACAGCGTTGCCGCCTGCGGGACCGAGCCCGGCGCCTTGCCGCTGGAGACGAGCGGCTTGCCCGCGAAGTACGCGGCGATGTCCGCGATGTCCTGATCGGTCAGCGTGGATGCCTGCGAATACATCGTCAGGTGGGAGCGGTCACCGCCGCGGTAGGCTTGCAGCGCGGCAGCGAGGTACTCGGGGTGCTGCCCCTGCAGCTTCGGCACACTGTAGTTCGGATAAGCGTTCCTGTAGCCCTCAACGCCATGGCAGCCGAGGCAAGTGTAGGAGAGCGCCTTGCCCCGCTCAGGATTGCCCTGCGGCGCCTGGTCCTGCGCCGGCACGGCCGTACTTGCGAGCAGTACCGATGCGATCGCTGCGACACTCAAGCCCGAACGCACCCGCGACGCAGTCATCCGCCACTCCGGCCGGTGAGCAAAAACGGCCCCGGATCTTACGGACTCGCCCCGACAAATGCCACAGCGCCCAGCTGCGCGCTTCGTGATGAAATCCGCCTCATGATCGGGCTGATCCAGCGTGTGGCGAGGGCGGACGTCCGCGTCGATGGCCAGGTTGTCGGCGCAATCGAGCGTGGCATCCTCGCGCTCATCGGTATCAGGCGCACAGATCAGGAGGCAGCGGCCGACCGCCTGCTCGAGCGGCTGCTGACTTACCGCATCTTTGCGGATGCCGAGGGCCGGATGAGCCTTTCCCTGCGCGACGTCCAGGGAGGGCTGCTGCTGGTGCCGCAGTTCACTCTTGCGGCGGACACCCGTAAGGGAACACGTGCCGGCTTCAGTGCCGCAGCCGCTCCCGAGGAGGCTCGCAGGCTGTTCGCGTATCTGCTGCAACGGGCGCAAACGTCATATTTCCCGGTTGCGGCAGGCGCATTTGGCGCCGAGATGCAGGTGTCGCTGATAAATGACGGACCGGTCACATTCTGGCTGCAGACCCCCTCTGCCACACCTTGAGGCCCGGCCGGAAGGGTGAACTTTCCCGGTCGCCGGGCCTCATTTGGCCTATGATTTAGAACTTTTCTCACGCGCAAGCGGGAGTCCAAGCTTATGGGTATCGGGATGCGCGAGCTGATCGTGATTCTGCTCGTCGTGCTCGTGGTGTTCGGGGCGAAGAAGCTGCGTACCGTCGGGTCCGACCTCGGCGCCGCCGTGCGGGGCTTCAAGAAGGCGATGAGCGAGGGTGAGCAGGAAGACCCCCCGGCGCCGAAGCAGATCCGCTCCGAGGGCACGGATGCCGAGTTCCCGGAGGTCGCGAAGCAGACCGACGCCGGGCAGAAAACCGATCGGCCGGCCTGAAGCCTCACTCAAGGCGGCATGTTCGAGGGACGCTTTTCCGAGCTGCTGATCATTTTCGTTCTGGCTCTCATCGTACTGGGGCCGGAGAAGCTGCCGCGTGTCGTCTCTCAGGTCGGTCGTTGGATCGGACGCGCGCGCGCCATGGCGCGTCAGTTCCGCGAACAGCTCGAGGAAGAGGTCACTCTCGCGGAGGAGCGCAAGAGCCAAGCCGCCGCGCAACCCCCGCCACCGCACTCGGAGCCGCCAGTCACGGAGTCCTCGCCTGCAGCCAACCCGTCCAGCACGATGGCGGACACGTTCTCTCACGCGCATCCCACGGACGCCAACGGCGCCAACCCCTTGCATGCAGCGGGGGCGGCCGATATGTCAGCGGCGCCGCCGCCCGCAGTAACCACAGCCTCCGGTCCGACGAATGGCTCGCCGCGGGTGGACCACCCGCAAGCAGATGCGGCCCAGCCGGCTACGCCGGCAGTCCAGGCGGACCCGAGCGTGAGCGCTCATGAGCGAGGAACCTGAAAAGCTCGCCGAGGCCACCCTGATCTCGCATCTGCTGGAGCTGCGCGATCGGCTGATCCGCGCGATGGTCAGCGTGGGACTGGTGTTGATGCCGTGCGTCTTCTACTCGAACGATATCTTCACGTTCATCGCCAGGCCGCTGATCGAGAAGCTCCCCAAGGGCACGACACTGATCGCCACCGGCGTCATGTCGCCGTTCACGACGCCCTTCAAGCTGTCGTTCTTCGTCGCTCTGATCATCGCCATGCCCTACGTCCTGTACCAGGTGTGGGCGTTCGTGGCACCCGGCCTGTACCGCCACGAGAAGCGCTTCGCTATCCCGCTACTGCTGACATCGATCGTGCTGTTCTACATCGGTGTGGCGTTCGCCTACGTGTTCGTGTTCCCCGTTATGTTCCAGTTCTTCGCCAGCACGACGCCCAAAGGGGTCGCGATGATGACGGACATCACGAGTTACCTGGACTTCGTGCTGACGATGTTCTTCGCGTTCGGAGTCGCGTTCGAAGTGCCGGTGGCGGTGGTGCTGCTGGTGCTCAGCGGGATCGTGCGGCTGGAGAAGCTGAAGGAGAACCGCGGCTACGTGCTGATCGCGATCTTCATCATCGCGGCTCTGCTCACGCCGCCCGATGCGATCTCACAATGCACGATGGCCATACCGATGTATCTGCTCTATGAGGGTGGTCTGCTCATGGCTCGGGTGCTGCACATGAAACGCGAAGCGACCAAGGGAGACGAAGCGCAAGGCCTGAATTCATGAACGCGCCAGCGCGTATGCCAGCCGGCATTCCCTACATCATCGCCAACGAGTTCGCGGAGCGCTTCTGTTATTACGGGGTCAATGCCATTCTGGCGGTCTACATGACGCAGCACTTGCACTTCGGGGAGGCGAAGGCAACCGAATGGCAGTCGCTGTTCAAGTTTGGCGCTTACTTCTTCCCGCTGATCGGCGCCATCATATCGGATGTCTTCTGGGGCAAGTATCGTACGATCATGGTGCTGGCCCTGGTGTATTGCGCGGGCTGCACGGTGATCGCCTTCGGCTCCGGGCCCGTCAGTCTGGCGCTGGGGCTCGGCCTGATGGCCTTCGGGACCGGCGGCATCAAGCCGTGCGTCTCGACCAACGTGGGCGACCAGTTCAGCGCGAAGAACCAGCACCTCATCGAGCGTGCCTTCAGCTACTTCTATCTGTCCATCAACGCCGGCTCTTCGATCTCGATCTACTTCTGTCCGGAATGGCTCAACGCTTACGGTCCGCGCGTCGCCTTCGGCATTCCCGCGGCGATGATGTTCATCGCGACCGTCGTGTTTTGGCTGGGACGGAGCAAGTTCGTGGTCGTGCCGCCGGCAATGACACGGGATGCCAACCGCGGCTTGGCACTGTTCGCGCTCGCGCTGGTGCCGGTGTTGGGAATCGGCCGCGACTACCGTACCCTCGCCGCGGTGGCGACACTGTTGGGACTGCTGGTGCTGGTTGTGTGGCTGACGCTGAATACCGGGCTGCGCGCCAGGCTGCCGCCGGAGTTGCATGGCTGGCTGCGGGAAGCCTTCACCGGCGCGGCGCTCAGGCAGATCGTCGGCCTCGCCGTAATCTATTACGTCTTCGTGGCCGTCTTCTGGTGTCTATGGGACCAGTCCAACGGCCAGACCTGGACCCTGCAGGCCACCTCCGACCTGATGGACAAACACCTGTTCGGCTTTCTCGCCGCGGTGCCGGGCTTGGGCGCCCTGGCGCATTACGAGATGCTGCCGGCGCAGATTACGGCGGCGAATGCCTTGCTGATCCTGGTCCTGGTGCCGGTCTTCACGTTCTTCGTCTATCCGGGTATGGGTCGACTCTTCAGCGTGACGCCGCTACGCAAGATAGGCATCGGCTTGTTCGTCATCGCGGCTTCGTACCTGATCGTGGCCTGGATCGAGGATCGCATCATGCACGGCGTGACGGTGAGCCTGTGGTGGCAGATTCTCGCCTATGTGGTGCTGACCGCCGCCGAAGTGCTGATCTCGATCACCGCGCTCGAGTTCTCCTACAAGCAGGCGCCGCTCAAGGTGAAGAGCTTCATCATGGCGGCGACCTATCTGCTGGCCGTGAGCATCGGCAACGCCTTCACGGCGCAGGTGAACAGCGCGATGGTCAGACCGTTGGCCGCTACCAGCCTCACCACCGGGAGCGAGACCTGGGTTGGCCTGCAGGACGTTGCAGGCCTCGCGGCCGGCCAGAAAATCGACTTCGGCGCCAACACCGGTATCGAGGTCGTCGGCAGTGACGGCCAGCTCATCCCGCTTGAGGGTACTTTCCTCATCGCACAGCTCGATGCCGCCGGGCATCGCGTGCGACTGATGGACGCCATACACCGTAGGGCGGTGGCCAGCACGGGGCAATTCAAGCAGGCGACGGCCGAGATCAGCACCTACAAAATCGTAGGGCCGATGTATTTCCTGTTCTTCGCCGCCTTGGGCGGCGGCGCCGCGGTTTTGTTCATCTTTGTCGCCGGTTTCTACCGCGAGAAGACCTACGTTCGCGGCGACGAGCCGGGCACCGCCGCCGCCTGATCCGGGTAAGATCCTGCAGCTTATGGACTCTCAGCCCCTCGCCGGCCGCACGATCGCCGTACCTGAGACACGTGAGATCGAAGTGTTCGCCGCGATGCTCGAGCGGCGCGGCGCCAGCGTAGTCCGCTGCCCGATGGTGGCGATCCTGGATGCTCCGGATCCCGCGCCTGTGCTGCACTTCAGCCGCCGATTCGCGCAAGGCGGCTGCGACGATCTGATTCTGCTCACCGGGGAGGGTCTGCGGCGCATCCTTGCATGCATCGAGCGCCATGAGCCCGCCCTCCGGGCAGGCTTTCTGCAGGCCCTGGCGCGCGTGCGCAAGATCACCCGCGGCCCTAAGCCGGCGCGCGCTCTGCGTGAGCTCGGACTGAAGCCGGATATTGCCGCCGACCGGCCGACCACCGCGGGGGTGATTGCGACGCTGCGTGCGCACGATCTCAAGGGTCGCCGCGTCGGAGTTCAGCTGTATGGCACGGAGCCGAATCGGCCGCTGGTCGACTTCCTGGGAGCCGCCGGCGCGAGCGTGCTGGTCGTGGCGCCATATGTCTATGCCGACGCCGCCGATGCTGAGGCGGTGCTCTCTCTCATCAAGCGCATGCGGGCGGGCGAAGTGGACGCGATCGCGTTTACCAGCACGCCACAGGTCGAGCGGCTCTTTGCGGCAGCGCCCGCCGAGACCGTCACCGCCGCACTCGCGGAGACACTCGTCGCGGCAGTCGGCCCAGTGGTCGCCGAAGCGTTGCAGAAACACGGCGTCAACGCGCGCCTCATGCCCGAGGAGTCCTTCTTCTTGAAGCCGCTGACCAGTGTTCTCGAAGACGCGCTCGGCGCGCGCGCCTGAGCGACGCGCGGATAACACGTACACGCACAACAACAACACCCATACAGGGGCCGCACAATGAACACTAAATCGCGGGCCGAGCTTACGTTGCGTGGGTCGATCCTCGGTGTGCTGATCACCGTGGTATTCACCGCGGCCAATGTCTACTTCGGGCTCAAGGCCGGACTGACCTTCGCAACGTCGATACCGGCCGCCGTCATCTCGATGGCAGTGCTGCGCGGTTTTCGGGACGTGACGATCCAGGAGAACAACATCGTGCAGACGGTGGCGTCCGCGGCCGGCACGCTCTCGTCGATCATCTTTGTGCTGCCCGGTATGGTCATGATCGGATGGTGGAGTGAGTTCCCGTACCTGGCATCGGTCGGCATCTGCGTTTTTGGCGGGACGCTGGGCGTCATGTATTCGATTCCTTTGCGCCGCGCGCTGCTTGCGCAGCCAGATCTGCCGTTTCCCGAAGGCGTCGCCTGCGCCGAGGTACTCAAGGTGGGCGGCGGTGGACACGCCGAGGGCGTGGCAGAGAGCCGTGCCGGCTTGTACGCACTCCTCCGAGGATCGGTAGTCTCGGGTGCGTTCTCATTGATCACGGCGACGAGGATCTTCGCCACTGACGTAGCAAGCACCTTCCGGGTGGGCGAGCGTGGTGTCTCAGGCTTCGACCTTCTCTTGTCGTTCGCTCTGTTTGGCATCGGGCACCTGGTCGGATTGTGGGTCGGCGTGGCGATGCTGGTGGGCGCCCTCATCGCCTGGGTGTGGGCCGTGCCGCACTTCTCGGCGCTGTCACCCGCTGGCGCGGACCTCGCCGACGCTGCGCTCGGAGCCTTGGCCCACGACACCTGGAGTCACAAGGTACGCTTCGTTGGCGCGGGCACCATCGGGGTGGCGGCGATATGGACGCTGGCAAAGCTCGCGAAGCCAGTGGCAGGGGGCCTGCGCTCGGCGATGGTCGCTGCGCGCACGCGGGCGGAAGGCAACGCGGCATTGCTGCCGCGCACCGAGCAGGACATCCCGATTGGCCTGGTTGGCCTTGTCTCGCTGCTGTGTGTGCTGCCCGTCGGTGTATTGCTGGCGGACTTTGCGAGCCGCAGCGGGCTCGGCGATCATCTGGTGTTTCTGGTCATCAGCGGCGCGCTCTACGTAGCGATCATGAGCTTCCTGGTGTCAGGGGTCTGCGGCTACATGGCCGGGTTGATCGGAGCGTCGAACAGCCCGTTATCCGGCATCGGCATCCTGGCCGTCGTCGGCTTCGGGTTGATACTGGTGCTCGGCGTGCGCGTAGATACGTCTCCCGACGCCGGCAAATCCTTGGTCGCTTACGCGCTGTTCGTGACTGCGGTGGTATTTGCAGCCGCCGCGATCGCCAACAACAACCTGCAGGATCTGAAGACCGGGCAGCTCGTCGACGCCACGCCGTGGAGGCAGCAGGTGGCGCTGGTGATCGGTGTGATCGCTGGCGCCGTGATAATCCCGCCCATTCTCGATCTACTCAATCGGGCCTACGGCTTCGCCGGAGCACCGGGGCCCCACCGCGAACATCCGCTGCCGGCACCTCAGGCCGGCCTGATATCGGCCCTGGCTCAGGGGGTCATCCAGAACAATGTGGACTGGAGTTTGATCGAAATAGGTGGACTGATCGGAGCGGCCGTCATCGCCGCAGACGCATTGCTGCGGGCGTTGAAGCCCGGGGCGCATCTCTCCCCGCTGGCGGTGGGGCTGGGCATCTATCTGCCCACGCAGAGCACACTGATGGTGGTGGTTGGCGCAGTGGCCGGCTGGATCTTCGAGCGGCGCGCCGAGCGGCGCGCCAAGCCAGAGGCCACCAAACAGCTGGGGATGCTGTTGGCCTGCGGCATGATCGTGGGTGAAGGGCTCATCGGCGTGCTGATTGCCGCGCTGGTCGCGTTTTCCGGGACGGATTTCCCCCTTTCGCTGGTGGGCGATGCATTCGCCAACGGCGCGGCCGTCTGGCTCGGCGGCATAGTCTTTGCGCTGGTGAGCTACGCTCTCTACCGCCAGGCGGGTCGCGCGCCCGTCGGCTAAGCTGCCCCAGGAAATCGAGCTTGACTCGGCGAGTGAGCAACACCCTACGACCAAGATGCTCGATTTCCCGGGGACCCCGCTAAGTCGGGCGCCGCCGACATGTTTCGTTCACAGGCGCCGCACGTAGATCTCGATCTTGCCGCGCGGCCCGATGAGCCCCGATGCGATCCAACCGGTGATCCCGACAATCAGCGCGGTGGCGAAGGCCGACCAGAATCCACCTGGAATGTGGAAGCCCGGCAGGATGGCGGCCACCAGCGCGACCATGGCGGTATTCACCACCAGCAGGAACAGGCCGAGTGTCAGGATCGTGAGCGGCAGCGTCAGCAGAATCGCGATTGGCCTCACGACCGCGTTGGCCGCCCCGAGCAGCGCGCCCGCGAGGATGAGCGTGGTGGCATTATCGATGCGGATGCCGGACACGCAGAGTGTCGCGATCCACAGGCCGATCGCGGTAATGAGCGCGCGCACCAGGAAGCCGGTCATTGGTCGAGCTGCTTTTCGACGAACACTTTGAGCCGCGTCATCGCCTGGCGCCATCCCATGCGCAGACGCCGGTATTGAGTATCCCACTCGGAATCGTTCGGCACACCTGAGCCCAGCAGCCGCAGGATCGTCCCGCGCGGCGCAGGCTCGAGGATGAAGTCATCGACGAGGGCGCTGTCGGCGGGCGGCAGCTCCGCGGACGGCAGATAGATCAGCCGCAGGCGCCTGCCGGGATCACAGACATCGATGTGAGCCTCGAGCTCCGTCACTCGGTCAACACTCGCCCGGAACAGTCCGCCCGGCTGGGCGCGGATCTGCGCGCCTGGGGAGCACCAGCGGGCGAGGTTCTCCGGCTCAGTGAGGGCCCGCCAGACCTGGCGCACGTCGGCGGCAATGTCGACCCGATGGGCGTACCCTCGACTCCTGTCGCTCATGCGGGGGATTGTGCCACCGATGTGCAGGCGTGCCGAAACCTCGTCTATGCTGTGCGCCTGGCTCTTGAGCTGAACAGTTCCATAAAACATCGCTGGGGGGCCCATGCCGCTGGTTCATCTCGTGATCGGCCTGTCGCTGGTTCAATTTTTCCTGTTCGGCTGGGCAGTCTCGCGGGCGCGCGGCACGTACAAGGTGCCGGCGCCGGCCACGACCGGCAACGACATCTTCGAGCGCTACTTCCGGGTGCAGATGAACACGCTCGAGCAGCTCGTCATCTTCGTGCCATCCATCTGGCTCTTCGGCTACTACATCAACCCCTCCGTCGCGGCGGCGCTCGGGGTGTTATTCATCATCGGCCGGTTCGTCTATTTCCGAGACTACGTCCAGGAGCCGCAGCGCCGCGGCCGCGGATTTGCGTTGTCGGGGGCGCCGAACCTGGCGCTGCTGATTGGCGCCATCATCGGCGCGATCCGTGCCGCCATCGCACATCTGTAGTCTTCAGGCGCTGGGCGCGCGCCGCCGCGGCAGCGCGCCCGCAGCCACGGGCAGGAGCGACACGATGACGATGAAGATCGTGACCAGTCCGAAGTTGTGCTTCACGAGCGGGACGTTGCCGAACAGATAGCCGCCCCAGACAAACAGCAGCACCCAGCAGGTGCCACCCGCCACGTTGTAAGCCTGGAAGCGGGCGTACGGCATCCGCCCGACTCCGGCAACGAACGGCGCTAACGTGCGGATGATCGGCATGAAGCGCGACATCGCGATGGCGACGCCGCCGTAACGGCGAAAGAACTCCTCCGTGCGCCTCAGATGTTCCACCTTCAGGAACCGGTAACGTCCGCTGAACGCGGGCGGACCGATCGCGCGCCCCACGGCGTAATTGACGGTGTTGCCGAGCACGGCCGCCAACGCTAGCGAAACGGAAGCGAGCGGCGCCGTGAGAGTGCCGCTGGAGTCCACAGCCGAGAGCGCGCCCACCGCGAACAACAGCGAGTCACCCGGCAGAAACGGCGTTACGACCAAGCCGGTCTCGGCAAAGATGACGCAGAACAGGACCGCATAGATCCAGAGGTCATAGCGCGCCAGCAGCTCGACGAGATGTCGATCGAGATGCAGCACGAGATCGATGAGCCAGGACAGCACTTTCTGGAAGGACTCCGCGACCAGCCCACGAGAGTGGGTTGCGAGTGCGCGCAGCGTACCGGGAAGCGCGCGACGCTGCCCAGATGCCGCTGCCCGGACGGCCTCAGGGCACGAGCGCGCGCAGTGCCAGGGGCGTCGCTCGGTGTTGTGCGAGGAAGGTCCCGGCCTTCAGGGCGTCCAGTGCAAGCCGCACTTCCTTGTCGCGCTTCTGCAGCGGCACCGAGGGTTTGCCGGTGATCAGCTCCGCGGGAGCTTCCTCAGGACCGTCCTCCACGACGTCGGGCACGATGCCCTTGCCGTGGATCGAAGCGCCGGATGGCGTGAAGTAGCGCGACGTCGTGAGCTTGACGGCACCGCCGCGCGAGAGCGGCATGACGGTTTGCACGGACCCCTTGCCGTACGTCTTGTGCCCGATCAGCTCGGCGCGGCCGTGGTCCTTCAGAGCGCCCGCCACAATCTCCGAGGCGGATGCTGAGCCGCTGTTCACGAGGACCACCAGCGGGGCCCCATCGATGAGATCGCCCGGGGTAGCGTCCATCCGGAAGCGCGCATCGGGCGTGCGCCCATCCGCGGTAACGATCACGCCCTCGTCCAGAAATGCGTCGGCTACTGCGACGCCGGCCTCCAGCACCCCACCTGGATTGTTTCGCAGGTCGAGCACAAGGCCCCTGATACCGCCTGGATTGTCGCGTTTCAGCTTCGCGACGGCCCGATTCACGTCATCTGCCGTGGTCTCGCTGAAACCTGTGATGCGCAGGTAGCCGTAGCCTGGCTCAAGGCTCTGCTGCGCGACACTGTGCACTTCCACTTTCGCGCGTCGCAACGAGAAATCGAGCAGCCCGTCGGTACCGGCCCGGCGGATGGTAAGCCTGACGGTGCTTCCCGAGGCCCCGCGCATCCGCGCGATGGCACCGGCAAGGTCCGCCCCGATGTCGTTGCCGTCGATCCTCACGATCTCATCGCGGGGCAGCAGTCCCGCCTGCTGCGCAGGGGAGCCATCGATCGGACGGAGAATCTTCACGACTGAATCTTCCGCCACGACCTCGATGCCCACTCCGGGGTAGGAGCCCATCGTGCTCAGGCGGATCTCTTCGAACTCCTGGCTGTCGAGGTAGGCCGAGTGCGGATCGAGCGCCGCGACCATGCCGCGGACGGCTTTCTCCATCAGGGCACGGTCGTCGATGTCGTCGACGTACTCTCCCTTGATGCGCTCGTAGACTTCCGCGAACAGGCGCGCCTCTTCCCACGGCAGGGGCGTCGCATTGGGTGGCGGCGCAGCCTCGCTGGGCCGCTCCGCCAGTACGCCGCTGGTCAATGCGGCAGAGAAGCCAAAGATAGCCCCCGCGCCGAGAGCGATCAGCGTGCGCGAACGCATCAGCATGTCCTGAAGACCCCTCGTTGGGATGCCTGCACCGATACTACAGGCGTGCCTTGCCGGTCAATGACAATCTCCGGTCCCTGGCCAAGGACGCGCTGTACACGCTCATCCATGGGCCAACTCTGTGCGCACGATCACAGTTTCATCCAGCCTGTGCGCCGCGGAACTCGCGGCCACGATCACCGGCAACTCGGCCAGCACATCGACGAGCGGCAGCGGTCTGCCGATCGCAAAGCCCTGCCCATAGTCGACGCCGAGAGTGGCGATGCGCGTGCGAATCTCTTCGGTCTCGACGTACTCGGCGACCGTCGCGAGCGACATGCTGCGCGCCATCTGCGCGATCGCACGCACCATCGATTCGGCACGCGGATCCTTCAGCACGTCGCGCACGAAGCTGCCATCGATCTTCAGCATCGTCACCGGGAGCTGCCGCAGGTAGGAAAGCGACGAGAAGCCCGTACCGAAGTCATCGAGCGCCACCCCGCAGCCGACCCGCCGCAGGCGTCGTATCAGTGACTCGGCGCGCGCGATGCTGCCGATGGTCGCATTCTCTGTCAGCTCGAAACAGAATAGCTCGGGGTCGAGTCCGCTCGCGGCGATGCGCTGGAGCAGCAGATCGGGGAACATCTCGTCGTTGAGCGACTGCCCGGAGAAATTGATCGCAAAGGAGACCGCCTTGCCGGCGAGCAGCTCCGCATGCGGCTTGAGGAGCTCGATCGCCTTGTCGATCACCCAGCGGTCGATCACCGGCATGAGCTGATAGCGATTGGCGGCCGACATGAAGCGGTCCGGACCGCGGGTCTTGCCCTCGTCGTCGATCATGCGCAGGAGCAGTTCGTAGTGCGGCCGGGCGCTCTCCGCGCCCGCGAACGGCAGGATGAGCTGCGCGTCGAGCCGGAACCGCCCCGCATCGATTGCTTCGCGCAGCTGCGCGGCTATGTTGATGTCGGCGAAGCGGCGCACGAGGCTGAGGTCATTGCTTTGATAGACCTCGACCCGGTTGCGCCCCCGATCCTTCGCGGCCTTGCAGGCCGTCTCGGCTGCCGCGAGCGAGTGCATGAGCTCGCCGGCTTCGGTGTCGAGCAATGCCACGCCCACGCTTATCGACACGTACAGCCGCGCGTCCCCGTGCATCGTGCCGAGCTGCTCCGCGCCCAGGCGGAGCGACTCGGCGAATTGCTCGGCTTGATCCAGTTGCGTCGGCAGCAGCAGCGCGAAGCGGTCGCCAGAGATGCGCGCTCCGAAGCCGCCGGGCGGCAATCGCTCCCGCACCAGCTCGCCGAGCCGGCCGAGCACGCCATCGCCGACATGCATGCCGAAGTTGTCGTTGATGACATGCAGCTGGTCGACGTCGATATAGAGCGCGCTCCAGTGCCGCGACCCGCTGTTATTCGCAACCACCGCACGCACGCGATGCTCGAACGCTGGCCGCATGTACAGGCCGCTGAGCGCGTCGTAGCTGCTCTCTATGAGGCCGACGGTCTTGCGCGCCAGGATGTCGCCGAGCCGCGCGTCGCGCTCCGTGAAATTCTCGCCGAGCTCCTCACGGAACAAGGCGAGCACGCCCATGGTGCGCCCCGAGACCGAGTGCAGCGGACAGGAGAGAATCCGGTACGGCAGGATTCCGAAGGCGCTGTTGGCTGCAAGCTTGTTGATGATGACTGGCTGGCGGCGCATCTGCGCCATCGACAGCAGGTGCCGATGGGCGCGCGCCACGAGCTGCGTGTCCGCCGGCCGCTTACCGTTCGAGCGCACCACGGCGATGCTCTTGTCCGGCACGATCAGCGCCACCGTCGAGCAGTGCAGGTGATCGAGCGCCTGCTGCAGAATGCCTTTAAGCCCATCGGCCCCGCCCCCTCCGGCGGGGGCGGAGTCGGCTGTACCGTCCCCGAGCAGCAGCTCTACATCCTTGTCGAGCGTATTCACGGTGCGGTTGAGCTGATCAATCGCGACTCGCGCCATGAGGTCGCGCCGCAAGCACTCGAGCGCCGGCCTCAGGAGCGCGTGGACAAGGGCGAAGGCGCGCGCCTCCGCCTCTGAGTCGCCGGTCGCGCGGCACGTGATGGCCACGATCGCGAGCACCTGGGAAGCGTCATCGCGCAGCGAGCACAGGTACAGCGGCAGATTGCCCTCGAGCGTTCGCAGCTGACCGGGACTGTCCGGGCTGGAGCGCGCCGCGGCGAGCGCGTCGTCGACAAGGTTGAGAAGGTCGGGCCCCGCGGCCGCATCACTGGACCAGCGCAGCGCGCCCTGCCCGTCGAAGAGCGCAACGCTGGTTGCGCGCGGCAACAGGGACCGCACGAGCTGAACGTAAGGCTCGTAGCACCCCCAGGGGTCCGGGGGCGGGGCAGTGCTGTGCTTGGGCTGAGTCATCCCCCGATAACCATGCGTGCCGGAAAGGCGCCGCTACCATGGGGCTTGAGGGGGACTACCGTCCTTGAGCGAGTTGGCGAATCGGTCAAATGAGCGGCGCGGACCCCAAAACATTGAACCCATTCACACGCTCGCTGCAAGCGCCGCAGCGGCTTTCAGCCAATAGATTACGGCTCGGGCGCCTGGAACCACGGGCGGGGATCGACTGGCTTGCCGCTCCTGCGGATCTCGAAGTACAGCTCGGGCCGGTTGCTGCCGCCGCTGTCGCCCGCCGAGGCGATGGTATCGCCGGCGGCCACGCGCTCACCCACCGCCTTGTGGAGCCGCTCATTATGACCGTAGAGGCTCATGTACCCGTCCCCGTGATCGACGATGGTCAGGAGACCGAGCCCCGGCAGCCAGTCCGCGTAGATGACCCGGCCCTGGTAAACCGCCCTGACCGGCGCCCCACGCTCGGTGGCGACGAGCAGGCCGTCCCATTTCAGGCCGCCGGCCCGCGATTCGCCGAAGCGCGCCACGATCCGGCCGCTCACAGGCCAGGCGAGCTTCCCGCGCAGGTGCGCAAAGGTTCTCCGTTGCCCGGCGCAGCTCGCGCAGCAGCCTCTCCAGGCCCGCCTGCTGGCTGCGCAGCCGCTCCAGGCTCTGCGCCCGTGAGTGGGACTCGGCCTCGAGGCTCGCAAGCACCTGCGTGCGGCGCGAGCGTGCCTGCTCGAGGCTCGCGAGCTCGGCGCGCTGGCGCTGTTCCAGCTCCGCGAGCTTGGCATCCTCAGCCTCGAGCTCACCGTCGAGCTGCTCGACGCCGTGAACGTCTGCCTCGATCAGGCGGATCTGGCTGGCGCGGGCCCGGCCAAAGTAACTGTAGTAGACAAACATGCGGCCGGCGCGGGCCGGGTCTTTCTGGTTGAGCAGCAGCTTCAGCGGCTCTTCGCGCCCAATCAGATAGGCCGCGCGCAACTGCCCGGCCAGAGCATCACGATTGCTCGCGAGCTCGGCTTGAAGCTCGCGCTTGTGCGCGGCAAGCGCAGCGCGGCGCGCTGCGCGTACGGCGCGCTCGCGGCGCAAATCGCGCTCCACCTGTTGCTCGCTGATCTCCTGGGTGACCCGCTCGATTTCGGTCGCGATGGATTTCAGCTCGGCTTCGGCCTTGCTCGCCTCGGCTTCGGGACGCGCGCCCTGAGCGGCGCCCGACGGCCAGGCGAGGCTTGCAGACAACGCCAGGGCGCATGCCAGGCGGGTCCGGGCGCCAGGCCGCCGCCGGGAGCAGGGTAACGTGCCGGAATACATAGCGGCGCTATAATGCGCAACTTTTTTACGGCCGGCATGGTCAGCCGCGTTGCTCTTGCATGGAACATCTCATTGAATTCGCGACCGTTCACTACTGGCTCGCCACCGCAACGGTGCTCGTCGCAGCGCTCGTCATCGTGTATGAGATGCGCGCGCGCTCGGAGGGCCTCGTTTCCATTTCGCCCCAGGAAGTGGTACTCCTGATAAACAGGGGCGCGCTGCTGATCGATCTGCGCCCCCAGGAGCAATATGCGGCCGGCCACGTGAACGGCGCGCGCCAGATGAGCGGCGATCAGATCCTGAAGGCCGCCGATACCCTGAAGAAGTACAGGGAAAAGACCGTGGTGGTATACGACGACACGGGCTCATTGGGCGCCTCGGCCGCGCGGCAGCTCGCGGCGCAAGGCTTCACGAAGGCGTTCAATCTGCGCGGCGGGCTTGCCGCGTGGCGCTCCGAGAACCTGCCGCTCGCGCGAGGGTGACATCCGAGCTTTACAGCCCCTCATGACCCGACCGAAAGTAGTGATGTATACCGCCAGCTGGTGCCCGTACTGCGCACACGCACGCCAGCTGCTGCAGAGCAAGGGCGTCGCTCTCGAGGAGGTCGACGTCGAAGCGCTGCCCGAGGCGCGTACGGAAATGATGGCTCGCAGCGGCCGTCGCACCGTTCCGCAGATCTTTATCGGCGAGGTGCACGTCGGCGGAGCCGACGAGTTGCACGCGCTGGATGCGGCCGGCCGTCTCGATCCGCTGCTTAACACCGGAGCAACTTAGAAATGGCTAATGAAATGGCCGGCGCCGTGCCGGCTCCCGAAGGGCAGGCCGACACCGGTCCGGTGCTCGCTCTGCAGAGCGTGTATCTGAAGGACTGCTCCTACGAGGCGCCGAACGGCCCACGTGTGGACGGCAACTGGAACCCGCAGATCAACCTCGATCTGCAGACGACGGCGAATGGGCTGACTCCCGAAGTGCGCGAGGTCGTGCTTACGGTGACGGTCTCCGCCAAACAGAACGAGGTCACCGTGTTCCTCGTCGAAGTGAAGCAGGCCGGCATCTTCGTCATGCGCAATCTGTCGGAAGGCGATCTGAAGCGCGCCGTCAGCACCATCTGCCCGAGCGTGCTGTTTCCGTACGCGCGCGCCGCCGTGTCGCAACTCGTCACGCAAGGCGGATTCCCGCAGTTCCTGTTGCCGCCCGTGAACTTCGACGCGCTCTACGCCTCGAGTCAGACACAGTCGGCCGCAACGAACTAGAGGCGCAAGACGAGCTTCCGGCGTCGCTGCGGCATGATCGCCCCATGAAGGCCCCGGCAGAGCGCGCAACTCCGGTCGCGGTGCTCGGCGCGGGCTCATGGGGGACCGCGCTGGCTATCCAGTTTGCGCGCAGCGGCCGCGCCACCCGCCTGTGGGGTCGCGACCGCGGCCGACTGCTCGCGATGGCGCAAAGCCGCCGCAACGAGCGCTACCTTCCCACGGTTCCCTTTCCGGAAGCGCTGACGATCCAGCCGGATCTGGCGGCCGCCTTGACCGGCGCACGCGACGTGCTTGTCGTTGTGCCGAGCCATGCGTTTCGGGAGGCGCTGCGCGAGATCGCGCCACACCTCGCCCCGGGGATGCGCCTTGCCTGGGCGACGAAGGGGCTGGAGCTCGCTACGGGCCAGCTTCCTCATCAGATCGCGCACGAAGTGCTGGGAGCGCAGCGCGCGGTCGCCGTACTGTCGGGACCGACGTTCGCGCGTGAAGTCGGCGCGGGCTTGCCGACGGCAATGACCATCGCGTCGCCCGATGCCGAGTTCGCCACCGCGCTGGCACACGACCTGTCGTCAGCGAATTTCCGCGCCTACACGTCAACCGACATCGTGGGCGTCGAGACTGGCGGCGCCGTCAAGAACGTGCTGGCGGTCGGCGCCGGCCTGGCGGACGGACTCGGCTTCGGCGCCAACACCCGGGTCGCGCTGATCACGCGTGGAT
>WNFO01000922.1_pt1 | contig 22328 bp, 15 predicted proteins | sample 5400251 | NCBI WGS metagenome assembly WNFO01 (sample SAMN13153354, study PRJNA577476) | soil metagenome | isolation source: 100 cm saprolite under Madrone tree | place: USA:California | collected 2016-06-14
CGTACTTTCATGCGTGCTTTTTCGGCTGAGGCAGGCATGTCCTTTGGCCGTTGGCGACAGCAGGCGCGGTTGTTTGCTGCCCTGGAGATGCTGGCACAAAAGAAATCTGTCACGGAGGTCGCTATCGCAGTCGGTTACGACAGCGTAAGTGCCTTCATTGAAATGTTTCGGACGATGCTGGGAACCACACCACAAGCATACTTTCGAGACAGGCCTTCGCGGCCACGCGGTAGAGCCATGGGCGCAACGGCGCGCCTTCCTTGACGCTCGACATTGCTACCGAACTCGTCTAAGCACGCTGCTCATCGCTGGATGGCCACGGCAGCTTACTTCATCGGAATGCAAATACGCATGCGCCGAGAGGCCACGCGTAGTGATAGAAGCAATCCCCGCAAGCAATGATTCAACCTGCCAGGGCTCGCCACGACTGAGACGCTAACTCGCCATGTCAATTTGAATTACTTCTCCGAAGCTGTGTCGTGGGAAGGCGAAGAGCGGTTGGCGGATGCCGATTCCTGGCGGATCACGGGCCATTCGGAAGTAACCGAGTCGACGGAACACACAGCGGTTTCCTAGACCGTTGTACGGGAGAAACAGCGGTCAGCACGAAGCGTGAATTTGAATCGCCACCCTCCTGGTGCAATGCAGGAGATATCCAATGTCGAACTCTTATATCTGAAGCCTCGCGGGCTTCCGATCTTGACGACGACCAGAGATCGAATCTTCGAGGAATCTGCTTAACTCGCTTGTTTGCAATGCTTACGAGATTCGACCGGAAAAGCGCGACCGACGTTTCTCGAAAAAAAGGCAAGGATTTGGGTGGATTTGGAAAAAAATGGAAAATGAAGCAGCGGCCTAAGTCGTTTGTTGTCTGGAGCGGGCGATGGGAATCGAACCCACGTCCGAAGCTTGGGAAGCTTCTATACTGCCATTGTACGACGCCCGCTCGTTGTTTCTGATTGTACCTAGGAATTGATTTTCCGTACAGCGACGACGACCAACCACTAGGCCATCATTTGTCGCTTGGTCATCGGAACCACGTCTGCGCTCCGGATCGGGTTGCTGTAACTCCGAGGAAGCGACGCGTAGGACCCGGCCTCGCCGGTCGCGACCGGTACGGGCACGGACAGCGACCCCACGATGTGTCGAGTGGCTTCGCGCACCAGCTCCATTCGCCCATGTACGCGAAACTTGGCGAGCAGCGATGAGACGTGGAACTTTGCCGTGCGCTCAGAAAGATTCAGAGAGGCGGCGATCTCTTTATTGCTGAGGCTCCGCATGATGCCGGATAGCACTTCCCCTTGCCGCCGAGTCAGCTTGATGTGAGAGCTGACGGAATGGCCGGCCTCGATAAGTTTTTCCGCCTTTTCGGTCAGGCCTTTAAGAGGGTCGCTTTCGGCTGATACCATTACCGCGTAATCGCTCGGGGATTGGCCAAGGACCATGCAGTGTATCGCCAGCAAACCGGCGGCTTGGTCCACGGGAAACCGCCCATCCGGAGTTGCCTCCACTTGAAAACGGGACACGCCAGTGTTTCTTTCGTAGAAGTAATAGAGATCGCGGGTAACAAGTGCTAAATTTTTCATGGTAGAACCTATCTTTCAGAAACCTTTTTCCCAAGCTTGATCTGAGAACACGCCTCAATACGACAATCAAAAGGCCGAAAGGTACGAGGACCGCCAAAGCGAGAAGGATCATCTTGCGTACTGTCATAGCGTCTCTCATGCGTGGTTCAGCTACCCATTCAAGTGCAATGAATGCACCAAAGCGAGAACCTATTAAATGGTTTATTGTGAATTACTTAGATGTTGCAAAGGGACTTCGACGTGAGTGGGTTCAACACACCCTTGGGTGGGTAAGACTCGCTTCCCGATTGGAATTCAGCTGCCAATGTGCGACAGAGCGCCGAAATGCGACGCGGGCACTGAGGGAGAAGTCGGGCTCGCCTATTGCGACGGGAACTTGGCAGCAAAGAAGCGCCAGTCGAACCAGCAGAGTTTATTGTGGTTCCGAACCAGGCTTGGTGTCGGTTTCTACTGCTACCGCAGTCTGCTCAGAGATCTCTTGCGCCTCCATCATTTCCATTTTCTCGACAGATTCTCCTGTCTCGACTTCTCGATCTAATTCTGCGCGTTCGAATTCAACCTCTAACTCTGACTTTCCACTTATTTCGCTTTCTCCGAGTTCAGGCCTCTCCACTTCTGGGCGCATTTCATTGGTCGGTTCCGGTTGCTCTGGACCGGAGTCCATTCCGACGCGAGTTGAGAATCCGGGCTCCAGAAGAACTGACCCTCCAGCAGCGTTCCGTCCGTAAACTTCGACCAGTCCGTCCACGACGTCTACTTCCGTGACGTTGCCTGGATTGACTTCCACGTCGAACTGGGTCCCGCGAACTGCAATGACGGCGCTGGGAGTTCCGAGTTCGAAAGGCACGGCGCCACCTGTCCGTTTGTTGATGAGCGCGCGGATTCGTCCCAGAAGCAATTGGAAGTAACTCGGATCGGTCAAAGAAGGTTGTTGCACCTGCAATCTCGTGTGCGCCCGGACCATCACCTCACTGCCGTCGCTCAGGCGAAGAAGTATTCTGCCGCTGCCTGTGTCAAGAATTGTGCCTGGCGGAAGCTGCTCTCCGCGCAAGGGATTAGAAGGCAACTGGCCCGGCAGGCTCAGACGAATATTGCCCTTCCATTCGGCGATTGTAGCACCAGCGATCGCAGCAGTCGCCGGTGTGGAGATGGGTTGCTGTTCCTGGGCCATCGCCATTCCAGCAGCTATCCACAAAAATAGGAGGCAAAAACGAGCGAGACGAACGGCTAGGTATTTCATTGATGTACTTCGCTGGGGATGAGCCGAGTCACTGGCAGATGGATGCGAAAAGCTGTCCCTGACTCGGATTCGCTCCATGCCTCGGCTTTTCCTCCGTGTTGTTCGGCAATCCGTTTGACGAAGGCCAGTCCAAGTCCCCATCCTCGCGCTGTTTCCTCTTGTTCATTTCTTCGATAAAACGGCTCGAAAAGACGCACTAGCTCCTCTGGTGGAATCACGGGACCCGGATTCCATACTTCCAACACAACTCTGTCTCCCTCGACCTCGGCACGCAGCTTTACTTCACTTCCCCGTGGGCTGTACTTAATGGCGTTGCTCACGAGATTGAGCAGGGCGCCCTCGATGAGGCGTGAGTCACCCTGAAGTGCCGGCAAATCTTTAGCAATTTCCGTCCTGACCTTGATCTCAGAAGCTTGCGCAATCGGTTGAATGACTCGCGCAACTTGTTTGACGGTTTCACCGATGTGGAAAGCCTCTTTGCGTATGGGGCGGACTCCCGCCTCGAGCCGAAGCACATCGAGATAGGTATTGATCATGGCCACCAAACGGCCTGATTCCTGGAAAATAGTCGCAGCCGCTTCGCTAGTGGCTCGCTCCTTGGAATACCGGAGAAGATACTCGGCAAATCCTTGAATTGAAACGAGCGGAGTACGGAGTTCGTGAGTGACGAATCCGAGCGCTTCCGCACGGGCGCGATCTCGTTCCAATCGGGCCGTCTGGTCCGTCACCACCACCATGATCAAGTCCGGTGCGTCAAAGGGTGATGTGCGTTTGAGTCTTACGGCCCGCAAACGCCAGAGACCCTGGCCGAGATGCACCTCAGACTCAAGCCAGACCCCTGGAGTGTTAAGTGAGTTGGGCAACTCGCCCCAGCCAGGTTCGCGGAGTCCCGCGCCGAAATCATCAAGGTCTGCCGTCGCTTCCCATCCTTGCTTTTCACAGAAGCTTTGCCACTTCGGATTTCGAAATATCACTCGACCATCGACGGAGAAAACGGCCAGTCCCTCTTGCATCGCCCTCAGCAGGGTTTCATCAAACGCGTACAACGAACTCAGCTCGGATTGCAGTTGCTGGAGCAGACTTACCTTCCAGTGCAAGTCTCCGGCTGTGGGTCGAATCTCCGCACGCAAGGCAGCAGGTAAACTATCTTTCCTTACGGGTTCGGACGTTTTGAGGGCAATTTGGAGTTGCCGAAGTCCCTGAGTCAGGCCTCGATCCACGAGGACGAGGTTTTGCAACTGCGCGAGCGGAGCAGCCAATAGCGCCACGCACAAAAATGGTCCCAGTTCGACAAGGATATGCTTCCAGGCAAAAGCCAAGAAGCTCGCCGCTAGACCAACTGCAAGCAGTGCCGTGAGCCCGACCAAGCCCCTCCAAACCGGCCAACGCAGTACTAGCCAGGTCGCGCTGAGACTAAATGCGCACAAGACCAGCAGGTTTAGCCATCCAGTCAGCGAACTCAAGCTCCTTCCAGTAAGAATCGCATCGATAAGATTCGCATGGATTTCGACGCCAGGCATCGGAAGCTTGTCGCTGACTGGCGTTGGCATGCGGTCGCCAATCTCCGTCGAACCGAATCCGATCAGCACCGTCTTCCCTTGCAGTTGGCCGCCCGCTTTCCCGTCAAGCAAATCCACGACGGAAAGTGCGAAAAACGGGGGTGACGTCTCACCCGGAGCAAGCTGCCCGCGATAATCAATGGGCAGGAAGCGGAGCGATTCTGATTCGACCCCAGCCACTATTGTGTGAGAAGACGTGCCGACGGTGGCAATTTTCAGCTCCCCGATTCGCAAGTTGCGGCCGTCGTCTTCAAGGATAGTCCCTCGAGCAACGCGCGCAATTTCCAGCGCAAACGCCCAACGTGGCCCTTCAAGAGACAGCTCCCGCACGGGTACGCTCCGGCAGATACTGTCGGGCCCTAATGCAGCTTGAGCGTGTCCCACAGCGACAGCGCTCTGCGCGAAGAGCGGCAATGGTTCGACCCAAAGCCTTCCCTGCGGCGAATTGCTGATCTTCGACACGAGAACCGTATTGCCCGCGTCTTTCAGCGCTTTCGCCAATTCGCGATCGTTTGTTTCGTCTTCGGTTTCCGAGAGTAAGATGTCCAGGCCAAGCGCTTTGGGGTGTTCGGCCGTGGCGGCCCTCACCACCTTTGCCAGTAAGGAGCGTTTCCAAGGCCAACGCCCGTGCCGTTCCAGACTTGCGTCATCAATCAGGATCATCGCGACATGAGGCGAAGTGCCCTGACTCCGTCGCAGACGAAAATACATGTCTCCGGTGCGGCGACTGAGCTCTTCCACTGGATAACTTAGGCTGAGCAGGCCCACCACTGCCAAAAGCAAGGCGTTCAAAAGCAGCCAACGCATTGTCTGGAGGTGCTTTTGATTCGAGCGGCCTATTGGTGATTCACTCATGTTTCCTTCGATTGCAAGTCGATCGCCAGACGACGAGCCTTTTCATATAACGTTTTGCGTTCGATCCCCAGTTTCCGTGCTGCAAGAGACTTGTTGCCGCCCGATTCCCGCAAAACACGCAGAATCTCCCGGCGCTCCATTTCCTGCAGCTTCCCCGTTAATGATGCGGTCGAATTTTCTGGTGCCGAGGTTGCCTCGCTTCGGCGTGCCCGCACACGATCCACTTCCTCGGCGGAGATTTCGTCCGTGGCGGCGAAAATTGCTAACCGCTCGATCAGATTTTCGAGCTCACGTACATTGCCCGGCCAGCTCATGGAAGCAAGCAGTTTGACCGCCTGTTCGCTGATATTTACATGGCGCTGGTTGCGCTGATTGAACCGCTCCAAAAAATGGTGCACGAGAGGCGGAATGTCTTCTGCTCGCTCTTCGAGCGAAGGGACCTGGATCGTTACCACGCTGAGACGATAATAGAGGTCTTCGCGAAACTGTCCTGCTCGGATCAGCGCACTCAAGTCTTTGTTTGTCGCTGCAACAATCCGTACATCGATCGGAATGAAAGTGTTCGAGCCCACGCGTCGAACCTTTTGTTCCTGCAAAACGCGAAGCAGCTTCACCTGAAAGCTTAGGCTGGTCTCCGATATCTCGTCCAGGAAAATCGTGCCGTTATTGGTTGCCTCAAACAAGCCGCTGCGGCTGGTATCCGCGCCGGTGAAGGCTCCCTTCTCATGTCCAAATAGCTCGCTTTCCAGAATGGTCTCGGGAAAGGAACCGCAGTTTATGGGCGTAAAAGGCCTTTCGGCACGAGCACTGTGCACATGAATGGCGCGCGCTACAAGTTCCTTGCCCGACCCGCTGGCGCCGGTAATGAGCACGTTAGCCGCGGTGGGCGCGACCCGGCCAACTGCTCGATAAACTTCCAGCATCTTCGGACTTCTTCCGATAATCGCCGACTCAGGGGCAAAACTGTCCTTCGGCGCGTGGCTGCGTGTTTGCTGCGGCCCCGCCAACTTTTGCAACAACGCGAGCAACTCATCGATCAGAAGAGGTTTACTCAGGTATTCAAGTGCCCCGGCGGCTACTGAGCCTGCCACTGTCTCAACGCTGGCGTGCGCTGTCATCACCACACACTTGCATTTCGGTTGCAATTTTTTCAGCTTTTCGATGAATTCGAGACCGTTTGCTTGCCCAAGATAAATATCCAAAAGGGCCAGATCGACGCGGCCTTTGCGAAGGAGTGGTTCGGCTTCTTCTACACTTCGGGCTGCGAGGCATTCGTAGCCTTCCTCCGTCAAAACGGCATTCAGCCACCGGCAAATGGACTTGTCGTCATCGACGACGAGTATTTTCAACTGCTTCTCCATGTCTTTACCCGGCTTCCTGCCATCTCCATCTGAGCCAAGTCTCTCCATAATGGCCGACTAAAAGTGGTACCCGAGCCGGAAGCGAACTACCTGCGCCCGGAATGCTCCAGTGGTCTGCGCCAGGTGGAAGTGGGTATAATCGGCATCCAAGTCCCATCTCCCCAGTATAAGTCGATTCTTTGCTGTGGCCGCCCACGCAATCTGGTAGGGGGTATCCAGCACAGATTCGGCGCCATACTGCCCGACATATTCGCCGCGGTAGATTTTACCTACAACAAAACGGAACCCACCGAGTCCGAGGTGGCTGTGATACTGGTTTGGATTGAAGTATCCGTGTGAAAAGGTCTGCGTGAATGAAGAATGGGTGTACTGGTATCCCAGCCCTACAGCAAAGTGCGAAGCTCCAATCCAGCGCAACACCGCAGTATCTTCTCTTTGGGTGCGATTTGAGTCGGAATAGTGCCGCTTGAAGAAATCGGCGCTGATCCGCCAGGAGCGCGGCTGCCAATCGAGCTGGCTCCACCAACCCTCCGCCAACAAGTCGAACTGAGTTGACTGGAATGTCGGGGTTATAGGAATCCGGGAGAACCCCCCCTGAAGCCAAAGACTCTGGAAAGGATGAAGAATCAGCGTTCCGCGGAAGAGTGCCCGATTCGAATCGTCAGCGAAGCGAACGATCCCCGCGCCCCCTGCAACGAAGAGCCAGCGTGCCAATCGCACTCGGCCTTCATCATTAACGGTAAAGATGCTTGCTTTCGGGCCCGGGCTCACCCAAAGAGACTTTTCATCGAGGCGGAAACTGTTGGTGAGCTGGCGTCCGATCCGAACCTCTAACCTCTGTCCAGCACTCAAGACACGATTTCCTGCGCTATCGCTGAAGTAGCTTGTCTCCGCCTGCACTCGGTTTGGCGCGCTTATTTCACGGGAGACCGGAAGCAGTAACTGATTTTTTTGCAAGTCATCCCGGCATTTCTGCAGGCTAATGCTGTTTGGATGGCGGGTCAGTGCTTGTTCCACCTCGCGGCGCGCCTGGTCTTTCTTTTTCTGAAGTAGAAGATTTCGCACCAGTCCGATAGCTGCCGCCTCGTCGCTGGGGTTTATTGCTAGTAGTTCACGGAAGAGCTGATTTGCAGCCTCGTATTTCCCGTCGTAACTCAGCACGCGGGCCAGTTCGAGTTTTGCTTCACGGTATGATGGGTCATCTCGCAGAATGGCGCGGAATATCTCCATTGCCCGCGCGTCCTGGCGTCGATACACGTAAACCCTGCCTAGTTCAAGCCGCAGCTGGGCATTTCCCGGAAAGCGCTTGAGGGCGTCTTCCAGTGTTCGAGCGGCCTGCGAATAATGTCGATGGCGGAGAGCTACCTGCGCATCGGTGATGCTTTGCTGCACCGAAACCCCTTCCTGCGAGCGCGCCTCCGTGGCCTTTCCGATGAGAAGAATGAAAGCAAAGGCGAGACCGACGCGATAGATACGAATCCCTACCATGATTTTCTGTTTTAGCTGCCCTCCGACCTGTGTTCCAGTGGGTCTCTGCCGCCCGGTCAGAAGGCAGGCCAGGCTACCAATGCGCTGGCGTCCTCCGATACGAGGCAAGGATGTATGGCGTTAAACCTATTGTAGTAAAGCGCGCGACGACGCTCGGCCTCACCTCTCCGCTCTCGTGCCTTACTACAAACCATGAGAAGCAGAGCTCTGGGGCCGCCACATTGATGCTAGTTTCCAGCCCCTCCAGAACATCTGGCTGTCAGCGGGAAGCGTTCAACGCAAACGCAGAATCAGAGGTAATCGGAGCACCTCAATCGACCTCTTCATGCTCCTCGTCTGCCGCATCCCCCCGTCCTCTGCAATCATCCAATGTCCGCGCATCGGGCCGGAAGAACCCTGACCAGCAGCAGAGACGACCCCACACGAAACGTAGACATATTTCCTAGCTCGGCGGTGTAGATCCGTTGATGGTCGACATATATGTTGTTCATAAAAGGCGCTACATACAGCTGCACCCCGTCCTGACGCGCCGCTACGACGCAATGTACGTCGGATGCTTCCGGCTCATCAAACTCGAAATCCGCACCGCCGCCAACCCTTCCCACGGTGATACACAACTTGCTCAGTTGGTACGTCAAACCCTTCGAAGGACCCTCGATTACCGAGATTGTGATTGTTTTGTCGTCTTGCGAAAGGATCTCAGGGAACTCGTAAGCGCTTGGCGTTCGCGAACTCCTTGTGTCGTCAAAATCGGGCTGCGCGTGAGAACTGGTTGCTCGAGGCACTTCGGAGTCACGTGGAAACTCATGATCTCCGCGAATGCGTGACATCAGAAAACTGTTCATCGCTCTCTCCGCACACTGTGGGACGTTTACGCAGCACCGTTCTGGAGTTTCTCTGTTCTTAGATAGCATGGCGAAAGTCCTCAGGTCATATTGCCGACTAGCGACCAGCAATAATCGCGTGAAGTGATTTTCCCGCGCGCTTTCGGCTTCTTATTAGAGTTCTGGAACCAATAACGCATTTTCATCACCACTCACGGAGGGCAATAAGTGCTGTACTTTAAGCGCTTCCAATTTTTGTGGGTGTGTCGCATCAACTCACAGGTGTGTACAGGACCACCAGTTAGGAGTTTCCATGCATGCCAGGGTCTCAGACCTCGCAGAGTCCTGGGGATGCTTGCCCATGGTTGCGGGGGTCAGATTTGAACTGACGACCTTCGGGTTATGAGCCTCTGGTTCGTTTCCTCGACGGACCGATTCGTTGGCGAGCTGACAATTATCAGCTCGAGTTTGATCCACAGCCCAAGTGCGTAGATAAGACACTACTCAGTTTTCAGAAGTCTCTGCAGCTTATCGCGATCAAAACCCACCACAACCTGCCCGTCAATCACGGTGACTGCTGCAAAGTCCGGATTCAAAACGCCTCGCAAATTGCTCACGCAAGACCAACAGCTTCTGAAGGGCCTCGCCACGCTCCTCAGACATCAGAATGCCACCAGTCACAGATTTGCGGTCAGCCGCCCCAGGCTTAGGAACTTCAGTCAGTTCGTCGTTGCCGTCCACGTGCCGCACCATCTGGGAATTCGATTCGAATAACTAAAGATCGAGATGCGGATGAGCGGAAACCAAAAGGGCGCCAAGCTGCTGCTCAAGAACAAAGCTGGGGAAAACGGATACAGCCCTGCGTCGGTGCCACACAGGAGCTCTGAATCGTCCGCGCTGAAATTGCAGGAGTTATGCGCTCCATGCAACGGCCCTAGAGATGCCAGAGTGTGTCGTTCAGGCACGGTTCAGCAAGATGCGAAAGGGAGCGATTACGTCGAGCCGCCGGTTGACAAGCCAAAGAAATGGCTTGAATTTGCCAAGGCTTCCGGGTCGTGGGCAAGCCATTTCTGGCCTGTCCTTTTTATCTGTACCTTTTTTGGCCCAAAGGTCACTAGCTTCAGAGGCGGTACGCCTTTAACGTCATGGCCCAGAGCAGCAAACTCGACTTGAATATCCTGTTAAAGGGGGTTTTTCATGCGTGGAAGAAGGAATCTCAGCTGCCGCGTCACCCATGCCCATGCTTTTAGTTCTGTTCTCCTGACCCTGTCCTTTGAGGTTGCCTTTGTGTACGTGTCCTCGTGGAGGCCATAGTGACGGACCGAGTTCTCTTCTATTGCCAGCACGTTCTCGGAATCGGGCACCTGGTGCGCAGCGCCGAGATCGTGAGAGAACTGTCCCGCGATTCTCAGATTCTCTTCATCTCCGGGGGAGAGAAACCGAACGGTTTTCGATTTCCAGAGAATAAAAATACTGAAATCCTGCAGCTTCCACCTCTGAAAACGGATCCCGATTTTTCAAATCTCCAGGTGTGTAGTTCCTCGCGAAGCATGGACGAAACCAAGACGCTTCGCCGCCTATTGTTGCTTCAAGCCTTTGCCGATTTCCAGCCGGATGTAGTGGTGACAGAACTGTTCCCTTTCGGGCGCAAACAATTCCGTTTTGAGTTGCTCCCTCTGCTAGAGCACGTCCGGCAGCAGTCCCGCAGAACGATGGTGGTTTCGAGTGTCCGGGACATCCTAGTTGCAAGGAAGAATCAGGAAGAGTACGAGCAGACAGTGTGCGATCTTGTGAATACCTTTTACGATTTGATTTTGATCCATGGGGATGAAAGCTTTCAGAAGTTTGATGAAACGTTTTCGCGTCTAAACGATCTGCGCTGCCCCGTGTCCTACACCGGCTATGTTGTACAGAGGAAAGACCCCAACATCACGGAAGCGTGCTGTTTACAGGTGACGGAACAAGGGCAGCCGGTGATCGTCGCAAGCAATGGCAGTGGGCAGTACTTAACGGGCCAAATCCTTTTGGAGACCGTTTTGCGCGCCGCGCAACTTTTGCAGAGCCGGATTCCTCATGAATTCCATGTTTTCGCCGGTCCCTTGATGCCGGAAGACGCGTACGTCCGTTTGCAAACTTTAGCGCGCGAAGCCAGAAACGTGAGGCTTTCTCGCTACACTCCCGATCTCGCCGCGGTTCTGAAGCGTGCCGAGGTATCGGTCAGCATGGCTGGCTACAACACTATGATGGACGTTTTGTCCAGTCGTGTACGCGCGTTGGTTTACCCAGTCACGTCGAACGGCGATCAAGAACAGTGCCTGCGCGCGGAAAGGCTGGCTAGAGCGGGAGTCATCGATGTGATCGGGACGGAGGAGCTTACTCCAGAAGAATTGGCTGGCAAGCTTGAGCGAACTCTGAGCAAGACGCCAACGCCGCTCACCGTGAATCTCAAGGGAGCCGTTAGCAGCGCTCTTATATTGAAAAAATATCTCGCCGCACATCGGGAGGGCTCGTTCGACACTCCCGAAGCTGGCTCTGTTCCCACGAAGAGAGCGCCAGACAGCGGCAAGTTTCTGACTCAGGAAGAACGGGAAACTCCGAATAGGGAAGTCTCATGCGGCTAATGGTTTATTCACATGATACTTTCGGTCTCGGGAACATCCGGCGGACGTTGGCCATTTGCAAGCACGTGCATGCGTCCATCCGTGATTTGTCCATCCTGATTGTGAGCGGATCCCCCATGCTGCAGAGTTTCCGAGTGGAGCCGGGCATCGATTACATCAAGTTGCCCTGCCTCAAGCGCACCGAATTGGGGGAACTTGGCGTCCGTTTCCTGGATTTGGATGTGACTGAAATTGTCCGCCTCCGGCGCGAGTTGATTCTCTCCACCGTCATGAGCTATCGGCCGGATGTTCTGCTCGTGGACAAGAAGCCCGATGGTCTCGCTGGCGAGCTGGAGCCGAGCCTGCGGCACATCAAGTGCAGTCTGCCCCAAACACGAATCCACCTAGTGCTGCGTGACATTCTCGACTCTTCCAGAGTCACGGTGGACGCTTGGACGCGCCGGGGTTATTACAACATCCTGCGATGGTTCTACGACCGCGTTCTCGTCCTTGGAGACCAAAGCATCTTCGACGTTTGCGAGGAATATCAATTTCCGCAGGGCTTGCGGGAAAAGGTCCATCACTGTGGTTACGTTCAGCGCCAGCTTCCTGGGCGTTCGCGCTCCGAGATCCGCAAGGAGCTCGGCGTTGACGAAGAGGAGAGATTGGTCTTCGTAACGGCGGGTGGAGGTGAGGATGGCTACGAGTTGTTCTCCGCTTCACTGGCGGCAACTAGCAGCCTGGCCCAAAGGCTTCCGCTCAAGACTCTGCTGGTTACAGGTCCCGAACTCGGTACAGAACGGACCCAGGCATTCTGCAGGGCTGCGCAGTCCCGGGATGGTCTGCAGGTCATCGAGTTCACAGACGACCTAATGAGCTACATGAATGCGGCCGACATCGTCATTTCCATGGCTGGCTACAATACCATCTGCGAATTGCTCACCCTTGGGAAGAGATCCATCGTGGTTCCCCGCGTTAAGCCTGTCGAGGAACAGAAGATCCGCGCCGAGCGGCTGGCCGGCTTCCGAGCGTTTCGGACCATTCTTCCCGATGAACTTACGCCGCGTATTCTGGAAGACGCAATCGAAGAAGAGCTGCAACTAGCGCAAAGCACAGTCCAGCTGTCCACTTGCATTGACCTCGGTGCACTTCCGCGTATTACCGCGATACTGCAAAGGGAGGCGTCAGGTACTGTTTGCGATCTTGAGTCGGCGGCCATTCGGGAGAAGCTGGCCCCGACGGGGAGTGAATGGTGAGCGAACGTCTGCGCGTTGCCTATCTTGTAAAGACGTTTCCTCGGCTTTCGGAAACGTTCATCCTGAATGAGATTCTGGGTGTCGAAGAGCTCGGCTTGGAGCTTGAGATCTTCTCCTTGCGTAAATTACCACCGGCAAACGAACCGGTGCATCCGGACGTGGCCAAGGTCAAAGCGCCGGTCAGATACATCCCATCGTTGATCCGGCCTCTTTGGCCTCCCGGTCTGGCCTTGCTACTATTCTCCCATTTGGCGCTTCTGTTTGCTGCACCGCAGCGATATTTCGCGGCCGCGCGGTTTCATTTCGGCTCTAGCAACAGTCCGCGGCTCAAGGATTTCCTACAGGCTGGCTATCTCGGCAGGGCCCTGAGCAGGGGCAAATTCACGCACTTGCACGCCCACTTCGCCAACGTGCCGACGACCGTGGCCGAAATTGTAAAACACCTCACTGGGATTGGTTACAGCTTCACAGCCCATGCGAAGGACGTCTACCTGACGCCGCCTTCGGAGTTGGCTAGAAAGATTAAGGAAGCGAAATGCGTGCTGACCTGCACGGCGGTCAATCAGCGTTACTTAGCAGGACTGGCGGATCAAGGTACGCCGGTACGCCTGGCTTACCACGGAGTTGATGTCAGCCGATTTCGCGCACTCTCCTCAGGAGACTCACCTCAGAATGACGGAGTCCCTCTCATTCTGAGTGTCGCGCGCCTTTGCGAGAAAAAGGGCCTGGAATTCCTCATCGAAGCATGCCGCATCCTGGTTGACCGCGGCGTTGCCTTTCAGTGCCGCATTGTGGGCCATGGGCCGCTCGAGGACAAATTGCAGAAGATGATAGCCACTCAGGCCTTGCGAGACAGAGTATTTCTGCTGGGAAAGATGACTCAGGATCAGCTGGCGCAGCTGTATCCACAGTCAAACCTCTTCGTCCTGCCATGTATGATTCTTGAAAACGGGGACCAGGACGGAATCCCTAACGTTCTGTTTGAGGCCATGGTCTGTGGGGTGCCGATCATTTCTACCGAGATCCCCGGCATATGCGAGCTCATTGAACATCAAAAGAACGGCCTGCTTGTGGAACAGCGCAACGCGCGAGCTCTCGCCGACGCCATTGAACTCCTAATCGGTTCTCCGGGGTTGCGGAACGACCTGGCCCTCAAGGGACGTCAAACTGTGCTTGGGGGCTTCACGCGGGAGTCCAGTGCGCGTAACGTTTACAACATTCTTTCGTCGGTGCTGGATTCTGCGGAGTCCACTGACATCCTGCGGAAGCGGGTCGGTATGGCTGTTTCGGAATACGGGGAAGGATGACTCGCCCGACTACAAAATCACAGCAAACAGTGGCGAGCTGGCTGACGTTGATCCGTGCCTTCCACGCGGAGATAGCGCTCGAGCGGCGGCTCATTTGCTTATCCGCCGCCGCCGTGCTCGGTGCAGTGGTCTTGCGCGCGCTCGAACCGTGGCCACTGAAATTCATTTATAACGCCCTTTTTCTGGGCCACAAGCACGGGATTTCCCTGGCCCTCCTGCAGGGTTTGTCGCCCGAAATTCAGGTGGCCGTTTATACCGCGAGCATGGTTGTGATAACCGGGCTCGCGGCGACTTTCGAATACTTGAGCACGGTGACGATGGGTGTGGCCGCTTCGCGCATCCTGGCGGACATTCGAGGACACCTCTTCCGGCACCTTGCGAATCTATCTGTCTCCTTCCACGGGCGCAACAGGACGGGCGACCTCATTACCCACGTGACCTACGACGTGGACCGCATGCGCGAAGTGACGGTCTCTTCCCTTCTCCCTTTCCTGGTCAATGTGTTGACCCTCACAGCGATGTTGGGAGTGATGCTGTGGATGAACTGGAAGCTGGGCTGCATTGTGGCAGTCGTGTTTCCCGTGTTCTTCCTCGCAGTGGACCGGCTCATGACGCGCATTAAAGAAGTTGCCCGGGAGCAGCGTCGTCGGGAAGGATCCGTGGCCTCGGCGACGGCAGAGACCATCGGGTCCATTCGCACGGTGCAAGTGCTGTCGTTGCAGTCCCGCTTCATGGATATCTTCTCCGTCGCCAACCGCAGGAGTCTTCAGGCAGGAAACAAGGCGCAGCAGCTCTCTGCCGGGCTCGAACGCATCATCGATCTGCTGGCTACTTCCACTACGGCACTGGTGCTCTGGTTTGGGGCCCGGAATGTGCTTAAGGGCCAACTCACTCCAGGAGACCTTATCGTTTTTACTACCTACCTGCGAACTGGCTTCAAGCCCATTCGCCAACTCGCAAAGTACTTGGGGCAAATTGCGCGCGCGCTGGCCTCCGGAGACCGGATCCTCAGCCTGCTGAACACCCCTCTCGAGATCAAGGATGAAGCGGATGCGGTGGTTGCGCCGCCGTTTAAGGGACACATCCTTTTCGAGAACGTGTCTTTCGAATACGAACCGCAGCGAGTGGCACTTCGGAATGTCAGTTTTGAGGTGAAGCCAGGCCAAAAGGTGCTTCTGGCCGGCCCCTCGGGCAGCGGTAAATCCACAATCGCAAGCCTGTTGTTACGCCTCCACGACCCCTCCGAGGGCAGAATTCTGATTGATGGCAAGGATATACGTTCGTACACCCTTGAGTCCCTGCGCTCCCAGATTAGCATCGTGATGCAGGACAGCCCGCTGTTCGCCCTGAGCGTGCGGGACAACATTGCTTTGGGCAAGACCTCCGGAACTGCTCAGGAAGTCATTCAGGCCGCGCAAATTGCGAATGCTCACGACTTCGTTATTCAAATGCCAAGGCAGTACGACACCGTACTTGGCGAACGGGGTGCCACGCTGTCCGGTGGGCAGCGCCAGCGTATCGCCATTGCGCGTGCCGCCATCCGTCGGTCCGCCATTATCATCCTTGATGAGCCCGCGACGGGACTAGACCGGAAGAACGAACAGGAAGTCTCAGCTGCCCTGGATCGCCTTAGCGAAGGTTCCACGACGTTGCTCATCACTCACGACCTTCGATTTGCGGAAGATGCGGATCTTGTGTTGTTTCTCTCGGAAGGCCGCATCGTGGAATCCGGCACACACGAGAGCCTGATGTCATTGGGCCGCGAGTTTGCTGCAATGGTTCACCGCCGGAGGCTTTGCAACCTGCACGGGGAGGTGGCCTGTGCGTGCAACGTCTGAAACTCAAGTTTGGGTCCTGCGTCATGGCGCGAGTACGTTCAATGCCCAACATCGGTGCCAGGGGTCTTGCGACGAGCCTGAACTGACCTCACAGGGGCGCGAGGCGGCCAGTCTCAGTGCGGAGCGGCTCTCTTCGCAACGGATTGAAGTCATCATTAGCAGCCCATTGCGGCGCGCCTTAGATACCGCCGAGCATCTTCTGAAAGCGATTGGTGCGCAGGACCGCAAAATTACCTTCGAAACTGATGCCCGGTTGCGAGAGATCGATCTTTATCAGTGGGAGGGTTTGCCGCTTGAAGAAATAGCGCGTCGCTTTCCCAAAGAATATCGCGATTGGCGTCTCCGACCAGGCGAGTTCCGGATGCAATTAGCCAATAACGAGGTTCAATACCCTGTTCGCAGCCTTTATGATAGAGCGCGCTTGTTTTGGAATTATCTCCTCACAGCTTACCCAGGCAAGTCCATCCTCTTGGTGTCGCACGGCGGAACTATTCGCGCGCTCATCGCCTCGGCCCTCGGTCTTGACGGGGTGCACTTCCACAGTTTCCAGCAATCCAATTGCGGCGTCAGCCGACTTCGCTTTCCGTCTGATTCGCAGCGAGCGAGACTGGACTTTCTCAATGATACTGCCCATCTTGGCGAGCGGCTTCCCAAGCTCAAAGAAGGGCGCCACGGCCTGCGTTTACTTCTCATACCAGTAAGCGACCCAAACCGTGCGGCCATCGAACGTCTCGCCGCGGCCCTTGAGGGCATTCTCATAGACAAATTCCTTGTTGTGGGCTCGACCGCACGCAATGTGGCGCGTCAGCTCAATTCCTGCCAGATGGCTTCTGAGGCTACAGCGGATACTGTCGTTGACCAGGTTTTTCACTACGATTCTGGAGACCAACTTCAACAAGTAGCCGTCCTTGGTCCACTGGCGGTCTTGCGGCATACGCTTCGCCAGCAACTAGGTATTTCGGATGCGGCGGCTGAATCGTTGGACTTGCGCCCATTCGAAATTACTTCCATGCATCGGCCGGGAAAAGATGCTCCTCCAGTATTGCAAACAGTGAACATGTTGAAACTAAGCTGAAAGACTGGTGAGGGTGTATGGCCATGAGAATTTTGGTTACCGGTGCGGCGGGCTTTATCGGCTTTCATCTGTCGAGGCGCTTATTGGATGAAGGCTGCCAAGTATTTGGAATAGACAATCTGAATGATTACTACGACACGAATCTGAAAAAGGCTCGCTTGGCGCAGCTTCCGCAGACGTCGCGATTCATTTTTGATCCGTTGGACCTAGTTGATGGCGAAAACCTGCGTCGTTTGGTTGCGGACTTCGAACCGGAAGTGATTGTAAATCTGGCGGCCCAGGCGGGTGTGCGTTACTCCATGCAGAATCCGCTCGCCTACGTGAACAGTAATCTCGTCGGGTTTGTGAATCTGATGGAAGCCTGCGTACGAGCTGCAAGCTTGCGCCACTTTGTGTTTGCCTCGTCCAGTTCCGTTTATGGAGCCAACCGCAAGGTGCCCTTCTCCGAGCATGACAGCGTTGACCATCCGATTTCTCTGTACGCCGCCACGAAGAAATCCAACGAATTAATTGCGCACTCCTACAGCCACCTCTACGGAATGCCTGTCACCGGCCTTCGCTTCTTCACGGTGTACGGGCCTTGGGGTCGCCCTGATATGGGTTACTTCAAGTTTACCGATGCGATTGTCCGCGGTAAGCCCATTGAGATTTACAACCACGGCCGGATGCAGCGGGACTTCACCTATATCGATGACGTCGTGGAAGCGATTATGCGTGTGCTCGAACATCCGCCAAAACGCAGCGTTCTGCAAGAAAGTGCTGGAACGGTTCTTAGCGATGCGCGCTACAAAATCTACAACTTGGGGAACCATCAGCCGGTCGACCTGCTCAAGTTCATCGAGATTATCGAGCAGGCCGTAGGCATCGAGGCTCGCAAGATTTTTCTGCCGATGCAGCCCGGGGATGTTGTTTCCACGTACGCACAGATGGACGACCTGTATGAAGCAACCGGATTCCGCCCCAAAACTCCCATTGAAGAAGGATTACCTAAATTCGTGCAATGGTATCGCGAATACTACGCCGACAGGGAGCGCTTGGCATGCCTGGCACACTTTTGAAATCAGCGCGTCCCTTGTGGACCTTGCGCCCTGCATGTCCCGGGTGGTTGCGTCTGTGGTGCAGCAGTCGAGCCCAATACCGATTCCGCACATTCAGACGATTGACCATGGCGACTCTTTGCTACGCGGTTCTGGCAGGCTTTGCGCTCGGACAGAGCACGGGAGCGCTGCGAGGCACCGTAGAGGACTCGTCGGGACAAATCGTAGTTGGAGCAAATGTAAAACTCCGAAACCAAACAACCGGCCAAGAACTCTCGACAAGTTCCGACGAGGAAGGTCGCTTCCGATTTAAAGGGCTCGCTTTAGGCGAGTACATTCTCTTTGTCACAGATCGGGGCTTTAAACCGACGGAGCTGCCGGTCAACGTTGGAGATCACAATGACAATTCAATGCGGATATTGTTACAAGTCGCCGCAGACGCCGAGACCGTGAGGGTGTCCGCGGTTGACATCACGATACCCTTGGCATCGCAAAATGCTGATGCCATTGAGTTAGATCGCCGTTGGATGGAAAATCTTCCGTCGAAAGAGGCTGATCCACTGGCTGTGCCTTCTCTCTTTTTGAATCCGGCAGCCGCCGGCACGATGGGCCCCATGATCCTAGTTGACGGAGTGGAATCCAGCGCTTTGGAAGTGCCTCTGACGAGCATCAAGAGGATCCTGGTAAACAAGAGTCCTTATTCGGCCGAGTTTGCCCGGCCAGGACGCGGCCGCATCGAAGTGTTCACGCGAAAAGGCAATCTGCGCGATTATCATGGTAACGTCACGTTCCTGTTGCGGAACTCCGTCCTGGATGCACGCAATGCCTTTGCAGGGGTGCGGCCGCCGTCACAACGAGAAATCGCCGAGGCAGAGCTCGACGGACCGCTGGGCCCGAGAGCGCGGCTTCTTCTGGCGGGCCGATATTTCACGAGCGAGGACAGTAGTACCGTCCACGCTCACACGCCTATGGGCTTGCTGGCAGAGAATGTGAATGTTCCCGGACATAATACCCGGCTTTTCGGTCGGTTCGAATTCGACTTGACTCCGAAACATACTCTGACGCTCATTTATAAATTTAAGAACAAATCCCAGCACAATGAGGGAATACGCAGCTTCGATCTGCCCGAGCGCGCAACCGATTTTTCCATTCACGAGAGTGAAGTGAAGGTGTTCGAGCGGGCGATCCTGTCTCCCCGGTTTCTAAATGATCTGAGGCTAACTTACAAAGACGAGCCCCAGGAAACAACGAGCATTTCAAGCCAGCGGGCAATCCTTGTGTTGGGGGCCTTCAACTCCGGGGGAGCGCAAATCACACAGCAACAAGAAGAAAAAGCGGCAGCAATTCAGGATGTTGCCACGATAGGTTGGGGAAAACAGACCATTACGTTTGGAGGAGGAGCGCGGCCCCGATTCTTCCATGTGACCGATAGTTCGAACTTTGGAGGCACGTTCACTTTTGCCAGCCTGGCTTCCTATTCCGCTTGGCAACCTGAACTCTTCACCATGAACCAAGGGAACCCCCAGATCTCTTTCGCGCAAAAAGAGTACTACACTTTCGTCCAAGACGAAGTGCAAGTCCGCCCCTCCTTCTCGCTGTCACTGGGTTTGCGCTACGAGTGGCAGTCCAACGTGGATTACCGAAACAATTTTGCGCCGCGCGTGGCCTTTGCCTATGCTCCCCGACAGGGTCCAACGGTTCTGCGCGGAGGATTCGGGATTTTCTATGACCGTCAACCTGACGTCATTCAGCAGCAGGCCGCTCTCTACGATGGAACGCAAGGCCACCAGGTTGTTATCAGCAATCCAGGTTTCCCGGTTCCCTTTGACCCGGCATCGCCGCCGCCGAGTTTGCTGCGGGTTGCTCCAGGCATCCGCAATCCTTATCTGATGCAAGTCAGTATCGGAGTCGAACGCAAGCTTGGCCGAGGCAGAAACTTCCTGACAGTCGATTACACTACGACGCGGGGCGTGAGGCTCTACCGCACTCGAAACATCAATGCGCCGTTGCCTGAAACCGGCGCAACACCAGATCCGAATTTTGTGAATATCGATCAATTTGAATCTTCAGGTTGGTCGCGCAGCAACAGTCTGATCACATCTTTGCAGACCGCTCTGGGAAACAGACTGAACCTCCTCGCCCAGTACACTTTTTCCAAAAGTATGGACGATACTAGTGGATTTGCTTCCTTTCCTGCCGATAACTACGACCCGCGTGCGGAATACGGCCGCTCAGACTACGACCGACGCCATCGTTTCAACCTAATCAGCACCTACCATTTCCGCTGGGGCCTCAGGGCTGGAACAGTTGTTAATCTGAGTTCCGGAATCCCGTTCAATATCACCACCGGATACCTTAACAACGGCGATATGATACCTACCGCCCGCCCGCCGGGAATCGGACGCAATACGGGAGCAGGGCCGGGTTATGCCAGCGTCGACTTTCATCTTGCAAAGCGGATCAGCTTCCACAGAGCCGAAGCTCAAAACGGTAATGCTGCGCCCGCCGTACGCGTCCGGCCAATCCATCTTTCTCCCGCCGGAAGAACCCTGGCTGGATTGTCCGGCGGCGGCGGGGGAGGCGGCGAGGACCGTGTGTCCCAATTGGAAATCGCGATTGATGCTTTCAACGTCTTCAACCACACCAATTTCAAGAACTATGTCGGCACGCTGACCTCACCATTCTTCGGGCATGCCAACGCAGCGAATCCGCCCCGCCAGGTGCAAATTTCCGCCAAGTACCACTTCTGACTTGCCGGGATTTAGCGCATCTGCCTGCTGCCATTCGGTGGAGCGCTAAAGCGTCACCACATGCAACTCGGGGCTCGATCCCGAGATCGTTCCTTGTGAACCAGCCTAAAGACTTTTAGGTCTCTGGTCGAACACGAGAATCGCGGCCTGTTCGTCGTCGTAACCGGGCGCGGCCACATACTAGCGGTTCAGTTCCGACGACCAGAAGGTACCGGCGCCCGGTTCCAAAAGATGATGCACCGTCACGGCAGAGGTCTGAACACTCCACTGTCGAAGGATGCTCATTTTCCATCATTTTCCAATTACAGGTTGGCTTGCCGTGTATAAGTGCCGCCGTTCCAGCGATTTAGGGTTTGCTAGAGGAAGCTTGGGAAGCTTCTATACTGCCATTGTACGACGCCCGCTCATTCCTCTAGTTCGCTGATTATACACAACTGAGCGACTGCTCGTACAGACCCGCTAATTTTCACATTTTCCAATTCCATGTTGGAAAACGCCGCTCGCACTGTTCGAGTGGAATTTCTCTGGTGTATCGCATATGTGCTGCAGCACATATAGGCTATTATGCGCAGCGGATGGTTATGCAGAGTGGCTTCGGTAAGTGCTTGTCAGTCCGATCATTTCTCGTGGATCACAGCACATAAGATTTCATGATGCACGTCCTGGCGGCCATGGAGGCTGCCGTTTTTCAGAGGAGGTCCGTCATGGAGCAATTCTTTTTTGGTTTTGCGAAACTTGCCACTGAAGCGACTTGTCGCTGACGCACTGGGCGAAATCGAGCTGATGGGCTGCCGCCGGGATCATGGAAGCGGCTTTGTAACTCTTCGCGGGACTTCCCGTGCATGTCAGGTCTGAGTCGAGATTCGCCAACCAACCGAGGATATTATGCTGAGTCCAGACAGGCGTGCTCGTTGACAACAGGCGACTTAGGACACCCACTGCACATATCTACTTTCCGCACATAGTATCCTGCTGTCATCACAGCAGAGCTGTGTCCCATTTGTTGGCGAAGAACGGCAGGATTCATTCCGGCTAACTCCCATCTCCGATTACATCCGTGACGGAACGCATGCATTCGAGCTTGTGGAAGCCCAAGGGTTTTCAAAACCAGGGCAGCAATCTAAGGATTTGTTAGTCGCATCGCCCCGCGCGGATGTAGGGTGTGGTAAGTAGTATGTAGGATGGAGGACGTTCGCCGCGGACGAGGCCGCAGTGACGCTGACATCGGCGTGGATCGCTATCAAAAGACATTGGGCGCTGTCGCATGGAGTGCCGCATCGTCATGTTATGGACCGAGTTAGGCAAACATCAAAGGAGTGAATCTCTTCGGCCTGGAAGTCCCTTATGACAAACATCTACACCGCTCCAACTATTGACGAATATCTGCGCAAGCGGCTGATGCCCGTGGAAGGCACGATTCCGCATGTGGAAGGAATCGAGATGTACGGCAACTCCATTCCCGCGGGAACGGTCGGCGGCGACCTATTTGAGTACATAAACTTCCAGCAGCGTTACGACATCGACGCCCGCATTCAGCGGGCCCTGAAGCGAT
>WNFO01001304.1_pt1 | contig 22326 bp, 23 predicted proteins | sample 5400251 | NCBI WGS metagenome assembly WNFO01 (sample SAMN13153354, study PRJNA577476) | soil metagenome | isolation source: 100 cm saprolite under Madrone tree | place: USA:California | collected 2016-06-14
CAGACGCCGAGTATCAGCGTCTGGCAGAGCAGCACCGGCAATACGAAGCAGAACTTCAGAAAATCTCCAAGTCGCCCTACCTGAATTCGGAAGACCTCCTGGAAGAAATCAAGCTAAAGAAGATGAAGCTCCACTGCAAAGATGAGATGGAGCGGATTGCCGCGCGTGTCATACGCGCGCGTGCCAGTTACAGCCAATAACGACTTTATCGCAGGCGATTCTGTCGTAGAATGACCATGCGCGCTCGCGAGGTGAACGCCGAGCGCGGAAATGCTGGAGTCTACTCCGGGAAGCATGGTCAAAGAAGGCTACTATTTCGGTTTGCCGCTGCTGGTGCTGGGTGGCGTTTTCTATCTACTCCAGTGGAATGTGGCGGCCGTCGCAGCGGTGCTGCTCGCCCTGTTCATTTTCTCTTTCTTTCGCGATCCGGAGCGCGTGATCCCCTCGGAGCCTGGGGCAGTGGTGTCTCCGGGAGACGGCCGCGTGGTTGTGGTCACTGATGAAGAGAACGCTGGACGGCCGGGAAAGCGGGTGAGCATTTTTCTGGCAGTGTGGAATGTGCACGTGAACCGCTCGCCGGCGGCGGGGACAATCACGAAGCTGGAATACCGGCCGGGCAAATTTTTGGCGGCGATGCGCGAGCGGGCTTCCGTGGAAAACGAGCAGAACGTGTTTACGCTTTCGACCGATGCGGGCGAAATCGTGTTTAAGCAGATTGCGGGTTTGATCGCGCGACGGGTAGTCTCTTGGAAGAAGCCTGGCGATAAGGTGGCTCGCGGCGAGCGCATTGGACTGGTACGATTCGGGTCGCGCGTAGACCTGTGGGTGCCCAAAGAGGCGGAGATTCTTGTGAAGGTGGGGGAGAATGTAAAAGGCGGATCGAGCGTGCTTGCGCAGTGGCCCGCGAAACCTGCAGCCGGTAAATTGGGTGAAACGAGTACCGCGGAGACGGACGCAAATCTAGCGGCAACGGGGAAGCGATCGTAACCATGGGCGAATCCGAACAGCACGAGATTCCTTTTAAAGAGAGGCGCTTGCGCTTCCGGAATCCCCGATTGCGGCGGGGGATTTTTCTCCTGCCAAGCTTATTCACGGTAGGGAACCTGGTGTGCGGATACTATGCCTCGGCGGCGTCTCTCGTAGGCGGGGCGGGCGATTTTGATCGCGCCGCAAAAGCTATCGGGTTGGCGATTCTATTTGATTCGATGGATGGCCGCATCGCCCGTATGACCGGGACCAATACTGAATTTGGCACGCAGTTTGATTCGCTCGCTGACGTTGTGAGTTTTGGTATCGCACCCGGTTTGTTAGCGTATGCGTGGGGCGTTCGGCATTTGCCGGAACTGGACACGTCACTAAAAATTCAGCAGATCGGGCACTTTGGGTGGTGGTTTTGCCTGGCGTTCGTAGTTTGCTGCGCGTGGAGATTGGCGCGATTTAATGTACAAGGCATGGTGCCTGGTGGTTCGAAGTTTTTCGTGGGAATGCCAACGCCCGCGGCGGCAGGAATAATCGCGTCCACGGTGCACATGTTCAAATCGCCGATTCAGGAACCACGATGGGCGATTGCGTGGATTTTGGTGGCCCTCGGTTTGGCGGGGTTGATGACCAGCACGATTCGATATTCAAGTTTCAAAGACATTCCATGGACGAGGAGGCAGCCCTCTTTGGCAATTGTGCTGCTGGCACTGCTGGGAGCGGCGATTTGGCGGTGGTCGGAAGAAGTCTTATTTTTCCTGGCATAACTGGATTGATACTACACCTCGTGCGGTTTATCCGCCATCGTATGGTTTCGCGGACCGCGTGATTCATGCCTTCTTTGGAACGGGATTCCCACCGGATTGTGATTGCAGGTGCGTCTTCGCTGCTGGGAGCGGAGCTGAAGTCGTTATTGGAAGAGAGCAAGTTTGCGGGATGGGATTTGCGGCTGGTCGATGAGGAAGTGGCTGCGGGAACATTAACCGAAGCCGGCGGAGAGCCGGCAGTGATTCAGCCGGTGGAGAAAGGAAGTTTTGATCGCGCACACTTGATTTTCTTCACGGGTTCGCTGGAATTCACCAAAGCCAATCTGAGTGCGGCGATGCACAGCGGCGCGAAAGTGGTCGATCTTACCGGCGCTGCACTCGAAGCTGCTGACGACACGCCAGTGGTTGCGTGGTTTCCCAAGCTCGATTCTCTGCGGGGCGAGCCCTCGTCGCTGAATGGGAAGCTCTTCGGGGTGCCTTCCGCGGCGGCCACGGCTGCATCGGCGCTCGCTTTGGCCCTCTCAAAGCTGGGGCTGACTCGGATGAGCGTGGTCCATTTCCATCCGGTGTCCGAAGCCGGACGCGCCGGTATCGAGGAGATGGAAGCCCAAACGGGCAAGTTGCTTTCGTTTCAGCCATTCGGCCAGCCGGTGTTCGATACCCAGGTAGCGTTCAACATGCTGGATCGCTTTGGCGCTGGAAGCCGTCAGAAGCTCCGAAGCGCTGTCGCACGAATTCGGTCCGAAGTAGGGGCTTGTGTGAGCAACAAGGTGGCGCTTCCAGCGTTGCAAGTGTTGCACGCCCCGGTGTTCTACGGAGCGACTTTCAGCGTGTGTGCTGACGTTGACGTGCTGGACGCTGAGAAAATCGTGGAAGTTTGCAGGGAAGCAGGGTTCGTGATCGGTCCGGAAGGCGATGCAGGGCCCAGCAACGTGAGCGTGGCGGCAGAGAATTCGATTTTCCTGGCTCAGCCGGAAAATGATCCCTCTAAGGGCAACACGTTTTGGCTATGGGGAGCGGCGGATAATATTCGGTTGCCGGCGTGGAATGCGGTGAAACTGGCGGAGAAACTGGTGCCATGAGGAGGCGGCTTGCGATTGCGTTGATAGGTGCGGCGATGTGGGGCGCGGGCTGCGGGTACCACGTGGCGGGACGCAGCGACTCGCTGCCGAAGAGCATCCACGTGATTGCGGTGCCCGCACTGGAAAACAAGACGACCAGCTACCGCATCGAACAGCGATTGACGACCGCCACGGTACATGAATTTCTGGCGAAGACTTCCTACCGCGTGGTGCCTGACCCGGCGAACGGCGATGCCGTGCTGCGCGGCAAAGTGCTGACTGTGGAAGCGGTACCGCTGCTGTTTGATACGGCGACGGGGCGCGCGACGGCCATGTTGATTACGCTGAAATGCGAGATCACCTTTGAAGAACGCGAGACGGGGTGGTGGAGAATTATTGATGGCCCGGATTTCGCAACAGGAATTGGTGGCGAGGCTGGAGAAAGGGAAAACCATTCCCGCAATTCTTTTGCTTGGGGAAGAAGCCTATCTTCGTGACTCCTGCCGCGCACATTTGATTGAGAGATTTGTGGCGGAGACTTCGCGCACCTGGGCGGTGTCGCGGTATTCGGCGGATCGCGGGGAGACGCAGACAGCTTTGGATCAGGCGCAGACCATGGCGATGCTTTCGCCGCAGCAAGTGGTTTTTCTCGAGGACGTGGAAGCAATCGAGAAGCTGGGGGAGAAGAACCGGGACGAGGCCGTGGCCCAGCTCAATGCGTACCTCGAAGATCCCGCGCCGTTCACGGTGCTGGTGTTGGAAGCGACAGGGCTCGACCAGCGGAGGAAATTGGGCAAGCTGCTGGCGGAGAATACGCTGGTGGTGGAATGCGGGCTGGGCGAAAACGCCGGAGAACGGCAAGCGGCGGCCGTAGCACTGGCGCGGGCGCTCGGGAAAGAGCAGGGAATCGAGTTTGAAAAAGGCGCGGCGGAGGATTTAGCGGAGTTTGTGGCCGCGGATTTGATGCGGCTGAAAACGGAAATCGACAAGCTGGCGACGTATGCGGCGGAGAGAAAAGCGATTGGCCGCGCGGACGTGAGCGCGCTGGTGATTTCGGAGAAGACCACCACGGTTTGGGAACTGGCGGATCTGCTGGCGTCCCGACAATCGAAGAAAGCGCAGGAATTCCTGGATCGTTTGCTGCGTGATGGGGAAGAGCCGCTGCAGATGCTCGGCGCCATGGCGTGGATGTACCGGAAATTGATCGAAGCGAGCGAAGTGAAGGGCATTACGAACGGTTACCAGGCGGCGCGCGCGCTGGGGATGCGGCCGGAGCAGGCCGAACTGGCGTTGCAAAGTGCGCGGAGAATTTCGAAGCCGCGCTTGCTGGCGGGATTGCACGCGTTGCGAGACGCGGATGACCGGCTGAAAGGGAGCGGAGCGGAGCCGCGGACGGTTATGGAATTTCTGGTGGCGCAATTGACTGGCGAGGAAGCGAAGGCCGCGCGCGGGTAGAAAAAGAAGAGAAAAGAATTAACGCAGAGGGCGCGGGGAGCGCAGAGTTCGCGGAGAAGAAAATTCGGGAAACAATGGGGGAACGAAAGAAAAAGAGCGGCCGTGAGGCCGCCCTTTTTTGTTGTTGGGATGATGCGATTCTCAGTTGTTCTGGCCTTGACTGTTGCCGTCTTGGTTGCCGAAGTTGAACAGGTCGAAGAGATCGCCGAGCGCCGGGCTGTTGAGCGGCACATAGGGATTGTCGTCTTCAACGATGGGGTTCGGAAAATTATCGCGGCTGCGCTTGGTAAGCGGCTTCAGGTTCCAGTTGCGCTCGATGAACTTCAGAATCGAGACGTGGTCGGTGTAGGTGTGGCTGATGTGGCCGCCGCGCGTGAAGGGCGAAACGATGATCAGCGGAATGCGCGGGCCGTCACCGAAGAAGTCCAGCGGCTGAATGTAGCCGGAGTCGTAGTAGCCGCCGCCTTCGTCGAAGGTGATGATGAGCGCGGTCGAAGCGAACAGATCGGGCCGGGCCATCAGGTGATCCACGGTCTTCTTGATCATGCCCTCGAGGAGGTCGAGTTTCGAGGACGCTGGGTGACCATCAAGCAAGCCGTCCGGTTTCACGAACGAAACCGCAGGAAGGGTGCCTGCCTGAATGGAGGCATAGAAATCCGTAGCATCCTTGATATGCGCGGCACGTTGCCCCGGGTCTCCCATGATGGCGTTGGTGTAGGACTCGAAGTTGCAAATGTTGCAGTAGGCGCGCCCGATCTGGACGAGCGGACTTGGGTTATTGGGGTCGTGCTGGAAGGCGATCGCAGCGTTGTACGCTCCACCGTAGTAGGCCCAGGAGACGCCTTTTTCATTAAGCGCTTCGCCGATCGTGCGCGTATTGATTGGAGGAATGGAGCCGCCCTTTGCTATTCCGCCCTTGTCAACCGTGCCATCCGGGAGGAAGCCGGGCGCGTCATTGTTGATCATGTAGAAGTGTCCGGGTTCGCACTTTGGATTGGGATCGTACGGAAGAGAAGCAAGGTAGTCGCGAATTGGCGCAATGCCGGGCTGGCTGGGATCGCCGCACTCGGTGAAATTGCCGTCGAAATTGATGTCCACAGTGTACTGGTTGTCTGAGCCTGGCAGCGGATCGGGATTGGCGATACGGGCGGGCGGCATCGTTGGAACGCCATTACCGTTGGACCAGAAGATCGCATCGCCGGTGCCCAGCATGACGTGGTTGGCGCCCGTGCCGCCCATGAAGGATTGGTGAAAATTGTCGCTCATGGAGTATTGGTCGGCGAGGCTCTTCAAGACCGGGGCGTCTCCGGCCTGGACGTTGTAGAAAGCCATCGAATTTCCGCCGCCATTGTCATCAACTTGGTTGGCAATGGGAAAGCTGAAGGGATCAATTTCGCTCGTATACGTGGTGATGACGAACGGATACAGGTCGTTCAGGCAGCCCGAGGGATTCCGCCGTGTGGCGTTGTGGATATTGCAATCCGATTGTTGCCACATCTCGAAGAGCCGGTGCGTGGTATCGCCGGTGTAGGAATCGTAGGGCAGAGTTGCTCCCTCAAGCGGGAACGGCCCGTTCTGCAAATGATCGAAATTGTTTATTCGCGAATCGAAATCGGGGAGTTCGGCGGTTTGCGCCGCCCCAGACGCACCGGTGGTCAGCAGGTTGAGATCGCCGTTCTCCAGCGAAGGCTCGATTAAGGCCAGGAATGGAGTCGGCGTACCCGGCGGAAACGGAGGCGGTTCTCCTGTGGCGGGGCTGGGTGAAAAATTCAACGTCGGCTCCGGCAGCGTCTGATACGGGGCCTTTTCAGTGCTGTCCAGGCTGATGAAGTACTTGGTCTTGAAGGGGGCAACCGCCTGGAATTGCGCGGCTTTGGAGAAAAGCGAGCCCGGTGTGCCGTCCGCGTTGATGATTCCCTTGGATAAAAGGTTCGAGACGGAATCTTTCGCTCTTGGGGACGTAGGTGGCGAAGATGTGGTCGAAGGTGCGATTCTCTCCAATAAGTACGATGAGGTGCTTAATGGGAGTGGCGGTCGGCGGCATTTGCTGAGCCTGTAGCGAGCCAGCGAGCGGGCCACCCAGGCTGAATTGAAACACGGTCACGGCGACGAAAGCGACGCGAAGACCGTGCAAAGTATTTGAAACCAATTGCTTCAGGGACATGCAATCTCCTCTCCGAATTTGGACTGCAGGCGCATTCGGGCGAAGAGAGAGTGGAACGCGCGCGTTACAGGGAGATTGTTGCGTTATGAAATGCCGGTAACGCCGACAACAGCAGCCTGGGAATAGCCGGGGCGAGTCTACATGCTTCAGCTAAGCGCGGTCGGTTAAGGCAATTTCGGAATGCTGGACGCGGCGATCGAAGCTGGTGAGCAGGGCGGCGGCTTCATTGGCGACAACGGCGGCTTCGACGTCGGAGCCTGCGAAGGCGCGGATGGATTCTAGCGAGCGCCATGTTGTGTCTACTACGATTTCGACTTCGCCTTGCGCGCGGCGAAGCGAGACCGTGGCTCCAAGGTATCCAGGGACGCGACGAAGCTCGGGCAGGACGTTTTTGGAAAAATGGTCGAGATATTTTGGCAATTGCGCTTCGGTGGTGCGAGCGGTCCAGCGGCGCAAAATGGTTCCGGATGCGGCAACCGCAGAGGAGGTCGGCGGCTCGTTGCCAACGACAACGTTCCAGAGGCGGACTTCCCATTTCTTGACCAGCCCGTTTTGGACGTACGGGTCGTTGCGCGCGAAGGATTCGACCTTGCTTTTGTCCTCCGCGTAGAAAACGATCAAGGCGCGGTCGGCGGGCTCGGCAAGGGCGCCGGCAAAAACGATTTCACCACGTTCACGAGCCTCATTTGCAAGGCGCAGGTGCTCTTGCCGGAACGGAGCGCGGCGGTTGGGAAAGTCGTCGACAACTTCGTAGAAGAGCGCGTAATAGTTCATCGAGTGGAGCCTCCGCGGAAGAAAAAAGAACGGGCGGGCCAAGGCCCGCCCCTACTGAGACTGAAAGGTCGAAAAACCAGAAGAGCGGGCTACTTGGCGGCGGCCTTCGCTTTGATGCCGTTGAACGCCAGCGTGAGGCGCGACTTGTAACGGTTGGCGGTGTTCTCGTGCAGCACGTTCTTGGCAATGGCCTGATCGATTGCCGACATCGTGGGTTGCAGAAGATTGCCCGCGGCGGTGGCGTCACCGGCGGTGATGGCAGTGCGCATTTTGCGCATCAGCGTGCGGACCCGCGTGCGGTTGGCGCGGTTGACCTCGGCGCGCTGAAGAGATTGCGCCGCGCGCTTCAAAACCGACTTTTTCTTCTTCTTGACTTTGGTAGCCTGTCCCTGCGCCATCTATTGCTCCTTTTACGTATCGCTCAAACTTCTAACGTTAAACGAGGCTCACGGCTTTGTCAAACGGCGCTGAGACGTTGGTAGTCACTTATTTTGCTGACATGCTTGGCACAGGAAGCACCCCCAATCAAAGTTCTAGCTCTCTAAAAGATCGAAAATGTTGCCAAGATCTTGGGTTCCAATTTCTTGGTTTCCGCAGAAGGCGTTTTGTCGCCGTCGTACGGACCGTCAAACGTGATGGTAAGAGTCTTGCCCCGCAGATTGAAGAAGTATTGGTCGGCATATTGCGCACCGCCGCCCCCAGGACCGTAGTAGTAGAAAGTGTACTGGCCGATGTGAATGGGCTCGGGAGGAGAAACGATGCCGGTCGGGGCTGTCTCGACAAAACTTTGCAAGTCGAAAGCCTTGCCGTCCATCGAAACAAAGATGTGAGCGTCGGAATGTAAACGCTGGAATGTGACGAGGTGAAATGTCGGGAGCCATTCCTTGTGAACCTCATTCGGAACGCGCTTATAGATGGGAGGATACCGGAAGCAGAAACCGTGAGTCCGGTCTACGTAGGTCCGCCAGCCTTTTGGAACACTCCGCGTATCGCATGGAACACTCCTCGCCGCAGGGGTTTGCGCAGGTGCAGAGGAGCACGCGGCGAGCAGCAGAGCAGCGATGCAGGCCCAATTTGTTTTCATAGCGTTCAATCGACCAGCTTGTCGCTGAGCCAGCGGGCGAGGACGTTCAGGCCGACTCCCACCAAGCCAATAGTGCTGGCGTTGCTCCACCATTCCGTGCCGCGATCATAGTCGGCCAAGGAGGTTTCCAGTTGCAACTTTGCGGAAGCAAGTTTCATGGGGAGCGCCGGATCGGTCGGCCGAGGCTCGGCAGCATGTTTGAGCTGCTCCAGCAAAAGCTGCGGCTGCTTCATGTCGAGCATGGAGATAGGCGAGTGGCAGTAGGGACAGACCGCGTTGGCCTGCAGGTTGATGGACGCCCCGCAGTTGGAACAATTCACAGACTGAACGTTCTGCCGCAACTCCTTAATCTGCTGGGGCGACAGCGGCTGGATGAAATTCTTTTCTTTCAAGAACTCGAGAAAGGCGATTAAGTGACCGTCTTCGTTCCCGCATCGCCAATAGGTGAACGGCATGTTTCGCTGCATGTTATGCGCCAGATGAAGCGTCGTTGCACACCGCGGGCAGCGGAGCGCGTCCGGCAGCGATGGCTTCCCCGATGACGTGTGTTCACCGATAAACTTCATGAGCTTCAGCGTGGAGCCGGGAGAGAGCTGCAGGCTGTCAAAGTGATCGAACCAGAACGCCTGGCAAGCGGCGCACACGTCGATGGTGACCGACCCGCGTAAACGGCCGTCCAGTGTCATGGCAGTCATTTCGTTTCCGCAGCCGGGGCAGTTCATAGAGAAACATTGTAGCCGGGCGGCTGAAGCGATGCCATCGACCAGGGAAGAAGTGTAAGCCAATCGTAAAGGGCCTAGATGGTGGAGTGGATCGCGAATTAGGCGTGTGGGTCAAAGCTTATTGAGGCCTCGACCTCACTGAAAACAAAGGATTAAAAAACTTCAAAAAAGTGCAAAAGTACTCTTGACAATACGTATTAGTGTGATACAATAGTTCTCGTAGAAAAGTGCGCCCCGATCCTGTCGGGGCGTTTTTTTTGCCCGCGGTATCCCAGATTCCCTGCGTCTTTGTCTTCGCTGCGCACTCCATTCCATCTCTCGGATCTCATCATGAAAGCCAAAAAGCCCAACGCCGAACTCGTCTGCAAGCAGTTCGAGGACGCCCTTGCCCCTCGTCTGCGCCTCTCCACCACCGACCGAGCCGTTTATTACCACCTTCTCCGGCACAGCTGCTTTGAAGGCAAGTCTCGCCTTCATTTTTCCATTATTTGGCTGGCGCGCAATCTGGGCCTCACCGAGGACACCGTGCGCTCCGCGCTGCGCCGGCTAGTGCAACACCGCGCATTGCGGTTGGTCCAGCGCAGCAAAGCGGGCCACGTGATGGACGTTCGGCTGCCTGAAGAGGTTCCCGGCGCTCGCCTAAGCAGAGCCCAAGCACGCGTGGCAGTTCCCTCTCCTGACTGCGGCAACCTCGAGGAAATCGATTTTATGCGCACCCCTGAGCTCCGCCAGGCCATCCACGCTCGCGAAGGATGCGTCTGCTTTTACTGCCTCCGCCGCATCGGCCCGCAAATGCAGTGCCTCGACCACGTCATACCCCGCGCCCAACTCGGCCCCAACTCTTACCGCAACCTGGTCTCTTGCTGCCTGGAATGCAACTCCCGCAAAGGCGAGCGCCCCGCCGCCGACTTTTTGCGCTCCCTCTACCGGGAGGGCCGTCTAACCGGCGCCGAGCTGATTGGCGCTCTCCAGTCCCTCAACCACCTCGCCGCCGGCAACCTCCGCCCCGCTCTCGCGCCTCCTGCCGTCAGTCAGTAGCACAGACTTCAGTCTGTGCTCTTCTCTCTTCGTACTGTCATGGTAGCGTGGTCACCCGCGGCACAGACTGAAGTCTGTGCTACCACGGCATAGAGTTCACCTCTGGTTACAGGATCTATACGCGCTGGACCATTTCCAATCTTCGGGACGCTGAGCTAGCCCAGCCTTGACCGGGTTCCTTTCGATGTACGCGCGAACCCGCTCAAATTCGGCGGAAGTGCGGATCCAATGATCGAACGATTCATCTTGCCAGAAGAACTTTCCCGTTCGTCCAAGCATCTTGTTTGCCGCACGGGCCGTGCCGCCCTTGATCAATTTGGTGATCCTCGCAAGTTCAACGACTGGCTCCAGCAGCACATGAACGTGATTGGGCATCACAACATAAGCATGAATCTTGCACAGGCGAAGAGAGTCGGCGTTTCGCAACGCTTCGACGACTAAAGCAGCCACTTTCTCCTTGCTCATCCATGTCGGACCATAGTTTCCCGCGTCCAGGTGCCTGTCGAATTCCGCGAATCTCTTTCCATCCGGCAATTCGCCCATGGATCTCACTGCCTCAGCAACGGTAGCTGGCAGCGATCCGCTCAACCTCCAGGTAACGAACAGGTCTTTGCCTGGTGGCTGCCAGTGCGGGAGATTCCTTTCGTAGTACGTCATGCGCGAGCACCAGCAGCACGGTAGCACAGACTTCAGTCTGTGCTCTTCCCTTCAGTCTGTGCTCTTCCTTCTTCGAAGGGCCTCTCCCGTCGGCCCGAGGCTTGCCCCTCCCGCATGACTTACATCGTGCCGGAAAGGCCAAGGGCGACGGCCTCATGAGATTCCTTCGCAACGCCCCTCGCGTCGCTCCGGAACCTGAAGACCAATTCCGCTAACCGCATAGCTCGCGCGGTTGCTTGTCCTTCGCCTAAGAGTCAAAGACCGCACCCTTTGGAAATATCAAATGGCAAAGGGTGCGCCACCCGCTTGTCTTCACAGTGTCCTTCTGGCGGAGCCAACCGCCAGTCCAAAGACTAATGGTCATGCATGAGAGTATGATGCAACCGTATGTCCGCCCCTTCAGCCGAACAGTGGACGGCAGCTTTCACCGCAGGACTCTTTGTGGTTGGTGTCTTAGCTCTCCTATACGCCAGAGGGCAGCTCAGAGAAAGCCACAACCAGGCTCAAATTCAACATCTAATGTCGTTCGTGAAAGACTTTGACAGCGAACCGATGACAAATTGTTGCAGGATTTACGCACAGAACAGGTTAGCAGGCTCCGAATCCTCGTTCGAGGCGGACAGGCTTCTCGACTTCTTTGAGACGATAGGGCTGTTGATCAGGCGTGGCTACCTTGACGCGACTGACGTGTGGGAACTTTTTGCGAACGACATAATATGCTTGCACGAAGACACCCGTTCTCGGATAAGGGACGAACGTCGAGAGGATCCGCCTGCATATTCGAATTTTGTGAGCTTAGCGGAGCGCGTGCGGGACATTGAAATACGAAACAACGGAAGCTTAGCCAATCCCACTTCCCAAGACCTCAGAGAATTTTGGGAAGGTTTGACCGACACAGGAGCATCCATGCCCAAGAAGATTCGACGCAGGCGGCGCAGGCCATCACGATTCCGCTTTCCTCGCTGAGTTGTGCGGAATTACTGTTGAGGGCTGCTACCTTGCAGGATGTGTCTGAGCCGTGTGCCTCAGGTTGCGCTTCTCTACCTGGGCTTTTCGGAATTAAGACGCGGCCACCCGCTTGCCACACAATTATCTAATGACTGAAAAGGCTGGCAAGACGCCACTAGAGGTCCGACGCGCTTGCAAAAGTTCCAATTCGTGACTGGTCGGAGTCCGGTTAGACCTATTCGCTCGAATAAACGGGCCAAGCTCTTTCACGACATGCACGGCAGCCGACGCCTGAGCGACCTGGACAAAGAAAAGTTCTTTATCCTCATATTTGACGACTTTCGTCGTAAAAGTTGGTGGAGGGTCGCAACGGCTACGCAAAATATTTGTGATTGTGTCTCCCATTCCTCGGATATCGCAACCCACGACGTGCAGTTCATCGTCAATACCGAAAACAATCGTTCCTCCGTTTGTGTTAGCGAAAGCAGTGGCCGTCTTTGCGAGCCTTAGGCTATTGGCATCCAGTTTTTCTTTGAATTCCACAGTTTCGCCTTCGCCAGTTAGAAGGAGTTGCTCAACCTCTGGCGCAACCGGCTCCACGACAACATTGGGCTGTCGCCACGACGCGCCCTCTTGGAATACCTTTTCGTCTAATACGTCCCCGGTGGATGCACTCAGCAGGGCCATACTGACTAATGACGGTCGGTCGGGCAAATCAAGTTGCAAAGTAGGCTCCTGCAATTGAATTGTTTCTTGGGCAAGTCGCCCATTACGATTCTCCGCATAAGCCTTGATGACGAGCTGGGACGGCTGACTGAAGATGCACTCCAAGTCGGCTCTTACATACGTCAACGCTACAGTTAGTTTTGAGATTCGCGCTCTGAAATCTGGCAAGACGACCGCCACCTGTCCGCGCAAATAGTTTGTCCACCCCTGAACTCGAATCCCGAAAAGGTCCGAAAGGACGTGCCCAAGTGAGGGGTAGTATGGTGCGTTCAAATCTATAAGAGGTTGGTCGGGCGGCCAATTCTGCCCCGCCGCCGTATTCTGTTCAATCACAAATATGTCGGCAGGCCATTGCGACCATTCCGAATGGGGTTGTCGAGCCTTACTGCCAATTGAAAACGCGCCCTCGAAAGACAGATCTTTCGCGTCTAACTTTAGGGTGCGCTTCTCAACAAGGTCTGTCAGAAAACCTGCGACCACCTTTGGGGGCAAAAGACGCCGCACGATGTCTATGTTCGGGTATTTATGCGACAGTTCGGCAGGTGATTTTTCGCGCTTGCGGGTGAACTCAAGTTTTGTCACGGAATTCCGCCAGCCAGAATCGGAGCGCCAACAAACACTGGTTTGCACGCCGGATTCGTAAGTATCGATTCGTCGTTCAATCAATTCTAAGACTTTCGCTAGCGTTGCTTCTGAGGTTGTCGGTGCCATTTCGGACGGGTACCCTATCCTTTGCAAACTCTGCAGTGATGACAATCCACGACCGTTTCACCATACACGAACAATTCCCGACCTTCTTCAGGAAGTGCAGCCAGAAGATCGGATTCAGGCAGTGCATGACTTTCAATCACGCAAAGTGGATTCGCTGGGTTCTTAACAAGCGCCACATGGTCTAGATCAATCTCGATGACGATGCCAAATGCCTCGACTCCGTCGTGAATCTCGCCTGTCACGTGGGTACACTCTTTCTCGAGACAAATGCTGCAGTATTCGAGCCATCGAGCAGCGACGACTCTGTCGTACATGCGACCCTTGACATGGGGGCAGATGAGATTGTCCTCGCCACAGATGCTGCAAATAACCTTTGCTGAGCCCCCGATGCTGAATCCTATTTGATTGTGAGAAAGAAGAACTGGACAGTTAACCCAATACGTTCCTTCACGGAACTCTAGATGACACCCGAACGTGTCATGAACCATTCGCCCGACTTCGTGCAGCTTTCGCCTATGTGAGGGTCTCCGTGGCTCCCAAAGGTGGGCCTCACGGAGCTTGTGCAAGCTCTGCCTACTCATAGATTCGGCAGTTGACCTGTCCTTTTGCTGATAAGCGCCTTTGGCTTGGTCGATCAGCTCTTGCGCTTTCGCGAGACATTCTTGTGCCGCTTCTTTTGATCGGTGTCCCATGGTAAAAGAGATCGCGTTTTGTTGCCCGTAGTAGGAGGCTGCTCGTCTCTGGCCGATGCTTCCGATTCCTGCAGCAGGAGCTTCCTTACTTGATCGGCAGGTCCCTCGATTCGTCGGCATCGCACGCTTCCGTCCGTTCTCAGGACTGCATCTTCATATGCGATGATCAACGGTGGCTCAGACTTGTGTTTCTTGACAAACCTTTCGTAAATCCAGTTTGAAAGCACGTTGAGTGCGACAGTTGAGACTACGCCACCGATAAAGAACAGAGTTGGCAGAACAATAGCGGCAGATTTAAGGACGAGTTCGCGTCTTTCCCGTTCGTCTTGGTACAGCTGCGCGTCAAGGCCTGACTCTTGGAGAATAACCAGGATTTCCTTTGAATGAGCTGAGAAGAGATGCTGTTTGGGAACGTCGCTTAAAGTTCGATTTGACGGTAGAATTATTGGCCCACGGTCGAACCTGAGAGCCTGAGGGTTCAGATTATTTCTTGTGGCGAACTCATCGAGCGAACAGCTAATCGCAATGTCTTCCCACTGCGCTTTTGTTTTATCCACTGCCACAACCTCGATGTGAAGTTCATTTTAACTGAGAAACCGATCGAGCGCACTCCTCTCCAGATGACAAGCATTGTGGTAATTGTGCAACGTTTTGGGGAGGCGGATGGCCGCGCCTTAATTCCGAAAAACGCTTTTGGGTGGCGTACCCTTTGGCATTTGTATTTCAAAGAGTGGGCGGGTGGGCCATAGACCGAGCCTCTTGAAAGACTCGGGCGCCGCATACGCCGGTGGCGTTTACCCCGGCCCGGTCGGGGCGTGTGCGGGTTTTGACGTTCCTTCTTTCCGCTTTTATCCCTCGTATTCCACATGCGGTTTGTGCATCCCGGTCGCCTTTGCCGGGACGACTTATTTTTACATGAACCCGTAACTTGACCGCAGAGGAGTGCTGCGTTAGGGTGTAAAGAGTTTCTCCCTGAGTGAACCGCAAAGCGGTCACGCCCACCTGCGGCGGGCAGGCACAACCAGGAGGAATCCCATCGGCCACCCGGTTCCTGTAACAGGAAGACCTTCCAATTGGATGCGACGTACCGTTCACATTTCCGGACAAATCGAACCCTTCTTCGGCACACTGGATGAAAATGTGCGCTTGCTTGAGGATTCGCTGCGCGTGCGCACGCATCTGCACGACACGCGGTTGACCATCGAAGGCGAGCAGGACAGCGTGGACCAGGCTGTGAAAATCGTCGAAGAATACAACCACCTGACACGCCACGGGAAAGCGCTTTCGGCGGCGGAAGTGAAGTCGCTACTGCGCGTGGCGACCGAGGAGCCGCACGAATCGCCGCGTGGGATGTTTGAACACAGCCGCGTTCGTTCGTTCGGCAAGAAACAGGTCACGCCGAAGAACGCCAGCCAAAAGCGCTACATGGAAGAGATCGAGAAGCACGACATGATGTTTGGGATTGGGCCGGGCGGCACGGGAAAAACGTACATTGCGGTTGCGATGGCCGTGAGCGCGCTGCTCACCAAGCAAGTGAACCGTATCATCCTGGCGAGGCCGGCGGTGGAAGCCGGCGAGCGGCTGGGATTTTTGCCGGGCACACTGCAGCAGAAGATCGATCCGTATATGCGGCCGTTGTACGACGCGCTGTACGACATGCTGGATGCGGACAAACTCGAGCGCTTTTTGGAAAAGGGAATCATCGAAGTAGCCCCGCTGGCGTTCATGCGCGGGCGCACGCTGAACGATTCGTTCGTCATTCTTGACGAAGCGCAGAACACCACCAGCGAACAAATGAAAATGTTCCTGACGCGGCTGGGATTTAACTCCAAGGCGGTGATTACCGGCGACATCACGCAGATCGACCTGCCGCAAGGAAAGAAGTCCGGCTTGATCGAAGCGCTGGAAGTTTGCGGAAAGATTGACGGGATTGCCGTGGTGCAATTTGGAGAAAAAGATGTGGTGCGGCACAACCTGGTGCAGCAGATTATCCGCGCCTATGAAGAGTATGATGTAGATCACCCGCAACGCGGCGGAAACGCCGCGAATGGCAAGGTGGGAACGCCGGCGAGAGAGTCCGGGAAAGAACGCGAAAAAGAAATTCAGCAGGGATGAACTTCTTTCCGGGTGACCGCCAAACGGTCGTGAGGGAGTGCGATCGCCAAGCGATCGCCAACCGGCAGCGAGCGGTCCGCGTGGCGCGGCGTCCGCTCGAATTGTTTTTGCAGCGCGTGAAAAGCGAGCTGGGGCTGGACGAAGCGCGAGTGACCGTGTGCCTGGTGAGCGACCCAGAGATCGCCTGGATGAATGAGATGTTCCGCAAGAAGAAGGGTCCGACCGACGTGCTTTCGTTTCCCGCGGTGTTGCGGCGAAGACCTGTGTGGCGGCGCCGCTCAAAAACAGCAAAAGCCGGCGATTACCTTGGTGATATCGCCATCTCTCCAGCGACGGCGCGGCGCTATGCAAGAAAAAACGGGCGGAAACTTTCGAGCGAACTTCGAGTGTTGATTCTTCACGGGCTGTTGCATCTGCTGGGCTACGACCACGAAACCGATCGCGGCGAAATGGACCGGGTTGAACGGAAGCTGCGAAAACGGCTCGGACTGGCGTGATGTACCTGAGCTGGCTCTACGCGCTAAGTGTTGTCCTTGTAGGACTGACGCTGCCCATTTTTTCCTACCTGACTTTGATCTACCGCGAACTCGGCCGCATGACCACGGGCCGGATTCACGAACATCTGGAAATTTTCGAAGCAGAAATCGAACCGAAGCTGAAAATCAGGCGGCAGAGCGGCGGCCGTACGTTTCGAATCCTCGGCCATTTCTGGCTGGCGTTCCTGGTGCTGGAGACGACGCGCGGAGTCGTGTATTTTGTCCGGGGCACCTGGGAATCCTTCGTGGAGATCACTGTTTTCGTCGCGCTCGAAGTGGTCTTTGCGATGCATTTTATTCCGGACATGTTGTTGTATCGCACGACCGGGCGATGGCTGCGGCCGCTGCTGCCGCTGATTCGCGGGGCGATGTGGTTCGTTTGGCCGGTGCGCGTGTTCCTGGAAGGCGCGGAATCGCTGGCGCGAATTTCTGAACACGAAGCCGAAAAGACCGAGGAACAGCGCACGGAAGAAGGAATTGAAGCGCTGGTGGAAGCCGCGGAAGAAGAAGGCATCATCGAACCGGAACAAGCGGACTTAATTGAGCAGGTGGTGGAATTCAGCGACAAGCGCGTGCGCGAAGTGATGACGCCGCGGCCCGATATCGTGGCTCTGCCCGCGGATGCAACGCTCGAGGAACTACATGCGCGAGTGGTCGAAACGAAATTAAACAAGATTCCCGTGTACGAAAAAACTCTCGAGGACATTTTTGGCGTAGTTTATTCGCAAGACCTTTTGCAAATCGCGGACCAGGATTTGCTGAAGCGCAAGGTGCGCGAACTGGTGAAACCGGTTCTTTTCGTCCCGGAAACGAAAGTTGGCTCGGAGTTGCTTCGTGAAATGCGCCAGAAGGGACAGCCGCTGGCGGTGGTCATCGATGAACATGGAACCGTAGCTGGTATTGCGACCGTGGAAGACCTGGTGGAAGAGATCGTCGGCGAAAGCGGAAACGATGGAAAGCCTCCGTCCCCGGACGTGGTGCGCGAACCGGATGGCGGCTTGATCATGCGCGGCAGCATGCCCATCGGCGACGTCGAAGAATTGCTCGGGGTGAAGTTCGGCGACAAAACGGATGAGGCGGTAACCACGCTCGCAGGTTTGCTGAGCCATGTGTCCGGCAAAGTGCCGGGGCCCGGGGACAAAATCGATCTGGCGGACCATCGCTTCGAGGTCCTGGAAGCCAACCAGAGAAAAGTATTGCGGGTGCGCATTCGCAAACAGATGAAGGCTGTTCCGACAAAGCGGTAGAATCCGGCGAATCAGGAATACACACAGGAGCGAAGCTCCGGTACCAAGCCGCGAAGAATCGCAGAGAAGTGTGATCCGTGCCGAAAGAAGAAAACGCACAGAAGAAAGAGTTTCGCTCCGGATTTGCGGCCATCGTGGGGCGGCCAAACGCGGGTAAGTCCACGCTTGTGAATCGATTGGTGGGGCAGAAGATCGCCATCGTAACCTCAAAACCGCAGACGACGCGCAACCGCATCCAGGGAATTGTGACCAAACCTCAAGGGCAGATCGTGTTCATTGACACGCCGGGTCTGCACGAAGCGGATTCGGCGCTGGGCCGGCAGATGATGCAGGAAGTGGCGTCGGCGCTGGAGGGAATCGATGTGCTGTTGCTGATGGCCGACGCCAGCGCCATGCATCCGCATGCGGACGAGTTGCTGCTGGAGAAGGCCGAGCGGTTTCGCGGGAAAACGATTTTGGCACTGAACAAGATCGATCGATTGCCCAAGCCAAAACTTTTGCCGCTGATCGAATCGTTCGCAAAGGCTTTTGAATTCAGCGCTATCGTGCCAATTTCGGCTTTGCAAGGCACAGGGTGCGATGAGTTGCTTGGCGAGATTCTGATGCAGTTGCCCCAGGGCGAGCCGTACTTTCCGGAAGATCAGGTAACGGACCAGCCCGAGCGGTTTCTGGCCGCGGAGATCATTCGAGAGAAAGCCATTCAACTGACGTACCACGAAGTGCCGCATGCTCTGGCCGTGGTGGTCGAAAAATACGAAGAGAAGCCCAAGCTGCTGCGCATCGAGGCGCTCATGAACGTGGAGCGGGACTCACAGAAAAAGATTTTGATCGGTCACAAAGGCGAAATGCTGAAGAAGATCGGAACGGAAGCGCGCAAGGAACTCGAGGCCATCCTGGGCAGCAAGATATATCTAGGGCTGTTTGTGAAAGTCGCGCCGGATTGGCGGGAAAGTCCGCAAAAGGTGCGCGAACTCGACTGGCGCTACCAACTGGAAGGCCTCGCCGAAGAGCTGGATGAGAAAGAATAAGAAACACATTTGCGAGAGTCATTGTTGCTCGGAAGTAGGGGCGCCCCTACTTGGCAAGATGGTTCCGCCATGCAGGTTTTGCTTAGGTCTGGGGCAAACCACGACCGTTGAGAAAAAATGATTAGTATTCCGGCGAAGCTGGGTGGCTGCCATATCCGCCGAAAGACCAGCGCACACCAAAGGTGGCGTAAAGACCGTAGGGGCCGTGGGTGTGGAGGTCGTCCGCTGTACCCAGGGACTTGCTGTAACGGCCCAGCCAATCCACCTGATGTTGCGTGGCGCGCAGCTCGAAGTTTCTCGGCAATTTAAAACCGATTCCGATCGAACGCTCGTAGGCGATTGGCAGCATGGATGCCGTGTAAGTATGCTGCGGGATATTTCTTCCAAAACTGAATTGAGGCAGGAAGAAAAGAAAGAAATGCCGCGCCACCGTGCGGCCGAACGGCTGAAATTCGACATATCCGCCAAGCAGATAGCGCGCGTAAGCGCTGCACGTGGGAGTCACTCCGGGCGGCGGGGGAAACGCGCAACGTCCCAGATCCGGTTCGTTATGAGAAGGGGCCACTTCGAAATCCGTATAACCGCGGACCCAGTTATGGGGGAAAAATGTCCGCGCTCTTTCCTGCGGTTTTGCTGCGTGGCCGGTTTCGACCGTGGCGGTCTGCGATTGTGACACAACAGCGAAGACGGTCAGGAGCGCACTCAAGACGAGAACAGTTTTCTTCAACGGAGTCCCTCGCATTTCCGGCGTAGTTTATTGAAGCTTTTGGTTGACCTGCGTGTTGCGTTCAGAATTTCTGTGAATGAAGCGGCGGTGGACCGAGAACGTTCGCTCGAGAACCGCAGATCCAGTCAGCGCTGCGAACTGGTTGACCCAGGTTTGGCGGATTCTACACGAATTCGGCGACTCGCGGGAAAAAGAGAGTGGTGCTTGGCTACGTGGGCAACGTCGTCGATTCGGGGAGTCTAATCCGGCGCGGCAATTCCCAGCGACTTCATTTTGCGGTAGAGGTGGCTACGTTCCAGACCCAGAGCGGTGGCTGTTTGCGTCATGTTCCAGCGGTGCTCCTGCAATTTGCGCAGAATAAATTCCCGTTCATAGGCGCTGCGCGCTTCATGCAGCGTGGAATACGGCTGGTGCGGGCTTTCGGTTGCGCCGCGGAAGAGTTCAGGCGGGAGGTGATGCGGCTCGATGCGCGCCTGGGGACACACGATGACCAGCCGCTCGACGAGATTGCGCAGCTCCCGGACGTTTCCGGGCCAGGGATAACGAATCAGAATTTCCATTGCGGAGTCGCTGAGCTCGCGCGTCTTCTTGGCGTAGGCGGAACTGAATTCGCCCAGGAAATATTTTGCCAGCGTGGGGATATCTTCCCTGCGGTCGCGCAAGGGCGGCACATAAAAAGGAATGACGTTCAGGCGATAGAAGAGATCCTGGCGAAAAGCTCCGCGCGCGATCTCCTGCTCGAGATGCTTGTTCGTCGCCGCGATCACGCGTGCATCGACGCTCAAAGTTTCGTTGGAGCCCACGCGCTCGAAGCGCTGCTCCTCGAGAACGCGCAGAACTTTCGATTGCGTGCGAAGGCTCATGTCGCCGATTTCATCGAGAAAGAGCGTCCCACCGTCGGCTTTTTGAAATTTGCCGATCTTGTCTTCCGTCGCGCCAGTAAAGCTGCCCTTGATGTGCCCGAAGAGCTCAGACTCGATCAGCTCTTCGGGAATGGCCGCGCAATTGACTTCCACGAACGGGCCCTTGCTGCGGAGGCTCGCGGCGTGGAGCGCGCGCGCCACAAGCTCCTTGCCCGTGCCGCTCTCGCCGTAGATCAGCACACGGCCATTCGTCGGCGCGGTGACGGCAATCTGCTGGCGCAGCGCCTTCATGGGCACACTGTCGCCAATCACCTGGTAGCGGTAGCCCAGCTCGCTTCGCAGCAATTGATTTTCATCTTGGAGGCGCCGCTGCTGAATGGCGTTGCGAACCAGCACGATGATCTTTTCAAGGGAGAGAGGTTTTTCAATGAAATCGAAGGCCCCAAGCTTTGTGGCTCGCACCGCGGTCTCGATCGTGCCATGACCGGAAATCATAATTACCGCCGGAGGCCGCGGGGATGCTTGCAAACGGCTCAGCGCTTCGAGCCCGTCCATCCCTGGGAGCCAAACGTCCAGCAGAATGACCTCGAAGTCGCCAGTGGCAGAGCGTTCCAGCGCTTCTTCAGCAGATCCCACTGCTTCCACATGATAGCCCTCGTCTTCGAGAATCGAGGAGAGAGATTCGCGAATGCCGGCTTCATCATCCACGACAAGTAGGTGCGGTCCAGATTTCATCGAGTAGCGTCCCATCCATTGTGGTCGGCAGGGGACGCGGTCGTCAATTCCGCGACGGGAAGTTCGATCAGGAAACGAGAACCTATCGGAAAATTGTCCTCGACGTGAATGCTGCCGCCGTGCTCCGCCACGATGCGGGCGGCGATGGCCAAGCCGAGTCCCGTTCCGCGGTCCTTGGTCGAGAAATGCGGCAGGAAAAGTTTGTCCTTGTCTTCCGGAGATATGCCGGTGCCGGTGTCCGAGACGCAGATCTCCACGGTTTCCGCATCGGAATGGGCTTTGGTGGAAACCAGGATTTCCCGGAATTTCGAGTTCTCCAGCGCCTCGGCGGCATTGTCGATGAGATTGACGACGACGCCGCGGAGCAGCCCGCCGTCGGCGCGCACCGCCGGTAAATTTTCGGCCAACATCGTCTTCAGCGTGATGCCATCGAGCCGTCCGGAGAATACCTCCACGGCCTGATGGACGATGGTGTTGGCATTGATTGGCACAAGTTTGGCAGCAGGGAAACGCACGAATTGGGAGAACTCGTTGACCAGTTCGGCGAGCGTGGAAACCTCTCGTTCGATCAAACGCGAACATTCCTGGACCAGTTTGGATAATTCAGCATTACGCGTCGCTGCCGATTGCGAGGGATCGCTGCGTTCGAGGAATCGCTGCAAGCGCTGCGCCGAAAGCTGAATCGGAGTCAGCGGGTTTTTTATCTCATGCGCGATTCGCCGCGCTACTTCCTGCCACGCCGCCGATTTCTGCGCGCGGAGCACTTCCGTCAGATCGTCAAGAACGAGGACGTAACCGGTGTTCGCGCGGCGCGGCCCGAGAGAACTCACGGTGACAGCGAGGTGGACCACGCGCCCGGCCGCCACCGTCTCGATCTCCCGCGAAACGACTCCCATACGCAGGGATCTGCGCATCAGATAATTCACAATGCGTGCTGCTTCAGTTCCGAGCAGACCTTCGAGAGACTGCGACTGGGGATCAGCGCTGGTCACTCCAAACATTCTTGAAACGGAAGCGTTCACTCGAAGAATGGCTCCAGCGGCATCGAGTGAAATGACTCCCGTGGGAATGTTCTCCAGAACCGTCTCCATGAGTTGGCGCCGGCGCTCCAGTTCCTGTACCGCCTGCTGGAGATTCCTGGTGAACTGGTCGATTTGCGAGCGGCTATCGCGCAGCTGCGTGGTCATGGTGTTGAAGGAGCGCACCAGGACGCCCAGCTCATCCTGAGCTTGCTCGGGAACCTGGTAATCGAAGTTGCCGGAGGAGACTTCCCGCGTGCCTTCCGCAAGCGCCTGAAT
>WNFO01000924.1_pt1 | contig 22311 bp, 13 predicted proteins | sample 5400251 | NCBI WGS metagenome assembly WNFO01 (sample SAMN13153354, study PRJNA577476) | soil metagenome | isolation source: 100 cm saprolite under Madrone tree | place: USA:California | collected 2016-06-14
ATGGCCGCGCGGCCGCCGATTCCAATCTGGAGTTCCATTCGCGAAGCGTTGCGCGGCTCGCATCAGGATTTCACCACCGGGAGTCTCAATCGCGCGATCCTGCTGCTGGCCATCCCCATGGTCCTGGAGTTGGTGCTGGAATCGCTGTTCGCGGTGGTCGACGTGTTCTGGGTCGGCCGGCTGGGCGCGAACGCCGTCGCTACCGTCGGTCTTACGGAGTCGCTGCTGAGTCTGGTCTTTGCGGTGGGACTCGGGCTGAGCCTCTCGACCACGGCGATGGTCGCGCGGCGCATCGGCGAGAAAGATCCCGCCGGCGCGGCGGTGGCGGGCGTGCAAGCCATCATCATCGGCATCGCGATTTCGCTGTTGATCGGTGTTCCGTGCGCGTTTCTGGCTCCGCGCCTGCTTGGCTTGATGGGCGCTTCGCCTCAGATCATCGCGGTGGGCAGCGGCTACGCGCGCATCGCGTTGGGCGGCAGCGGCGCCATCATGCTGCTGTTTCTCAACAACGCAATTTTTCGTGGCGCCGGCGATGCGGCGATAGCCATGCGTTTGCTGTGGGTCTCCAACATCATCAACTTGGTTCTCGATCCGTGCCTCATTTTCGGCTGGGGACCATTCCCGAAGCTCGGCGTGACCGGCGCGGCCCTGGCGACGTTCACCGGGCGCAGCATCGGCGTGCTGTACCAATTTTACCGGCTGCTGCGGGGCACGGAACGCATCCGCATTTTGCGCCAGCAAGTTCGCCTGGAGTTCGGCGTGTTGTGGAGGTTGTTGCGCGTCTCTCTGACCGGCATCTTGCAATTTGCCATTGCGCACACCAGTTGGATTGGCCTGGTGCGCATTGTCAGCCTGTTCGGTTCGGCGGCGCTGGCCGGCTACACCATCGCGATCCGCATCCTTATTTTCATCATTCTCCCGAGTTGGGGGTTGAGTAACGCGGCCGCCACACTGGTGGGTCAAAACCTCGGTGCGAAGCAGCCGGAGCGCGCGGCAACGTCCGTGTGGCGCACCGGCTTCTACAACATGCTGTTCCTCGGCATCATCGGGGTGATTTTCATCTTTTTTGCAGAGCCGGCTGTCCGGTTATTCACGAACGATCCTGAAGTGGTGCCATTGGCTGCGTCTTGCCTGCGCATTCTGAGTTACGGCAACGTTGGCTACGCCTACGCCATGGTCATGCTGCAGGCCTTCAATGGCGCAGGCGACACCGTGACGCCGACGATTGTCTACTTTTTCGGTTTCTGGTTGCTGGAGATTCCCTTGGCGTACGCGCTGGCGATTCCGTGGCACATGCGTTCCAAGGGAGTTTTCCTTTCGATCGTGATTGCCGAAGGAGCAATTGCTGCCGCGAGCGCTGTGCTGTTCAAGCAGGGCCGCTGGAAGCGCCAGAAGATCTAAACGTTTCGCTCAGGATGTTTGTCAGCGAGCGAACCAGCCCCCTCCCGCGCGGCGATGCCGATTTACGCGGGGAGCAGTTCAAAGACGGGATAGTTCGACGCAATGTCGCGAAACGCTGCGGCAGGCGAGCCCGCGGGGACGGGAAAATACCGCTGCACGGCGGATTTGTAGCTCTCTAAGTACAATTTCAGAATCTCTGGCTTTTCAGGGTCAGAGAGGGGCCGCAGCCGATACTTGCGACGCACGCCGCCCCGCTTCAGCACAATTTCTCCGATTGCTTCCGCGTTGCGCACCCATTGCGTCGCGCCGCGCGGGGCCACCAGGTATGGCTTACCGCCGAACTGAAGCAGATTCACAGGGGAGGAGTAAATGCGTCCAGTCTTGCGTCCGCGCACCTGCAAGAGCTGCATGTAGCCCGGGGCGATTCCGAGTCCAACGAGGAATCCGAACGCGCGATTGAAAAATGCTTCCACCGCGCTGGGCTTGCGAAAAGCAGGCAATTGGATACTGTCGCTCACAACCATATTGTAAGGCTTTTTCTCGCGTGCATCGTGCTGCGGGCCTCTTCGTCCGGATTAGCCCCCATTCATAGCCACAGAATTGACTAGGTGTGCCGATGTCGAGATGGGAGAATGGGCGCGTCAAATTTGACCGCACCCTTTTTAAGTCGGGCTCCCGCATAGCGGTTACGAGGTAGTTCAATGGAACAAGCCCTCGATGTGCACCGCCTGCACTTCGCCTTCACCGTCACCTTCCACTACATTTTTCCGCAGTTGACCATGGGCCTCGCGCTGCTGTTGGTCTATTTGAAAACGAAAGCGTTGCGCACCAATAACGAACACTACAACCGCGCCGCGCGATTTTGGGGCCGAATCTTCGGCATCAATTTTGCCGTCGGCGTGGTCACCGGCATTCCCTTGGAATTTCAGTTCGGCACGAACTGGGCTGCGTTTTCCAGGGCTGCCGGCGGCGTCATCGGGCAGACGCTCGCGATGGAAGGCGTGTTTTCCTTCTTTCTCGAGTCCAGTTTTCTGGGACTGTTTCTTTTCGGCGAAAAGCGCCTGGGACGCATCGGCCACTGGTGGTCGGCATTTCTCGTTTGGTTGGGCTCCTGGCTTTCCGGCTACTTCATCGTGGCGACCAATGCTTGGATGCAATATCCAACCGGCCATCGCGTTGATTCCCACGGGCAAATAGAACTCGCCAGCTTCTGGTCGCTGCTGCTCAACAAATGGGTGCTCTGGCAATACGCGCACACCATGCTGGGTGCCGTGCAAACGGGCTGCTTCGTGATGGCCGCCGTCGGCGCATTTTATTTGCTGACCAAGCGCCACGAGTCTTACGGCCGAACCTTCGTCAAGGGCGGGGTATTGGTTGGCGTAGTGGCCGCAATCCTGCAACTCTTCCCAACCGGCGATGCACAAGGCAAATTAATCGCCGACAACCAGCCCGTCACGCTCGCGGCCATGGAAGGTCTGTTTGAAACACAAAGCGGAGCGCCGCTGGTCATCCTCGGCCAGCCAGACGTCCAAAAACGGCGGCTCGACAATCCGCTTCAAATTCCCAGCATGCTCAGTTTTCTGACCTACCAGCGATGGTCTGCGAACGTCCGCGGCCTCGATGCGTTCCCGCAAGACCAATGGCCGGACATGATCGCGCTGCTGTATTACAGCTATCATGTCATGGTCGGCCTCGGCACAATTTTTATTGCGGTGATGGTTCTGTCTGCGTTGATGCTGTGGCGCCGCAAACTCTACGGCTCCCGCGTGATGCTCTGGGCCCTGATGGTTTGCGTTCCGCTGCCGTACATTGCCAATACCGCAGGATGGATGACCGCGGAGCTCGGGCGTCAACCCTGGCTCATCTATGGGCTGATGCGCACCGCGCACGGAGTCTCGCCGCGGGTAGGCGCGGGCAATGCGTGGTTCACGCTGATCGGATTCATGGGCCTGTATACCGTGCTGGGCATCCTCTGGTTGTTTCTCGTGTATCGCGAGATCGAGGACGGACCCGAGCCCGATGATTCTTTGGGCAGCGAGCCTGCGATCGCCATCGCGGCAGATTGAGGAGTGCATGGGAACCATCTGGTTTTGTCTCGTCGCCATTATGATCACAGTGTACGTTTTGCTCGACGGTTTCGATCTCGGCGCCGGTGCAATTCATCTCTTGGTGGCGAAAACAGACGAAGAGCGGCGCCAGGTCTTGGCTTCGGTCGGACCTGTATGGGATGGCAACGAGGTTTGGCTCCTGGCCTCCGGAGGCACTCTTTATTTTGCCTTTCCCGCTCTCTACGCCGGCGCGTTCAGCGGATTCTACTTGCCGCTGATGATCGTTCTGTGGCTGCTGATCCTGCGTGGAACCTCGATAGAGTTTCGCAATCACATCATCAGCAGAGTGTGGGACCCATTCTGGGATTTTCTGTTTTGCGTCTCGAGCTTGCTTCTAGCTATTTTCTTTGGCGCCGCACTGGCCAATGTCGTGCGCGGCGTTCCGCTCGATGCCAGCGGGTATTTCTTCGAGCCGCTGTGGACGGACTTTCGACTGGGTGAACAAACGGGAATTCTGGACTGGTACACGATTCTGGTCGGAGTGCTGGCGCTGCTCGTCCTAGTGATGCATGGCGCTCTGTGGGTACAGATGAAAACCACAGGTCCGGTGAATAAGCGCTCTGCGAAACTTGCCGCCAACTCATGGTGGGGCGTCCTGGTCTTGACCGCGGTGATAACCGCGATCACTTTCAGAGTTCAGCCGCAGGTGAAAGAGAATTTCGTCACCTGGCCGTGGGGATTTGTTTTTCCGCTGCTGGCTGTCGCGGGAATTGCCGGCGTGCGCTTCGAGTTGGTGAAGCGCGACGAGCGCAAAGCTTTCTTCGCCTCTTGCGCGTACTTGACGGGGATGTTGACCAGCGTTGTATTCGGCCTCTATCCGCAGGTTCTGCCCGCGCGCAATCCCGTTTATTCATTGACGGTCGCGAACGCCAAAGCGGCAGACTACGGGCTCAAGGTTGGCGCGGTGTGGTGGACCATTGGCATCCTGCTTGCCACCGGATATTTCACCTACGTCTACCGCTCTTTCGCCGGCAAAGTCGTGGTCGCGAAGGATCAACCCCATCGCTGAGGTGAATGACGCCGCGAAACCGCTCGGCGCGGACGAGTTGACTGTACGAATCTCCCGGCGTACCGTGGAGAACTGACGATGAATATGCTGCGAAACGCCGATTTGCGCCGTCGAGCCGTCGCGATCTTTACTCTTCTCGCGATAGTGGTTGCACCGCTTTGCGCCTCGCTTTGCGGTTCGCGCGCATGTGCAAGTTTGGCATCGACGCAAAGCGAAGATTGCCACAGCTCCTTGGCCGCGAACGACGGCGCGCCGCGGACAAGCGTCGCAGCGATCCGCGTCTGCGGGTTGCAGGAATTTCCCACGGCCGCTCTCAACAAACCGACCAACTCGCCCGACCCAATAAAGAAAGATTCCGCTGTGCGCGCGTCGTCGAATTTCATTCAAGCGCAATCCGTTCAGCTTCCGGTGAGCGACGCCTGCTATACGCACGCTGACAACGAAAGTTGTATTACAAGTAGTTCCGTCTGGCTAGCCGTCCTGCGAATCTGATTCCATCCAATCGTCTCTCGTCTCGCTGAAACGCATCTCAAGCAAAACATCGCGGGCGCTTTCGCGCGCACAACATTACGCAACACGGAGGAGAAGAAATGAGCGGCACACGAAGAAGATTTTTTCAGGACGCTGCGATATTTGGCGCCGGACTGTTCGGCCTTAGCTCGCAGCTTCGCGCACAGCAAACATCTGGCGCTCGCGCGACGGCGCGCCACACCCGAACTGCAGCGTCACCGAATTCTCCCACCCCTGCATCGCCTCCCATGCTGACGCCGGACGTTCCCGATCTGCCGCACGAATTGGACGGCGCGGTAAAAGTCTTCCGCTTGAGCGCCGAGCCGGTGCAGCGCAAGATCGCGCCCTTCAAGACCATCGACGCCTGGGGCTACAACGGAACCTGCCCTGGCCCGACGATCCAAATTCACCAAGGCGATCGCGTCCGGGTCATTTTCGAGAACAAACTTCCGGAATCCACTTCGATTCATTGGCACGGCCTGGAAGTTCCCATCGAGCAGGATGGCATCCCGTACATCAGCCAAAAGCCGGTCGCGCCCGGCCAGAAATACGTTTACGAATTCACCGTGCATCAGGAGGGAACTTTCTTCTACCACGCGCACAGCGCCATGCAGGAAATGATCGGCCAGATCGGATTTTTCATCGCGCATCCCAAAACGCCGCATCACCCGCAGGTCGATCACGACTTCGGCATCATCCTGCAGGAATGGGCTGTGCTCCCCGCCAACACCGTGCCCAACACCGCGTCCATGGAATTCAACTGGCTCACCTTCAACGGTGTTTCCGGCCCGGCGATTACTCCCATGCTGGCGCGCCTCGGCAGCCGCGTGCGCCTGCGCATCGTGAACCTTGGCATGGACCATCATCCGATCCATCTCCACGGCAATCAGTTCGTCGTCACCGGAACCGAAGGCGGGCGCGCTCCCGAATCCACTTGGTGCCCGATGAACACCGTGCTGGTCGGCGTCGCGCAAGCGCGTGTCATCGAGTTCGACGCCAAGTATCCCGGCGCGTGGATGCTGCATTGCCACCTGCCGCACCACATGATGAACAGCATGATGGACCTGCTGCGCGATCGACAGATCGAAACCGCGGACCAAACCGACCCCAAGGCGCTAAGTCAAATGCAGACGCTAGCCAACACGCTCGGCGTCGAGCACGTTCACCACGCGCCGATCGCGCCAAACGCCGGCAACGTAAAAGGGTTTCCGCAGGATGCTTTCATGGAAATGGGAATGGACGCGGCCGTGGCCAAGCCCGAAACCTACGGCTTGCCCGCAAACTGGAGCGCCGGAATGATGGGCATGATGACTCTGGTTCGCGTGCTCCCCGAACACCAGTACGACGAAATTATGGCCAAAAAAAGAGCGGGAGAGCCCACCACATGAAAATGCAAACGAAGTTCGTTGCCGCGATCCTGCTTTCTACTCCGGCTACCGGCACGCTTGCACAAGAGATGCAGATGCCGGCGCAACAAGAGCACGCCGAGCATCAGCATCATGGGGAAATCCATCCTGTGCAGGCCGAATTTCCCCGGCTCGGCCGCTCGCAAGAAAAAGCCGCGGGCGCGCTGATGACTCTCGACCAATTTGAAAAAATAGCGCGCGAATCCAATCCCACGCTGCGCCAGGCCGAAGCGGAAATCCGCGCTGCCAACGCCCGCAAGCAACAAGCGGGCCTCTATCCCAATCCGACCGTCGGTTACACTGCTGACGAAATTCGCGGCGGTTCGGTGGGCGGCGGCAAGCAAGGCTTTTTCGTCGAGCAAACCGTTGTCACTGGCGGAAAGCTCCGCTTGGGCCGAAACGTTTTCGCCAACGAAGCTAACATCGCCGCCATCGAAGCCGAAGAGCAACGCGTGCGTGTCTCCAGCGCCGTAAAAATGGCCTTTCTTCGCGTTCTCGCTGCTCAGGAATTGCTCGACGCTCGGCGCGACTTGGCAAAAATCGCGCAGGACGCCGCCGAAACGCAAACGCGTCTGCAGAACACCGGCCAGGCCGACGAATCGGAAGTCCTGGAATCCGAAATTGAAGCGCAGCGCATGCGCATGGCCGCGCGTATGAAAGAAAACACTTTGCGCGAGGAATGGCGCTCACTAGCCGCGGTAATCGGCCGTCCAGACATGCCCATCGCCACGGTGGCCGGCGATCTCGAAACAAACTGGCCTGACCTGAACGAAGAGCAAGCCGTCGAAACCATCGCCGGCCAAAGTCCTGCGGTGCGCATCGCCGAAGCGACTACGATTCGCGCGCAAGCGCTTCTGGCGCGCGCCAGGCGCGAGGCCGTGCCTGATCTTCAGCTTCGCGCCGGGATGGAATACAACAACGAACTCCTCGGCAGCGCGCCTTTCGCAAAGGGTTGGGAGGGCATCGCGCAAGTTGGCGTGCAGCTTCCCATTTTCAATCGCAACCAGGGTGAAGTTGCCGCGGCGCGGGCCGATATTGAGCGCGCCCAGGAGGAAAAGCGGCGCATCGCCCTCACCTTGCGGGAACGAGCCGCCTCCGCCGTCGATCAGTACGCCAATGCACGGTTGATGGCCGTCGAGTACCGCGACGCCATCCTGCCCCGCGCGAAGAAGGCCTACGCCCTTCGCGTCGAAAAATATGGCCAGATGCTCGCCTCCTATCCGCGCGTCCTTGAAGCCCAGCGCAAACTCTACGAACTCCAGGCGGAATACATAGCGGCCCTGGAGAACGTGTGGACGACGGGTATCGCTCTCCAAGGCTACTTGCTTACCGACGGCCTGGAAGCCCCCGCCCGCCCCGGCGAAGTCGATCGCCCCGTGCGCGAGACCAACGTCCCCTCTCCCGAGCGCACCATGTCGCCCCGCGAGCCGATGCTGCAACCCTGAGACGCGCATCCATAGCGGCGGCCTTCAGGCTGGCAAGCCTACGAGCCTTAGAACCGTGTTTCCCGCCGCCCGCCACGGGTGGCAAGTGCGAAACACTAGTACCCCGGTCACGTTGACCTACCGAAAATTTACTGCGTACTGTCAAATCAGGCGTATCCGTGTGTGTGGGCCGCACCGGTGGGGAGCCGCTACCTCGCTGCGGATACAAGGGTTAAAGGAGAGGCATTTCCCTTCATGTCTGACGCACCGATGACGACGCTTGCGAAGGCCGGACGTTACGAAATTGTCGGCGAACTCGGCCGCGGCGCTATGGGTGTCGTCTACAAGGCTACCGACCCAGTTATCGGCCGCACCGTCGCGGTCAAAACCATCAAACTCAGCGCCGAAGGCACCGGCCTTAGCCGCCCCGAGCTTCTGGCGCGCTTTCAGACGGAGGCACGCGCCGCAGGCCTCTTGACCCACCCCAACATTGTCGTGGTTTTCGACGCCGGCGAAGAAGACGGCCTCTACTACATCATCATGGAACTCGTGGAAGGCCGCAGCCTGCAGGCGCTCCTCGACGACGGCCATTCCTTTCCTCTGCCGCGCGTTCTGCGCATCATGGAGCAAGCCTGCAGCGCCCTCCAGTTTGCACACGAACGCAACGTCGTGCATCGCGACATTAAGCCCGCGAACCTGATGCTCACCGGCGATGACACTGTCAAGGTCACCGACTTCGGCACCGCGAAAATCCTGCAATTCGGAACCGTGCAGCAAACCGCGCACGTCATGGGCACGCCCAGCTATATGTCGCCTGAGCAGGTCAAGGGTCGCGCAGTCGATGGCCGCAGCGACATCTTTTCCCTCGGCGTGATGCTCTACGAAATGGTCACCGGCGAAAAGCCTTTCCCGGGCCAGAACATCACCACCGTAATCTACAAAATCGTGAACGAGGAACCTATTCCGCCAAAGCAAGTGGACCCTTCCATTCACGCGGGAATCAGCGCTGCGATCATGCGTGCGCTGGCAAAGGATCCCGATACGCGCTACCAGAGCTGCCGCGAAATGCTCGAAGACCTGCGCAACTACCGCTCGCTCAGCGCAGCGCCCGGCAATCCTCAATCCACGATGGCCATGAATCCCGATGTAAATGCTACCGTGGCGATGAGTCCGGCGGGACTGCGTGGAGTGCATGGCGACGATACCTCCGCCGTCGCTCGCTCCTTGTCCGCGCGCGCCGCGAATGCAGGTCAGACGCCCATTCTTCGCCGCACCGGAACCTTGCCGCCCGTTCCGGAGCCCAAGCCCAAGAAAAGCGTGCTCGCCACCGTCTTCGTCGCGCTTCTGCTGCTCGGCGTCATTGGCTACTGCGCCAACAAACTTCGTCCCATCTATGATGACGTTCGCCAACAGCGTCGTATTGCCGCTGCGTCGACAAGCGAGGCGGTCTCCCCGCCAACCGCAACCGACCCTGTCACCGCGCCAGACGATTCCGGCAGCAACCCTGGCGCTGCATCGTCCACGGAAAATTCAGACCAGGCCGCTTCCGATGCAAAACCTGCGCCGGTCACTCCTCCCGTGCTGGACGTCAAATCCGCGCACATCGAGAAACCTCAGGCTAAGAAACCCGAGTCCGTTCTCAGTGAAAAGGCGGCGGAATACAAGGGCCGCATTGAAGAAGCCATCTCCGAGCAAGGGCTGGGCTTTCGCGCCAAGGTGCAAGGTGTTGGCAATACGCTGACACTTTCCGGCAAGCTGCGTCCGGCAGAGCATGGAGCGCTGCTCAAATTCTTGCGTGACGCGCCTCCCAGCATCCACCTGATTGACCACATCGAGTATGACGACGCACCCGCTTCAGCAAGCACCAGTGCAAGCCCAGGCGCGGGCGGCGGCCATCCGGTCCCCGGCCCGGGTTTCGGTGCCATTCACGTCGTAACCGATGTTATCGGGGCCACGGCTATTCTGCACGGGCCGTCGGGCCGTGTGGTCAGCCAGTGCCTCACCCCGTGCAGTTTCAACGATCTCACGCCTAACCGCTATAGCTTGGAGGTTAGGAAGGACGGCTACCAGCCCGTGCAGACCGCCTTGCAAGTGCAGCAAGGTAGCGTTGCGGACCAAAAACTCTCTCTCGAATCGCTGGCCAAAGGTCTATACATCACCAGCGATCCACCCGGTGCCGACGTATTCATCAATGGCGCCAAGCAGTCCGGGCAAACTCCGGTGACCTTGCCGCTGGCTGCTGGGGAGTACAATCTCGTATTGCGCCTGCAAGGCTACGATCCCTATGTTGGCAGCGTGCAAGTAAAGGAAAACGTCCAAACCCAGCTCAACACCACGCTCAATGAGCGCTCCCACAATCACATCGCCTGGGCGCAGGTAGAAAGCAATCCTGCCGGTGCCGAGATCTTTATCGACGGAAACTCCTCCGGCTCATTCACTCCGGCTCGCGTCGAGCTCCCCGCCGGAACGCATACCGTGACGCTCAAGCTAGACGGTTATCGGCCTGCCAAGCGCCCCGTGTCCGCCACCGAGGGCGGCACCGTCTCCATCACCGAAACTCTAAGGAAGTAGAGTTTATCACTCCGAATTAGCACCTATTCCGCTACCTGTTTCGTTACATTTTGTAACATGCTGTGGCTTGTGGTCCTAGTACCATTGTCCCATCTTCCTCGAAACAAAGCTCTTGGGACCCCCACACCGAGGTAGGGGACGTGCTGGTATTAGGTGGGGTGTACCCTGCCCGCAGGACGGCAGGTTCCCCCCTCGGTCACAAGGAAACACCCGCGGAAACGCGAAGGAGAGCTTTGGTCCTAGTCGCCGCACGTCCAGTGGAACAGCAGAGGCACACCTCCCGCCCCAAGCTCGTTCCGCAGCTTCAAGCAAAACTTGCCGCAGCTTTGCCGACCCAGCCGCAAACCGACCCACTGCTCCTGGACCTCATTCGCTCTCTTCGCGAGCTCCATCTGCTTCTGCGTTCGGCGCGCCTCTATGACCGGCAGCACCCGCGCCTTCTGCAGAGCCTCGATGGCGCTTACGAATCCCTGCGCTCCGCCGCCTCAAACATGAACGGCCTCGAAATTCGCGTCGAGCGCAACGGCCTTGTCGCGCCGAAACTGAGCGACGCTCTGCTCCCCGATGCGCGCGGCGATCTTTTCGCCTTCGCCAAGGATCTTCAGCGCGCCGGAATCTACAACCTCGTTTTCGCTCCCAAATTCCATGTAGGCGAACTGGACACGCTGGCCGAACTTGCCAAGGCATCATTGCTCAAATCAGGGCAACCTACCAAGCAGCAAGCGCTGGCCTGGTGGCCGGCAAATCTTCGGGAGCACCGCGTGGAAGGCATCGCCGTAAACATGGAGGACGAGCGTAAGGTTGATACCGTGCTAGCCAGCCTAATCGCGGCGCTGGTCGCCTACGGCGGGCATTCGCCGCGCGAAGCCCTCGAAGCGCCTATCGCAATCCCGGAAATCGACGATCTAGAAGCCACGCTGCGCCTGTTGGCCCGCCTAACGCCTCCACTTGAGGCAGCCCGCAACATTTCCCCGGAAGAAGCCGCCCGCGCCATCCACGGCGCCATGGAAGAGGCCAGCCGGGAAACGGTCCGCTTGCTGCTGAGCGCTGTCACGCAATATCCTCCGCGCGACGCCGAGCGCCCGCAACCGTATCTTCTCCGCTTGTCCGAAAGTTTGATCTTCGAATTTCTAGGACCGGCATTTTCTGACGGGACGCTCAACCCCCCCGGCCTGCGCCCCCTGTTCCATCGCCTCGCGGAAGTCCTCGTCACCGCCGGCGGCTACACCGGTCCGCATGCCTCCGCGCACTTGTCATCCTTTGCCTCCACTTGGGCTGCCGACACGCATCGCGAAAAACTGATTGAGAGATTCTGGCTCGAGCTTCCGCCCCGCGAAAAATCCGCGGTACTGCGCGGCTCGGACGTTTGGTGTGTTCCCATTGTCGCGCTCAAGCAAAATCTCGGTCAGCTTTCAGCTTCCGGCGCCGACGCGCCGCGCCGCGAAGCCCGCAATATCCTGCTGAATTACGCCCGGCGCATCGACAGCACCGAAGCCGCAGTCAGACGCGCCGTCGCTGCGGGCCTCAACGAACTTGCCCCTATCATCGAATCGCTCTGGCCCAATCAAGTTCCTGAGGATTTGAGCCGCGGTACGCTGAAGGCGCTCGAGAAAGAAACCACGCCGGAAACCGCCGCTCTGCTCGCGGCTTTCCTGGAGAGTCTCGGGCGGGTCGCCGTCACCCGCGGCGACTACGCCGGCTTCGAGTTTATTCTCGATGCCCTCGAAAAGGCGCCCCACGACGTTGCCCACGATCACATTTCCGCTCTCGCGCATCGTCTCGTCGCGGAGGACCGCTGGTTGCTACTCGTCGACGCTTCGCTCGCCAATCGCGCTCTCGATCCCGTTCTCCCCCGCCTTCTGCATCGCGATCCCGACCGCCTTCTCGATCGCTTGACTCTGCTGCTCACGGAACCCCGCGCCGCAGAGTTTCTCCCGGCCATGGCCCGTCTTGTGCGCACCATCGGAGTTCCGGTTCTGAATTTGCTCGAGACTCGCTTGTACGAAGCGCGCCGCCAGCGCGTCAGCGCCGCCATCAAGCTTCTTGCCGCCGCCGATGCCGATCGCCTCCTTCGCGGTTTTGCGCGCGCGGTCGCCAGTTGGGAGTGGAACCTGCAGGACCTTGCCGTTAGCGAACTGGCTCGTCCCGCCAACGTCGCCTCCGCGCAAAGCGCGGCCTTCGTCTTTTCCGCCGTGCTTGCGGACGCCCACCCCCTGGTTGTGCCCATGATGATCGACCAGATCGGCCTCGCTCAGGAAACCGCCGCCGTGCCCCAGCTCATGGAAATTGCCGCCGGTGGACACGACATTCTTCGCGATCAATTCGTCCGCATCAAAGCTATTGAAGCTCTCGGCCGCATGCGCGCCCAGGACGCCGCCGAGTTGCTTCGCACCCTCGCTAGCCGCCGCGAGGGCCTTGCCTACGCCGAGCCCTCCGGCCTCCGCGCCGCCGCTGAAGATGCCCTCGCCATGCTCGAGGATCGCCCTACATCCGCACGCGCTCGCGCCGCTTTCGCCGCGGCCGGCAATTCGAATTCCAGCTTCGTCGTGCAGCGTCGCTACACCCGCGTCCCCCTCGAATCGCCCCTTCGCGCGCAAATTGATGGACCGCAGGCGGGACTCGCGCGCGTCAAGACCATCAGTCTCGGTGGCGCGTGTCTCGAGTCTCCGGCGAAACTCCACGTCGGTGATTCCATCAAACTGGAAGTCCGCTCCGGTCTCCGCAAAATCCATTTCACGGCCGTGGTCCGCAATATCGGCGCCGAAGGCAATGGCGTCGAATTCGTGCACATGAGAGACGAAGACCGTGAAAAACTCCGCAAACTGGTCCAGCGCCACCTTCACCTCTAGAACTCCGCACTTCCAATGTCCCCATATCGCAGTCCCGCGATCTCTCCTCTCGTATCGCGTTTGTCCTGAGGGCGCCTCAGTTTGGCGGCCGAACGGCCTCAACCGCTCCATCAGCGAGGCTCAACATAACTCCTACGTGCCTCTGTGCATCTGCGCCAATTCAGCTGAACCCACGACAACCCGCGACATTCCCGCACCTCCCGCCGCTTTTCGCACCTTGTCGCTTGCCTCCCGTCCCCATTCCCGCCATCCTGCACTTGCTTGGCCTGCTCCGCGGGACGATTACTCACCCGACCCGGCCGCCAAGTTTTCGATTGAAAGCATTTGTTTATTGCAGTAAAAGCCCTGTAACCAATTTATTTCGTCGGGGAGTGCGGCGGGAGGTTCCGCCACCGCTAGAGGTAGCGGAACGTGCTTCGAAGACTCACCGGGTTTCAGCGAGGAGGCAACATGCAACGCAGGCCCTTTGTGTGCGCGTCGATTTTTATTTGTCTGTTGGTATTAAGTTGCGTCTTCCGCGCCGCCGCACAAGATACCGCTACGCTGTCAGGAACGGTCGTCGATCCGCAAGGCTTGGCCGTCCGCGGCGCCAAAGTCACCGTAACTAACGCGGCCACTGGAGCCGAGCGCAGCATTGCCGTCGACGATAACGGCCGCTACATCTTCATCGGCCTCACGCCCGGCAGATATAAAATGTCCGTCGAGGGCGGAGCCAACTTCGGCGTTTTCCACAATGACTCCATTATCGTGACCGTCGGCGAAGACGCCACCTTCAATCCTCGCCTCGACATCAAAGGCGTGACGCAAACCGTTATGGTCACCACCGAAACCGCTGCCATTGAAACCTCCAAGACCGAAGTCTCCCAAACCGTCCAGCAGCGCGAGATCGACAACCTCCCCATCAACGGCCGCGGCTACATCAATTTCACACTCATCAACTCGCAAACTACACGCGACGTCTCCCCCACCATCGGTCCTGCTCCCAACAGCGGCCTCAACATCAACGGCGCGCGCGCCCGCTCCAACATGGTCAGCGTTGACGGCGCCGACGCGGTCGACAATTCCGTCAACGGCATCCGCGCCACCGTTTCCCAGGAAGCCGTCCAGGAATTCCAGCTCATCCTCAGCAACTACAACGCGGAGTACGGCCGCGCCACCGGCGGCGTCATTAACATCGTCACCAAAAGCGGCGCCAACGAAATTCACGGCGACCTCTTCGGCTATTTCCGCAATAAGTCCTTTCAAGCACGCAACGCCTTCTCGGGTCAAATCGATCCCGTCACCGGAGTTCTCGATCCGGTGAAGCAGGCATATACGCGCACGCAGTCCGGATTCACTTTTGGCGGACCGCTCAAGAAAGACAAAACTTTTTATTTCCTCTCCTACGAATACACGCAGCGCGAAGAGAGCGGCTTCTCCAGCATCGGAATCAACAATTTTGGCCTCGTTCCGGTCACTCTTCCTCCAGCCGCTGGCGGCCTCACCGTTCAGCTGACCGGTCCCCAGGCCGCTGCAGTGAATTCCTTGCTGACCTCAGGTAGCCCCGCTTTGCAGCAACTGGGAACGAAATACGCCGTATTTATGGGTTCAGCCTCCAGTGTCGCCCTTAATAGACTGGATTTCGGCGCGGTCGCCGCCGGCGCAACGGGCGGCTTTCTCAGTCCTGGCCCGGGACCTCAGTTTCCCATCCCCGTCGCATGCCCAGCCGGCCAACCAGTCAACAACGGCGCCACTTGTTCCGCCGCTGGCGTCTATGTTGCTCCTTTACCCGCTTCTTACGTTGGGCTCCGTTCTCTTCGCGGCAATTACCCGGTTTCGGAGAAGACCAGCTTGTGGTCCGGCCGCCTCGATCAGCGCTGGAGCAACCGCAACAATTCCTTCCTGCGCGTCGGCGTTTCGCCTTCGCTCGTTACCGGCCAGCCTTCTACATCACAAAACCAGGTCTTCGGGCAAAACGCCGGCTCGCGCACCGGCTTGACCCAGGCGCGCGATTTGAACATCACCTTTCAACATGACACCGTCGTCAGCGCTCGCGATTTCAACGAAGCCCGCTTCCAATACGCTCGCCGCGGCTTGCACTTCGGATTCTCGGACCTTCCCGGCGGCAGCAACATCGCCGTCAATATCCCAGGCGTCGCCTACTTTGGACGTGAGCCCTATTCCACCGTCGACCGCATCGAGCGCCGCACCGAATTCAGCGACCAAGCCAGCGTCATTCGCGGCAAGCACACCTTCAAATTCGGCGGAGACTTCAACCTGATTCAACTGCGCTCTGCTAAAGCGCAAATCTTCGAGCTCGACTTCGGCGGTGACGTTAACTTCGGAGGCTTGGCTGCTTCCACCTTTCGTTTCCCAGATTCAGTAGCGGGCATCGCTCTTCCCGGCACAAGCGGCTTGCAATCCTATGGGCTTGGTGTTCCCACCACCTACATTCAGGGCATCGGAAATTCCAATCAGCCCTTCGACAACATTCCCATGGGCTTCTTCGCGCAGGATAGTTGGAAGGTAAACCACAAGCTCACGCTCAATTACGGCGTGCGCTACGACGTCGAAATCAGCCCGCTCTTTTCTCCCGCCACGGCCATCAACGCCGCCGCCGAAAAAGCTCTCGGCGTCGTGGAAGGCATTCCGCGCGATTACAACAACGTTGGCCCGCGCTTTGGCCTCGCTTTCGATCCCGCCGGTAACGGTAAGACCGTCATTCGTGCCGGCTTCGGACTCTTTTACGATCACCCGCTTCTCGCCACCGCCTTTGACTCCGTCACCGCCGACGGCGGCCGCTCCGTGCAGCTTCTCAGCGCTGGCGGTGTTGCTTCTGCCTGTGGCCTCGTTCCCGCCTCGTCTGCGCCTCCTGGCTACGCCACCTGCGGCGGTGCACTAGACAAGCCCACCAATCTCAACGGCTCCGCGATTTTCCAGGGCGTCCTGAACGCGCTCCCCAACATGTTCTATCTCCCCAATCAGCAGCGCTTCGATCCCCTTGCTTCTGGTTCTCTTTTCGCCAACCAAAACTATTTGACCGCTGGCTTCCCGCTGCCTGTTCTGCCGTTCACGCTGCCCATAGCCGCCAATTTCCAATATGGGTACGCCGAGCAGGCCAATCTCACGATCGAACGTGAAATCGCCGGCTCTTGGAAATTCAGCATCGGTTATCAGTACACACGCGGCTTGCACCTGCATCGCCCCGTCGACGTCAACTCCACCAATCCTCTCTTGATCGCAAAGAACGATGCGAACGCCATCGCCACTGGACTCGCTGCTCCGGGCGACAGTCCTCTCACGGTAGCCGTACCTTCGACCCCTAACACCACATGCGCGGGTGGCATCCCGGCGGTTAACATCAGCACTCCGGCTGGCCCCGCCGGAAGCATCGCTTTTGCCACTCCTATCGGCCAGGCTCTTGCACCCGGCGCCTTGGGCTTCGGTTATTCAGGACAGAACTGTGGCGGCACCCCTGTCGGACTCGTCGCCACTCCGGCGTTCTTCAATTTCTTCCGTCCTTCCGGCCCCAACCCGTCATTCGCCGGTATTGTCGCGCCGGGACAGCCCCTCGCCGTCGGGTACGCAACTCAAGTCGCCATCGCGAAGGCCGTTGGCTTCCCGGGAGGTTTTGGCGTCCCAGTCCCGTTTAACAGCGTCGACGCCCAACTCTCCGACGGCAATTCCTCGTACAACGCTCTGACCTTCAATCTCACCAAGCGCTTCTCGCACTCTTTCGAATTGCTCTCCAGCTACACCTATTCGCATTCGATTGACGATTCCACCGACTTGCAGTCTCCGCTCGAGCCGCAAGACTCCCGCTTCCCCTTCCTTGAGCGCTCCAACTCTGTCAACGACCAGCGCCACCGCTGGGTCACCAGCGCTGTCTTCCAGACCTCGCGCGGCAAAGGCGGCGACGGCTTCGCAAAGCGTTTTCTCGGCGGCTTCACCGTGGCGCCTATCATCGAAGTCGCTTCCGGCCGCCCCTACAACATCATCACCGGCCACGACACTCGCCTCGATCTCGGCGCCTCACAAGCACGTCCCTCCGTCGGTGGCGCCACCACTTCGCCATTCATTCCCGGCGTCACCTTCGGCGTCGCCAGCACTTGCCTGACGAACACTGGCGCCCCCTTCGCGATTCCCGGCGTTTCTCCACCGAACGGCTGCGATGGCAATCTCGGCCGCAATGCCTTCACCTCGCCTGGCTTCTTCCAGATCGATCTGCGCGTTTCCAAAGCCATTCCCCTCGGCGAACGTCTGCATCTCGACCTGATCGCCGACGGCTTCAATATGTTGAATCGGCTGAACGTCTTATCTGTCAACCAGCTCTGCGACCCGACAGCGGGCGCCACCTGCACGGGCGGCCAACCAACCGCGTCCTATGACGCCCGCCAATTCCAATTCGCCCTAAAACTGGTTTGGTAATCTCTTGCATTGGTAGGGGCGCAGCACTGCTGCGCCCCATCTTGCCGCGATGTTAGCGTTCAATCCTTCTTCTTCGTTTCCCTGCGTTAATCACCCTCAGTGGTGAATTCTTTTCCGTGCGAGTAAAGTGGTAATCCATGAATCCCGCTTTACTCATCGTCGCCATCCTCTTGGCCGCGCTAATCCTCTGGCTCGCCGCGCTAATCTTCCAATCTCAAAAGAAAAGCTCAGCCCTCGAATCCCAGCTCACCGAGCTCCGCCGCGACCTTCTCTCCATCGCGCAAACCCAATCCCAAAGCGCCGGCCAAATCCAATCCATCGGCCAATCCGTTTCCCAGCGCCTCGAAAGCGTCACCAAAGCCCTCCACGACGGCGTCACCAGCTCCGCGCAAATCGCCACGCAAGGCCAAACCGCCATCGCCACGGAACTAAAAAACACCCGCGAGCAAATCCTCCAGCTTCAGGAACAAATCGGCGCCGTCCACGAACAAAGCCGCGGCCTCTCCCTCGCCACGCAATCCATCGAAAACATTCTCGGCGGCACCAAGACCCGCGGCCTCCTCGGCGAAGTCACTCTGCAGCGCCTGCTCGAAGATTCCCTTCCTCCTTCGCAGTTTTCCATGCAGTACCGCTTCTCCAGCGGAGAAGCCGCCGACGCCGTCATCTTCCTGCGCGACAAAAAACTCATGGCCATCGACTCCAAGTTTCCCCTCGACGCCTTCCGCCGCATCGAATCTGACGGCGACGAAGCGCGCCGCGCCTTCGCCACCGCCGTCAAGGGCCACGCCGATTCCATCGCCAAAAAATACATCGTCCCCAACGAAGGCACGCTCGATGTCGCCCTGATGTTTGTCCCGTCCGAAAATGTTTATTGTGAAATGCTCAACACGCTCGACGCCAAAGGCCAGGCCATCGATGCCTACTGCCGCGACAAAAAAATCATCGCCGTTTCTCCCAACACGCTCTACGCCAATCTCTGCGTCATCGCCATGGGCATGCGCGGCATGCAGATAGAGGAAAATGCGCGGCGAATTCTTGCCAGCCTCGACGGCATGAAGAAGCAAATGGAAACCTTCGCTGACGTCTTCGAGAAACTCGGCAACCACCTCAAGAACGCGCAACAAAGTTACGCCGAAGCCGACAAGCGCTTCGAAAAAACCCAGGACACCCTCGGCGGCATGCTCGGCCAGGCCCCCGCCCAAGCCGTCCTCCCCCTCCCCGACCCGAAGTAAGCGCGCAAACGGATCGCACTGGCGGGTCATACACATTATTTCTACTATTTGGTGTATACTGTTTTTATGAGCAGAACGAATATCGAGCTCGACGACGCCTTGGTCCTTAAAGCGCGCAAACTCACGCGCCTTAAGACAAAGCGAGAGATCGTAGACCGCGCTCTCGAACTCCTCGTGCGCTCGGAAACACGCAAAGGCATCCTTCGCTTTTACGGAAGCGGAGTCTGGAAGGGTGATTTGAAGGCCACGCGGAGAAATCGCGTTTGATACTGGTCGACAGTTCCATCTGGATCGATTTTTTCAGCCATTCCCCGGGTCGCGCCGGCAAAGAACTTGGCCGCATGATCGCCGACGCCGAGCCGTTCGCAATTGCCGGAATAGTCGTCGCCGAAATTCTGCAGGGTTTGACTCGGGACGTCGGCCAAATCGAGCGTTATCTTTCCATGTGGGACATCCTCGAACCCGTGGGATTCTCCACCTATCGTGAGGCGGCTGCGATTTTCCGGCTCGCCCGTTCCAAGGGTATCAGCTTATCCACGATCGACACGGTGATTGCTGCCATCGCCATGCATCACCGCGCCGGCGTTTTCACCCTCGACAAGGACTTCTCCCGCATTGCTCGCCTCACTGGCCTTCCTCTTCACCCACTCACAAATCCGTAGAATATCCGCACTTGCATTCGTTCCGGAACTTTCTCAAGGCACCAGAAACTGGAAAGGGCGCCGCTCGGAATTGCTCCGATGCAGCGCCCGTTCGCTGACTATTGCTTGCTACGTGTCAGTTTTCGTTTTCAGCTCCATCGCTATCGAAATGGAAGAAGTCAAACAGGTCCCCGAGCGCCGGACTATTCAGCGGCACATAAGGATTGTCGCCGTCCACCACCGGATTCGGGAAATTATCCCGGCTCCGCTGGGTCAACGGCTTCAAATCCCAGTTCCTCTCGATGAACTTCAGGATCGACACATGGTCGGTGTACGTATGGTTGATGTGCCCGCCCGTGGTGAACGGCGACACAATGATCAGCGGGATGCGCGGCCCGTCGCCAAAGAAGTCTAGCGGCTGGATGTACCCTGAGTCATAGTAGCCGCCACCTTCATCGAACGTAATGATCAACGCGGTCTCCGCCATCAGTGCTGGATTGGCATTGAGGTGATCCACCACCTTCTTTATCATGCCCTCTAATAGGTCCAGCTTCGACGATGCCGGGTGACCATCAAGTAAGCCGTCCGGCTTCAGAAACGACACGGAAGGCAGCGTATTGTTATCGACTGCGGCGAAGAAATCCTTCGCATCCTTGATATGTGCGGCTCGTTGCACTGGATCGCCCATGATCTTCGAAGCATACGATTCGAAGTTGCAAATGTTGCAGTAGGCTTGGCCGATCAGCACGAGGGGATCGGTGCTGCCCGGATTCTTCGTCAGCTGCACCGCCGCGCTGTAGGCTCCGCCGTAATAAGCCCACGGAACATTCTTTTCGTTCAGCGCCTCCCCGAGCGTGCGTACATTTATCGGTGGGATAGATCCACCTTTGGCAATACCCTTCGTATCCACCGTGCCATCCGGGAGGAATCCCGGCGCGTCATTGTTGATCATGTAGAAGTGTCCGGATTCGCACCTGGGATCCGGATGGTAAGGCAGCGTCGCCAGGTAATCTGTAATCGGCTTAATCCCCGGCTGCGTCGTATCGCCGCACTCCGTGAAGTTGCCGTCGAAATTGATGTCCACCGTGTACTGGTTGTTTGAGCCCGGTAGCGGATCGGGGTTGGCGATGTGTGACGGCGGTGTCATCGGATTGCCCTTGCCGTCGCTCCAGAAGATTGCGTCCCCGGTGCCCAGCATCACGTGGTTCGCACCCGTCCCGCCCATGAACGATTGATGGAAATTGTCGCTCATCGAGAATTCATCCGCCAGCCTCTTCAGCACCGGCGCGTCGCCTGCCTGCACGTTGTAAAACGCCATCGAATTCCCGCCGCCGTTGTCGTCGACTTGGTTGGCAATGGGGAAGCTGAAGGGATCAGGTTCGCTCGTATAAGACGTGATGACGAAGGGATACAGGTCGTTCAGGCAACCCGAGGGGTTCTCGCGGGTGGCGTTGGCGACGTTGCAATCCGACTGTTGCCACATCTCGAAGAGTCGGTGCGTGGTGTCCCCTGTGTAGGAATCGTAGGGAAGGCTCGCGCCCTTCAGCGGAAATGGTCCGTTCTGGAGTGCATTGAAATTCTGTATTCGCGAATCGAAATCTGGGAGCTCAGCAGTTTGTGGGGCCCCAGACGCACCGGTGGTCAGCAGGTTGAGATCGCCGAGTTCCAACGATGGCTCGATTGCGGCCAAGAAAGCGGTCGGGGTGGACGCGGGAAATGGAGGCGGCTCTCCTGTGGCGGGGCTGGGCGAAAAGTTCAGGGTGGGAGCCGGCAGCGTCGTGTACCGCGTCTTCTCATGCTTATTCAAGCTGATGAAATATTCCGTTTTGAACGGCTTGGTGGCCTGGAATTGCGCCGCCTTCGAGAAGTGCGTCCCGGGCGTGCCGTCCGCATGGATGATGCCCTCCGACAGCAAGTTCTTGACGCTCTCCCCATTCTTCGGTTTATAAGTGGCGAAAACATGATCGAACGTGCGGTTTTCCCCGATCAGCACAATCACGTGCTTAATCGGCGTACGCGTCTTGCTACCTTCATTCGCTTCGGCCGAACCAACCAGCAATCCTCCGAAGCTGAACTGCACAATCGTAATTCCCACGAAGACGGTCTTGACGCACTGCAGACCTTTCGCAAACACGTCCTTCAGGCGCATAGGCTCTCCTTCTTTATGTTTCGTCCACGCAGCCAAATGCAAGCTGCGCCACGGAACCATGCGCCTTTGGCGTTACGACTTCATTGTGCGTTTGTCAATACCAGATGACACGGCACGCTCGCCGCTGTCACAAGTCCAAGACAAATTGTCGCCAAACTTTTTCCCACCGTTCACACCTCCTTTACGCCCGAGAATAGCCTGCGTTCTTCGTTGCTGGAGTGCCCGCCTTCGGTTTACCCTGAGCTGCGAAGGGAGAATCGCTATGGCACTCACTGCTAATCTTGACGAGGTAATAGACTTATGAGGACTCTCCGTTTCCTCCACCTACCTCCGAGAGGGAAGCTAGGAAGGGGGGAGACAAGGAAGCCCGGGAACCCGTCTTACAAATTACACCGCAGCCGCTTGTGCCGGCGCCCAGTTGGAGCGTTCAAATGGAATTCATTTCGCGCCATTGCGCGCAAGGAACACGTGTAGTGCTCTGGGGTAGGTGGTGATCCGCGGATCCGTAAGAAGTTCTTCCAGACTGATCTTCTCCGGCTGCAAAAACCACCAGCGCATCGGTCGATCTCGTTCGTTGTCGAGCACCCAGTCCAGGTTGTATCCC
>WNFO01004956.1_pt1 | contig 22304 bp, 24 predicted proteins | sample 5400251 | NCBI WGS metagenome assembly WNFO01 (sample SAMN13153354, study PRJNA577476) | soil metagenome | isolation source: 100 cm saprolite under Madrone tree | place: USA:California | collected 2016-06-14
GTCGCGCTTCGTCGATTATGCCAACGATGATGGCTTGTTTCGCAAATATCGCATCGTCTTCGTCGATGGACGGCCGTATGCCTGCCACATGGCGATCGCCGATCGCTGGGATATCTGGTATCTCAACGCAGGCATGGCGCTCAGCGAAAGCAAACGCCTCGAAGAAGAAGATTTCATGCGGAACTTCGACAGCGGTTTCGCCGTTCGGCATCGAGCCGCACTGGCTGCCATGGCCGATCGGGTAGGTCTCGACTATTTCACGGTCGACTGCGCGGAAAACAAGCGCGGAGAATTGTTGATATTCGAGGCGGACAATACCGCTGTTGTCCACAACATGGATTCGCCGGATCTGTTTCCCTACAAGCCTCCTCAGATGCGCGCGATATTCGAGGCATTCGCTGACATGTTGTACCGTCGCGCCCGGCACGACCGCGAGCACGCGGCGTGACAGAGGCATTGCGCGAAACATCCCTGCAATCGGAATCGAGTGAGACGCTCGATCCGCAGAACTGGGACGACATCCGGGCACAAGGTCATCGCATGCTCGATGACATGATTGATTACGCCGCCAATATCCGCGAGCGCCCGGTCTGGACACCGATACCGGATGCCGTCCGCGAGCGGTTTCACGAAAAGCTTCCGCATCAGCCTTGCGATCTCGGCGAGGTGTATCGGGAATTCACCGATTTCATCGTTCCCTACGCAACGGGTAATGTTCATCCGGGCTTCATGGGATGGGTGCATGGCGGCGGCACCGCCGTCGGCATGCTGGCCGAAATGCTGGCGGCCGGACTCAACGCCAATCTCGGCGGGCGCGATCACATTCCGGTCGAGGTCGAACGCCAGGTCGTCGAATGGATGGGCTCGATATTCGGTTTCCCGAGTGAGGCGAGCGGGATTTTCGTCACCGGGACGTCGATGGCAAATCTGATGGCGGTACTGGTGGCGCGAACGGCGGCACTGGGGCAGTCCGTCCGGCGCCGCGGCCTCGGCGACGAAGGCGCTTTCCTGACCGCCTATACCTCGACGGCGGCGCATGGCTGCATCGCGAAGGCAATGGATCTCGCCGGCTTCGGCAGCGATGCCTTGCGGTGCATCGAGGTCGATCGATCCCACCGCATCGATGTGGCGGCTTTGCGGGCCCGGATCGCATCGGACCGCGAGGCCGGCCTGAAACCTTTCCTCGTCGTCGGCTCGGCGGGAACGGTGGATATCGGCGCCATCGATGATCTCCGAGCGCTGAGCGCGCTGTGCCGCGAAGAGGGGCTCTGGTTTCACGTCGACGGCGCCTATGGCGCGCTCGGGATTCTCTCGCCGCTGCTCGCGCCGCGGCTGGCCGGCCTTGAAAATGCGGATTCGATTGCGCTCGATTTTCACAAATGGGGGCAGGTTCCTTACGACGCCGGCTTCCTGATCGTGCGCGACGGCCAGCAGCACCGCGAGACCTTCGCCGCGCCGGCGGCCTATCTGCGCCGCGAGACCCGGGGGCTTGCCGCGGGCTCATCCTGGCCCTGCGACCTCGGGCCCGATCTGTCCCGAGGCTTCAGGGCGCTCAAGACGTGGTTCACCTTGAAAACCTTCGGGCTGGAAAAGCTCGGAGCGATGATCACGCGCACCTGCACGCTTGCCAAATATCTGGAGCAGAGGATCTTGGCCGAGCCGCGGCTGGAGCTGCTGGCGCCGGTCGAGCTGAATATCGTTTGCTTCCGTTATCGCGCCGCCGACGCCAACAGGGTCAACCGCGATATCGTCATCGCCATTCAGGAATCCGGGATTGCGGCGCCATCGACGACGCTTCTCGACGGCGAGCTCGCGATACGCGCGGCAATCGTCAATCACCGCACCGACACCTGCGATATCGACGCTCTGATCTCGGCGGTGCTGGAATTCGGCGCGCAGCGATCGTCTTCTGACGACAGCCTCGTTCTGAAAGTCGAGCGATCTCCGCCGCTGGCGATGTAAACGATTTCTGTCAGGCGGCGCGCCCGCGTATCGGGGGGGGGCGCCGTCGCGAGATCGTCTGACATGCAAAAAGGCCTCCTTCGGGGGACCTTTTGCGTTGTAGACGCGTGGTGGTGTGGTCCAGAGCGCGCGGGCGCGCTACGCTGATTTGCGGTCGGTTTCGGCGCGGGCCGCCTGCATATCCTTCGCGCTCTGAATGAGCTTGTCTTCGTGACCGATCAGCTTTTTCGCTTCTTTCAGTGCGTGATACAGATCGCCATTGAGGATGTGATTGTTGATCCCTTCGATGAAAGGCCATGCGCTCGGCACGGCGCTCAGGATGTCCCGCACCAGGCTGAAATAGGTCGGGTGATGCGCCATCGGATCCGGTGACAGATACATCAGTTGCACGGCGAGATAGATCAGCTTGGCCGGAGTATCGGCGGTTTCCGGTGTCAGGATATCCTTCTCGCGCAGGATCGGAATCCTGTCGCCGTCGATCAACAGCCGGGCGCGCTGATCGGTATTGGTGACCACGCATGAGCCAATGATGATGCGCTCGTTCGGCTTGAGTTCGACTTTTAAAGCCATGGCTGTTCTCCGTTGAAGTACGCCGGCTTCGACGTCTGACCGATTCCAACGCATCCTTTCCGATTGTGGTTAACGCCTCGTAAACGCGAGATGACGCCGTACAAATCTGCAGCATTATCAAGGCCATCTTTCAATGGACGCGGAGACCGAACCGCGCATCGGGGCGGTGCCAGCACAACCGGGGAGACCGGCAGCGCGATACCGATTCATATTTCCTTAGAAACTAGCTCCCAGGGTCTGGCCGTCGCCCGATCAAAAAAGACCGGGGCCGGCATCACTCAATTTCACACCAGAAAGGTATGAAACATGTCAGGTATTGTTCTCTCCGCGTCGGTTCGCCAGAACCTCCTCTCCCTGCAATCCACCGCAGATCTCCTCTCCACCACCCAGGGCCGTCTCGCCAGTGGCAAGAAGGTCAACTCGGCCCTCGACAACCCCACCAACTTCTTCACCGCGCAGGGCCTCGACAACCGCGCCAGCGACATCAGCAATCTGCTCGACAGCATCGGCAACGGCGTGCAGATCCTACAGGCCGCCAACACCGGCATCACTTCATTGCAGAAGCTGGTCGACAGCGCGAAGTCGATCGCCAGCCAGGTGCTGCAGACCCCCGTGGGCTATTCGACCAAGTCCAACGTGACCTCTACCGCGATCACCGGCGCGACGGCGACCAATCTGCTGGGCCCGGGAAGCAATGCCACCGTCACCGGTACGGCCATTGCGGGCGCTACTGCGACGACCACCAAGCTGAGCGCGTTGACCACAGCCATCACCACCGCGGACAGCCTCACGATCAACGGCAAGACGATCTCGTTCAGCAGCACCACCGGCAACTCGGTCTCCTCGGCCGGCGCTTCGCTCGATCTGAGCACCGCGACGGTGGGCGACTTGCTTGGGGCCATTGACACCATCACCGGTGCAGCCACCGCCTCGACACTCGGCGGTACCAAGCTCACCCTGAGCACCGGCACCACGACGGATCTGACGATCGGCGGCAATGCGGGCACGCTGACGGCCCTCGGTCTTACGGCCGGCACGACAGCAGTTACCCCTGCCGCGCTCAGCGGTCAGACACTCAAGATCGCCGCCACCGGTGGCGGCACCGCGACCAACATCACGTTCGGCACCGCTGCCGGGCAGGTCTCGACGCTCAACCAGCTCAATGATGCGCTGGCGGCGAACAACCTGCAGGCCAGCATCGACACCACCGGCAAGATCAACATCGTGACCACCAACGATGCGGCTTCCTCGACGATCGGCGCTTTCACCGGTAGCACGGCGACGCCGTTCGCCAGTTTGGCTGCCGCCGCGCCGGTTGCCGATCCGAACTCGCAGGCGAGCCGGAACAGCCTGGTCGCACAGTACAACGAAGTCGTGAACCAGATCAACACGACGGCCCAGGACGCTTCGTTCAACGGCGTCAACCTGTTGAACGGCGACACCTTGAAACTGACGTTCAACGAGACCGGAAAGTCGACGTTGAGCATCACCGGCGTCTCCTTCAACCTCGCCGGCCTTGGTCTTTCGAACCTGACCCAGGGCACCGACTTCCTGGACAACAGCTCGGCCAACAAGGCGTTGACCGCGCTGAACTCCGCCAGCTCCACGCTGCGCTCTGAAGCATCTTCGCTGGGTTCGAACCTGTCGGTCGTGCAGATCCGCCAGGACTTCAACAAGAACCTGATCAACGTGTTGCAGACCGGTTCGTCCAACCTGACGCTGGCCGATACCAACGAGGAAGCGGCCAACAGCCAGGCGCTGTCGACCCGCCAGTCGATCGCGGTGTCCGCGCTGTCGCTCGCCAACCAGTCGCAGCAGAGCGTGCTCCAGCTCCTGCGCTGATTTCGGCAACATCACGGCTCAACGCGGCGGGGGAAACCCCGCCGCTTTTGCGTTTGGGGGCCGGCAAAGCGCGGTTTTCGCAGATGTCTTGGGCGTGTCCGCTGGTGGCAAAGCGTTAACCGGACAATTTAAGCCGCCGTTAACTCTAATTTAAAGGAAATCTCAGTAGAACTACCGAGGTAAAACTACGGAAGGTTTGCGACATGTCGGGTATTGTTCTCACGGCTTCGGTTCGCCAGAACCTGCTATCGCTGCAATCGACCGCGGAGCTTCTGTCGACCACCCAAAACCGTCTTGCCAGTGGCAAGAAGGTCAATACCGCGCTGGACAATCCGACCAACTTCTTCACGGCGCAGGGTCTCGATAACCGCGCCAGCGACATCAACAACCTGCTCGACAGCATCGGCAATGGCGTGCAGGTCCTGCAGGCCGCCAACACCGGCATCACCTCACTGCAGAAGCTGGTCGATAGCGCGAAGTCGATCGCCAGCCAGGTGCTGCAGACAACCGTCGGCTATACGCCGAGATCCAATGTTTCGAGTGCGCCGATCGCCGGCGCGACGCCGACCAATCTGCTCGGCACGGGAACCAATGCCACCGTCACCGGTGCGGCCATTCCAGGCGCCACTGCGACGACCACCAAGCTGAGCGCGTTGACCACGGCCATCACCACATCAGACAGCCTCACGATCGACGGCAAGACGATCTCGTTCAATACCTCCGGCGGCGGCAACGCGATCACCTCGACCGGCGCATCGCTCGATCTGACCACTGCGACAGTGGGCGACTTGCTTGCGGCCGTTGACACCATCACCGGTGCAAGCACCCCATCGACACTCGGTGGCACCGCGCTCACCCTGAGCACCGGGACCACGACGGCTTTGACGATCGGCGGCAATGCGACCACCCTGACGAAACTCGGTCTGACGGCCGGCACGACACAAGTTGGCGCTCCCCCGCTGAGCGGTCAGACGCTCACGATCCAACCCACCGGCAGCAATGGCACCCCGACCAGCATCACCTTCGGCACCGGCTCCGGACAAATCTCGACGCTCAACCAGCTCAATGCGGCGCTGGCGAACAACAACCTGCAGGCCGGCATCAGCCCGAGCGGGGTGATCAACATCGTCACCACCAACGAAGCGGCTTCCTCGAAGATCGGCACGATCGGCGGTACGGCCACCGGCGTCGGTGCGGCGTTCAACGGGTTGACCAACCCACCTGCACCGGTCGCCGATCCGGACTCGCAGGCAGCGCGGGCCGGTCTGGTGGCGCAGTACAACAACGTCCTCAATCAGATCAACACCACGTCCGAAGACGCGTCGTTCAACGGCATCAACCTGTTGAACGGCGACACCCTGAAACTGACGTTCAACGAGACTGGAAAGTCGACGTTGAACATCACCGGCGTCACCTTCAATCTTGCCGGCCTCAGTCTCGCGACCCTGAATCAGGGCACCGACTTCCTCGACAGCAACTCGGCCAACAGTGTTCTCACGTCGCTTAATGCCGCCAGCACCACGCTGCGCTCTGAAGCGTCCTCTCTGGGTTCGAACCTGTCGATCGTGCAAATACGCCAGGACTTCTCCAAGAACCTGATCAACGTGCTGCAGACCGGCTCGTCCAACCTCACATTGGCCGATACCAACGAGGAAGCGGCCAACAGCCAGGCGCTGTCGACGCGCCAGTCGATCGCGGTGTCCGCGCTGGCCCTGTCCAACCAGTCGCAGCAGAGCGTGCTGCAACTGCTGCGCTGACGCCGGGGACGATCGAGAGAACAAGGGCGGCGAGGGAACCCCGCCGCTTCTTTTTTGACGCCACGCACGCGAACTCCCGACGCAGAATTGTCTGGATCGTGTCGCATTTGGTAACGGCTGCTAACCATATTTAAAGGCACGGCTTGTATGAAAGTTAGGCAGTTTTAGTGCCCAGCGGTGTCCTGCGAACCGCTCCCCATTAGAGGTCATGAATGTCCAGTGCAGCCCAAGCGTACGCCCGCACGTCACAAACGACGGCAGCCCCTCGTGAAATTGAGGCGCAGGCCCTGCTGAAAGCAGCAAGACAGTTACAGGACGTTGCGACCAACTGGGCCGGCCCCGACAAGAACATGCATCAGGCGCTGTTGTTCAATCGCCGGCTGTGGTCGATCTTCATGAGCGCGGCGGAAACCAACGACAATCCGCAGCCGCTGGAAATTCGTCAGAACATCGCCAATATCGGGGTGTTCGTGATGAAGCAGACGGTCGACATGCAGATGAATCCGGATCCGGCGAAGCTGAAATCGCTGATCGACATCAATTGCAACATCGCGGCGGGTCTGTCGGGCCGCGTTTGATGGCTTGCGGCTAGCGGAGGGGTACCATGGCTGACCTTATGAGTATCCTGTCGGCGAACTACAAGACCGTGGGATTGATCACCCCGAGCAAGACCCGGTATGTCGCGGTCGATCCCGCGCTCTATCAGGGCAGCTGGACCGGAAAATACGCCAACAACAAAGCGTTCACGATCACGGTCTCGGACGTCAACGGGTTTCACGCCAAGGTCAAATATCAGAGCGATAGCACCGTCAAGTACCAGGACGTCCTGATCAAGGATCTGGCGTTTCGGGTTGGCGATACGAAATTTACGCTGACCAACAAACTCGGAACCGCCCAAATCAAGAACGTCGTCACTGATCCCGCGACCGGCTCAACCTATCTCGATACGGCCACCGCGACGCGGAGCTGATTTCAGGCCCTGCGGTCGGTGGCGAGAACGCGGGCGGGGGCGTCCTTGGTCAGATCGAGGGCGCGGAAATAGGCGCGGCGGCGCAGCACCGCTTCATCGGGAAACTGCGTTACCACGGTGTCCGTTCTGGTATCGACGACCTGATAGACGATCGAAGCCGCGGCTTGATCGAGGATCACCTGGTGCGATATCGAAATGTTCACGGCATCGGATTCGTTGCGCGCGGCAGCGCTGGCGTCCGCAACCGCGACGCTTTGGCTCGCGGGCAGCTGAGTGGCGACCGCGTTATTCGCCGCTTCGCTCACGGGAGGAGCGATCGGTGTGGCGACCGGTGCCCCCACCGGTCTGATGCTGAAATCCGTACTCATGGCAGCCTCCTGGCTTCCCTCGAGTCAAATCCCAACCCCTCTCCAATCGCAACTATGCGCTTCACCTCTCAACGTGGTGTTAGAGAATGCGTTGAATATCGGGCTTATCCCGGCGCGATAGTTTGATTAAAATTGTCGCCATTCAAGCCCCGCGCCGCGGCGATTTTCACATCGAGCGGCTGACCGCCAGCGGCGTCATGTGCCGCGGTCCCGGCACCGCGCGCGCTCCGGTCGAGGTGTAGGTGTTGGGAATATTGCGGCGCTGCATCTCGGTGTTGACGCCGCGCACGATGCCTTCCGACACCGCATGCGCTGTCGCGAGCACCGTGAGGTTGATCTGCAGCATGGCGCGAAACACGTCATGGTGACGATGCAGCGTGGCCAGCAGGTCCGGCGCCACCTGGCTGAGATATTTCTGGCTGGCCTTCAGATGGGCGATCGCACCGACATAGCGGCGGGAAAAATCGGTCTTGTTCGGCCCGAGCGCCATCGCCTCGCGTATCTTGCCGGCGCGAACCAGTTCGGTCTCGCGCTCGATGACGCTGAGCAGCGCGCTCATGACCTCCATCAGGTTCTCGGCTAGCTTGCGGGCCTCGCCGGGCGTCGAGGCGACCGGGGCCGGTGGCTGCTGCGATGGCGGATGCTTGGTCATGCCTGGTTTTCCCGGATCTAGCTGCGGTTGGCCTGCTGCAGAATCAGCGTGCGATAGACGTCGTTGGAAATGCCGACGCCGCCGGCCTTGGCGAAGGATTTCGAATATTGCTCGGTCAGCATCGAACGCCACACCCCGGTGCCCGGGGTATCGCCGAACGGGCCTTCGCCCTTGATGCCGCTGGTCATCTGCGAAAACATCGAGTTGAGAAACATCGCCTCGAAATCGGTCGCCGTCGCCTTGGCCTTGAGCTGCGCCTGCGGCGATACTTTCTTCAGCGCATCGGCGAGCTGATAATCCGGCCGGCCGTTGAGCATCGGCATCAGGGCGTTGAAGGCCAAGCTGCCGTGGGGGTGGTTGGTCAGGCCGCTCTGCATCACATCACCTCGATGTCGGCCTGGATCGCGCCGGCGGCCTTGATCGCCTGCAGGATGCCGATCAGGTCGCGCGGGCCGATGCCGAGCCCGTTGAGGCCGTCGACCAGCTGCTGCAGCGATACGCCGTCTTTCACCAGCGCGAATTTCTTGCCGTCCTCGGTCACCCCGACCCGCGAGTTCGGCGTCACCGTGGTTCGTCCGCGCGACAGCGGATTGGGCTGGCTGACCTGCGGGCTCTCTGAAATCGTGACGGTGAGATTGCCCTGCGCGACCGCGACGGTGGCGACGCGGACGTCGCGGCCCATCACGATGATGCCGGAGCGCTCGTCGATCACGATCTTGGCGGCGAGGTCCGGCTCGACCTGCAGCTGCTCGATCTCGGTCAGGAAGGCGACCACGTTGCCCTTGAATTCCGGCGGGATCGATAACTGCACGGTGGAGGGATCGATCGGTTCGGCGGTCTTGACGCCGAGAAAATCGTTGATCGCGGCCGCGATGCGCTTGGCGGTGGTGAAATCGGCGTTGCGCAGCGCCAGCCGCACATTGGGCAGGCGGTTCAGCGCGAACTCGATCTCGCGCTCGATGATGGCGCCATTGGCGATGCGGCCGACGGTCGGCACGCCGCGGACCACGCTGGCGGCAGCACCTTCGGCCGCAAAGCCGGCGACCGCGACCGAACCCTGCGCCACCGCATAGACATTGCCGTCGGCGCCGAGCAGGGGGGTGACGAGCAGGGTGCCGCCCTGCAGATTCTTGGAATCGCCGAGCGCGGACACCGTGACATCCATTCTCGTGCCCTGGGTGCCGAACGCCGGCAGGTTGCCGGTGACCATCACGGCGGCGACGTTGCCGGTGCGGATGGTGGCGCCGCGGATATTGACGCCCATTCGCTCCAGCATCGCCTGCAGCGATTGCTTGGTGAAGGGGATGTTGTTCAGGGTATCGCCGGTGCCGTTGAGGCCGACGACGAGGCCGTAGCCGATCAGCTGGTTCTGGCGGACGCCTTCGATATTGGCGAGGTCCTTGATTCGCGAGGTCGCGCCGGCAGGCAGTGCGGACAGCGCCAGCGCCAACAGCGCGGCACCGGCCACTTGCAACACTCTTGCCGAATAGACGCTTGGCATCCTCTGCTCCCCGCTGAGGTTTTGGGCTGGACCTGCGCATCACTCCCATGACGGCGATCCGTCGATCCCTATGCGAGCCCCGTGCCACGCCCTTTCCTTCACCTAATTCATTGATAACATTATATAAATTTCGCAGGCTTGGCGATGCTTCGGGCCGGCCCGGGCGGCGAAAATGCCGTCGGCGGCAGATTTTGCCGGGTCGTTTACACTCCGTTAACCACGGAGGAGCGAAGCTGCCGGTGACATACCCCCGCGAGATCTCACGATGCGCATCTATGGACCCAACGGCACCACGCTTGGCACGCCCTCGGCCAATGTCCGGAAAACCAGCTCGACCGGCTTTTCGCTGCCGGACGACGCCGCCGCCACCCAGGAAAGCCGCGCGGCGGTCGCGCCCAAGGCGGCCGCCAACATCGATGCGCTGCTGGCCCTGCAGGGCATCGAGGAGGATCCGGCCGAGCGCCGCAAGCGCTCGGTGCAGCGCGGCAAGGGCGCGCTCGACGTGCTCGACGACCTCAAGATCGCGCTGTTGTCCGGCAATTTCGATGCTTCCACGATGAACCGGTTGCGGGATGCCGCCGCCAACCTGAAATCCTCCTCCGGCGACCCCGGCCTTGATTCGGTGCTGTCCGAGATCGAGCTTCGGGTCGAAGTCGAACTGGCCAAGGCCGGGCAGGTCTGAAGCCGGACCGTTCTGACGCAAGGAGACCTGGGCAGCCTTTGGCCAATCCCTGGGTGTTCCTTTTGACGTTTCTTTTGACGTTCCTTGGGGCTTTTCGCAAAGGTTCCCTCCGGGAAATTTTCGCGGTGTACTGTTTCCCGGTTGCAGGCGATATTGTCTGTCACAACACACCGCTATATAAGGCGCGCGCGGCCGACGCTTTTTCGGACCGCCTTGCATCACAGACGGGCTGAACTTGGAAAAGTTGAAAAGCTATCGACCCACCGAAAAAGAGCCTTTCATGAATGATCGCCAGCGCGATTATTTTCGCGCCAAGCTTCTGGCGTGGAAGGACGAGATCCTGCGCGAATCGCGAATCACCCTGCAGACCCTGCAGGAAGAGAACGTCAACCATCCCGATCTCGCCGACCGCGCATCGTCCGAGACCGACCGCGCCATCGAACTGCGCGCCCGCGACCGGCAACGCAAGCTGATCTCCAAGATCGACGCGGCGCTGCAGCGCATCGACGACAACACCTACGGCTATTGCGAGGAGACCGGCGAGCCGATCGCGCTGAAGCAGTAAAGGCTGGCCGCCACGTGCGGTCATTTTGTTATTGAGTTGCACGTGGGGAGGCCGCCGCCGATGAACGACACTTTCGCGGCGGCGGAGGCCATTGCCGCCGCGCGGCGCAACCGTACGCCGCTGCATCCGCTTGCCGGCGATGCCGCGCCGCAGACCGAAGCCGAAGGCTACCGGATCGCGGACGCCGTCCACGGCCTGCTGGCGCGCGATTTCGGCGAGATGGTCGGCCACAAGATCGGCTGCACCAGTGCGGTGATGCAGCAATACCTCAACATTCCCCATCCCTGCAGCGGCGGCGTGTTTGCCAACGGCGTTCACCCCAGCGGCGCTGCGCTGCGCGCCAAGGATTTCATCCGCGTCGGCGTCGAATGCGAAATCGCGGTCCGGCTCGCCCGCGATCTGATGCCGCTCGACGCGCCGTTCACCGCCGACAGGGTGGTGCAGGCGATCGACGCCTATCTGCCGGCGATCGAGATCGTCGATGACCGTTACGCCGACTGGCAGACCCTGGGCGCGCCGACCCTGGTGGCGGACGACTTTTTCGCCGCCGGTTGCGTGCTCGGCAACCCCGTGGCGCGTGCGGCCGCGCCCGATCTGCTTGACGTGATCGGCCGCGCGGTCATCAACGGCGTCGAGGCCGGGCAGGGCACCGGCGCCGACGTCCTCGGCCATCCCCACCACGCGCTGGCCTGGCTCGCCAATCATCTCGCCTCCGACGGCAACGGCCTCTCCGCCGGCGAGATCGTGCTGACCGGCAGCCTCGTCAAAACGATCTGGCTCACCGCCGGCGACAGCGTGGTAATGGAGCTCTCCGGGCTCGGCAGCGTGGCCGCGACGTTTTCGTGAGCGAAGCCGTCTGTGTGGCGCGCTCGCTTCATCGTCATTGCGAGCGAAGCGGTCGGGCGAATGCGGCTCGATGACAGGCTCTGCGCGTAAACCCATAACTGTCATTCCGGGGCGATGCGAAGCATCGAACCCGGAATCTCGAGATTCCCCGATGCGCAATTGCGCATCTGGGGTCTGGTCCTTCGGACCATCCCGGAATGACTGAGTCTGTAGTGAGCCGTCGCATCGCTCCACAAGGACCCGTCATACTCGGCGAAAGCGGAGTATCCAGTACGCCGCAGCTTTGCGATTCTATCACTGGCGCCTCGGAATACTGGATCGCCCGCTTTTGCGGGCGATGACGGGCGGGGGTGTGGCGCCGTCGTACTCAATGAATCGCGACGAATTCAATTTTCAAAGAGCGAACTCCAAACACACGTTCGCGGCCTCGCCGCGCCATGCGCCCGAGCCGTTGAAAAATTTCTCGCCCCCAAAGAGGGCGTGGGGAATGCCGGATGCCCGTTGCACCCGCGGCCTCGTGTGCGCTTGGTAGTGGTAAAAAGCACACGAGTAACAACGAGTACACCGGCATCACCCGGCATTCCCGCACGCAATGGTTTTAACGGTTTCCTTCGTGCTCTCCCCGGTGACCGGGCTCTTTTGCCACCGTCGCCTGCGGATTAAGTTTTGTCTAAGCCCGGTAGGGCCGACGCAACTCCGCGAAACTTGACGCCAGCGTCGGGGCGTCAGGACCACACGACTTCGCCGTCCGCAGCAATCGTCTCTCGTCCGCGTGCTCTTGATCGCTCACAAGTCTTTCGACTCGCCCTGCGATCCCATCGCGCGCAAAACGCTGCCGCGTCCACCGCATCCCGCCCCGCGTCCGTGACGATCGCGAGCCGCCCCTCTGTGGGACGAGACGGGAAAAGTTCTAGAGATGATTTGCCCGACGGGTGAAGCGAAATATTTTTGCAAACAGGACTGGACAGCCCAAATCAGATTGAAAAGTCACAACAAATCGCCCTGTGGGCGCACGGCCATGTGGCTTGCCTGACGCTCATATCGGTCCCTCGCCAAGCGGCTTTGCCACGACTAAAAGTGGCCAAGGCTCATAGCCGCGAGACCTTGGGGAAAAGGACGGAAGAAATGGGCAACCCCAGAAAAGTAACCGTGAGCCGCGGCAATGTTTTTGCCGACCTTGGTTTTGGCAACCCGGAAGAAGAACTTCTCAAGGCCAAGCTTGTTCGCGAAATCCGTGGAATTCTCAAACGCCGGAAGCTTACCCAGACCAAGGCTGCTGCCATGCTCGGTCTCAAGCGGCCGGACGTCTCTGCTCTTGTTACCGGCCGCGTCGGCAAATTCTCAATCGATCGACTGATCCGGTGCCTGGACCGAATGGACTAGTTGTGCGCCACAAGCCGCGCCGGGCTTCTTCGCCAGGAGCCCGCGCGGGAACAGCGGGCTCCTGGTCAAGAGACGCCTGAGGCGGTACAGGCTGAGCATAAGAAAACTCTTATGCAGCTATTCCAGCAAAGTGCCGTCGTTGTTGAGGAGCTTGTAGCGGGCGAGAAAGCTACCGAATTGAAAAGTGATTTGGAAAACTTATTCGAACATCGGAAGAAGTATTACACGGCTCAAGCGTAGAAAAAGAAAACATCTGCAAAGTCTACGGACAAGTGAAAGTTGGTTCAAAGCAGATTTGGGGCGCCACGACGCGCTTAGGGCGATGTTGCTCTTGGCTGCGGAATTTCACCTCGTCCTATTTTGCAGCAGGGCCTCGTAGAAGATAGGGACGATTGCCGTGATTAAAACCGAACTCTCCGACGTCTACCGAGACTACATTGCCTGCCTGAACAAGCAGGACTGGCTGAAGCTCGGACAGTTCGTTCATGATGAAGTGATCCACAACGGTCGGCGGGTCGGGTTATCAGGTTATCTCGAAATGTTGGAGAGAGACTTTGATGAAATTCCGGACCTCTATTTCAACATCCAGATGCTGATTTCCGATCCGCCTTATATCGCGAGCCGGCTGGGCTTCGACTGCACGCCAAAGGGAACGTTCCTTGGCCTTCATGTAAGCGGGAAGAAAGTTTCCTTCACCGAGAATGTGATCTATGAATTTCGCAGCGAAAAGATTGTCCAAGTATGGTCGGTTATAGACAAGGCGGCGATCGAAGCTCAGCTTTAGCCCGTAGCACGTAGGGCGGGTTACCGAAGGCGTAACCCGCCGTCTCTTCGTCGTCGGTGAACGGCGGATTACGCTTCGCTAATCCGCCCTACGTGCTGCGTGCTGGCCGCGGCCGCCCATAGGCGATGCGGCCTGCGCATCACCTGATGAGCGCGGCTTGTCTTCGCACGTGAACCACCCGGAGCGGGGGCGGCCCGATGTCGCGCTGCCAGATCGTTCCGTTATCGAACTGGATCGTCATGCCGTCAGGCGAATAGACGGCGGCCACGTTCCAGTCATCGGCCCAGATCTTGGTCATCGGCGCCGTCGCATCGGGCCAGGCACGGGAAGGCTGGCCGGCTTCGTTGACGAGATTTAGATTCCATCCGTTCTGCGTGACGAAGGCGGGGCTGCCGACCGGAGCCACCCGACACCCTTGGATGCATCGATACGTGCCGGTCAGATTGACCGTCTGTGCCGATGCTGCGGTTGCAGCGAACATGGCCGCGGCCGCGATGACGCATGTTGTTATTCTCATGAAGATCACTCCATCGGATTACGCTGATCCCACCATTGGGCTTCCGGAGGGATCCTTGATTATTCGGATCACGCGCGTTTGGTTCCATCACAAACGGCGGCAAGCCGGTTCCGTTCGGCGCCACCCGTGACGGAACTTTCCCGGCGATCCCGTTGCCGGGATTTTGGGTTTTCAATCGCGCGGGAATGCCAGCGATCCTCGGGGTGAACGCCACAACCAACCGCGGCCTCCGCCAGGGGAGCTGACGGAGGCCGCGTTGGAACACTTCACCGCGCCCAGGGTTCGCGGCGAAGTGTGGGAGCTCTCTATTAAGTGGGCATGATCTCGTCCGAAAACCGGTATCCACTTTTCGGGATCATGCCCGGGCAAAACTAGAACGGCAGCAGCACGTCCATCACCTGTTGGCCGTAGCGCGGCTGTTGCACGTCGGTGATCTGGCCGCGGCCGCCATAGGCGATGCGGGCCTGCGCGATCTTCGAGGAATCGATGGTGTTGTCGCTCTGGATGTCCTCCGGGCGCACGATGCCGGCGACGATCAGTTCGCGGATTTCGAAATTGACCCGGATCTCCTGCTTGCCCTCGACCACGAGATTGCCGTTCGGCAATAGCTGCGTCACCACCGCGGCGACGTTTGTCTGCAGCGCCTCCTGGCGGTTGACCGAACCCTTGCCGTCGCTCGAGGCGGTGGAGTCCTCTGTCAATAGCCGGCCCGGCAATATCTTTTGCGCGTTCGCGCCCAGCGTCTTGGCGCCGACGAAATCGGTGATCCCTGAATCTTCCTTGCTGGTGCGGCTGCGCTGGGTCTCGTTGGCGATGTTGGCCTTGTCGGTGATATTCACCGTCACCGTCAAGATGTCGCCGATCCGCGCCGCGCGCTGATCCTTGAAGAACGCCCGGGAGCCGTTCCGCCACAGCGAATTGGCGTTGTAGGACGCGGTCTCCGGTTTCGGCATCGGCATCTGCACCGGCTTGTAGCCGGGCTGCGCCGTTGGATTTTCGATCTCGGTCAGTTTTGGCTTTTCGCCGATCTGCGACAGCCGATCGATCGACGAGCATCCGCTCGCGACGCTGAGGAAGACCAAGAGCGTGCCGTTGACAAGGAGGCGGTTGAACCCGGACGTATACATTACCATTACTCTGCTTTTGGAGCGGCGTGTTGCGCGACTTGTTGGGCGACGGATGACGTGCTGTGGATGGCGACCGAGACCGGGGCGGCCAGTTCGCTCGACGGAATCGAGGAGGTGACATCGGCAGCAAGCGGAAGCCGGGCCGCCGGCGCCGACACCGACACCTGGCCGCGGCCGGATACCACGCCGGATACCGTGCGCTTGGATTGCAGATTGAGCACGCTGACGACGTCGCCTTCGGTGCCGTTCTCCAGCGCCTTGCCGCGAATGGTCAGATACAGCCCGGTCGCCTCGTAGGTCAGCGTCACGTTCTGGTCGCGCTGCACCAGATCGGGCTTTGCAATATCGGCGACCTTCAAGGCCTGGCCGGCGCGCAGTTGTCTTCGGGCCTGCATGCCGACCGCGCGATCGCGGCTCGCGACGTCGCCGCCGACCTCGGCCTTCGGGCGCCGCTCCACCACCACGTCGGAGAATTTGATCACTTCGTTGCGTTCGATGCCGCGCGCCAGCACCGCGGTCTCCACGGTCTCGATGGCGCTGCCGCTGAAACGCAACCGCGTCGGCGTCGCAACATTGTCGTTGGCGATTTCGAAGCTGACGTCAAACCGGTTGCTGCGCGGATCGAACCGCGCCGCGACCGGCTGCATGGCGCCGCTGTTGGAGGCGTCCAGCCGCAGATCCTGCACGTCGCGGTCGAAGGTCAGCGAGAGGTTGGCGGCATCGCCGAGGCCAAAGCGGTGCTCCAGCGCGCGGGCGACCTGCAGCTCGATGTCCTTGCTCTCCAGCGTTCGCGCCAGCCGGGTTACCGAGATTTCCTTCAGATTGTGGGTATCGACCCCGATCACCCGATGCGCCTGCAACGCGCTGAGCACCTGCGCCACCTTCAGCGAGCCGGTGGTGCCGAGATCCGGCGCGCGGTAGATCGCGATCTGCGCCGAGGCGCCGGCATTGTCGATGACATCGCCGATCCGCACCACGTCGGAGGTGACGTTGACGCTGGCGCGCAACACGGGTGCGGCGATAACGTCGTCGCTGACTTGCGCGGATGCGGCGGTTGATGCCGCGGCGAGCAAAGCGGCGGCGAGGAGGAGAGAACGGAGGGTCATCACAAAGCTCCCTTAGCGGAATAGCGCGGCGGCGGATTGCAGCATCTGGTCGGCGGCGCTGATCACCTTGGCGTTCATCTCGTAGGCGCGCTGCGCGGCGATCAGGTCGGAAATCTCGGTGACGACCTCGACATTGGCCTGTTCGAGATTGCTCTGCTGCATGTCGCCGAAGCCGTCGGTGTTGGCGATGCCGTCCTGCGGCGGGCCCGATGCCGGGGTGTCGGTGAACAGATTGTCGCCGATCGGCTGCAGGCCGGCCTTGTTGATGAACCGCGTCAGCCCGATCTGGCCGACCAAGGTCGGCGTGGTCGATCCCGGCAAGGTCACCGACAGCTGGCCCTGCGCGTTGATGGCGGTAGCAGAGGCATTTTGCGGGATGGTGATGGTCGGCTGCACTGGATTGCCTTGCGCGTTGACGACCCGGCCTTGCGCGTCCATCTGGAACGAGCCGTCGCGGGTGTAGGTAAATGAGCCGTCCGGCATCTGGATCTTGAAGAAACCTTCGCCGCGGATGGCGATGTCGAGATCGTTGCCAGTTTGCGCCAGCGTGCCCTGGCTCATCAGGCGCGGCGTACCGACGGTCTTGACGCCGCCGCCGATGTCGACGCCGACCGGCACGACCGTGCCCTGGTCCGACGCCTGCGCGCCGACCCTTCGCACATGGTCATAGATCAGGTCCTGAAACGCCGCGCGCTGCTTCTTGAAGCCGGTGGTGCGCATGTTGGCGATGTTGTTGGAGATCACCTGAACGTTGAGTTCCTGTGCCGCCATTCCGGTCGCCGCGGTATAAAGAGCGCGCATGTCAATCTCCTTGAAGCATGATCCCGAAAAGTGGCTGCCGGTTTTCGGAAAGGATCATGCTTAGTCAAAAAATGAAGCGTAGCTGCTCATTCACTCGAATGAGCAGCTACGCCGGAACGTCGGCGAGTTTTTCGATCGCGGATTTGTGCAGATCGCTCTGGGTCTGCAGCATGGTGGCGATCTGGGTGTAGGTGCGCGTCACCTCGATCATGCGGCTCATCTCGGCCACCGAGTTGACGTTGGACTTTTCGACAAAACCCTGGCGCACCTGCGACTTGGTGTCGGGCTGCGGCGCGCCGCCTTCGCCGGCCGCGTAGAGGTTGGAGCCTTCCTTCAGGAGCCTTTGCGCCTGCGCGAAACTGACCAGCCGCAGCTTGCCGCGGACCGAGTCGGTGTGGCCGATGCCCTCGACGACGGTGACATTGCCGTCGGCGGCAATGTTGATGTCATGGTCGGTCGGCTGGAACACGATCGGGCCCGAGGTGCCGAGCACCGGGTCGCCGGCGGCGGTCACGAGCTGGCCCTGGTTGTTGATCTGCAGGCCGCCGTCGCGGGTGTAGCGCTCGCCGGCTTGTGTCTGCACCACCAGAAAGCCGCCGCCGTCGATCGCGACGTCGAGCGGATTCTTGGTCTGCTCGGTCGGGCCTTGCGTAAAATCCTTGAAGGTGCCGTTGTCCAGCACATAGCTGACGGCACGGTCACGGCCTTTGAAGTTGTCTTCGTGCGCGCCCGAGTTCAGATACTCGGAAAACAGCGATCTGTCGGCCTTGTAGCCGTTGGTGTTGACGTTCGCGACGTTGTTGGCGACGACATCCATCTGCCGTTCCAGCGTCATTTGCCGCGAAAGTCCGACGAGAAGCATATTCTCCATCGGTGGTTCTCCCCTTCAAATGATCCGCGCGCGGCCCTCCCAGGCTGGTTGCGGATCGAGCGAACCGAAAAGGCTCTCCCAAGCCGCGGTTCGCCGAGTACGCAGCGAATCCCGTGCCAGTTGAGAAAATATCGATTAGACAATGGGTTAGATGTTTTCGCGGACGCCGAAGGGGGCGGCAATAAGGGCTTGTTGACCATGTTGGCCCGGCAACTTTTTCCTAGCCGCGGGCCAAACGAAAGAATCCATTAACCATTGTTACTTAGCGTCTGCACCAAGAGAGCGCGTGTGCGCCGGCGGACCTTGTTTTGTATCGCGTCATCAAGCCTGCCTCGCGCATCGAGGTTTTTTCCAACCGGACGGGCAGGCGATGTCAGACACCGATACTGCAGATGGCGTCGCGGCGTTGCCAGCTTCGGCCCCCAAGGGCAAGCTCAAGCTGATCATCGCCGCGGTCGGCCTGTTCGTCATCATCGGCGGCGGTTCTGTGACCTGGTTCATGTTCTTTCGAGGCCACAGCGAAGAGGTGCACGCCGAGGCCGCGGCGCCGCCGAAGCCGGCGATTTTCATCGACGTGCCGGAAATGCTGGTCAACCTGGTCGGCGCGCCCGGCGAGCGCGTGCAATATCTCAAGGCCAAGATCGTGCTCGAGGTCAAAGAGGAAAAGCTGGTCGAGGCGATCAAGCCTTCGATGCCGCGCGTCACCGATCTCTTCCAGACCTATCTGCGCGAGCTGCGGCCGGCCGATCTCACCGGCTCGGTGGGCCTGTTTCGTCTCAAGGAAGAGCTGACCAGACGGGTCAATACGGCGATCTCGCCAAGCCAGGTCAACGCCGTGCTGTTCAAGGAAATCGTCGTTCAGTGACGAGACGGATTTAAAGACCATGGCCGGCAACAGCATCGACGACCAGGACGCGATCGCAGCCCAATGGGAAGCGTCGCTGGATTCCGAGGATCCGGCGGAAGCGGCGGCAGCGGCCGCGGCCAACGAGCTCTCCGGCACCATGGCGCTGCAATGGGCCGCCATGGTCGAGGACGGCAGCCGCGACTTCGGCGGCGGCAAGAACGGCGGCGAACGGGTCCTGTCGCAGGAGGAAATCGACAACCTGCTCGGCTTCAATGTCGGCGAGGTCAACCTCGACGACAATTCCGGCATCCGCGCCATCATCGATTCGGCGATGGTGTCCTACGAGCGTCTGCCGATGCTCGAAATCGTGTTCGACCGGCTGGTGCGGCTGATGACCACGTCCTTGCGCAACTTCACCTCCGACAACGTCGAGGTTTCGCTGGATCGCATCACCTCGGTGCGGTTCGGCGACTACATGAATTCGATCCCGCTGCCGGCCGTGCTCTGCGTGTTCAAGGCCGAGGAATGGGAGAACTTCGGTCTCGCGACGGTCGATTCAAGCCTGATCTATTCGATGATCGACGTGCTCTTGGGCGGTCGCCGCGGCTCGACCTCGTTGCGCATCGAGGGCCGCCCCTACACCACCATCGAAACCAACCTCGTCAAGCGGCTGGTCGAAGTGGTGATGGCCGATGCCGAGCAGGCCTTCCGGCCGCTGTCGCCGGTGACCTTCTCGATCGACCGGCTGGAAACCAATCCGCGCTTCGCCGCCATCAGCCGGCCCGCCAACGCCGCCATCCTGGTGCGGCTGCATATCGACATGGAGGACCGCGGCGGCAATATCGAGCTGCTGCTGCCCTATGCCACCATCGAGCCGATCCGCCCGGTGCTGATGCAGATGTTCATGGGCGAGAAATTCGGCCGCGATCCGGTCTGGGAAGGCCATTTCGCGACCGAAATCGCCCAGGCGCAGATCTCGGTCGATGCCGTGCTCTACGAGGCCGATATTCCGCTCAAGCAGCTGATGAAGCTGAAAATCGGCGATACCCTGCCGCTTGAAATGCGCGCCGACGCCCTGGTCGCGGTGCGCTGCGGCACCGTGACCATGACCGAAGGACGGATGGGCCGGGTCGGCGATCGCGTCGCCATTCGCGTCACCAAGCAGCTGCGCAAGCCGAACACCACCTTCGCGATGTTCGAGAAGGCCGATGAGCAAACCAAGTTGATGGAGGCCCAATGAGTCACGTATTCGGAATTGTGATCGAGAGCCTGGTCGCGGTCTTGCTCATGGTCACCATCGGCTATTGCATGCTGCTGAACAAGCGGCTGAAGCGTCTCAAGGCGGACGAACATTCGCTGAAGGCAACCATCGCCGAACTGATCACGGCAACCGAAATCGCCGAGCGCGCCATCGGCGGCCTCAAGCACACCGTTCGCGACGTCAACGAGAATCTCGGCAACCAGCTGACATCCGCGGCCCAGATGTCCCAGCAGTTGAAGAAGCAGCTCGCGGAAGGCGACAACATCTTTCGGCGGCTGTCCAGGATCGCGACCGCGGCCAGGCCGGCGGCCGAGCCGGAGCCGGAGCCCGAGCCCGTGCCGGAGCGTGCGGTACCCAAGGTATCGGCGGCCAAGGCGGTTGCCGCGGCGGCCCAGGCGTTTTCCGACCGCAGAAGGGCTGACGGCATCGCCGCATGAAATCGTTCCGTGACATTCGCGTGCTGCCGGTGGTCCTGATCGCGATCTTCAGCCTTGCCGTGCTGAAGGTCGCCGGGTTGGTGCTCGATGGCGGCTACGTCTTCGACTATCAGCCGCAGACGAATCAGAAATCCTGGGCCCAGGACACCCTCAACTTTCCCGGAAGCAAATTCGATCCCGCTGATATCACCGGCACGACCCATGAGAAGCCGAAGGAGGAGGCCGCCAAACCGCCAGCCCCGGTCCCGGAAGTGGCCAAGCCCGACGGCGTCGTGGTCTTTCCCGAGCCGTCGCAGCCGGTGTCCGCCTCCGAGCGGGTGATCCTGGAGCGGCTGCAGTCGCGGCGGCAGGAGCTTGAGGCGCGTGCCCGCGAGATCGACATTCGCGAGAGCCTGCTCAAGGCCGCCGAAAGGCGGATCGATTCGCGCGCCGAGGAATTGAAGGCGGTCGAATCGCGGATCACCACGGCGACCGACCAGAAGACCGAAACCGATGCCGCCCGCTTCAAGGGCATCATCACCATGTACGAGGGCATGAAGCCGAAGGACGCCGCCAAGGTGTTCGACCGGCTCGAGATGTCCGTGCTGTTCGACATCGCTTCCCAGATCGCGCCTCGGAAGATGTCCGATATCCTCGGCCTGATGGCGCCGGAAGCGGCCGAGCGCCTGACGGTTGAAATGGCCCGGCGCGCCGGACCGGACCGATCCGCCTCCGCGGTCGAGCTTCCCAAGATCGAGGGCAAGGTGTTGCCGCAAAAACCCAATTAAGGGAAATATTTAACAGGTCTATAAATCGGAAATTACGTATAAATATTTGAAAAATAAATAGTTTTTCAGATTATCATCGATCCAGAACTGGCGATGGACCAGCGGGCTATCGCCTGGATCACAGGCACAAGCTCCGCGCGGCCTGAAAAAGTTTGTGACCCGGCAGCGAGAAACGGAAATTTCCGGGGTTCATACACGAAAAAGCGATCACTTTTCGACCAACCAACTGTGCATTTCCACCGACCAACTGCGTAACTGATTTTTCCTCGTTTCGGGGAGGACCCCTTTGAAAGCGCTTCGCAAGGCACGATCGCTATGCCTGGATCAGCTTCCAGTTTTTGAATTGGCCCTCAGAAAGCGCGGCCGAACATGGCGGTGGTGCGTCTGCACAACCGAAGGGGCGGTCGTGATGCAGGGCTCGGAAGGCAGCCGACCCGCTGCCAAATACCAGGCTGACAGGGCACTCTTCCTGCTTTTGCTGTCCGCGCCGTATCGATCGATCAGGCTCAGCCCGCCTCCGAGCCCTGAACATGGCCGCGGGCCAGAACCGCTGAAGCGTGTTGCGCCTGCTCACAAGAAGTAACGCGCCGGTCGAGATAAAGCTATTTGAAACTTAAAACATTTAGATGCTAGAGTGGCGTCAGCGTTGTAGTTGCGGCTGTTTGCGCTCGCTCGTTGGGATTTGTGA